>Ga0209006_10000366_pt1 | contig 44726 bp, 55 predicted proteins | sample JacPin_JW_Ref_O2_FD_188567 | JGI IMG/M metagenome (GOLD analysis project Ga0209006, IMG submission 188567) | Forest soil microbial communities from Algoma, Ontario, Canada - Jack Pine, Ontario site 1_JW_Ref_O2 (SPAdes) (version 2) | ecosystem: Environmental > Terrestrial > Soil > Boreal...
CAGCCGTCGCAGTGCCGCCGTAGCCAGCCGTCGCAGTGCCGCGCGTGCCAGCCGTCGCAGTGCCGCCGTAGCCAGCCGTCGCAGTGCCGAAAACTACCGCCTTACCGGTCGCGCCGTTCGCGTATAAATAGGAGGTAGCGCCTTCGCGTGACCCGCAATACTCGACCGTGCCGGCGCGCGCCTTGCATTTATCCGTCAGCGCACCAGATCCGTGTGCTATGTCACTGACTGCGGCGCGGAAGACGATCCACTTGGCGCTTTCGGACATGTTTAGGCAGCCCGCGTCACCCTCGCCCCAAAGCAGCCCATGTAGACCACCGCCGCAAACGTGTGCCGGGTTCCAATCGGGCGCGTTCACTGGCCCGGACTCCGGCCACTTGAAGCCGCCGCGCGATGTCATGTCAGCCGCACAGGTGCGCAGGATGAGGCACGTTTCAGGCGCGGCGGTACTCTTCTTTGCCGGTTTGTCAGTCTTCCTTTTCACGTTTCATTTCTCCTTTATCGAAGCATTCGCAATACGGCATACGTCGCCCAGATCGACACGACGTAGCACGCCAGAGCGATCAGCGCCATTCGGCGGAAGCTCAGCCACAACGCGGCGGCGCGGTTACGCATGGCGGTCTTCCTGGTGGATGTATCCGAGCAGTGATACGAGATAGCCCCAGTGATTTCCCTTGCTCGCATATTCTTTCCTTTTTGAGGTAACTCGAACCGATACTCCTATTCACCGGCGCACTCCAGCGCGACTTCCTCCATGGCCCCCGATGAAGAGCCGGGCTGATAGGTCCGCGCGTAATACTGCTTTTCCTCTTCGGCATAGCCCAGCTCTTTCCAGCGCCGTTCAAACTTGCGATCTGATCGCGTGGGCTTCAGCGCCGCCCGTTGATTCTGGATGCCCATCCAAACCGCCGTCTGCAATTCCGTGGTTCTAGACATACCAATCCCCCCCCACGCGGTACTGACCAACACTCACCCGACGAAATAAATAGAAACGCTTAAAGTGTTCGTGGCACAATCTTAGGAGTGCGCCAGGAGTTAAGGAAGCACCGTTTACGTTTTTCCTTGAGCGTAAGGTATCACACAGTAGAGGAAAAGCGCTAATATTATTTCCTTGGCTCCTTTTAACGTGTTGAAAACAATGCAAAAAAGGCGTGTCGGGAGGGATAAAAATATGTCATCATGTGACATCGCTATGATCAAAGTTCAGACGCAGATCACGGATACGGCCCGTAACCTGATCGAAAACCAGATCGGCTCGCCTGGAGTTGAGGCCACCAACCTCACCCAATGGCTAACCGAGGCCACCGCAGAGAAATTGGCCAGGGCTGGCGTTGAGCCGCCACGTATCGGGAAGGAGCCGCGACTTCAGGACCTTCCGCGTGGATATCGAAGCTGGATTCAGAAGATGATTCAGTTTCATGCCACGGCAGACGAGGACCATATCAGGGGTCTTCATGCATTGGTGGCTACATTTCTTAGGCTAACCCAAAAATAAATGCCAATATCACAGAAGTGTGAGCTAAGATCTTCAGATGCAAAATACCATCGAGGCACTTTTTATGGTTCGCGTGAAGATCGCGGCGCTAAGAGCAGCCGATCACTGTATGGAAAAGTCATTGGCACGCCAAATGCGCGGGAAACGGGCTCGCGCGGGGTCACTCGTAGCCATTCCGGCAGCCAATGGGAAGGTGAAAATCGTAAGGAATTAGTAAGTCAATATACCACGGTACTGATAAGTAGTTATAGTAATCCTACACGGATTACGGGAGGATTACTATGCGGTTTAGTATCATACTAGCGGTCTTAGTTGTGGGCTATGCCAGCGCGCAGCAATTTGACCGCGTGGAATATCTGTATCGGATCAGCATAGACGACGCCCAGCCGAGAATCCTACCCGGAATCTTGACGTGTAATCTAGCTAAGAAAAGCGTGCGCTTCGACTCAACGCTAGCGGATGGAAAGCACTCTTTTTTGGGGAAGTGGCACGAAGCGCCGCGCGCGAATTTCGTTATTGACGCCGGAATGGTAGCGAGCGCCGTTTATGAACGAACGGCACGACCGCGCTACGGCCCTGGAATCGTGATCGCATGGCCGCTGCTACTTACGAAGGAAAAGAAGCACTTCCTCACCATTCAGTACGCGACCGGAACCGGCGAAGCGAAGTACGCAATCTTTCGTCTACATAAAGAGAACTACCAGGAGGCGCTGGCCGCAATTGAGGCGGCGCTTGGCGCGAAGATCCAGCGCACGGAGGAGCGGTAGGGCCAGCGACCAGCCACCGACCGCGCCACGGTCAATTGTGCGCGATGGCTAGCATACCCGTGCTACATTGCCTGTTTATGCCCGGATTCCTGGATGACGCCAGCTTCGTTCTTGAGTGCCCGAAGTGCGGCCACAAGTCCGAGCAGATGGCCGGAGGGCTGAAGGCCAAGCCTAAGTTCGTCTGTCCCGGTTGCGGCCAGCCGTTCGATGCGGCAAAATTCAACAGGGGAATCACGAAGGCGGATAAGGCCGTCGGTGAGCCCTTGCGGGAGTTTGACGACCTCTCGGAGTGGGGTGCTGGCTTCCTCGATCACTTCGATAAATTTACCCGCCTCCACATTTATCACCATAACGGCCCGTCCGTCGTTCTCGTTTTCCATTGCACCCCGTTCCGCTTTATTCCGCACAACCCATCCCGTTCCGCAGGTTTTCCGCAACCGGAAAACCGCTAACCGTTTCGTTTGTATCAACACTTTCAATGCTATAGAGCTAAGTGCTTTGCGGAAGCGTAAGTGAATATTACACCAGGATTGCGCCCTGTGGGCGCTTCCCGCCATTCATTCCGCAACCTTCGCGCAAGTCTCAGGCTGTTTTCTTTCGCTCGAACGGCAGTACTTTGGCCTGCATCCCCTCAACGGCGAGCGTCCGCGCCCCGAGATCCTGAGCAACGTACCGCTGAGTCGTGGAGATGTTCGCGTGTCCAGCTTGGGAGCGAAGGTCAAACAGACTTACCTGATGGGACATGAGGGTGAGGTGGCATCGCCGGAAGGCGTGCCAAACGTTGCCGCTGTGATACAAGCCAACGGCCTTGAGCGCAATCCGCACGCGCCGGTTAAGCATGTTGTCTTCGAGCGGGCCACCGGATGCCGACCGAAAGACGTAATCATCAGGACCGGCCATCAACGGTGCAAGGTGCTGCGCGAGATGGCCCAGCGGCAGTGGACGCGTACTATTCTTCGATTTGGGCTTATCCACGTCGCCGCGCACCTGCCGCTCCACGACGTAAGCCACGCCGCGCGCCAGGTCAACGCTCTTGCATCGCAGCCCCAGAAGCTCGGACACGCGCATGCCGGTCCAGATCACGGACTCAAGCATCAGTGCGATGTCCGGGTCCGCCGCGCCGATCACCGCGCGCGCCTCTTCCAGCGTGGGTGTCCACTGCTCCCGCGCGGCGCCAGCCGACCGGCCGACCTCCGCATCTGTTGCCGGGTTTTCCGCGCTCTGGAGGTAGCCCCAGCGCTTCGCGCGCCGGAAGATGGTGTAAAGTATCGTCCGGGTCGCAATGCGCGTGCTGCGCGCCACGCCAGCCGCTTCCATTGCCCCAAGAATCTGGCTTACGTCAAGTGGCCCGATGCTCCCCAGTTTTCGGCCCGCGAGCGCCGGCAGAATCCACCTGTCGATGCGCTGGTCGTAGTAGTCCTGCGATGTGTGCTTCAGCCCCCGGTAGTGCTCTTGACGCCAGACATTCAGGAAGTCCTCGAACGGAATGTTGCTCTGGATCGTATAGCACTGCGCGTTCACTTCGCGCATGATCTCGGCCTTTTTCCGCTGAGCGGCGCGCAGCCCGGAGGCGACAGGCCCGAGCGAAACCCATTTCTCGCGGCGCTTGATCGCCGGCTTGCCGTCGCCCATCTCCAGCACCTTGACGCGATACCGGATAAAGAATACCTTACCTGCCGCGCCATCGTGCTCGTGTATTGGCGGGTCCTGCCACTCCCTCCGGCTCATGCGCTCCACCTCTAACGGAGAGATTAGCGCAGGATGGGCCGCAAGGGAAGTGGTGCAGGTAATGGGCTGGTTATTCAATCGCTCTCCAGTAGTTCCGCAATCTTCGCTCGCCACCCGCGTACCAGCGACACCCACATCCCGCCGTGACAAGCCCGGCAGTCGTCGTCAACGGCGCGGTAGGTCTCGTGATCGACGCAGGGACACCAGCTAATCGCCACGCCGCAGTGGCGACACGTTACCGTGGTGCCGATGATGCGGCCTGGACGGTGCCAGCACATGGCTCAGTAGGTTTCGAGATACGCTTCGATGAAGCCCGCAGCTTGCGTGGCAACGATGCAATCGCCATAGCCCCGCAGGCGAGCTACGCGAGATTGGCTGTTATGTCCAATCGGAAATCCAACTTCGGCATAGGCTTGGTGGGCTTCACCCCATTCCGCCTGTGCATGGCGTGCCAGAATTGATGACAGAATATGCAGAGCGTTTGCAGGTTGATCGGAGAATTGTCCGTCCAATCCTCGTTCACGTGATGAACGTGCAAGCGCCTCTCCGATTCGCATGCCGCACATGATCCCAGGCGATGTTTCCTCGCTCTGTAATGAAAAGCTTTCCGAGAACTTCCACCTTTGGATCGCGAGTTGGCGCAAGAAAGAGAGCAAAAACGACGCCTCGTGAAGTCCCGGAATCCCTCCAACCTTCCGTTGGTGAGCCTCCTCTGCAAGGGCTCCCGACAGGTCTCGCAATAGCGAGTTAGCGTCGATTTGGGCTTCCACTGAAATCGCATCTATTTCTTTTTCAATTTCCGTAACGCACGAATCGCGCAGGCGTCCCAAGCCAATGGAAGACCTATCAACCATCTGCTGTGGGCTGGCCTCAACTGGCCGCCACTTACCGTCTCGGCAGTAGATCCAGTCAGCATCTCGCCAGTGGCCGTTAGTCTGGCGGGACCGATCCTGGTTACTAGCGCCTGCGTCTTCCGGCTGGAGTCCGTGTTGCCCGCTTCGTTGTGGGCTTCCGTCGCTGGACTGCCCGCCATCGGCGTCGGCCATCCCGCTAACATCATCGCCTGTTCGTTCAGAGGGCGGCTGTTGCGATCCATCGTCGCTTCGCTTGCCCTGCCATCCCGCCAATCCCTCGCTGCTGGGGTCGCCCAACTGGCTAAGCCCGCTATTGCCTCCAGATCCGCTCCGCTCTGATGACCGTTCCCGATTTTGCCGCCCCGTATTCCATGGCCGTTCTGACTGTGACCTGTGTTCGGAGTCGGCCACGATGCCAAGGTCACCGCTCCGTCCAAATCCATCCCGCCCGTATATGTTGGCGTGCTCTTGCTGTTTGGTCCACCGCTCGGCGTGTTCGGAGTCGGCCACGAAGTAAAGCCGCTGTCGGATGTGCGGCGCGCCGAAGCTCGCAGCGCAAATATCGACCGCCCCGCAGGCGTAATTCGCACCTTCCAGGTCAGATTGAACAAGGTCGAGCCAAGCAAGTGCGTCTTTCGACGCAGATTGCTCGCCAAAGATAACGCTAGGGCGGCACTCGGCGATAAGCCGGAACCAGTCTGGCCAAAGATGTCGCTCGTCGGCAAAGCCTTTCTTTTTGCCCGCGACCGAGAAGCTTTGACAGGGACAGGAGCCGGTCCAGACAGGACGGTCGTCGGGCCATCCGGCGAGGCGTAGGGTGTAGGACCAGACGCCGATGCCGGCGAAGAAATGGCACTGGGTGAATCCTCGCAAATCGTCGGGCCGAACAAGCTTAACTGATCGTTCATCCACTTCCCCAGCGGCGATGTGCCCCTGCTTGATTAACTCGCGCAGCCACGCGGCTTTCTTTGCGTCGCACTCGTTGTAGTAGGCGCTCAAGGCTTGCCCGCAGCCTTCGCTAAGTCTGGATGGCTCCAGCCCTGCTCTCTCGTGAAGCCGTGGCGAGCGTATGGGTGATACTTCCAGTCAGCCGCACTGTGTCGCCGTTTCTTCCGGCAAGCCGGGCATTCGGTTGTCATGTCACCCCTTAGGTTGCTTTGCCTGTTGAGCCCGTCGCCACGCCGCGATATCGGCTTTCGTGGCGATTAGGCCGGCCTTCCAGCAGTAGGCCATCCACTGCGGCCAGGTGAGCGGCGGGTCAAACGTTTTCGCCATCTAGCACCGCCACTTCCCAGTCGCAGGGATAGTCAACCGCGCCGCATTCGAGGCACTTGTAGTACAGATCGGTGAAGTGCTCGAATGGCCCGCCATCCAAGCCGTGGCGCTCAACAGAATGCGACTCGATCTCCGTGTAGCGCCCGCTGGGATGGTCGCACGTCGGACAGCGCGCGACAGTCACAGGCCCGCTCCGGTCATCGCGAAGACGTAGAGTCCGGGACAACTCGCGTAGTATGTGTGGTTCGGTTGATAATACCAGCCGCCCATACAGCCGTCACCCTGCGTTGTCGGTCGCTGGAAGACGTACCAGGAGGTAATGTCGGTAAGGCTCTTTGAGGTGTCCTGCTCCACGTAAAACGACCCGTGGTCGGCCGTCATACCAACGCGTGCATTGGCGAATGCGGTGGTCACCCAGCCCAACTGAAACGAGCCGATACTTAGCTGGCCGCGCTCTGGCGGGGTAGTGGCTATCAGCGGTGGCGTTGCGAATCCGCTAGTCGCCCATTGCGCGCTGGTGGTTAAACCAGCTAGGTCGAATGCTTCCCATGTGCTGGATGAGGCGGTAATGTCAACCGGCGTCCAGCCACTCGCGCACGTCTGCGAGCCCGATACCGGAGAGCCGCAGTGGCCGACCAGCGTTCGGAGTACCACGCTTTGCAGGTAGACCGAATTGGTACACGGCACGGTGGTGATGCCGCATTGGTTGATCCCATACGGAATCATGTACATCCACTCGTTTGTGCCGGTCGGGTCCCACACGAAGTAGTTGCCAGTGATCTGACTTGCCTGTACGTTGGATAGCGCCGCGTTGCCTGTTACTGACGGATGGCCAACCGTCCCCAGCGTTCGCAGGTCGAAGAACGTCCAACCAGTAGTCGTGAAGTTACCCGCCTTTGTATTAAAGACGGCCATGATGTTATGGGTATTATTGTCACTCGGCGGAAAGTACAGGTTCTGGAACCCGTCATACGATACGTTATTGAATCCAGACGCATCATTGCTTCCATAGATCGTGGACAGGCTTGTGTGTTGGAAATTGGTAATAGCGAACGTCTGTGTTGTGTCGAACCGCAGCACGTTGTCATTTGACGTACCGCCGCCGAAACCGGCAGTTGGCGCATAGTAGATGTACCGCCCGTCGAAGGCGTTGCCGCACCAGCCATACTTACTGCCGATGTACGCATCCGCGCCCCCCTGCGCTGATATCAGCGGTAGCTCGAACCCGGCCCAGTTGGCCGAATTCGTGAAGTCTCCGCCAGCGTAGTTTAGTTGGACCAGCACGGGGTGCGTGTTGGCGAGCGCGGGAGCCATGTAGTACATGCCATTGCTGTCAATAGCCCCATCACCGCAGTACCCACGCGCCGTGTTGCCCGTGCATGTGCCGTTTGGGCAGGAGAAAGTAATACTGTTGATGTCGAAGTAATTCCAACCGCCGCCATCTGCCACGAGACAATTAGTCGTACACGCGAACGGCTGGCCGCTGTCGATCTGATAGCCCAGCATCACGCCCTGCGGCTTGAAAGACTTATTACCCTGTCCATTCTGCCAAGGGTTCCACAGCATCCAGGGATGGCCGCCGATGGTCAGCACGGCGCCGCTTTGGTAGCCGCTGGCGTCCCCGCCGTTGATCTGTGGCAGTCCGGTAAGTGAAGTGGACGACGGCTGAAACCGGGCGCTCGTCGATAGCGTGATCGGGTTCCAGTTCGGCAGAGCGCCAGTGCCGAACGTGGTAGTCCCCCCAACCTTAGAAGTACCGCCAACTGTCGCTTGCCCGTAGAGTGCGCCGCAGAGGGCGAGTATCGATAGGAGTTTCATGTTAGTTACAGGTAAACGTCACTCGAATACTCGCCGTAGTGTCGGGAGTGAATGAGGTGCTTGTCTCCACACCAACGTAGTAAGTATCTCCCTGTGCGAAAGAGACCGTGTGTGAGGCGTCGCTACAACTCGTGCCAGTACCAAGCGTGCATGTAACGGTACTCTGCGTGCCATTGTGGTACATGGTTACAACGCCGCTTGTGCTGTCGTGTCCAGCCGCAGCGGACCGAGCAAACAGGTTTCCGGCGGTGCAAGCCACCGGCATACTTGCAGCAACAACAGATGTTGCCGTACAAAGCGGCGATGTCTCAACGCCCCACGGCACTAAGTAGTACTCGGTGCTCGTCGCGGTCCCAACTGTCGCCGCGCAGTACCCCTGGATGATACCGGCCTTCACGCCCGTGATGTTCGTTCCCACACCACTTGCGGGTGTCTGAAGCGCTAGGCCGGTCGGTAGAGTGGTGGATTCCGATGGAACACCAGAGCCGCTGGTCACAACCACAGCGTTATTCATTGGGGTAACAAGCAATGGGTCTCCCGTTCCGGTCACAGTGCAATTGGCGACAGTTGGCGCGGCAGAAGACCCACTGTTATTACAGGGCACGCTATTGTTTGCGACGGCCGCAAACCCAACTATCGGATTAGAAGCCGTGCCACCGACCGTAATTCCAGCAGACCCAGTAACGCTTGCCACTTGGCCACCAGTGGTCTCACCAATGTAGTTGGCGCCGTCGGACGAGACGGTTACGCCAAATCCTGTTGGCAGGCTACAGCCGGAGGAGCCGCCCTGGCAATACAGGGTCTGCCCGCTAGCGACTACCGTGGGCGTTCCAGAGCCATAGTTAACGACCTTTATAAACTGTCCAGAAAGCGGCTGCGAAGTACTGGCAACCAATGTGAAGACAGGAGACCCAGAAACCACGGTAAACTCTGTGAGGCTGGAGAAATCCGTGGTTAGTACTTGATAGTTGCCAGATATTCCAACGAGGGCTGACGGACTTGTGTTTGACCATGGGAGGGACGTATTCGGCGCGATGTCGTTTACTAGATCAAGCTTACTTATAGAACAAGGAGAGGGAGTGGCGTTTACGCAATGCCATAAGCCAGTGGCGAGGACGGATGGCATCACGCCGAAGAACGGCGTGCCACCCGGCGGCGCTTCCCAGCCCCACGTGTTAGCGGGTACGGATTGGCCCGTACCTGGATTCATCCCGAAGTAGCCAGCCCCGGCTCCATTAGTCATGTACGAAGACTGCGAGCCACCGCCACCACTGCCGCTAAACAGCGCCCAAACGTTCAGCGTCGTGCAAACGTACTGCTGACTGCCTGCTGATTGGTCGGTGGCAAAGTAATTATCACCAGGATTACAGACTTGCGGCCGGTTAACGAGCAGGCCGCGACCATATGAGCCCTGCCCAAAGGCGGCTACCGATGCGAATAGACACACAACGACTAATCTGAGTTTTGACACAGACCTACTCCAGTTGGTTAGATTTGAAAGGAAAACTTTCTAGTTAGCGTGGCTCCGCCGTTTACTTGATCGGGACACGCCACTGTCGCCCAGAAATATGTACCGGAGAGCCCGGTTATGGTGTCCAGGAACTCGGGCGCACTCCCGGCGATGCTGTGTGATCCAATCGTGGGCGACATGCTCTCATTGGCGCTCACTGTAACCGTGCATGAGGTTGCCCCTAGCGGAGCCTGAAAACCAAGCGCAGCCGACGTGCCGGAAAGCGTTACGACCGGGTTCACCCGGAAGTCAAGGTTGGGATTACGCAGGCCGCTGATCGAATATGCCGTGAACCCGTAGACCGTGGCCAGATCCGCGCCGGGGTTCGTGCCGTCGCTAGCCACACCGGTGCATGTCCCAGTGGGTGCTCCAGTGGTCGGGTTGCTACCGTCAGGATTGCAGGCTGTGCCGCTGGCGCTCAGGTTGTAGTTCGGATAGGTCCAAGCCCACGTACCGGAGTCCCAGGTCGCGCCCGTGCCGGCCGACGCAATGGTCGGCTGTACGGCAGGCAGGTAGTTATTAAAGCAGCAAGAACTTGTACTCGCGCCTGCCGGATAAAGCGTGGTCCCTTGACTAACTCCGTTGAATGCTGGCCCGTCCTTGCCGCCCGATGGAGTAGAGCCGCCACTGTGAGTGAAGGCAAAGCCGCCGAGCGAGATATCCTCACTTATAATGTTGTGGTGGAAAGTACTGCCCGGCGACCATACCACATTCGTCGCACAATAAGGCGTCCCCGGTCCAGGATAGCCGTAGAGATACGCGCCGCCGTAATTGAATACCTGCGCGAGCGTGGGGCCGCAACCGCCGCTGATGCCGCCGCCCAACTGAAACACATTGTCCAGGATGTTGGTGCCCAGCAGCCCGTTGGTCACCGGCGTCTGCGGGTCGGTGTTGTAGTAAAGCATGGCCCCGCCGACGGCGCTGTTCACCGCGGTCACGTGCCGCACCACCCATCCGCCCGCCGTGGCCACCGGGGCGTTGCTGACATAGGTGTTGTAAGTCGGCGAGCTCGAAAGCAGACTGCCGCCCACGGCCTGCGAAGGCACGGAGTTGTATGCGCAACTGACACAGTTCCGGTTGGGGGATGCGACGTTATCGAGCAGCAGGTTGCTCTCGCGTATGGCATGGAACGGGTCGGAAGCGATGCCGCTGAATCCGGATCCAGCCGCGAGGCCACCGATCGCATCGCGCAGGATACTATATTCGAGGGTGACGCCGTGCGTTCCGCGCGTGGTGTTTTGCAACTCTGGGGGGTTCTCTGTATTAGGGCCGTTGAGCATGAATAGCTCATCCTGACCGCTCGCCCAAGTGTTCTGGTAGACGTTACCCCAAAGCCACTCGTCATACCCATTTTTGAACTCGGAGTTATTCTTTACGGTGCCTTGCTGGCCACCTAACTGAATAGCAGTCGCGTACTTGCAGCTAAATGTCTTACTGCCGGTCTGCGCTGCCCATGTGCCGGAAGAGTTGCACTCCCACCAGGCCCCGGTAGTCGTGCTGGAGGAAGTGTCGCCAGAGCCGCTCGGAGGAAACGCGCCGTTCGCGGTGCAGGAGTTGGTTCCGTTAACCCATACCTCACCACCGCCAATACCGTCGTAATTCAGATCGGGCGGATAGTAGACACAGGCCGAGCGCGCATCCCCGAGGGCCGGCGTGGTGTTAGAGGCGTACATCCGCCATTGGATGTGCTTCGGGAAGATGTTCCCGATCATAGTGATGTTGTTGCAGAGGTAACCGTTAATGCTCGATCCAGCGCCACCGCACATGAAATTCTCCGTGACGCCGCCGATCCAGTTATTCTTCAACAGCAGGTTGGATGACGCCGTGGTGTAGACGCCCTGACAGTCCTGCCCATATTCGCCAGCCTCATCGACGTAACTGTTTTCTATTACGGAATCGGCGATGTCGATAGCAAACACGCGGCACGGGCCGGGCTGGTTGTAATTGCCAGCAGCCCACACTCGATCGAAGGTGTAGCGCCGAGACATGCACTGCGGCGTTACGCTGCCGTCGAACGGTTCACCCAGCACTAGGTCGGAATACGTCACATCGCTGCCGCCGCTGGCCACCCCGAATGCTACGCCCTGTACGTTAAAATCGTGCGATGCGCAGGCTGGCGTCAGTAGCGCGGCGCTGAAGTTGACAGCCGCCTGAATCAGCGGCAGTGAGCTCGGAGGCGTCGTACAGGCGCCCGTGCAGACACGCTGGCCTGAAGGAGGCAGCGCGGCGTTATCGTCGCCGGTAAGCGTAATCGGAAGCGTGCCGGAGGCATTCGGTACCGTAACCGTCGATGAGATCGTAGGCTGCTGGTAGGTGACACCGTGCGTCAGTACGATAGTGTCGCCACCCACGGCGTTTTCAAGCGCCCCGCAATAACCACCCGTCGAAGTACTGCTAGAGCAGTCGCCCCAGCCGTCCGGGCTCCATGCCGTAGTCGTGCCGTTCGAGTGGCGCACGGTTACGGCGAAGCAGGCGGACGCGCACAGCGCAAGAATTGCGAGTCGTCGAATCATTTCGCTATAACCGTCCAATTGGTTCCATCGCAGCCAATCTTGACCACATCCGAGCCACCCCCGGTCGATACCGTTGCACCCCAAGTGACCGTCGTCGCATCAGTGATCCACGCCTCATAACCGATGGTCCCAGTGGCGCAGGTAATCGCTGCTACAATTGATGCGTATGTGCCCTTCGCCGCTGGCCGCGTCGCGGTACCCAGGGCGCTGTCGATGGAACCGGCAGAAGTTAGGGTGTTCGCCTGGTTGCTCAGCAGGAAGGTGGACCCGGCGCTCACGTTCACCTGGCTGCCGCTGGGCGTGCAGATCAAGGGCAGCGTGCAAGCCGTGAAATAGCCGCTGGTCAGCGAAGCCTCTTGCGTCCAGGAGGCCCAGGTCTTGGCCCCGGAAATAGTGACCGTGCCGATCTGTTTCGAGCCGTCGTTGGGAAACGCCGGCGCCGCGGCGCCCGTTGCCGTGCAGTTCGTGGACGTGCCGCTGAGAGCCACCGACTCGCTGCCGGTATTAGTGTACTGCATGGTCACGATGCCAGTGGGAGACAGCCACACATCCGCAACGCCCGTACCAGTGCCAGCCGTCAACGTGAACTGACACGGATTCGTACCTGGATAATTATTCCCGCCCATCAGGTAGTTGCCAGTGGCGATGTTCACGGTGTCATTGGCAGTTGTTACCGTCGTGATGGTGCCCGCAAAGTCCGTGCCGGTCTGGCCGGGCTCCTGTGTAGCGGAGAGCGCCGTATAGCATGGATTTGGACTGCTGCCGGTAGTGTAGACGAGCGCCTGTAGATTGGTTGGAGTGAAGCCAGTACAGAGAGGAACTGAATTGATACCCTTAACCGTCGTGGCAAGACTACCGGCAGAATTAGTGACATCCTGAGTAAGCGCCGGCTGCTGAGCGGCTTGGAGTGTGCCGGTTAACTGAGTGGCAGCGATGCTCTTATTTGTCAGCGTCTGGGCATCTGTGGTACCGACCACCGCCCCTCCTGGCGCGGCTACGCTATTAAGCGCTCCGGTTGACGTGGTGACAGTGACAAGGCCGGTAGGTAGAGCGCCGGGCAGGAGCACCGTAGCAGCGCTGTGCATGTCCCACACGGCGCTCGCGCCGCCACTCAGCGTATGGGTGCTGAAGGTGAAATCCCCACCCATGTCGCTGATTGTCGTGCCGCTGGATGGGTAGTAGCCCAGGTGGTTAGCCGTGCCCGACGTTACAGTACCAGAGCCACCCCCGCCACTGCCGCTGTACAGCGCCCACGTATTCTGCGCTGTACAGATATACTGCTGGCTACCTGCTGATTGGTCCCACGCGAAGTAGTTGTCGCCAGGAGAGCAGGCGGCCGGCCTATCCGCCAGCACGCCGCGACCAAACGAGCCTTGGGCAAACGCGGCGATGGCGCAGACTATCAGTAATAATACGGGCCTAAGTACCTTCATATTTACCTCGGTTTCTGCTGCCCTTAAATGAAGGGCGATTTACTTCGCGGCCTGTCCCAATCCGGGGGTAGTGAAGGTTGCCGTCCAATTGGTTTCTAATTGGCCACCGTCATTAGTGACCGATACGTTTGTGGCCCCGAAGCATTGGCCGTGAAATGGCGTTCCCGCTTGGCCCCCAATGAGCTGTTCGAGTTCCACTGGAATTGGGGTAAGCGCTGCTGGTAAGTTTGGCATTTATTTCTCCTTAATTTAATCTGGTAAGTACCACGGACAGATAATACACGCTGGTCCCGAGACCACTTGTCACGTTTGTGCTGTACGAAATATCTACATTTCCATTACTTCGCAATGGTGCATCGGCGCTCACAAAACAGCCTATTCCGGAAGCGTTACTGCACGCTGAACTAGCCGCGAGCGACGCATTTCCGTAATCATATGTCTGGGCCGCGCTGGATGGGTCTGTCCATCCCGTAACCACATCAACAGATGGGTTACCGCTCGTCCCTCCGGTAATCACGGCATAAACGGATACGCCGTAGTGCCCTGCCGGACAAATTGCGCCGCCACACCGCAATACGCCAGAGGTTGCGCCAGTTACAGTAGGCTGCACGATGGCCGTGCAGATTGCGGGCTGTAGCCCAGAGAATCCAGTAGTACAGGCATTCGCCGCAGTCAATGAGGCTATCGTGCTACCGGTAAGTCCGACCACCGGCGCGCCCGCTATAACCGTTCCACTGAACGATACTCCGCTACTGGATGGCGCAACGTAATCCCAGGTGTTCTGGCTAATACAAAGCGTCATTTGCTGGCCGACTGGATTGTCGGTGGCAAAGTACTCGTCGCCAGCGTCACACGGAGCTGGGCGATTAACCAGTAGACCGCGCGGCGGGTTTTGGGCGAAGGCGGATAGGCACAGCAATGCGGCGATGGCGATGGCGCGGAGAGCGGACATAGATACTCCTTTGCTACGGAATCAGAATTGCGTGGATCAGGTCTATCGCCTTATCCAGGGAATCGACGATGAACGGCACGGCAGCGCGTACGATGGCATGGTCGTGCGGGTTGCCATCTTCCATCACGGCCACCATTGGACGGCATGCGGCGTCGGCCCAGCCGATTTCGATACACGTGCCAATACTGACGCGATCAACGCCGCTGAAGTTGAACAGCACCGCGTCTGCGCGCTGGCAGTCGTACCTGTCGCGCGCAGTGATGCCCTGCGGCGTGCTTAGCGGGTGCTGGAAGTAGCCCATGGGCGTTAGCGTGCCAGTCTTGGCTAGATACCGTTTGCAGCGCAGTGGCGACAGGCCGATGATGGGGTACTTTAGTTGCTTGCGCGCGTATGTGCGCCAGTCTTCGGCTTCGCTGAATGTCAGTCCAGAGATGGGACCGGCGAGATACACAAGCCTTTCGGTCATGGCTTCACCGTTAAGTCGTCAAATTCGGCGTGCAGGTCTTCGTGATGCATGATGCAGAAAATATTCCAGACGGCTTGTGCCAAATGGTCCTCTTTTGGATTCACGTCTTCCGGCAAATCTTCGAGTGGGATGCCTTCGCGTTTATAAAGCGCTATCAACAAGTAGTCATTGATGTGCCTTTGGGTCGAGTCGGCAAAGCGCGAAAGCGGTGATCCTTTCTCCCAGTTTCGTGGCTCATACTTTATCGCGCCGCGCTCGTACACAAGCGCGAGGCGTCGCATGGCTATTGGGGTGATTAGATCGAAGCGCCCCTTTCCCTCTCGCGTGTCGCGGACCATTCCAGTGGTGAACTTCTCACGTTTGCCGCTGTCGGCCACTATGTGCTTCATTCCGCCTTTATCTCCAGGTAGCTCGTGATCGCCCAGCCGTTGTACCCTTCCGTCCACCGTCCGCCAGGATCGTACATTGTCCCGTCCCAAGTAACCATCCAGTGAGCGCGCCGCTGCGATCTTCGCATGGCCGGAGTGGTCACCAATGAAGGCGCAACCGTATACTGAATAATCGAAACGATGGCGCGCTTGGGAAGGGCTGGCCGCACTCGTGACACGCGCCTCAGCCTGTCGGCGCATTCCACATTGAGAGAGCGCAGCGCACGGACTATATGACGCGTATGCGTCGCACCAGACAAGCCAACTGCTTTCGTAGCCGCCCGCAGCGACACGCCTGCCACCATCGCTACGCACGCCTGCCCGCACAAGCTTGACCCTTCGGGTTGCCGGACTAAGCGGAAAGCACGCCTCACGGAGCCTCCGCTGGCACGTAACAGACAGCGCGTTTACCGTTGTACAGGTACGGCACGGCGCGAAGTTTGGGCTTGTCGCCGATAGTCATATTGCGGAGCAACCTGCCGGCGTGAACACAACTAAGCCCTGTGGCGCTTGCGTACTCGGATGCCGTTACGGAATCCACTGGTCGTGGCTTCGGGGCGGACGCTATTGCTTCTTTAAGTAAGCCCCAGACGCCTACGGGTTCGGCGGGAATCGCAGTTGCTCTCCGTTCGCGCTTCGGATTAGCCATAAATGTGACTCCTCACCAGAGATTTCCCCGTACACAATTCCGTGGCCGTGTACGAGCGAATTGCGCCGCCTCCGACCATAGGTTAGATTTTCGTCGTCGGCTATCGCCCCAACGCAGAATGACGATGTATCTCTGACCGTGCGGCCGTCAACCTGTTGCGGCGCGTGGAGATGGGCCATCACTACAGGCAAGCCAAGCATTTCGGCATGATCGCGGACGGCGAACATATTGTACATATAGCCGTGACCCCAAGCCCGCCCGCCAACGTAGTGCCAACCCCTCTGGATGTCATACGGCACCGTGGCGGCCTTGAGCTTCACCGCCTTGCTTTGCAGGCTATTCCACAGATCGCCGGCCAGCGTGGCTACGATGGCTTTCGGATGGTCGGCTAAATCGTGCAGCCGCCAATCGTGGTTGCCCCAGGAGATGTGCGTGGGCTCGTATTCGTCTAGCCACCGCAGCGCCGATGAGTGGTCATCCCTGGGAGACCGCGCCTCGTCCTTTGTGCCGGCCGCGCCGGAGCGAAAACAGGCCGTGTCCACTAAGTCGCCAAGTTCGAATCTAATTTCCGGCTGGAAGGCCTGCCGAAATTCCAGCACTTGCTTTCTGATCGCAGGGTGAACCAGATCCCCATGCGAACAGCCCACCGCCATAACGCGCTTCCATTTCCGCATCTAATCTCCTAAGCGATCAACGCGCTTTTCGATGGTATCCACGCGGCGCTCAAGCGTGGCGTAAAGCTCAGTCCTAATGTACCTTCCGTTCACCTTCTCAAAGAATGACTGGCCGGCCTCCGCGATGCTTGCGCGCATCGTCTCGCGGAGTGTCTCCATGTTGGCCTTGATGGTCTCCAGGTTTGCCTTCAGGACCGCCGCCTCGGAGCGCACTCCCCACGCCACAAGCGCGGAGATTATACCCACCAGGCAAGACACCCCAGTGGTTAGTATAGTTGTCCAGTTCCCCACTAATCCCCCTACGCGGCTGGAGCGGTCGGGCCGCCCCCAGGCCGGTACATCAGGTAGCCAATAACGGCCAGGAGAACCGCTACGACGATCTTGACGCATTCGCCATACGGCACGTTAGCCCACTGGACCGAATGCAGCAACAGGAGCCCGGCGCCGCCGCCCGCAATGCTGCTCGCCGAATCTGGATTCATTTGCCACCTCCGGTAAGAAGTGAGTACAGCGCGTCCCCGGTTATCACGGTACCGACTACCACGACCTGTCCAGACGGCGCACCTGGCGGAATCGATGCGCCGGTACCTTCGGCAGGCAGTGCGCCGGGGATAAGCTTCAGGCCGGCTAAGATGCCCTCTACAACCGGCTGTAACTGCGCCGCGGTCGGTACCGCCTGCTGAATCGTCCCAGCCGTGGCGAGCGGCTGCATGAGCGACTGGAGCGCCGAAAGCACGGCGGACATGCGGCTATCCTTCGGGAGGTGCGCCTGTGCCAACTGGATCAACGGGACGGATAGCTTCTTGATAAGCGGCAGGAGTGCCGTGCCGATCTCCAGGGGGACTATCGCGGCGGCCATCACGCCACCGCCCGCCGCCGTGGCCGCGCGATGATGGACGAAAGCGGCGCATCCGCCCGCACGCCAAGTCGCCTTACGATGGCTTGCAGGAATTTGCGGTATTCGACGCCGTGGGACAACTCGCGCATCGCCCTGCGGAGTGTCAACCCGCGGCGCGCTTTGGACTTCAGTTCGGTATCGAGCGCCGCCCACTCTTCGGTGTTCGGTCTCCGGTTAACCATCATCGCCGTATATGCGGCCACTACCGTAATGTTGTTCGGTTGCGTCACTGGCTCTCCTTTAGCTCGGGAAGTCCGTTGATATAAAAACCGCTGCCGTCCGGTGCCAGCGTCACGCTTGCGCCCTGCGGAAGCGGCGCGGCCACCCCGTTGCGCCGAAGCGAAATTATGACGGTGCCGTTAACTAGCCCGTCGTGCATATTGCTCGCCTTGACAAGCGCGGCGGAGCTTTCCTTGACCGTGGCCAACTCTTCCGGTAGCCACTCGATCTTGCGCATTAGAACCTCCATCCGAGAAGGGAGAATAGGTTCGCCAGGATGTTATAGCCAACACTCGGCGCGCTCCCAATGTTGACCGTTAGTCCGGTGCCAGTGCTCGGGGATATGGCCGTGGTGGATACGGCACTCGCAATGGCAGCGCCTACGCCGGTTTGCAGAACCCCGACCGTCGCGGCTACGCCGCTGGATACCGTTAGCACCTTGCCGATTGCGCCAGTCAGCCCGGATTGGTTAATTACGAACTGATCGTTAACCGCCCAGCTAGATCCGCCAGCGTTTACCGTGAGGACGCCAACACCCATGGCCTGGCCTTCCAGCACGTTGCCGATATTCATTAGGTCATTGGCAAGCTGCGCCTGATAGAAAGCGGCCTCCGTGGGCGTGAAGTTGTACGGCGTGTCGGTGTTGGCTAGCGTCAGAGCAATTGCCACACCCGTGCCCGTGGGATCGGTCACAATACAGACTGGAGCCGCTCCGCTTCCGTATCCACTGCCAGGCGTTAGCGTGATCGTCGCAATATCGCCACCCGACAGCGTGTAGCCTGACACGGTGGCCTGCACGGAACCAGCCGGCGCGGAGAGCGGCAGTGGGATCGTGAATACGGGAGACGTGTAGTTATGGTTCGATCCAGCGGTGGTGATCGCGTACGAAGTCCCGACGCCGTTCTGGAAGTAAGCCGCCGCCTGATTACTGATGAACGAAGACACACTGCCCGTTTGGGTAATTAGCAACTCGGCGTCACGCCCCAGTTTCTTGACAAACGCGAGGAATTCCCCACTTGACCTTGCCGTCATAAATCCTCCCCCTTAAGTGCTGATTTGGGTCGAGCCACCCGGACCAGTCACCCACATATGACCATTGTGGTCCACGTAAATAATCCCCACAGCAGTAGGCAGGGTAATTCCTGTGGGGGTGGCTCCAAGGGATAGCGATGGTCCCTCGGTTACAGTCATGACTCCACCAACAACATCTATCGACCCGCCAGTAAGTGCTGCCACCGTTGCGCTGCTACCACCATTGGCAAGAGATATAGTTAGGCCGGAAAAGGGGTAGTTACTGAAGCCAGTAACCCCTGAAACCCCTCCAGCAAGTACAACGTTAAAGCCAGCCACGTCAAAAGCAGTGGTCGAACCTAACACCAATTCCTGAAGACCAAGCGTCGCCTCGAAATTGATCGTCCTGCCACCAATGGTAAACTGCTGCGTGGATAGGTCTATCTGTCCATTGTCCAGGCTAACCAGCGAGCCATAACCGTTGTTGATGATCGAATTGAAGACATGAACGGAAGCGCCGCCGCCTATCGTGACGGTGTAAGCGCCGTTCTGTGTGATGATCGAACCACCGGAAACAATATTAAACTCGGTGATTATATTGCCAACGATCAACTGCCCAATCACTGACGTGTCGGACACAACCTGATAGGCGTTGACATCGGCCACGTTTACCGACTGCACGGTAGCCGCGCCCAGCGCATTCCCGGTACCACCAAGCACGGAATCGGCAGCCAAGATCTGACTCGCGGCGGTGATGGAGGCAATTGCGTAGTACTCCGTCTGGACGCCCTTCTGGATGAGGGTTAGGCCGCCCGTACCATTCGTGCCTACCGGACCAGATACGGGAGAGAGCCTGTAAAGCTGCACATTGTCAACGAGAATTCCACCGTGCGCATTGGTGGTCATCCCCGCCTGCACATAGATAAACAGCGTTACCGGAGGACCACCGCCCGGAACGTTCGCGGGTAACGTGCCCTGGATAACGAGCGTGCCGTACGTTGTCGTGAATGGAGCGTTGACGCTGTAGGTTGTACCCTGCACGCCGTTCGCGTCCTGATAGACCAGGATGGCGAATAATTGGGATACCGCCGTTGTGGTCTGCTGCTCCCGGTAGTTCACCTCAAGAAAATAAGTCTCGCCTGCCACGCATGGAAATGGACCCTGGAATATCTCGCACGTTGCCGAAGATGTGGACGGCGGAATCAGGAGCGCCGCCGTGACGTTCGGTGTGACTCCGGTATCCGTCGTGAATGATGCGTTCTGGGTCTGCCAGCCCGTGCCTAGCGGAAGATTGGCGAACTGGGAGTTGAGCGCGAGGTTAGCTAGATTGCCAGCCGTGTTGATGATAAGTTGACCGGCAGCATTGAACCCCACAGACTGACCAGCGGGCGTTAGAGAAACGAAGTTCGTGTCGTCGATATACCAAGCCCCGCTACCGGTTGCCGTTACCTGAATCACGAGCCGCGTGTATACGGCATTGCTTGGCGCGGTTGCTGGCCCTGTAGTATAGAGCGTCCACGAGCTTGTGGCCACGAATGCCGGAGATGGAACGGAGACAATAAAGGCTCCAGACGCATCGTAGAAGTCCGTCTTGATGAATAGCGAGCCGGTGGCTCCGCCAACGCTCTGCACGTAGCAGCTGGCCTGGAATAACTGGCCGGGCAAAAGAACTGGGATGAGGTTCGGATTATATGCAACGCCAAGAATGCCGGCGTTGATCTCCAGTACGTTAGGTGATGAGCGCGGCGTCGGGCTTGATCCAGTCGCCGCGATGGCCATTCCCGCGCCAAGCACCCAGTTATTACCTATCGGCGTGAGATCGAAGCCGGGATTAAGCTGAAGATTAGCCGACGATACTACCGCTGTTTGGAGCGGGTTACCCGTGCCGCTACCGCCCGCCAGTCCAGTGCCTGCTGCGACGACGTACCTGGAATCAACGGCCGGGTCCGGCGCGGACAGATTTAGGGCTGAATTAGTGAGTGGGGTAAGCGTTACGAAGACGGTCCCGACGCTACCTATGCCATTAGTCCCGTCTACGGACGCAATTGACATCCAGACAGACTGTGTCTTACAAAATACGCGTACGGGCGCGCTCTGCCATGAGATGGTGGTCGGTATGGGATTTGGCGATTTAACCACCGCGACAAGCATCAGGTCTGACGGGTTAAATGGGAATGCCGCTTGCAAGCCCTGCCCGAATACCTGCGCTCCGATGGCGTGCGTGGTCAGGCCGCCAGCGCCGCCAGTCGGAGGCGTCACGTTCCGCAGTACGGTCCACGTGTTCGTTGGCGCGGTAGTGCCACCGATGGCCGCATTGCCAGCGCCGGACACAATCGCCATATACTCGGAGTCAACCTTGAACAGGTCTCCGTCCACGAAGCCATTCACGACCGCCGAGAATGAGATGGTGGTATCGCCACTGGAGCTGCCAAGCGTGGACGTTAACTGCGTCCACGGGTACGTTGCGATCAGCTCTCCGGCGAACGTGGAATCACCATTCGGCGGTACGTTCGTACCAGAGAAAGTGACGGTCGGATTACCGCTCGTGTCTGAGCCGTAGAATACCGATACCGTGGCGCTTGTGACCGGGCCAGGACCAGCGCCTAGCGTGTAAAAGGAACTCGTCGTGTATGGACTGGCCGTTGGCTCGCTGGCCGAATTGTAGGCCACAACCTGAACATTCAGGTAATCAGTTATATCGTGCGCGTTGGGTCCGAGGTCTTCCGATAGGACCGTAAAGCTTGCGTTCGCCGTGAACGGTCCAAAGATCTGCCCGGAGATGGCGCGCGGCTGCTGGTAGAGGTTCAGCAGCCCAGTTCCAGACCAGACAGCACCAGGCGGCGAAAGATTGCTGAGCGTTACATAGATATTGCCCGATGGCGTAGGCGATAGTGCCGTGATAACGCACTTGCCGTCGTACTGCGGCACCGTCGCCTGGATGATCTCAACTGGCTGGCCAATCGCCAAGTCGGTGCCAGCGGCCACAATCAAGACAATCGGCGCGGTGTTTGAAGCTTGCAGAATAGGGACTGTCGGCCCGTTGATGTAGGCAATGAGGTACGCAAGATTGGAAACGTTAGACGGAAGTGTAACCGGAATGGATAGCGACCAGTGCTCTACACCGTCGTAGATCGGGTACAGGACGTTCACCGTTCCCGCACCCGTAACGTTCGGTGCTGGGACTGGCGTACTGACGCCCGATCCACTTTCCGCGATGATCGTGAAGAGACCCATTATCCGTTTGCCTTGAAGGTCACACTAGCTCCCTGAGCGGTAAGCGCTCTGGAGTTTGTTCCATCGCCGTACGTGTCGCTGCCCTGCAGTTGAGCAACCACCTGATACGAGGTTCCGTCAAGCTTTACGACGGTGAATTCCTGGTTCGGTACATTCGCAGAATACGGCAGCACGACCGTAATGTTTTGTGTGGTACACGTCACCTCAATAAGGCTGTACCACTGCGGAATGTAGACGGTCGGATAGCCGAGACTCGTAGCGCCAACGGACAGCGTTCCCTGCGCGCCGAAGAAGAACACTTCGCGGCACGGTGCTATGAAGTCCAGGCAATGATTGCGTTTTACGTCCTCCGTGCGCACCCGGAATAGCCATACCGCGGATGCGAGATTATCGACCTTCGGGGTTGCCACAACACCGTTTAGGGAATTCTTGTTGGGAACCGATATCGAATTGCACGGGACTTCCGGGCTGTTGGCCGGCGCGCAGATGATAACAACATCCCCAGTAGCGGGAGTCACCTGCCATGATCCAGCGATGTTGAAGGTGGTGTACTTACCAGCGGTTGCCGTCACGCTGGAGATGGTCTGCACGTCGCCAGCATCCGCGCCGGTCATCACCACCGCCAGATGACCAGCCTCCACGCCCGTTGCGCCGCTCGGATAGAACCCGTTGGCAATGTTCGGGTCCGTCATCGACGTGGCTGTAAAAGTGAACTTGCTGCGTATCGTCACCAAGTCGCCAACATCTAGCAGCGTGGTTAGGTTCACCAACTGATGGCCTGCCGAATTTGGCCCAATGGTCAGCGTGAACTCAACGGGACTACCACTGCTTGCCGTGCTCGACGCAACCGGCATATTCAGAATCGGAATCGGTATGGTCGGGTCATACTTCGCCAGCAGCGATAGCGCATAGCCCTGCCACTGGTTAGCCGTCATGCCTGGACCGGCCACCGTTACCGTAGTCGCAGTAACAGCTTGCACTTGCGCGGCCCACGGCCCGGTATGGATGACTTGCTGCCACGCAACCGCGAAATGATCGAACAGCGTGTCGATGCCGCCGGATGTTGAGGCGTTGAACGATGTAAGGGTTACGGTTACGATCTCATTGATACCGCCAGCAGCAAGCGTCTGCTGCCAATGGAACACCTTATCCGCGTTTGGCTGGCCTGCGTTTATCAGCGCTGCGGCCTGTGGCGCGCTATCGTTAATCAGCGCCATGTACAGATCACCGCCGTTATTGCCGGGTCCCCATTCGACGGTGACGGTTATTGAGCCCGTGTTTCCAACTGGCAGGCTCACGGTAGCTAAATCCAAGTACTCAGTATTGGCGTAGTTGGGACTCCCGCTGTCGAACGCCGTCACGCCGATGGCGTACACGCCGCCCGCCAAGGAGCCGCCCGTTGCCGAGCCAACGGCCTTGACTAGCGGCGGAAAAATCTCGTCGTCCAGGGCGTTGATCGGCGGGTTTCCGAGGACCTGAAGATTCGTCGTCGCGTTGCCCTGCGCATCGTTGGCGTACAGCACCTGCATCCCGAAGTTGCCGGGACCAGCCGCGCCAGCCAGATAGAGTGCGTCGCCGTTCAGCGGAGCTACGTAACCGGGCGACCAAGGGTAGGGCACGGCCTCTGTGGCGGATAGCGCCGGCACGATGGCCTGTTGGTAGCCCTGCGCCGTCAGTTCCTCGAATATCGACCAGTCGTAGATGTTTTCGTTCGTGTCCTGGACATCGATCTCGATGCCGAGCACGACCGCTTCATCCTGCTTCTCGGAGCGGAACCGAACGGCCGCCACTTCCAGCGCGTAGTCGTTCCAGCCCAGGAACGGTACCGTAGCTGCGCTGATGTCCAGCGGGACGAACTGAATGCCCGCCATGTTCAGCGCGAACGTGCCAGTGCCGAAGTTGCGGCGCCGCAGCAGTTCGATCTTGGCGATGCGTTGCGCCATGCTCGCGGAGATCGTAAACGGCAGGTGGATGTCATGCCAGCGCCGCACTCCGCCGTCAGCCGCTAGGTTGATGTCGCCGCCATACTGTAATGGCCCGTCGTAGCCGTGGAGCGAATCCTGTGCGTAGTACGGGAAGTCCGTCATCTGCCACTTGTTGTCTGGCGAGATGTACGTCCCTTTGCAGCCGTTGAACAGGTCTCTAATCGATACCGTTGGCTTCCAGTTGAACGGCCCCCCCGCTATGTCGATCAGGTTCACTTGCGCTGGCGACGCGCCGTACCATGAGCCGGGCTGGATGGAGTATAAGCCACCTACGTAGAGGAGCCTGCCGGCGCACGAGGTCAGCATGTTCTGGAGGATCTGGCCGCGATCCATCGTCAGTTCAAACTGGCCGTTGCAGGAGTAGCGTGGCTCCGTGCCTCCAGCAGCAAGGTCTACCGGCTCATCGCAGGTATTCGCCGCCGCAATTAGCGCCGTGATGTCGATGGCATTAAATGGCGTCGCACTGCTTGCGGAATTGTAGTACGTCGCGCCATATCCCCATACCGGATTAGACAGGAAGTCGGCTATGCACAGCGCTGCGTTCTCAGTGTAGACGTTGCAGCCCTCCGCGCCGGTAAGCCGCGTCACGTTGAACTGCGCGCCGGAGCCATGGCCACCGGTAGCCGCCAGTCCGTTGGCTATTGCGTATCCCGTGCCCACGTTCGTTACCACCCAGCTCGTGGGATTGCCAGATCCGTCAACATTCGTGAGCGTGACCTGACCACCAGAGCCGCCACCCAGCGTCAGTACATCGTTTGCCTGATAGTTGCCACTGCCCTTCGATTGCAGCGTTGCCGTACCGATGCCCGTACATGGACCAAGGCGCGGGTCGTAGATATCATCCTTGCCGTGGATGTGGCATGAGATCTGGGGGATGCCGGCAGAGAAGTACTTGGCGTCGTATTGCATCCGCAGGAAGAAGGCGGACTTGCCCTGCATTGAGCAGAACAGCGTCCACGGGTTAGGTGAACCGCTCGACTGCCCTGGACTATTGCCAGCTTGACGGGGAGTCTCTGGGCTTACTAGATTCACGCTACCAAGACTGCTTGAGTCTCCCTGCCACGGCGTACCGAATCCCATCCCGTTAAAGGTCTGGCCTAGGAGCTGATTACCTAATAGCACCTCCATGTAAACGTTGCGGCCATAGTTAACCCAGTTGGTTTTAACTTGCCCAGCGTTCACCACGTCGGCCGGCTTGCCACCATTCAGCACCGTGAAAATGATGCTTCCAGGGCTTCCGATCACCTGCGAAATGATTTCTGACACCTGAAAGGTGCCGTTAAGCGTGGTATCGCCAGTGACGTTCTGTAAGGTGATACGATCACCTGGAACCAGGGAGGGGATGTTAGCCGGGCAGGTGACGGTTACAACATCATTGGAGCGAACTACCGAACCACCAACGCCAGAATTGAGCTGGACGGTCTGTTGGACTGGCGTATAGCTAGTGCCGCCGATGGTCGAACCAGGAGCATAGCCGCTAGGCGGGACGGCGGTAGTGTCGATGGCAACATGCGACTGATCGAACAGTAGCATGTCAAAGCTCTGGATGGCGTGCGAGCAGAGCGCGAAAACCATGTCGAACATCTGGAAATTGGTGCCCCACTCATTGGAGTAGATCCACGTTCCACCGACACGACAGCGCCCGTAACAGATCCGCCATGGCGCGATTGCGTTACGCTCCGCAGTCGCCAAGCCATTTGGGTGACCGCTGTATATTAGCGTGCCGATGCCAGAGAGGGTGAGTCCGGCACCAGCGCTAATCAGCAGCGGTGCCAGTTTAGCCAACTCAATCAAGAATGGCGTCGAAGCCCCGCCGGATACCACCTCACCAACGATGCCGCCAGCTAGAGCCGCGCCGCCAGCGATGGTCTCGAAAATTCCCTTTAGTGATGGCATCTATTCAGCGGCTAAACGTTGCGGGTTGCAGTTGCTTGCGTACCCCAATAAATCGATATTTCCTGGAGGGCATCCACGAACATAAACCCCAAATCACCAGGCCAATCCATTTGCTGATCCTGCGTGGTGTATCTGCGATCCGCTGGCGTTCGCATCGATACGAGCAGGTTTTCGCAGGCGAGATTAATCCGCGCCTCGTTGGCGTTTACGCTCAGCGCTGGCTGATCCATCGCGCCAGACCAGAGCATCACCGGATCGGGGATTGGTGCGCCGCCAGACATGGCCGCCATCCAAATCGTTACCGGCAGCCCTAGCTGCACGTCGCTCATGCAATCCGGCAACAACGTGGGATCTATACCACTCAGCGTCAGCGTGATACCGCGCGCCTCAACGCTTGAGCCGTCCTCGATACCGTCACCGACAGACAGTAGGCCACCGACACCGATCCACGTTTGGCCATTCCAGGTGATGCTGCCGAAGCCAGTCCACACGTACACCGTGGACGTGGTGAATTGCATCTGCACAAACAGCGCAGGCTGAAATTGGTTAGATGAGAATGCGGCGAGTACCGCTGGCGTAATATTACGTGGCATTTAGGCTGTTACGGTGCTATCGGGATACCACGTGCCAGCAAACAGGGCCGACTGTTCAGCTACCGTGCAGCGCTGGACATGATCGGCATCGATGAAGGAATGCCTCTCGTTGGGCAGGCCCCAGTTAACGCCACTAATCAGGCCCACCTCAGCGCACAGGCCGACCATGAACGTCCAGTCGCCACCCCAAGACGGCTTGCCATCGACGACTTTGCAGAGGTCGCACGCCAGCCCAAAGTGGTGGACGCCTACCGTGCGAAGTTCCGTTGCGCCACGCGCGAAAAGCTCTTGTTGACGATCCTCGCTGCGAAAGGTTTCCGTCACCATAAGCTCGATACCGGATGCAGCGGCCTTGACGATAAGAGAGGCCACGGCAGCACGGGTGACTGGCTCCAGCAGGCTTACGGCGCGGACGATATCCATGGAATGGAAACGGGAGTCTCGCGCAATCACTTCGGTGTAGAAACTCACCCTAGATCGCCTCCCTAATGTCGAATGAGATGCCGTACATTTTCGTTTCGCGCACGGATATCTTGCGAGTGTTAGACTTAAGCCGCCAGATGCCAACCGGGTTGTAGAGCGACAAACCTTGACCGTTACTCGGAGACTCGCGAATCTGCGGCCATATACCCAATGTGCCGCCACTGATCGTGGTGATGCGATACAGGCGAAAGCCCATCTGTATCCAGTCGCCAACAGTGATATTGCTGCCGCCGGTCGTGACGATCTGATAGCCCGTCTGACCGCCGCCGCTTGCCACGGGACTGACGGCAGCCGGATTCTGCGGCTTACTGTTGAGCGGGTCACCCATTTGGAAGACGTTGGCCGTGCCTTCCATCGCCAGGAGCCACGTAAACCATGCGATGGCCTGAGCGTTGCTCATGTTCTGCATGGTGACGGAAGCCTCAAGGTATGAGGCGTTCCACTGCTGAAGTTGCTGCTGGCCAGTGAACGGATTGGTATTCACGCCAACAATGTCGTTAGCCTGCCACTCAATGGAGCGCGGAGCCGCTGGGAAGGTGGGCATGGGAACGATCAACTGCCCGTTGAATGTGGCCATGCCCTACCCCTCCATATTGAAAATGGGTGCGGATTGCCGAGTTGAGCGGCCTTTCGAGGTTATGAGCCTCGCGTGGCACCGGTCCACTTATCCGCAGTGACTTATTGCTGTTTGCGTGAAATCGTTACGGTGATAGTTAGACCGTCAAGCACGGCCAATATATCCGCCTTAGCGTGATCCTCAGCGCTGGTCAGCGCCGCCTCGGCCTTTGGCAGCAGCTCTTCGGCGGAGCCTTCGAGCGCAGCCGCGTCTTGCTTGGGGTCCAGGATGCTCATTATTCCTCGCTGAACTCAACGTCAACATTGACCGACGTACCAGAAGGTACCGCCGCGCCATCCCAATTCAGTACCAACTGCTGGGACGCGCCGCGTAGCACGATCCCCTTGCCGTTGCGCGTAGTGAAGTCGAACACCACCGTGCCGGCCGCGCCAGCCGCGCCGAGATTCAGCTTGGCCGCGCGCACGTTCTGCCCGGCTCCAGTGCCGCTCGGATTAGCCGAATAAGTGTTCACTACCGCCGTGGCGCTCGCATCGTTGCTATCGTGCTGGATGGCACTTACAGAAACCTGCGTGCCACCAGTATTCAGCGCCGTGCGCTTGACCAGTTGCACGTCCACGGTAGCCGCCGCCGTGGCCCCGCCACTGATGGCCACGCGAAGCACGCGCACCGTCTTCGTGCTGGAACCGATGATTTGCCAGAAGTCGGTAGCCGTGGCAGCGGGCGTTACGTCAATCACGCCTGCCGAGTACGTGGCCTTCGTGCTCTCCGTGTTGACTGCCGGTATGCCTGTAGTGCCGACCGCCGCGCGCTGAACGTCGAACGTCCCAGCCGCGTTCTTCAGCAGCCCTACGCCGCCATCAAGCACGCTGTAGAAAGCCGCGCTGAGCGACTGCCCGTCGTTGAGGTGAAACTGCCCTACGCTCAACTGTGCGGATGCGGTGAGCGGATCGCCAAGCACAACTATTTCGCGGGCGTTCGAGCCCACCGTTACGGTATCTAATGCCATTACTTATATTTCCTTTGCGAGTGAGTTTATGCACGCCCTGCAATAGGCTGGGTGACCACCGTGCTGACATTCTCCTGGACAACGGCACGTGAACTGCGCGTTTGCGGCACGCTCTTGACAGACTCCGAGATGGACGTGGGCGCAAAGCCTGCAATAACTGGGAATATTTTCATCCGGAGCACGGCAACCATAAACCACGGGCCTACTTGCCTCCAGGAGTGCGTTTTGCCCGCTCTGCGCTGGCCTGAACGCCGGTTGATACTGCTGATTTGTGCGCCATATCGATCGCCCGTGCAATGCGCGCTTCTGAGCCGAGCGCCGCGCCGCGTGCGTCGATGGTGTAGTAGTGATTGTCACCGCTAAGCTTGTGAGCTGGCGTTACCGTGCCGGGAGTGCCAGCGGTGAATAGCTCGGGCTCCCCGCCGTCGCCCACCCATGCGGACTGCCCGGTGTCGAGGGTGCCACCCCCTGCCATCGCCGGGATGAACGAGGACGTTACGGAAGTTCCGCCACTGGCGAATAAGCCCTTAAGGAAGCCGCCAAGACCAGAGACCGCGCCGCTTACCGCGCCGCTAAGGCCACCGTTACTCAGCGCCGATGCGGCACTCGGTAGCCCAGCCTCCGGAGAGCCAACGGCAACGCCAGTACCCGTCATGTTGTCCACTATGACGTGATGCGGGTTACTAGCCCAGTTGTCAGCACTCTGGCCGTGAACGCCAAACACCTTACCCAGCTCGCCCAGTCCACGCTGCAGCCCGGATTTGATGCTGTTTTTCAGCATCTCTTCACCGAGCGACTGGAACATCTTACCGAAGCTCGTCTTCTGGCCGGTTAAGAATTTGGCGAACTCATCGGAGACGCGATCAAGGCCCTGATGCATCGACTCGTAGAAGATGTTGCCAGCCGTCTGCGCGCGGCCCTGCATGTCCTGGAAGAAGTCCTTGACGCCCTTCTGGCGGATCTCTGCGGTTTTCTCCTCCAGTTGGTTCTGAAGTTGCGTTAGTTCGATACCGCGTTCCTTGAGTAGGTTAGCCTTGGCCAGAAGTAAGTCAGCGCCGGTAAGCGTATCCTTGGCGAGCTTCAGCGAATTTTCGTAGCGGTCCTCGATATCCTGCCGCTGCATGGCCTGTTGCTGTGCCAGTACTCCAAGCGGGTTGCCGTGATCGCCGCCAGCCGTAACCATCGCAACGCGGTGCTGTAGGCTCTGCGCGCCAGCTTCCTGCGTTAGCTTCTGGTACTCCTCCGCCAGCTTCGTTACTTCCTTGGCGTGCTCTTCCAGGGCCTTTGTGCCAGCCTCGATCTCTTTGGCGAACTCAGCGCCGATTGCCTTGTGGGATTCAACGCTGAGGCGTTCCCACTCCTTACGCGCTTCGCCGGTTTCGTGGCCAAGCTTGTTGATGGTCTCCACATACACGTCAATGCGCTTCGTGTCGTAGATCTCGCGTACTATCGCCGCCGTTTTGGCGTTAAGCTGACTGTTCTGCTGAAGCCGGTAGGTTTCGGCGCGCTCTTCCTCGCCGACACGCGCCAGGCCAGAAAGCTTCGCTTCGTTGACCTTGTCCAGTTCTTCCTGAAGCCGCTTCAGCTCCTCGCGGTACTTGCGCGCCGCTTCCGCGTTTGCTTCGAGCGCTTCTTTCTGGGCTATCTTCGCCTCATTGCTACCCTCAAGGCCGACGTGCTCTAACTCGCCAGAATAGCTCTGGCGCATCGCGCGGATCGCTTCAAGACGTGCGCCCTGGTCCTCCAGTTTAAGGCCACTGAGACCGATAGCCGCACCCGCCACGCTGGGCAGGGAGATACTGGCCAGTCCCTCACGGTCGTGCAGTTCTTTCAGTGCGGCGTTGAGTAGGTTGGTGACGCGCGTCCGCTTCTCAGTGGCGGATATCGCGTCGTTATCCTCTACGGCCCCGATGGAGTGCCGTAGCCGCGTGTTCATCTCTTGGAGATCGGAGGTGCCAGCGGTGCCAGCGAATATCTTATCGGTCCAGCCGATGTTCTGTTCTTTGAATACCCTGTCGATATCCTTAAGCGTCTTCTCCAGCGACTCACCGAGCTTGTCAGCGGCCGCCTTCGCCTCAGCGAGAGCCAGCGCCAGCGTGTTCTGTGGCTTGTGCTCAAGCTTGGCTATGTCCACGTCTAGGCGCGCATTCGTCACGCGCAGCTCATCGTTCGTCTGACGCAGCGGCCCGTTGACTCCCCGGAAGGCATCCGCCATCTTCTCCGGGCCTTGCTGGACTTTCTTGAAGAAATCGGCAACCTTATTGCCTAGTTCGACAACCATTCCAGCAAAGGCAATACCTCCAATTACCGGGAATGCCGCGCTGAGTACTGGCCCGAGGTGCAACGTCTGGGCAAGGAACCGCGCCACACCGCGCGTGTTGTTGGCTAGATTGCCTTCCAGCTCACGGAGCGCAACGGTGGTTGGAGCCATCGCGGAGCGGCCACTGGCACCGAACTCGCGCAGCTTTCCCTTGGCGTTTTCGAGGTCCAGCACCATCTTCGCGGTGCCAGCATTTATGTCGATTGAGATTACGCCAGCTTTGCGCGCCATGCCCTACGCCACCTTTGTGGGCACGCCGGGAATACCCGCGGCCATTGATTCTTGCAGAGACTGCGCAAACGCTTCGATGGAGTCCTCACCAGAAGCCGCAGCGGCAGGCCGCATAAACGGATGCGGCTGCACGTCGCCAAGCTCTTTCTTGTCCGGAGCGTGCCCGATCATGTGATGCCCGTATTCCACGAAGTTAGCGATATAGCCCTTGCTACCAAACCCGATAGACGCCCTTCCGCCCTTGCCTTCGGCGTCAATCGAGACATCCGTCACAAGCGCGTCCTTGAGTGTGCCGGATTCTGCCGTGCCTTCGAGGGGTTTGAAGTTTTCCTCATCGAACAGGTTGTTTCGGCTAGGGATACGTGGCTCCAGCGCCTCCACAACCGGCACGGCGGCAGCCGCCAGCGCCCGCGCGAACGCCGCCTTAGCGATGCGCTTGGGAGCCGCCGTCAGCATTGCGCACGCTTCCTCTATGCCGGATATCTCAACGCTAAATTCGTCAGCCATGGTTAATGCGCGAGGTTTGCCTAGCCGCCGCTCCTGCTCGCGCTCGGTGTGCGCGGCCCAGTCGGCTGCGACATGAGCGGGCTTGAAAGTATCGCAGTTAGTCCCATCATCAGAGAAACCGTCATACTGCTTAGCCTCGCACTCACGCCGAGCCGTCTCTTTCTTGTCAGTTGCGCATCACCTCGCTTTCAGAACGGAACCGACTCGTCATCCACCGCAGCGTCGCGATCATCCTTGGCAGCGCTACCACCATCCCGCCCGCCCAGCAGCACGAGGTTTTCGCAGACCACCTCCGTCGCGTAAACCTTCTTGCCGTCCTTGTCGTCGTAACTGCGCGTCTCCAGGCGGCCTTCCACACACACCGACTTACCCTTTAACAGGTATTCCGCCACCTTCTCGGCGCGCCAGTACTTCACGCGGTGCCAGTCGGTCTGCTCCTTCCACTCGCCGGATTGCGTATCCTTCCAGCGCCGCTGAGTGGCCATCGAGAACGTAGTTACGGCCACGCCAGACGGGGTGAACTTCGTCTCGGCATCTTTGCCAAGGTTGCCAACCAGCACTACCTTGTTGAACGATCCCATCTCACCTCTTCATCGAACCCATCAACACGCTACGGATATTCGCTGCCTCTTGCTGCTTATCGGAGCGCTTCTCACGCTTCGGGGTGAACCTGGAGGGCATGAAGTCCGCCGCCGTTAACGGCTTCTTTGGCGCGCGCATTCCCCAGTTCGCCACCGCCGCCGCAACGATGCCGCTTAATAACTCCAGGTGGTCCGTGCGCTCGCGGTGCCTATCTACCAGCAAATCGTACTGACGTGGGGTCAACCGATAAAACTCCACATCGGTCAACCCCAGATGCACGCGCGCCATTGACCAGCAGCGCTCCCACAACTCCTGATTGGTTAGCTTTCGGCCGGAGCGCTGGCCGCTGGAGGGTCCGCTTTCTTTTCCGGCATCGACAGGCGGTACGCCTTTGCGATGGCGTTGGCCACCGCTAAGCGCTCCTCCGCGTCCAAGCCGATCAGGTCACCGGCCCTCTCAATCGTCATACCGGGATGCGCGATGGACAACGCCGCGTAGAACAGGCCACGAAACTGGAGGGCCGTCAATGCGCCCAGGTTCTCAAGGCCCTCCAGTAGGTTGCACGACGCCACGCGCTCGGCTTCCGCGATGGAGTTAAAGCTGTAGGCAAGCTTGTACTCGCCGCTTGGCAGCGTAAGCTTGGCAAACTGGATGGTGGGGTCAACGCCCGTACCAGCAACCGTGCGCCTCATTAGCTACCCACAGTTAGCGTAATCGGACCGGAGACCTTCAGTCCGACCTTACTCTTGATCGCCTTGTCGGCCTTCATGCTGCTGATGTCGTCGAACTCTTCAACCAGCGAAGTGAACACGAATTTATCGCCAGTCGTTGTCTGAGTGCTGTTCTTAAGAAGCTGGATCTGGTACAGCAAGGTGGTCTGTGCATTGAACGAAGCAAGCACCGCAACCTGTCCCGCGTCGCCAGAAATACGGTTCAACGTCAGGTCGTACTTACCGGGCTTCAGCAGCGTTGCAATGAACTCTTCTGCGGTGCTTTGAAGGTTAGTAACATCGTCAGTGGCGTTCATTTTGCCACTTTGCTGAAGGTCGGTTATTTCTCCAACTAGCGTATACACCGGAGTGGTAACCGTACCGGTGTTGATAGAAAGGGTTGTTAAATCACCAGTCTGAGCCTTAGAGCCGGTGTAAGACATACGTACTTCTCCTTAGTGTGAATGGCCGACTACCCGGCCTAGATCTGGTAATACTGCACGAGGTATTCTGCCGTGCGCACGTAACTGCGATTGGCGTCACTAAAGCCGTCTATGAATGGATCGCGCCTGAAGATGCCGAGCACTACCGTATGATCGGGGTCGCTCAGCGTGCCCTGGAATCCGCCCCTCAACACGCCGTCGATAGCGCGCGCCAATGTAATCGCGTTAGCCATCGTGTAGCCATGGGAGTCAATCTGCACCTCCCATCCGGTAAGCGCGTCCTGCCCCTCAAGGACGTAGGTGGGCTCCGACGTGATAGAGCGGTAAGTCCAGGCCATCGGCGCTGCCGCTGAAATCTGATCTTTGGCAAGCTGGACAGCGAAGCCACCAGGAGCAATACCGCCTATGCCGCCCTGAATTAACAGGACCAGCCCAGCCTCGATCACTTGCCACCGGGGTTAGCGTAAATTCGACAGAGATCCCAATGTCCAGCGATGTAGCAGGGATACGTCACGTAGCAGCCAGTCATCGCAAGCGCGGCGAGTAAAAGTACAGCCGATATCACAATCTTTTTCATGGAACACCCCTGGCCTTACAGCACATCTACGGGAAACGGGCTAGCTGGCAACTCCTGCCATGCCGGGCCGCCAATTACCCGCCCACTTGAATTGGCGTGGTGATTGGTGACGTACATCATCGCGTCACTCGGAACCACCGCAGCATTGCCTTCGCGCGCTGCCGTCTCGCAGAAATCGTTATCTTCGCCCACCTGGATATCCGCAAAGCGGTGATCCAGCCAGTAATCGCGTGTGTAGCAGAGCGACGGACCAAGCGGCACGTTACCGGGCTCGGTGAGCGTCCACCATTCGCCAGGACGCCAAAATGCCGTATCGTGGACAATCCGCACGTCGCGCGTCTCGCGAACCGTGATCGGGTTGTAGCCGGTTACTGGCTTACCGCTCGATTGCAGCCGCGCAACCTGATCAGCGATGCGGCCTGGCGACTGGTAGTCGTCGTCATCCCAGTGACAGATGATATCGCCGTCCGCGCGAAAGTTGGCCCTGTTCCGTTTCGCGCCTACCGTGAAATCGGATGGCGTTTTGATCCAGCGAGCGTAATTGGGCAGTTGCGCCGGATACACCTCACTAACTACTAGCAGTTCACGGTAGCCGTATGTCTGCCGCGAGAAGCACTCAACGGCGCGCGCCAGAAACTCCTTGCTGCGCGGCCTGTCGTAATGAAGACAGATGCAGGATACGCCAGGATCGGTCAATTGTTCGCCCCAATCCCGATGCATGTCAGTACCATATATTGGTTTATTTCGCGGACGTTCTCGACGGCCTGAATGATATACACATTGCCGCTGGGCGACTGGATACGGCTGTTAGTCGTGAACTGCGATCGCCACCAGCCCGTCACTTTCAGGAACACCTGCGAGGCGTCCTGCCCAGCCTTAATTACGTCCACGCCGCGCACGTACTCAATCTCGACCCACGCGACTATCGGAGGCGATGCCGCCGCGTACGTCACACTGACGCCGGAGGAGTCAGAGCCAGTGACGGGACTTAGTAGCGTGATCTGATGGCGGAAGCGGCCCGGATCAATCTCCGGCCATTGTTGGTACGGCACTCAGTAAACCCTCAATGCACGCATACGTGACGCTCCGCCTTCGCGTCGGCATCCTCTACACGCCAAGGTATATCCTCACCAGGGCGGCCTTCGGCGATGCTATCGGCTTTTTCTTTTGTTACTTTCCAGGCTTCGTCCAGGTTATTTGTATAGCCGTGGCCATCGACACGCCACCAGCGGAGGGAGTTTCCGCAATACCCCACGTTTTGGATGTAGCACACTACAGCCGCCAGTCCTTTACGGCCGCCAGTTGCCAGTCAAGCCACTGCCGCGTAACCTTCGGATCGTTCGGCAACCGGCCCGTATACCAGCCATTGACCAGCACCTTGATCGCCGCGCGGATCATCTCCCAATGCGCCGGGATGCCGTTGTTGACGATCAGCGCCGTGGTGGACGATATGTTCGTTGACGGCGCATCGCGCGTGGTGATCGTGCCGGTAGTCCACGCCTCAATGATGGTGTTCAGTGTCCCGCCTGCGACGCCAGCGCCCGGTATCGAGATGGGCTGGCCAACGGCGATACCACTGAACGTGCCAGTGATCGAGGTACCCGACACAGCCACCGTGAATGGCGTTGCGTAGCCAACCGTGTACGTCATCTGGACAGCGTTGGCTACCACGCGGGCTACCGGCCACATCTGGCCGAATAGCGGCATCAGCCGCGCCGGCTGAGACTGGAGGTCGGATACGAAGTTTAGGCCCGTCACCGTGCCGCCAGAAGCGATCGATGTACCCGTGCCAACAGAGTTATTCAGCGTGAAGTCGTTCGGATCCGTTACGGTGATATCCCACGTCGCCGCGCCGAGCAGCGAGAGCAGCGGCGAGTTTCCAGCTATCGTGACGCTCGATCCACTGCCGAGCCCGTGCGGCTGCGCCGTGTAGATACTGACCGGCTGACCAGTCGTGTTCGTCACGCCACTGATAGTAGTCGGCCCGACGATCATGCTGGTTACTTCGCCGTTGGCGTTCTGGTAGATAAAGCTTTCCAACTGCTGGACGGGTGGGTATGGTAGCACCACGGCGTAGCGGATACCGACCAGTACGGCATTGCTACCGCTGACGAACGGCGAGGAAACGCGCTGCCCGGCGAGCTTGAGATCGATGTAACCGGGAAAGAAGTCCATGTACATGGACCACGTCTGCTGAACAAAGCGCCGCTGGGTGACCGTCTCACACATGGCGCGCGCCGACACCGCTAGCGTGCTGATTACGTCGTCTTGGGACGTGTCGCTAGGGTCCATGCGGAGCATCATTTTCAGCTCCGATAGGGCAACTGGTTCGACTAGCGGCGGTGCTATGCAGAGTAGGGCCATCTATAAATGCATCCTTTAGTGTCTGTACTTGATGGCCCGTACCATCGCTGCCCGTGCCACGTCCACCAGCGCCCATCACTGCGCAAGAATGAACGTGCGGCTACCCTGAATCTCTTGGTCATAAAGTAGGGTTGCTGGCGTGCCGGAATTGCACCGACCCATCGGCTACCCGAGTGTCTCTTAAGTGGATTCACCCCGCCCGATTTGCGGGTAACGTCTCTATCAGGCACTCGATATGACGCCAGCACAAAACTGAATGGCGCGGCCCGCTGGTTAGCAAAGGCCGCGCCACGGCAACGCGCGGAAAAGGGAGGAGAAAAACGCGCGTGCCGAACTTGCTTAGCTGAAGGTTACGCCGGTACCGCTGACGTAGTACACGCCGTTGTACGACTCGAACTTTGCGAAACTGCCCACCGTGCCATTGAAGGTGGCCAGGTGATGCGATGGCGCGATGATACCGGCGCCGCAGGTGATGGTATGAGCATAGCCAACGGTGTCGGTAAACGTAATCGACTGTCCGTCGTTTCCGCCTGCGGACGGCAGGCCAGCGGTAGGAGCAGCGAGCGTAACGGCATCGATTGCGGAGCCGGTGAAGAAATACTTGCCGCCCTGCGGATTGCCGATAACTGCCGTGGTAAGAGCCAGGGCGACTACTTTGTACGGAGCATCCAGCGCACCGAGCGCGGGATCATTGGGGGCATTGGGAACACCAGGGGGAATCACGTTCATATTTCATATCTCCTGTTCTTGCCACCTACGCGGCGGCTTGCTGCGTGATAATCGAGACGATCCCCGCCTCTTCCCACGCCTTGGCGATAGCGACGCTTACAAGCGCCTCTTCACCGGGTTTATACGACCAGTCCTTGACGAAGCCAGTACGGATCACGGCCTCATCGCTCCGGCGCGCCGCGTCTACTGCGGCTGCGATCTGAACCTTGGAGTGTGCCTGCACCTTGCCGTTCTTCTCGGCGGACATGGACTCTTCGAGTTTCTTGTACTTGGTTTCGAGCGCCGCTTGAATCGGATCGCGGAGCCCGGCGATACTGTCGAGGAACTTCACCCGCACGCGGGTTGGCTTGTCGGCCATATTCTCCTTATCTAGCCATCCGCCCGGAGCGGAAGCATTCCGTCATTGCGTACCACTGTTCGTAGGTATATCCGCGATGACTTAGCGATTCGCAGTGCTCACTGCCGCGATTGTAATTGCAGCGGGAACATGCCACCACTACGTTATCCAGCGTGTAATCACCGGAGTGGTCCTTGCGGTCCATGTGGTGACTAGAGCCGCACTCCCTGAGCCCATGCTGCGACCATCTAATCGAATCCGTGCAGTAGTGACACTGCTTTTGCGACACAAGCAGCGCAACGAACTCATCAAAAGAAAACGCTACCACATAGCCACGATTTTTGGATCTAGCCACGAAGCCGTTGTACAAGGCTTCGTACGGGCGCTTTATGTTTGGCTGATTAAGCTTGCAATCCCAACAGGAATCATGTCCATTCCTACTGAAATCGCCAGCGCTTTTGACTTTAATAACGCCACATCCAGTGCAACGAGAACGCCAGATTTTACCGTGAGTGTCTGGGCCGAACACCCGTTCGATCACAAACCATCTGCCGATTGTCTGTCCGGTCAGGTCCTCACGTACTGGCTTTAGTCCTCGTTGCACTGTTGGTTGTGGTTATCGACTAAGTCGCGCTTTGTTGTCCGAGCGCTATGGGATGCGTTCCGGCATCCACAAGCTGGCTGTCAAACCGCTGAAAGCAAATATATCCGACCTGCAAATAGTCGGCGTAACGCTCCCGCAACGTCAACAGCGTAGTCCCGCCAGCCACTTCGCGGACCTTGAATTTGCTCATGTCACCGAACGCTACCGTATAAGCGTTCGCGGCCGGCGTTGCCATGTCCTGATTGATGACGTAGGGGTGATCCAGGATGGTCGGTTTGCTCGCCACCAGATCGACCGCCGCGCCTTCACGGAAGGACGAAGCTAAGCCGGGTTGCCACAGTGGCCGGTTGTTGCCGTCCACGAGCTTCTTGATGAGCTTCAACATAGCGTCGCTGAACATCCAGCGCGTTGCGGGTTCGAAGCGGTACGCCGGATCGACGGAATGCTCGATGTTGACCAGATCGTTGTAAGCGATGGCCGCAGTCTCGCCAGTCGGGAAGGTGTTGATATTGCCATCGGTGGTGGCCGCAGTGATGATACCGGTAGGCTCATTCGTACCGGTCCCGACCGTGCATTTCCAGTTGTACAGACGGCCCAGGCGGATGCCGAGCAGGCGGGCGACCAGCGCGTCCATGTCGAAGTACGAGTCTTCGATCAGGGCGATAGGCACAAGGATCAGATCCGAGCTGCCGATATAGGCGTTGAACGTCACCTGACCGAACCCCAAGTCGGTTTCGGTAACCTGCACGTTCTGCCCGATGATCCGGCCACGGTTGGCGGTGTCATTCACGGTCGGCCAGGGGAATGGATTTCCCGTGCCAGTGGTGAACTTCTCCACCACGCCATCGATACCACCAAACCATTTCTTCGCCTCTTCGAGTAGGCCGCTGAATCCCTGCGGGATGATGTAGCCGCCCTGAGAGCCGGTCGTGGTGCTCATGGTGTTGCGGAAACTGGTCGGCAGATCGGCACTGAACTGATCCAACACAGCACGCTCTTCGCCGCTCAGGCGTTCGCCCTTGCGCAGGTACGCGCTGAACGCTTTCGCGTGCGGGTTGTTCTCGTAATCCTTGCGTCGCTTCTCGGCAGGAGACAGACGGAACTCGGCTTTCAGTTCATCGATCTGCGACTCGTTAATACGTACCGTGTCGCCAGGTGTCGCGGCCAATCTGTCCACGATGGAAGCGGACTTCTCGGCCATCGCAATACTGTCTTCCAGGGCCGTGTAATCGGTCTCCAGGGAATGAAACTTTTCGCGCTCGGCCGACGTAAGCCCGCGGTTGTTTTCTTTCTTTGCAAGGTCAATAATGGCCGTCATCTCGGCGGCCAGGCGCGGCAATTGCTCGCGCAGTGCTTTGGCGTATGCCATTAGCTACTCCTGTATTGGTTGAATTTGCGCCTGCGCGCCTTACTGCACTAACTTCGGGAGGGATAGCGTGAGCCTCTTCGCCCGCGCCTCGTACAAACTCAGGTTTGACTCTGCGGTAACTCCCGCCATCGGGCAGTCTTCGCAGTTCTGGCAGTCGCAAGCCTCATGGGTGCAAGAGTTGCAGGTGCCATCCACGCACGGGTCACAGGGACACGCGCACTCGGAGGTAGTCTCACTTGCCACCGCAACAACCGATGGGGGCGTAACGACCTTGGAAGTGGCGGCAACTGTTTGCATGGCTTCCTTATCTGGCTTCAACTGCTCCGGCAGGTTCTTCATCCGCGCCAGCGCCTTAAACTTGCGCGCCATCGCCATCGCCGCGCCGTCGTCCTCCGCCGCGATTGCCGTGGCGAAGCCGCCGTCTACGCATTCCTTGGCGGACATCCACGTCTCAGCATCCATCAGCACCTTTACTTCATCCACGGGCTTACCGGTACGATCCACGTAGGTCTGCGCAATCGCCTCGTCCACCTTGGAGAGCGTAGCAGCCATTTTCGTCAACTCAGCCGCATTGCCCATGCAGAACGTCCAGGCATCGTGGATCATCATCAGAGCATTGGGTGCCATCGTGATCGTGTCGCCGCACATCGCGATAATCGACGCCGCGGAAGCCGCTACGCCGTCCACGTACACGTCAATTGGCTTACCGGTTGATTTAAGCAGGTTGCCGATTGCCACGCCCTCGAAGGCATCGCCTCCAGGAGAGTTGATGCGTAGGCTGATCTTGGAGTACGCGCCGGCCGCGTCAATCTGCTGCTTTACAGTCTTGGCAGTGATACCGCCGCCGCTCCAGTAGTCGGCCCCGATTTCCTCATAGACCAAGCACTCCAGTACGCCGTCATCCTTTACGGACGCGCGGAATTCAGCCTCGGCAGTTCTCTTTGAATAGAGCATCACTCGCCTTTCTGTTCCGCCAGCAGGCCGATTAGATAGTCTGCACTACGCTCTCCATAATCCGCTTCTCCATAACTGCCGAAGGCGGTAGGTTCTTTAAGGCAACGCTTGGCCCACTCATTAAGCGCCGCCGCCAGCGCGGCTCGCGTAGTGTTTACTTTCATCCCAGAATCTCCCCGGCTAGTGCGCCGTAAACCTGATTGGCAACTTGCGATGCGATGGCTTTAACGTCCGCCTTCTGCCACGCATGGGCGACGGCCGCCACGTCTTCCACCTGCGCGTCAATTAGAGCCAGCTCGCGCTTAGTCAGTTCGCTACTCCCGAATCGCGAAGCCACAAGCGTTTGCGCCACGGATGTCACCACTGGATAAAACATGCGCCGCGCGTGGTCCGCATCGCCGCTGAGTTTTATCGACCGCTCCGTCGCGCTACGAAACAGCGCCTTATGCGCGCTTACGATCTGGCGTCGGCGGTAGGACGCGGCGGGATTCTCCAAGTCGGTATCGGCTTCGGTGTCCGCTTCCGGCTCGTTGGGGTCTCCAAGTAGCGTAGAGAGCGCCACATTAGCGCCCTGGATGATATATACATCCCCGCCATCTTCAGCCGGTATCTTGTTCATCCGCAGACCGCCGCGAATGTCGTTAGTGGACACAACGCCGATGTTTCGCAGCGTTGCAAATCCGGTAGCCTGCGACGCGAAGTCGCCGCGCTGTAGTTCGTTCAGGTTATGCTCACACCAGTAAGCGCCGCCCAGAAGCTTAAAGTTAATCTCCTGTTCAAACTTGACCGCCCACGGCGCGAGGCAAAAGCGCGTGTAGTCTAGCCCCTGATGCTCGATGTTATTGTTCGTCGCGCGGGCCAGATCCTGCAGAAGGTGCATTGGCACACGGTACAGACACGCTATCTCTTCCTTCTGAAACTTGCGTGTCGCCAGAAACTGCGCATCGTCTGGCGGGATGCTGATCTGCTTCCAATCCGTGCCCTGCTCAAGCAATAACGGGCGATTTGCGTTGTCGCCGGTCAGCAACTCACGGAGCGACTTCTTTAAGTTCTCGTACGCCTCGGTCTCCAATTGACCTGGAAACGTGAATACGCCAGTTGCCCGCGCGCCATTGCCGAAGAACTGCGCGCCGAACTTCTCCGCCGCCAACCCTAAGCCGAAAGCGTTCTTGCAGGTGCTTATCGGCGACATGCCCGTGAGGCCGTCCAGAGACAGCCCCATAAAGTGCAGCACGTCTGCCGGGTCCAAGTAGCGAACCGCGCCTGTATCCGTCTGCGTTGTCCCGTACACGAGCTCACCGTTGTTGAGGCGAACCGTCCCGGTCTTACCGGAGTCGAGCGGTACCAGCGCAACCGGACGCGCCGCGTTGTCGCGCTTGATCCAGGAGTAGCTATTGCCATACGCCAACGCGCTGGCCAGCATCGCGCCGCGCCAAGTCATGCTGGACATGTTCGGGTTCGGCCGATCATGCAGCAACGAGTAGCGTGCGTGCTCTTTGGCGAGCCGCACCGAGCCGTCAGGCAGCGTTTGGAATATGTCTAGCGAAAGCCGGCCAAGGTCCTCACTGATTACCTTGATACAGCCGTAAGCCACGACCAAACGCATGGCTTGCTTTTCATTGATAAGTACGCCAGCGTCCGAACGCCCAAGGCCCAGACTGTCGAACAAGGCCGACATGGGTAGAAGTGGCTGCGCGGGGTCCTCCAGCGACAGCGCCTTAAACCCGATACTCTTGGAGAGTAGACCCATGCTATCTGGCGCGCTCGATCATAATGGCGAAGACGAAGCAGAGAACACCGGCCAGTATCACTGCGGCTGGCACGTAGATCAGCGCAGTACCGGCCACAAGGCTAAACGAACCGAGCGCCACAAAGAAGTCTTGGAGATCAAACTTAGGCTCAGTAGCCGACGCTTCAATGGTCTTCGGTTTCCTCATAGCGTCCGGATCTCCGAGTAATTCGACTTCCGCACCTTGACGGCCGCCTGGACACGCGACAGCGCCATGATTAGCGCCACCACACCGTCGATGCGCTTACTGCCCTTCTGCCGATTCGGCTTCACTGGCTTGATGTTGCCAGCCGCATCCTGATCGACCGTCGTACAGTCAACGTTCCACCGCAGTACCGGGTGTCCGGTATGCACCAACTTGCGCGATAGGACCAACTCTTGCAGCGCCTTACTTGGCGCGTTCATGCTGATGTAGCCCTGCCCGGTGTCAACTACTTCCAGGCCGGCTTCCATGAGGTCGGCCACAGTGTCGCGGGCGCCATACCGGTCGAAGGCGATTTCCCTGATATTAAACAGCCGCTTCAACTGCTTAATGCGATCGACGACGAAACGCCAGTCCGTCACATTGCCCGGCGTAAGTTCCACGAAACCTTGCTGCGACCATACGTCGTAATGCACGCCATCGCGCTTAGACCTATCCGCGAGGTCATCCGCAGGTAGCCAGAACCACGGGTAAACGTATACGCGATCCTTGATCGGCCATGCGAGCACGAACGAGGTGAGATCTGAGACGGCCGCGAGGTCTAGGCCGCCGTAGCAGGGCACCTTGGCGAGACTCGCCAGCAGCTTGCGGTCATCTACGACGTTGGTGCATTTGTCCCAATCCGTCATATTAAACCAGCGCTTACCGTTAGCTTCTTTACGCCACTCCACAGATGGTATCGGCATCCCTGAAACCCGGATCGCCGCCGCTCCGCTAAGCATCCCGATAAAGCCGCGCCGGTTAAGTCGCAACGTTTTCTCCATTCCACTTACACGCGTCCCACTGGGTCCGCGGTATCCAGGTGCTTTTGCTGTTCACCCACTGATTGAGGTTCAGACGGCGGAACTTAGTCTGTTCTGAAGGTACGCTTTTAGCCTTGTCGCACAACTTGCGAAGCTCATCGATCCTAACAATACTGCCAAGCGTAGGGTTCGCAAGAGGCCAAAGCGATTCGTCCATCCAGTCTGCATCTTTCGGGACCTCGTAAATCATTGGCAGGTACGCCGGGTCCTGAATGATCCCGTCACGCACCTTGCACGCGTAGTCGTACTCAGCCCCGCACAGCGTCTGCTCGTCAACACCCGCCGTGGTGATGATAATTACCAGCGGTTGCCGGCGCGCCACTGAGCCTGAGGTAAGCGCGTCGTAAAGCTCCTGCTCTGCCGATCCCCAGACGTGGAACTCGTCAATTATCACCGCTGACGGGTTACTGCCGTGTTTCGCTTTGCCGTCCGCCGTCAGGGCCTGTAGGATGCCACCGGTCTCGCGGTTGCGGATTTCCTTCCGGTAGTCCGTACATTGCAGGATGTCGCTCAGCTCTTCACTGGCGCGCACCATCCCTGCCGCCGCGCGGTACACCATCGACGACTGCTCGCCGGTCTTCGCCGCCGCATATATTTCCGGTTCAGCTTCAACGTCGAGTACCAGAAGATCCAGAGCCAGCGCCGCCGCTATCTGCGTCTTCGCATTCTTGCGCGCCGGGCTGAAGTAGCAGCGCCGGTACAGCCGAGTTCCATCAGGCTGTTTCCAGCCCAGAAGATTCGCCACCAACTTGCGATGCGGCGGTAACAGGCGGAACGGCTCCGGCAGACCGGACTTCGTGCTCTTGGTGAGCGTCAGCGATTCGATGAAGGCGATGTCCAGCGCCACAGAGGCGGAATCGAAATAGATACCTTCAGTCAGTAATGAACTCCCACTCGCCCGGTTCGTCGCGCATCACGGCCTGAATCAACTTAATTCTGGCGAGTTGCGCGTTAACGAAGTCCAGCCGCGCCGCGAGACGCGAATGCTCAGACCTGAGCCAGTCTTCGTACGGCGTGCATTTATGCCAGGACACGCATCAGCCCAGCAATACCCAGTCAATCGCTTCGCGCCACGTTCGGAAGCGAGACCTCTCACCACACGCGCGACGAGCAACCCAGCACTTCAACATAAACGACCGCCAAACCCTGTGCTTCACGCCCGCATCCCCCGCTTAGCCGCCATCATTTGCGCCAACATGCCAGTCTTCTTTTCAGGCGCTGGCTTCAGCCCGATACGAGCCCTTGCGCCCGGCGTCGCACAGATAAGCTGAAGCCACTGCATCAGGTCCTTACCGAACTGGCCCTTCAGGCGGAGAGCCGACAGCCGCTTATCGGGCTCAAGGCCCGCATCCTCCGAGAGTCGTTCCGCTTCCTCAACCGAGTCGAGGCACCGCGCCGCCATCGTGATCGCGTGCGAGTCGATCTGCTTTATCGGCACCTTGGCGCCGGCCAGATCGACTACCAGGTTGTGGTATATTTCCTGGACCCTGCGAGGCAAGCACTTGTCGCAGGTGGGCAGCCCACCGATTGCCGGATGGCTGTCGTCGCTAGACGCTGAAACCCGCTCGGACTTACTACCGTCGATCACTGCAAGGCGTTGACGCTTACGGATTTCCGCGCGCCCACGACGAGAGTTAGGGTCTTGAATTGGACCGCGCTGACCCACTGGCAAACCCTTTCAAATCTGTGATGTTAGTAACCCGGTAAACCTGGTTAAAACGTGGTCACACGCGTGCGGTGG
>Ga0209006_10000367_pt1 | contig 44684 bp, 39 predicted proteins | sample JacPin_JW_Ref_O2_FD_188567 | JGI IMG/M metagenome (GOLD analysis project Ga0209006, IMG submission 188567) | Forest soil microbial communities from Algoma, Ontario, Canada - Jack Pine, Ontario site 1_JW_Ref_O2 (SPAdes) (version 2) | ecosystem: Environmental > Terrestrial > Soil > Boreal...
GAGGTGACATGCGGCAACCAAGCGGAAGCACGGTAGTCGGAGGGAAACGGCGGAACGGTCGCTAGTCCGCCGGGGCCTCTCATGGCACGCCCCCGTTGGCAGCGGAGGGTCCCAGAGCGTTGTTCACCATCTCCTGGGCTTCGCTCACGATCGCATTGAGATGGCTTTGACTGCTGAAGCTCTCAGCGTAGATCTTGTAAATGTTCTCCGTGCCGGAAGGCCGGGCTGCAAACCAGCCGCTCTCGGCGACTACCTTGAGGCCGCCAATGGGAGCTTGATTGCCGGGAGCCTTGGTCAGCTTGGCGGTGATAGGCTCACCGGCGAGATCGGATTCCTTTACAGCGTCCGGCGAAAGTTTCTGCAGTCTTGCTTTTTGCTCTGGCGTGGCGGGCGCATCGATGCGCGTGTAGTAGGGCGTACCAAACTCCGCCGTCAGTTCGCGGTAGTGCTCGCCGGGATCCTTGCCCGTCCGCGCGGTAATCTCAGCAGCCAGAAAGTCCATGATCAGACCGTCCTTATCGGTAGACCAAACCGTACCGTCAAGGCGAAGAAAACTCGCTCCCGCACTCTCTTCCCCGCCGAAACAATACGACCCGCTAAACAGGCCCGGCACAAACCATTTGAAACCGACTGGCACTTCACGCAGTTCACGGCCGAGCTTCTTGACGACCCTGTCGATCATGCTGCTGCTCACCAGAGTCTTTCCCACCAAAACGTCCTCGCGCCACTGCGGGCGGTGCGTGAGCAAGTACCGGATGGCCACGGCGAGGTAATGGTTCGGGTTCATCAACCCCGCAACCGGAGTCACAATCCCGTGCCGGTCCGAATCCGGATCGTTGGCAAAAGCGACCTGGTACTGATCCTTCAGCCCGACGAGCCTGGCCATCGCATACGGGCTGGAGCAATCCATGCGGATCTTGCCGTCGTGATCCACCGTCATGAAGGAAAAAGTGGGGTCAATGACCGGATTGACTACGGCGACATCCAGTCCATAGAGGGAGTTGATCGGCTCCCAATACGGCTGTGAGGCCCCGCCGAGTGGGTCAACGCCAAGCTTGAGGTGAGCGCCGCGAATCGCATCGATGTCGGCGACATTCTTAAGATCGCGGACGTAGGGTAGGACGAAGTCTTCCTGGTGCGTGCTGGATGCATGGATAGCTTTGGTAAACGGAACTCGCTTGACCCCCGCATTTCCGGCTCGCAGCAAGTTGTTCGCCCGGTCCTCCACCCAATGAGTCACGTCGGTGTCTGCCGGACCACCATTCGTCGGGTTGTACTTAAAGCCTCCGTCCTCGGGCGGGTTGTGCGACGGTGTGACGACGATGCCGTCCGCGAGGTGTTCCTTGCGGCTACGGTTGTAAACGAGAATGGCACGTGAGATCACCGGGGTTGGAGTTACACCATCTGCTTGCTGAATGATCGTCTCCACATGATTTGCCGCCAGCACTTCGAGTGCGGTGCGCTGCGCAGGACCGGAGACTGCATGCGTATCTTTCCCCATGTAGAGCGGACCGTCGGTTCCCGCCTCCCGCCGGTAGTCGCAGATCGCCTGCGTAATCGCAAGGATGTGCGCTTCGGTAAACGTACCCTGCAGGGGCGAGCCACGGTGCCCGCTGGTGCCGAAGGAGACCAGCTGCGTGGGATCGCTCAGGTCAGGATGACGTTCGAAATAGTCTTTCTCCAGGCGGGCGACGTCAATCAGCATTTCCTTTGGAGCCGGCTTGCCCGCAAGCGGCGAAATGGTTGCGTTTACAGACTGCTTTTCTAAAGTACCGGGCATGGGTTCGCCTTCCAAATCTCAGACGTGTATTGGGCAATGGTGCGGTCGCTCGAAAACTTCCCGGAGCTGGCTACATTCAGGATTGCTTTGCGCGCCCACGCGCCAGGATCGGCATACAGCTCGCCGAGCCGCTGCTGCGCCTGGCAGTAGGAGGTCAAGTCGGCCAGGTGCATGTAGTGATCACCGTCGGTCAAAAGCGTATCGCGCAAGGGAGCGAACACCCCTGGTTCGTAGCGGCTGAAGTGGTCGGAAAAAATCAGATCCAGAGCCGCTTTGGTCTCTGGCTCATGTTCATAGTGCCACTGAGGGTTATACCAGGAGCGGCTGTTCTCCACTTGTTCCACGGTGAGGCCAAACAAGAACATGTTTTCCTCCCCAGCCTCCTCCGCCATTTCGATGGTCGCTCCGTCGCGTGTCCCAACGGTCAGGGCTCCATTCATCATAAACTTCATATTGCTGGTTCCGCTGGCTTCATAGCCGGCGGTCGATATCTGGTTGGAGACATCGCTGGCCGGAATAAGCCGCTCTGCCAGCGAAACATTGTACTCGGGCAGGAACAGGACTTTGAGCCGGCCGCGCACGGCAGGGTCGGCGTCAACCGTATCCGCCAGATTGTTGATGAATTTTATGATGAGCTTGGCCAGGCGGTAGGCTGGTGCCGCCTTACCAGCGAAGAAAAATGTGCGCGGCACCATTTGCATATCGGGATTTTCGCGCAGCCGGTTATAAACAATCACGATCCGCAGTGCGTTCAGCAGCTGCCTCTTGTATTCGTGGATGCGCTTGATGTGGCAGTCGAAGACGGTGCCTGGGTCGACGATCTGTCCCGACGTCGATTTGAGCCAATTGGCGAAGCGCGCTTTGGCCTCGTGCTTGGATGCGAGAAACAGTTCGCGCGCGGCTGCGTCCTCGGCAAATGGCTTGAACTCTTTGAGCTGACTCAAATCCGTGATCCACCTGTCGCCGATGACTTGCGTGATGGCGCCGGCCAGCGCCGGATTGGCTTCCAATAACCAACGCCGAGGTGTCACTCCGTTCGTCTTGTTGTTAAAACGCTCGGGAAACATTTCGGCCAGATCCTTGACCGTTGTCGTCCGCAATAGCTTTGAGTGGATCGCAGCCACTCCGTTGGTGCTGTGCGATCCGACGATGGCGAGGTGTGCCATTCGGACCTTGCGCTGGTTGCCCTCTTCCACCAGACTCACGCGCTGAACACGCGCTTCGTCCGCGGGAAAGCGAAGGCGAACTTCGTCGAGCAGGCGACGGTTGATTTCGTAAATGATTTCCAAATGCCGGGGTAGCAGGATTTCAAACCAAGCTACGGGCCATTTCTCGAGGGCTTCGGGAAGCAGCGTGTGATTGGTATACGCAAGTGACTTCTTCGTCAGATCCCAGGCTTTGTCCCATCCCAGCCGCACATCGTCGAGCAAGACTCGCATCAGCTCGGCAACCGCCATGGAAGGGTGCGTGTCATTGAGTTGGATCGCGACTTTGTCCGGCAGCAGATCCCAGTCTGTATTGTGGCGCTGAAAACGGCGGATGAGATCAGCCAGTGAGCACGCCACCAGGAAATATTCCTGCAGAAAGCGAAGGCCTTGGCCCGCGGCGGTGGAGTCGTCTGGATACAACACACGCGTCAGCGATTCGGCCTCGAGAGTCTGACCCAGCGCGCCCACAAAGTCGCCGGTTCCGAACTCCTGAAAATCGAAATAATTGGGCGCTGCCGCGGCCCAGAGCCGCAGCGTGTTGATCGTCTTTCCTCCGTAGCCCACGACGGGACGATCAAAGGGTATGCCGATCAGCGTCGTTGGCGGTCCTGGGACGGCGTGAAGAATTCCCTCCCGTAGTTCGAAGGAACAATGCACCTTTATCTCCACCTTCTCATGCAGTCGGCCAATCTCCCAGGGATCGCCGTCGCGGAGCCAGTTGTCGGCGCTCTCTTTCTGCCATCCATTCACGATGGATTGCTTGAACATGCCGTACTCGTAGCGCAGACCATAGCCCGTAGCTGGAAGCTGCATGGTAGCCATCGAATCCAGGAAGCACGCCGCGAGGCGGCCCAAGCCGCCATTTCCCAAGCCCGCATCGGGCTCTTGTTCGACCAGTTCCGGCCAGTCGATACCTTTCGCCTGAACCGCCAGCTGTATGAGCGGATCGAGCCTGAGATTAGCAATATTATTGGTCAGCGAACGTCCAATCAGGAACTCCAACGAAAGGTAGTAAATGCGTTTGGCATTCTGTTGCTCGTACGTTGTCTTGGTCAGCACCCAGCGCTGGGCGAGGATGTCGCGCATCGCGCGAGAAAACGCCTCAAAGCGCTCGCGTGGACTGGCAACCTTGGGATCAATCGCCCGATCAAAAACCAGGTGCCGCTCATAAAACGCGTTTTCCGTCCCCACGAACGGAATTGGGCCGCATCCGTACTGCTTTAACAGTTCGGAAACGTTGGCGGTCTTCATCGCCATGGGAACGACGCTTGCGGAGGTTGGGGGCGCCACGGTCTTTGTACTCATTACACGTCCTTGTAGTCTGAATTATCTGCCATCGGTCTTGCTGCCGCTGAGAGCCGCCTGTTCCTCGCAGTGCGACTTTGTCGACTCCGGAACCACGTGATGATCGTCATTCCAAAGCCGGATGACTGGATGGGAAAGATTATGTTCATAACTGAGCGCGCTCAGGCTCGCCGGGCTGAGCAGAAAGTATGGGCCTCCGGCTCCGGGACTGAGCCCCAGCCAGCGCGCGGTCAACACTCGGATGAAGTGTCCGCTGGAAAAGACAAGCACGTTGCCTGCGACTGCGCGCAGACGCCGCACCACGCGGTCCGCCCGCTCGCCGATTTGCGTTGGCGATTCGCCTCCCGGAGCGCCGTCTCGGAACAATTGCCAGTCTGGATTCTCGCGAAGAATTTCGGCGGAGGTGAGTCCTTCATACCGGCCATAATCCCATTCCACCAAGTCCGGATCAATTTGGGCCATGGCTCCAAAGCCGGCCAGTTCGCAGGTCCGGGACGCGCGCTGCAACGGGCTGGTAAAGACTTTGGCAAATGCCATGCCTTTCAGGCGCTCTCCGAGCCGCCTCGCGTTGCGCTCGCCATTGGGGGTTAAAGGTAGATCGGTAAAACCGGTATGCTGGCCGGAGAGGGTCCATGGGGTGTTGCCGTGGCGCGCTAGATAGACTTCTGGAAGGCCTTCACTCATGGGGGATCTCTCTCTAAAATTTGGTTGCTCTAAGATTATTCAGAGCAAACCTTATGCCAAAGGTGAAAGGGAGGGTTGAACTGCTAAGTATGAGCATGCGAGCGACTTCCAGTTGGAACCACAGCGAGGTAAGTGTCGAAGACATGGCGAGTGTCGAATCGACGGACTGCAACGTCAGACATGGCCGCCTATTCGGCGCATCACCGTGAGACCGAGGCAAGGGGCAGCACAAGCCCGCGACAAGATCATAACCGCGTCACTCGTCATGATTATAACCGCTGCCCTAGCTGTGACCGGTCTGGTTGGCGTGCTAAACCGAACACCGTTACGAAATTTGCCATCCCATTACAATTATGTACCACAAGGCGTCATTTCAGCGATGACGTTTGAGAGATAGCTTTAGTGAACCGAGACCTTCGCACCTTTGCCCGGTTCATTTCTTTTCAGCAGAAACGAGGCGACAAACATAATCACCGAGCCCATTGCCAGCAGCCAGTACATATCGACGTAAGAGAGAACTGCAGCTTGGGACTGAACCATAGCATACAGCCGGCCCAAGGCTTGTTGTTGAGCGGCGTGCGCGTTTAAGCCGGAGCGCGTCAGACGCATGGCAAGAGCCGTGATAGAGGCCTGAAACCGGCCAGAAGCTGTGTATTCCGTCAGGACGGATTGATGGTACTGACTGCGTCGAGCAATCAGGGTCGTGACTGCGGATGTCCCAACGCTCTGCCCCATGTTGCGAAAGAAGTTCATCAGCCCGGCGGCAGCGTTGGTTTTTTCAGGCGCCAGTCCGACGTATCCGGCAAGCGTGAGTGGGACAAATAGAAAGGCCACGGGAATGTACTGCCACACACGTAATAAAGTGGCTGAGCGGAAACTCATCAGCAGATCAACCTGTTTGCTCGATATGTACATGGCTATCGCCAGACCGATCCAACCGAAGGCTATGATGTGACGCGCTTGAAATCTGGCGGTGAGTCTGCCCACCATGGGGAGCACGACCAGCACGACGAGAGCACCGGCGGAAAGCACATTTCCCGCCTTTTGTGCCGTGTATCCCATGAGAGTCTGCAGGAGTTGCGGCATGAGTACCGTGGAACTGAATAAAGCCGCTCCCAGCATCAGGAACATCATATTGGTGGTCGCGACGTTGAAGTTTTTGAACAAACGCACATCGACGATAGGCTGTTTGTGAAACCATTCCCAAATGACAAGCGAAATTAGGCCAACGACAGCGATCACTACCAAGGTCGTAATAAAGTGAGAACCGAACCAGTCATCTTCCTGGCCCTTGTCGAGAACGATCTGCAAGGCACCGACCCCCAACGTCAGGAGAGAAAATCCGATGAAGTCGAAGCCCGAGAGCCGCGCCTTCAGGCGGGCGATGTACGGGGGGTCTTCGATCAGCTGATAGACGAGTATGAGCGCCACCACGCCAACCGGAACGTTAATGTAGAAAATCCAGCGCCACGAGTAATTGTCCGTGATCCAGCCTCCCAGCGTCGGACCAATGGCAGGAGCGCAGATGGTTGTGATTCCGTAAAGTGAAAAGGCCAGGCCACGCTTCTCGGGAGCAAAACTATCACCCAATATGGACTGCGCCATCGGCTGCAGGCCTCCACCGAACGCGCCTTGCAAAACTCGAAACAGGAGCAGAAACCCAAGGCTGGGTGCGATCCCACAGAGAAAGGAACTCACCGTGAAAAACGTAATGCAGATCAAAAAGAAGCGCTTCCGCCCGAGTGACGCTACGAGCCATCCACTTAGCGGCAGAACGATGGCATTGGAGACCAGATAGCTGGTCAGCACCCACGTGCTCTCGTCATTGCTAGCTGCCAGACCGCCAGCGATGTGTGGCAGGGCCACATTGGCGATGCTGGTATCGAGCACCTCCATGAACGCCGCCAGAGAAACCGCACCGGCGATGATCCATGGGTTCACTTTCGGCTGCCACCGTTCTTCTCCAACCGCACCAGACCCGGCAGCGCTCATCGCACCCTCACCTCGGGCTCAACCGACAATCCCGGCTTCAGCAATCCTTCGGCATTGAAGTCCGATCCCGAATTGCGATCAGCGCTCCGATCGGAATTGCGATCAAAATCAATACGTACTGGCACCCTCTGCACAACTTTCACATAGTTCCCGGTGGCATTCTCCGGAGGTAGCAGGCTAAACACCGACCCTGCGCCGGCGCCGAGGTTGGTGACATGCGCTTTCCAAGTGCGGCCGTAGGCGTCCACCTTGATTTCGACCGGTTGCCCGGGCCGCATGTGGGCAAGTTGCGTTTCCTTAAAGTTGGCCGTAACCCAGACATCGTCAAGCGGCACCACTTCCACTAGTTCCTGCCCGATGCCGACGTTCTGACCCACCTCGACCGCCTTCTTGCCGATAATTCCTGTGACCGGAGAACGAACAACTGTATAGCTGAGGTTGAGTTCTGCTAGATCGAGCTGTGCCTTGCGTTCTCGCGCCTGAGCATCGGCTGCCTCTGCCTTGGCTCGGGTCATCGAAACCTGCTGGGGCGCGGTCTGAGCGCTGCGTAAATCGGCCCCCGCTTGCAAGAGCTTCCCTTTCGCCTGGCGCACTGCTTGCTCAGCCGCCAGTACACCCGCCCCGGCCGACACGACGCCGGATCGATTTGCTTTGGCCGCGGCGAATGCCTGATCGTACTGCTGATGTGAAATATCCTCCTTTGCGACTAGCTGTTCATAACGCACCAGGTCCGCGTCACTCCTCGCCGCATTGGCTTCGGCCTGTTCCAAAAGCGCTTTCGCAGACGCAAAATTTTGCTGGACAGCCTGGAATCCCGCCTCTGCGTTCAGCACCGCAGTCTCCGCGGAATCGAGGTTGCTTTTGGTGGTAACGGAGGTAATGGGTACGTTGAAGCGAGAACTTGTGGCACTGGCCCGCGCGTCCGCGAACGTTGCCTGGGCCTGTTCCACCGCGATCTTGTAATCCTTGGGATCGATAGCCACGAGCACATCCCCAGCGTGTACAAGCTGTCCCTCAATCACCGGCACTTCGAGCACGTAGCCATTGATCCGCGCACTCAACGGCATGATGTGGCCGTTCACTTGTGCATCGTCGGTCGACTCCCACGCCAGGCTATTTCTCACAAAGAGCCCGGCGCCTATGATCACGACGGCGAGCAGCACCAGCACCGCCGCTCGACCTCCCCGTGGATACTCGTGAACAATCCGCCGCAGGCCCTGCTTCTTTTGGTTGTCGTCGGGCAGTTCTAGTTTCACTTTTGCAACCGGAGGGGGCGACGTTTCGTCCAACTCCGTCTCTTGTTCAGACATCTAGCGTCCTCCGAGGTATTGGCTGAAATTGGTTCGTGCGACACCGAGCGCACGAGCGAGCGCCAGTTTTGCGAGATTGTGGCTATATAGGCTGGTGATGTATTGGTCGTTGGCGCTGGCCAGAGACTGCTGGGACTGCACCACCTCGACGCTGTCAGTCACGCCGGCCGCAAAGCGTTCCCTGGAACGAGCGACGTTGTCGTTGGCCAAGTCCACATTCTGATGGGCGACGTCAACTTGCTCTTTGGCGGCGTTCAGATTGAGAAATGCGGTGCGAACATCGTAATCAATCTGTCCACGGATGTTTTCAGCTTCTGCCTTCCTCTGGCGCAGAGTCGCTTCCGCTTGGGTAATGTCGCCCTTGATCCGGCCGCCGGTGAAGATCGGTATGTTGACCCCGGCTTGGAAACTGAAAATTCCGTGGGACTGACCGAAGGTGGGTCCTTGGTCGCCGTAATCGCCATTCATCGCTACGACGGGATAACGCTGGCCCTTGGCGGCGGACAGCGCCTGCTCGGATGATTTCGTCGAATTGAGAGCCGAGCGGAAGTCGCTGCGCGAATTGAAGGCCATCTTGAGTGCGTCTTCGACAGTCGGCGGATTGAGGTCGGCGTACGGAAGTTGGTCGGCGATCTCAAAGACTTGGCCGAGAGGCAATCCGATGGCCCGGCCGAGCGAAAGTTTCGCCACCTCGAAGTTGTTGCGTGCAACACTCAGATTGTACTGTTCGCTATGAAGCTGGACTTCGGTCCGAGTCACGTCGATTCGTGGACTGGTACCGGCCTGGAATTCGTCCACCGCCTGATCGTAGAGAGCCTTCGCATTCTGCACTTGCGCTTCTTCGGCTGCAATGCGGGAGCGGGCTTCGATGACTTGCAGATAAGCATTGCCCACGGTGAGCGTGATCACATCTAGCGTGTCTCTGTAGCTCAGCTCGGCGGCCTGTTCGGCGGTGCGCGCGGAGCGAAAGCGCTGAATTGATTCGTAGCTGAACAGGGTTTGGCTAAGACTTGCACTCACCGTGCCGTAACTGAATGGACCGGCAACCACAGGGATGCCGGGTATCTTGACCGTGCCGAGGCCCAAGGCTGTGAAATTTACCTGGTCGACGTTCTCATTGATTCCTGCATTTACCTGGGGGAGAAGACGGCTTAACGCAAGCAATCGTTGACCGCGCGCCACCCGGGTGTTCTCGTCACTCTCGATGACCCCCAGGTTGTAGCGCAGTGCCCGGTTGATGGCTTCGCTAAGCGTGAGGTGTAGAACTTCGTTGCTGGCGAGGCCGCTGGGAACACTCCCGACATTCGGTGACACCACCTGCGCCCAGGATGCAGTCGCCGCGACGACGAGCAGTAGCAGGCTGCACCGTTTCCTTATGCCGAAGGCTCTTCCGCCGGAAGATCGAACGCTCTCAGAGCGATGCCTCGTCACCATAGCTTTTTGTCCGTTCTCATTTTTGCTCTCTGCATCGGTTCTCTTTTTCGGGGGTCGTAGTCTTCTGTGCCTGCCGGTGTAATCAAACTCAGGAATCCAGCCGATCTGCATCCGGCGCTCCGTGCGCACCTAAGCGCTCGCTGTTCCATCGCAGTGCCTGGTAGTATGCGACGGCAACAATTCGGCGGGGCACCTCCAGCAAGAGCGCGCAATCGGCAATCGATGTGTGTTGTATTCCACGAAGCACCAATGCGGAACGAGCCAGAGGGTCAAGCGCAGCAATGATGTCTCGTGGATCGACATTCCGAAGCGACATGATCTGATCGTCGGAAAGCACGTCATCGTCATCGCGTTCGGACAACGATTCCACGAAGTGGCTCGCCGATGCGGAAATGAGAACCCGGATTTCTCTCACTGCCGCCCGCACGGTTGCATATATCGCCCACCCGATGAGCCAGTCGCGAAAGACACTGCGGCGGTTCGCCGACAGAGCACCCGCGTTTACAACTGCCAGGTCCGCGAGGGCTTCGTCTCCCGTAATAAGCAACGCGATCCAATACAGATAGTCGCGTTGTTCGGCGAAAGCCGATTGAATCTCGTGGCTCGAGGCTATGCCGCCATTGGGCCGTTCTTGCTCTCGCTCAGTCGAATGAAACCATTCCATGACGGACCTCTTACGTTGGAAAAACGCCCCGCTTTTCCCTCTGCGGACGGGGCGAAATGCGGTGAAGCAGCAGTTCCGCAATCTCGCGGATCCCATTTTCGGAATCGTCCAATGCGGCTACGAGTGCCTGATAAGCTTCAAGGCTTCTCCCGTGGTGCCACTCCAGATGGCAAGCAAATAAGTACAGCGCATCCTGGGTTCGAGCGATCGTGGACGGTTCCGATGACGAAGGTTCCGACAACCATGTGCAAGCCAAACCACTGCTGACCGCGCCCATACTCACATCCTCCCGAGCTGTTTGCTTTCCCTGTGTGCGCATGGCATTTCGCACCCTTTCGTCGCGGGCGGCATCCCCAGATCGGCGAAGCTTTAAAAAACGTCTGCGAACAGCGTTACCTCGCCCGGGGGAGAGCCCCGGCGCATTTCGGCGCCATCGGCAGATGCAGGCGTTCGCAGACGTGGAGGGGATAGCAGTTCTCAGCAACAAACTCCCCTCCAATTCGGGCTAACCACAACAACACTTCCTCACCCATCGCATCGACAAACATCACCTCCGATAAATTCACCACAAGTCGCAGCGGAATCTTGCAGCGCGTCACCAAATCCCTTGCGTCCTGTGCGAATTCCCCGACAAAGCGGCCCTCCAATCGCATGGTCACTGTATTCCCTAGGTCGTGGTATTCGACACGCAACATCGATAGTCTCCATCGACGAGTCTTTCTCAATCTCAATCGGCAGCCCAAAACAGTGCAGCCGGCATGCCATCGGAGGTTGGCTGTAAGTTGTTGCAGGTGCTGACGCGCCGGATGGGATCTGAGTGGCTGTCATGCCCTATTGCGGGCGGTGCCTGAATGTGGGCAGAGTGTCAGCGCGACGCCAGGTCTGCGCCTGAAGGGGGTTCCAGCACGAATTGATCATCCATAATGGGTCCATTGATGGTCAGCTTCGTTACTTGAAGCCTGATCGAGTATTCCTCCCGCGGTCGCCAGATCCGTATGCTGGTGGGGAAAAACACGCCATTGAACTCCCTATAGTCGTCGTAGTGAACGTCAGTGACGATAGAGCCGTGCTCGTCATATAAGAGTTGCTGGTCGGGCCGCAGATCAGTTCGGTCAAACACAATTTTGCGCGAGAGATACCACTGCTGGCCGCTCTGTTTGATGATGTTGAGCGAGTAGTCAGGCCGGAGGGTCTCTTTCTGCGTTCTCTGATCGATCAGTTCGCCATCGCTCGCTTCCAGCACAGTCAGTTCGTTCTGAGGATCTACAGCCTGCAGTAGCAGAGCGCTATAGATTATCTGCGGCCGAAGATTTCCCAGAGGCTCCGCGCAGGGTCTTGCTTCCTCGTTGTCACCGACAATGAACTTGTTCCTGGGCGGAATCCACAGTTTGAACTCCTGGCCGCTGCTCACCATATCGAACACGTGGTTCTGCAGGATGGGGAACAGTCCGGTCATGCGCAGCGAGGACGGCTTCCGCGCCAGGATGTAGCCACGGATCTCCTGAAATTCAGTGATCTTGCCCAGCTTGCTGCCGCCGACGGAAGCGGTAATGCCGACTGTCGCCTTTAAGGTCTGGATCTCCGCGGCTTCAGTGTTGATACGCTCAATTAGGTCGTTAGCGGTCGCAGTTTGAAGCTGTGCTGTGCTCGCGTGGACCGCAAGCGGACGAGAACGGGACAAACAGCCGCCAAGCGGAACCACGGCGATCAGTAAGAGGAGAGTATGTAAACACCGATTGCCATCCGTCATGACGCCTTTTGTCCGTCTTCAGTTTGCGGAGATGCGGCCTCCATCGGCGAGTCCTTCGCGGTTCCGCCGCAGAAGACAGTGCAGGAAGCGTGCCAATCAGAGCCGGACGTAAGTTATTGCGAGTACAGGGGATCAGAACCGACGCTGCTCGCCGGCATGCCCTACGGTGGGCGGTGCCCGAATGTGGGCACGTTGGAGACTAGCCGAGAGCGAAGGCTAAGCTGGTCCCCATCTTGGGCCATCGATGGTTGGGAGCGCGTCGGTCTCAGTAGTCGGCCTTGGTGACGTTCAGTCGCCGCATTTTGTTTTGCAGCGTTGTACGCTTCAGCCCGAGACGTTCCGCAGCCGCTCCCGCACCTGAGATTCTTCCCGATGCCGCTTTCAGCGCCTCGATGATCGCTTGCCGCTCCGCTTCCTGGAACGTGGATACGGGAGCGGTATTTCGGACGGATGACTTCCGGAGTTCAGCCAGGGGAACATTCAGCTCGTCACCCTGCGTCAGGATGACGGCGCGCTCAACGAAGTTCTCCAGCTCGCGGACGTTGCCGGGCCACGGAGCGTTGCTCAATGCGTCCATTGCAGGTTCGGGGATTGACTTAATGCGCTTCTGCATTCGGCGCGACAACCGCGAAACAAAATAGTGAACCAGCAGTGGGATGTCCTCGGATCGCTCGCGAAGTGGTGGTATCTCAATCGGAAAAACGTTGAGCCTGTAAAACAGATCCTCACGGAATTGATTGTTGCGGATCATCAGCGACAGATCTCTATGCGTCGCGGCGATAAGGCGAACGTCGACACGAATGGTCTTGTTGCTGCCCAGCCGCTCGAACTCTCGTTCTTGCAACGCGCGCAGTAACTTCGGCTGCAACTCCAGACTAATATCGCCGATTTCATCCAGGAACAAAGTGCCGTGATCGGCAAGCTCCAAACGGCCGCGCTTCTGCATCAAAGCGCCAGTGAATGCACCCTTTTCGTGTCCGAACAGTTCACTTTCGACAAGCCCGGATGGAATGGCAGCGCAATTGAGCCTTACAAATGTTCGCTCTCGTCTTGGGCTGAGGCTATGGATGGCGCGCGCAATTAACTCTTTTCCGGTGCCCGTCTCTCCGCGGAGCAAAACCGTCGATCCGGTTGGGGCGACAATCTGAATCTGCTCGAGAACTTTCCGCAGAGCAGGGCTCTTGCCCACGAGATCCTCGAAATTGTATTCTGCCTGGATTTCGGATTCGAGATACAGGCGCTCGTCTTCCAGTCGATTTCTCGAGGCGCTGAGTCGTCCATACGCGAGCGCGTTGTCCAAAGCCAGCGAGATTTGTGCGCTGATTTGAGACAGAAGGTCGAGATCTTCCTGTCCGAAGTTGTCAGGGCGTCTACTCCCCAGGCCAATACGTCCAAGTGGTCCGTTCGAGGTCCCGAGGGGAATAAGCGCCAAGGCGGCGATCGATTCGGCCTTCAGCGGTTCGAGAACTGCCGACGGAAGCTTTTCGATCTCCTCTTGCGACCAGATCTCAGGAGTGCGGCTACGTATCTTCTCCAGATCCTGCTCGGTGACTTTACGGGCAGGGATCTCCGCAAGAAAGCCTTGGCCGCCTGGGAAATCGAGAACCGCGCATTCGAGCTGGTTGGTCTGTTTATCGATGAGCCAGAAACCAGTGAAGTCATTCCCAAAGTACTTGCGAATCGATGCTGAAGCGGAACGGAACAGCTCATTGGTGTCCAACTGCGTCACTACCTGATTGTTGATTTCGAGCAGCAGACGAAGGCGATCGCGCTCCTGCGCTAACTGCTGCTGATACAACTCTGCAGCATCGGTGGCCAGTGCGCTCTCTAGCGCGACCGCAACGTGCGACGAAACGGAGGTCATAAGTTCCACGTCTTCGGGGCCAAATTGCCCCGTATGGGCAGTCGCAAATGTCAAAGTCCCGAGCTTCTTGCCGGATATCGAGATTGGAAATATGTACGCGCTATGCGGGCTCGGAAGCTTCGCTCGCGATGCCAGTTGGGGAATCCTTGAAAGCTCGGCCTCGAGGTCAGGAATGTATACGGGGTTTTGTTCGTCGATTGCTCTTCCCAGAGCACTTCCCGCATGCGGAATCTCAGTGCCTATTTCGACTTGAAAAGCTTCCAAACTTCGATCAAATGCGATGAGCCGGACCGAGTTCCCGTCGTCGGACAGGAGGGAAAGACTAACCGAGTCGAACGCGACAACGCTGGACAATAAACGGCGCAAACTCCGCAGGACAGCTTTCAAGTTGGGCTGGGATGCGATGGCGCCGGACACTTCGAGCAAGGTCCGATACCTGCCATCTGCTGCGCTTCTTGCTTCCATCTCACCCACCGGCATGCTCCTACGCTAGCCTACGGCGGATGACACCCAAAGACTGCGAGCGCCGGAGGAGAACCCGATGTAGGGCGATCGCTCCGATGCCACAAATCGAACCTAGTTGTCGAGAAACGACATAGATACTCAAGTTCGCAGGCGTCACCAAATATATATATTAATTGCAAAACACCGTTTGGGACTGGCCGCAGCGTCCGGATGAACGACCTGATCATCTGGAAACATACTGGGTAGCTTTCGGAAAAGATCGAACTCCGGCCTTCTCTTCGGCGACATGACCGATGCCAGGCCAGGGAAAGTGACCGCCGTGAAACAGTCCTCCTCATCCTTTGATAGCATGCCCAGAACCTTCACCCGCGTCTCTGGGCCTGCAGCGGATCGAGGTCATAGATGAATTGGCCTCGCGGCCGCTCAAAGAGCAGAACAGGATGATGCGGGAGATCGCCAATCCGGCACATCGACTGATTCCCCGCGGTTTTGAAAGACTTCGCTGCGATCGTGGGGACTATGGGCATGATTTCAGGCTTGCCCAATATGGCGTCGCAATCGCGCCGAGCAAGATGGGATCGCCGGGCGCGATATTCCGGACTGTGCTCGGGAACTTTATGCTTCGTAGTCGGCAGAGATTGAGGATCGCCGCTTCGAAATTCTAAGCAGCGATCGGTGTCAGCCTACCATACCTGCATCGGCGCAGGTTCACCGCGCTCCGCCTTGACCGGCCCAAATGTGAATGTTAGCTTCGGTTCCATCAGTGACGCTCCGAGGACAAACACTCTGAACCGGGAAGGGAATCCGTCTCAATCCGTCGGCATTGGGCGACGCGAGTTTCTTGTCCGCTTTTGTGAGGGCGCAGGGGTGACGCTGATGCCCACAAGTTTGTGGGGCCTCCCGTTTTCCAGTTTCAGCGCTTTCGCCCCTCGGGTTGAACCCAACGCTAATTTGGAGTTCCACCTCGAACCTCACTATCGCTCTGAGCGACCGCTCGATGCCACGATGTTGAAGGTGAAGCCGGGCCTCGACGATTTCATCACGGAAAAGTATGCCGAGCAGATCGCAACCATTCTTGCGGGCTGGAGTGCCAGCATGTTGCAGTCTCCGCGGCAAGTGCAGCCCATTGCCAATGTTCTCGCGGCCCAATTTTCCGGATCGTCTCTCAGGCCCAGAGAGTCACGGGTCGTGCGTTCCAGTTCGGTGCTTCAAGTGCGTCAGAACACATTCGCTCCTCAACTAACGCGTAGTCGTGACGGCTTTGTTCGAGAGTGGGAGGCCACATTGAGCGCTTTCTCCAGCATCGTGACGGCTGAGTTTCAGATCACGGACATTGACGCGCCGGATGCCGACGCTTCCCCACCTCGACAACTGCCTCCAAGCCTGCAGACCCGCATTCGCTATGAAATCGTGGGCACAGGCGCCGGGTTCTATCGCGAACAACGTATCGGCACGTGGGATTTGATATGGGAGTCGTCGCCGTCCGGCGAGTTGCGTGTCCGCGGCTGGCGAGCCATCGCCGAAACTCAAGCGCGTTCCCATTCGGCCGTTTATGTCGATATCACGTCTGCCGCGCTGGGCAGGAACTCTTCCTACTCCGCCCAGATGCTACACGGCACGGACTACTGGCGGACCGTCCTGGACAGCGCGTCGGGCATCGACATCTACGGACACAACGGAGTCTCGGTCGCCGATATCGATAACGACGGTTTCGACGATCTTTATGTTTGCCAGCCGGCAGGTCTGCCCAATCGTCTCTACCGCAATCGCGGAGACGGAACCTTCGAAGACGTGACCGAATCATCCGGTCTGGGAATTCTAGAGAACACAGCCTGCGCTCTTTTCGCCGACTTCCATAACCATGGTCGCCAGGACGTCATTATCGTGCGCGCGAACGGTCCTTTATTGTTCGTAAACCAGGGTGGCGGTAAGTTTCGCCAAGTACCTGACGCATTCCGGTTCGCTAACCCGCCACAAGGAACCTTCACTGGCGCGGCTGTTGCAGATTACGACGGCGACGGATGGCTCGATGTTTACTTCTGTCTCTACGCGTACTACCAGGGAACCGGGCAGTACAAATATCCATCTCCGTATCACGACGCCGAAAACGGGCCGCCCAATTTTCTGATGCGCAACCAGCGCGACCACACCTTCCACGATGTAACGGCCGCCGCGGGGCTGAATCAGAACAACACTCGTTACAGCTTCTGCTGCGGATGGAACGACTACAACCGCGATGGCTGGCCGGATCTCTACGTGGTGAATGATTTTGGGCGAAAGAATCTCTACCGCAACAATGGTGACGGAACATTTACTGACGTCGCCGCGAAGGAAGGCGTCGAAGATATTGGCGCGGGAATGAGCGTCTCTTGGCTGGACTATGACAACCAGGGCTCCGACGATCTCTACGTCGCAAATATGTGGACCGCGGCCGGCGAACGAGTTTCAACACAGCCAATCTTCAAGAGGGCATCGTCGAAGGAAATCCGCTCCCTCTATCAAAAACACGCGATGGGGAATTCATTGCTGCATAATCGTGGAGGGACTTTCGACGACGCGACGAATTCCGCCGGTGCCGGAATGGGCCGGTGGGCGTGGTCGAGCGACGCGTTGGATTTCGATCACGACGGTTTTCAGGATATCTACGTCGTCAACGGGATGGTGTCCGGCTCGTCGCGTCAGGATCTCAACAGTTTCTTCTGGCGGCAGGTCGTGGCTTGTTCCCCCGACGACGCTCGCGTCTCCCACGAATACGAGCAGGGATGGAACGCGATCAACGAACTGATTCGTTCCGACGGCACCTGGAGCGGCTACGAGCGAAATGTTTTCTATGCAAATAACGGAGATGGAACCTTCTCCGATGTTTCCGCCGTCCTGGGTATGGACTTCGTGGAAGACGGCAGGTCATTTGCCCTTGCCGATTTCGATCACGATGGGCGAGCCGAAGTGTTCCTCAAGAACCGGAACGCTCCGCAGCTGCGGCTGCTGAAAAATATCGTTGAAGATCTGCCGCCTTCGATCGCATTTCGACTTCAAGGTACAAGGAGCAACCGCGACGCGATCGGTGCCAGGATCGAGATCCAGACCGGGTCAGGTCGGCAAACTCGCATGCTTCAGGCCGGGTCTGGTTTTCTTTCGCAGCACAGCAAAGATATCTGCTTCGGGCTGGGAGAGGCGAAAGGTCCCCTACAAGCATCGATCCGCTGGCCCAGCGGCCGCGTTCAGGATCTTCACAACCTTCCGATCAATCACAGAATTTGGGTGGAAGAAGGCTTAGAACCGTCGCGCATTGAACCATTCAGAACGGTGACAAATCAGAACCTGGTTTCTGCAGGCGCGAACTCCATACAAGTGGCCGAGAAACTTCCGAGCAATGTTGAAACCTGGCTTCTGTTGCCCATTGCGGCGCCAGACTTTTCTCTTCGCGATCAGGCAGGAAACGTTCGGACGCTGTCCGCGCTCTACGGCAAGCCAACACTGCTGAATTTTTCGACGACCAAGTCATTGAGTTCGCGGGAAGAAACGCGAGCACTCCAGAAACGTCATTCTGACTGGGCAATCAAGGGCCTGCAACTGATCACTGTGTACGTGGGTGATCCTTCCGATGGCGAAGTTCGTGACTTGACCGGCGAAGTGTCTTTTCCGATTTTGCGCGGCAACGACGACGTCGCGGCCATCTACAACATTGTTTATCGCCAGTTGTTCGACCGTCACCGCGATCTCAGCCTACCCATATCGTTCCTGCTCGACGGCAACGGCAGTATCGTCAAGGTGTATCAAGGCCCAATCGTCCCCGACCACGTTGTAGCCGACTTCCAGAATATTCCGCAAACCGACTCGCAGAGACTGGCGCGGGCATTGCCTTTCCCAAGTGCAACCTATGGACTCGAATTCGGCCGCAACTACCTCTCTTATGGCGCGCTCTTTTTCCAGCGCGGATATCTTGATCAAGCTGAAGCGTCTTTCCGGCAGGCCTGGCGTGACGATCCATCCAGCGCCGAAGCCGCCTACGGCATCGGAAGTGTCTACCTGAACCAAACCAAAAACACGGCTGCGCGCGAAGCTTTCGAGCACGCCGTCAAACTGCCAGCCAACTATCCAGATACTCTCCCCGACGCCTGGAACAATCTCGGCGTCATCGCTACGCGCGAGAACCGTGTGGAGGATTCGGTTCAATGTTTTCAGCAGGCTCTGCAACTGAATCCGCATCATCTTCTATCTCTGGACAACCTGGGCAACGCCTACCGTTTACAAAAGCGTTGGGATGAGGCTCGCAAAGTTCTGGAACGCGCCCTGGAAAGCGCCCCCCAAGATCCCGAGGCGAATTACAGCCTGGGTATGGTTTTCGCCCAGACCGATGACACGACGAAAGCCTATGAGTATCTGCAGCGCGCCCTAAAGTCTCGTCCCGACTATGCGGAGGCGCTGAACAATCTGGGAGTGCTCTATCTTGTCACGCAGCGAAGAGATGCAGCCGTCGAGTCGTTGGAACGGTGTATTCGGGTGGCTCCCGGGTTCGATCAGGCCTATCTAAATCTGGCGCGCGTTTATGCACTGGAAGGCGCACGCGACAAGGCTCGCAGCGTATTGCTCAATCTGCTGAAACAGCGCCCCGATCAACCGCAAGCCAAACAAATGCTCGAGCAACTGCAAAAGTAAACCCAGAGATGCCGCTGGCAACGTTTCTGCTGGAAGCACCTGCGGCCTAGGGAGAGAGGTAGCCAGCCATTTCTCCACGCTGAGCGAGAATCAAAGCCGCGCAACGATCAAGGCTTTGGTGTCGGAGCCGTTAGTAAATCGACGAACATCTTGTAGAACCGCTCCTTGTCGAGATCAACTTGTACCTCGACCGGTGGCCCCGAGTTCTTTGGCCTGTCCTGGTCTACCCAACTGAGAGTACTTCCATAACCAGCTCCGTGGCTTAGATCCACATCCAGATAGCGAGACATGTTCGCTGTAATCAAACTCGGATCGAGCCAGGCCTCAGCCGCAAGCTCGTCCCATAAATAGTTATATTCACTAAAGAGGCGCGAATAGGAACCGATATAACGCGCCGCTGGCGTGCTTGCCGCCTTGACCCGGTTAATCAGCTCCTGGCTCATCCTGGTCTTTACAGAAATGTCCACGCTGGTGCAGATGATTTTCCTCCACGGCGCCCTCAGCACAATGTGTGCAGCCTCCGGATCAAACCAAAAATTGAATTCGTGTCGGGGCGCATTCACAAATTCCGGATCATCGGTTTTGGGATTCAGGCTCCCGCCCATGAAGACTAACTCTTTCGCGAGTGAGGCGAATTCCGGATCGATTGAAATGGCAAGCGCGAGGTTCGTCATCGGGCCGCCTTCATAGAGCGTGACTTCATGCGGATATCTATGGACCATGCGCAGCAGAAAATGCGCGGCGTCCTCGTCCAGCGGTTGAGTGGTTGGCTTGCCCTCCGGCATTTCGCCGAGCAGCTCCGGCGGGTGATAGTGCCGCGGAGTCCAGGCGCCCACCCATGGTATCGTGCCGTATTGCTGCTGCCAAAGTTCGGTCTCCTCCTTTTGGCGCACCAGGGGGTACTCGGCGCCCGGCACCACCGGAATATCAGTTCTCCCGATGATCTCGAGCATGCGCAACGTGTGCGCGACCTCTTCTTTGAGCCACGCATCTCCAGTCACAACGGTTACGCCGAGAACCGCAGTTTGCGGGGACTGGATCAGCAACAAGATGGCCTGCTGATCCGTTCCTCCAGGCCCGGCCGCGTCCTGATCGATGATGATCTTGCGCTTTCCGGAAGATTGCTGGCTCCAGGCTGGAAAACACGCCGCGAACAGTACCGCGACCACGATCCACAGCCGGAGCAATCTCATTTCATTCTCCCGAACCCAAGTTAAGAAAAGCGGAGGGTTGAAAACAATGTCGCAAGACCTGAGACAAAACCTTGCATTCTATTTTGTGACGCACGAGATCCGCCAGCGTTTTTCTCTTCACTCTCAGAAAAAGGAATAGGATTCGGAATAGGATTCGGTTGCGAGGCACCATAGGTGCAGATAGAATGCCCGACCAGGCACCCCGAATGCGGTTTGTCGTTCGTCTGTTTGCCTCGGCGCCGATCTCCATGGGCCATTTCTGTGCAGCCCCACAGCAACTCCGTTCCGCTCGCGTTATAACCTGCGGCGTTGTCGCCCTCTTCGTTTTAATTCTGCTCCCCCTCAGCTTGCAGTCGCAAGAGATCGTACAGCCGGCTTCATTACGTGGGATCATTCGCGACTCGCAGGGGAAGACACTCAGCGGAGTAACCGTTCGCTTGCAGGCCCAGGACCCAACGCAGGTATACACGGTCCGGACCGACACGCAGGGCAACTACAGCTTTGCCGCGGTACCCGCGGGGATCTATGTTCTGCGAGCTGAAATGACAGCTTACCGGTCAGCGGAAATTCCTTCGTTCTTCTTTGCCCCGAAAGAAGCCAGAAACCTCGATCTGATTCTGCTGCCAGCGACTGGATCGCCAGAGGGCTCGGTAACACCGCAGTTTTTTGATGAGCCCCGATTTGCGGTTGCGGGCGTAACGGATACCACAACTCTCGGCGGCCACGGTTCCGACACGATTGTGCGGACCCGGGAAACCCTGGCCAAGGAAACTGTTTCCCTAAACAAGGCTTGGTCGAGTGCGCAGCCAGTTGCGATTTCTGAGAAGGAAAAATCGCTTCGAGAGACCCTAGCACGCGAACCTCGCAGCTTTGAGGCCAATCGTCTTTTAGGCAAGATGCTCGACAAGGATGGCAAAGCGCGCGAGGCGATTCCGTACCTTGAGCGCGCCGCCGAGCTAAAACCCGGCGATTACGAAGCTTCCTACGATCTGGCACTCGCCAGCGCCCACGCAGGCAATTATGAGCGGTCACGCGCCCGAGCCCAGTCCCTGCTCGCGAGTCACGACCGGGCCGAACTGCATCACCTGATCGCCGACTCGCAGGAGAACATGGGTAACTCTCTCGAGGCCGTGAACGAGTATCAGCGTGCTGCTGAACTGGATCCTCGCGAGCCGTATGTTTTTGACTGGGGCTCAGAACTCCTGCTGCATCACGCGCCCGAGCCCGCGGTGGAGGTGTTCACAAAGGGCAACCGGTTGTTCCCTCGGTCCGTCCGCATGTTGATCGGACTCAGCGCGGCCTTGTTTGCCCGCGGCTCCTACGATCAAGCCGTTCAGCGAATTTGCGAAGCCTCCAACCTGGATCCCGACAGCCCGACTGCGTACCGGTTCATGGGAAAGATGCAAAGCGCGGAGTCCGCGCCCTCAGAGGAGATCGTTGCGAGACTGCGTCGTTTCGTTGCCCAGGAACCGAACAACGCCGAAGCGAACTACTACTATGCAGTCGGACTTTGGAAGCTGCGCAAAGAGTCGTCAGATAGCGCACGGACGGCGCAGGTCGAGGCCATGCTAAAACATGCGATTCAGCTCGATCCGAAGTTCGGTGACGCGTATCTTCAACTGGGAATTCTCCATTCCGAGCAGAAGGATTATTCGCGCGCGATTTCCGATTACCAGGAAGCCATCCAGGCAAATCCGCGGATGGAACAGGCGCATTATCGCCTGAGCCAAGTGTATCGCCAGATTGGCGAGGGGGCGAAGGGCGAAGCCGAACTCAAGCGCTACGATGAGATTGCAAAAGAATCGGCGCACGAAATCGAGCGCGAGCGGCATCAGATCCGGCAATTTGTGTACATCCTGCGCGACCCATCTCCACCGCAAATCCCCTAGTGGAAAGGGATGGTTCTTATCTTGCCGCAAATGCGCGACAGTGTATAATCCTGCCCCGTGGATGAGTGGGTAAGTCATCCCCAAATTCAAGAACCCCTGCGAGGAAACATGTCCGAAGTCAGAGAAGATAATTCCGCCAGCCGCGTTGCCGTCTACTTTGTGTTTATCTTTCTCGCGGGAGCGATCATCGAGACCCTGCTAGCCAGCTTCGGCAAGTAGCCGTCTTGCGGCCGAGTGAGGTCTTCCACGGTTGAGGCCCGAGGCGCCGTTGTGCGTCCTGCTGTGTTACACTTTTTGATTCATACTGACAAACAGTTGCAGGCAGGACGCCCAATCCACTCATGCTTTTTTCCAAAGAATATGTGGGCTATTTGGCCCGCGAAGTCACCAAGAAACTGATTGCTGGCAAGTTCATCGAGACCTCGGCCGTTCCCGCCGTGAGCGAGCGAGTGAATGCCGCATTGGTCGATGAACTCTCGCTCGAAGACCGCATTAACGACGAAGTGCGCGTAATCCTCGAAGCCTATTCCGAGGAAATGCAAAAAAGTGGCGCCAACTACCAGGAGATGTTCCGCAAGGTGAAGACCGAACTGGTGCGCAAATACAAGGCGGTGCTGTGAGACTCAGCCGTGACAAGGTCAACGTGCTGGCCCGGGCCGTTTCCGACGTGCTCAAGCAGATGGATGAGGTCGAGTTTATCGAAGACCCCAATACCATTCGTCAGGAGACTCGCAAGATCCTCGAAGAACTGCTCAATCAGGAAGCAAGAATCGATACCGCTGCCCGCCAGAAAATCGAGAGCCAGAAACGCACGATCCTCGAAGGCTCGCAAGAGTGGGACATTCTCTACCGCAAGTATTACAACGAGGAAGTGAAGAAGCTGGGTGTGAAGTGACTCTTCCCCGCCGGTTCTTAGACAAATAACTTTCGTTCAATGTTGGTGAGGTTCGGCACAGACCGCGCCGGCCGCTTGTCTTCGGTCGCCGCCAGTTTCAACGGATCCGAATGTGCGTCCAAAGGGTTGCCAGTCATAGCGTCTGCGATCAGAGCTGCACCGGGATGTAAACTGGGATCCACCTCGCCGAGAGCGAGAACGACGCGATAACCGTCCGATCCCAAAAGAGCGGATGCCAGAGCAGGAAAGCCAGTTTTTTGCGCTCCTATCGGAACCCGCGGCGCAGCCTGAATAGGCGTCAGCCAGGTGGCTGCGTGACTCGGCATCGTTGAAGCTTATACCCTTAAGAAGCAGGAGACAGAGAGGGTGAGCATTGGCAAGTTCCATCGATAGTGTGAAGGTCATTGTCAGGCGCGCTGCCGAGGAGGCCGGCTTCGACCTCGCGGGCATCGCCCCCGCATCCGATGCTCCCGAACTCAAACATTTTCCCGAATGGATTGCTGCTGGCCACGCCGGCGAAATGAAATACCTGGCCGCCGTCGACGAGCAGGGAGATCTCAAACGCGCATCCCTCACGCGGGTCGCGCCGTGGGCAAAAAGCGTAGTGGTTTGCGCCATCAACTACAACACTGATCAACCCTACTCTACGCAAGTTCACGACCCTAATCGCGGATGGATTTCCCGCTACGCATGGAGCCGTGAGGACTACCACGACGCTGTCCTGCGCCGCCTTAAGCAGGTGGAAGCCGCTCTGCACCAGGCAATCCCGGCAGATTTCCATCCGGCTCTGATGACTCGCAGTTATGTTGACACCGGTCCGATCGTCGAGCGCGTGGCCGCGAAATATGCGGGAGTCGGTTGGATCGGCAAGAATACCTGCCTCATCAATCAGAACAAGGGATCGTGGCTTTTTCTGGGCGTGATTCTCACCTCTCTCGAACTCGCGCCCGACCTGCCGGCGCCGGACCGCTGCGGTACCTGCACGCGCTGCATCGAAGCCTGCCCGACCAATGCAATCCTCGCACCCTATGTGCTCGATTCGAACCGGTGCATCTCCTACCTCACGATCGAAAAACGCGGATCGATTTCCGAGGACCTTCGTCGCGGGATGGGTAGCCATGTTTTCGGCTGCGACATTTGTCAGGACGTTTGTCCGTGGAACTGCAAGGCTCCGGAATCCACTGCTTCCGAATTTGAACCTCGTCCCGGCTTGGTGAACCCTGCCCTGGCGTGGCTTGCCGAAATATCTGCTGAGGAATTTCGCGAGACCTTCCGCGGATCACCCATCCGTCGCACCAAACGCGCCGGCCTCCGGCGCAATGCTGCCATCGCCATGGGCAATAGCGGGAACAGAGAATTCTTGCCCGTGCTTAGCCAATTGGCCGTCGACGAAGACGAAACCGTTGCTGAAAGCGCGGCGTGGGCTAGAACACAGTTGTTGAAAACCAGCGAATGATTTGAGAAATCTGCATAAGCGTTTTGAGCGGTAGAGGTTCACTATTTGTTCGCCGTTGGGACGGCGCTTTCCGGTTACGATTACCTCCCCCTTTCGTAACTGGTTCTTCCGATTACCAGCAACTAATATCGCTCAGAAGGGTTTTTATTTACGCGGGTTAGATTGACCGTCCGGGGGAGTCATGCGGTTACGCCACATCCAGCCAATGCGGCGCGTTTTCATCAAGTTAGCTGTAATTATTTTGGCTTGTAGCTCCCTTGCGAGCGCCTCGGCTACGCTCCTTCTGGAGGAACCCTACGGCAGAATGGGATTCTTCACGGCGACAGGTCATGCCGCCGTCTATCTCTCCGGAGTTTGCGCTAACGGCCCGCTGGTCCTACGCCCTTGCGCCCCGGGAGAAACTGGAATCGTGTTGAGCCGCTACGACGGCGTGGGTGGCTACGATTGGGCCGCAATTCCTTTGATCCCTTACCTGTATGCGGTCGAACGGCCGGAGGATGTGCCGCTTTTCGCCAACGCGAAGATGGCGGCTTTCTTGCGCGACCGGTACCGCCGCAAATACTTGGAAAAAATCGCGCCCGACCTGAACAATGGCGAAACTCCCGGCGGAAACTGGTATCAACTCGTTGGTTCTTCCTACGATCGCGCCATCTACGGCTTCGAGATAGAAACGACTCGAGAGCAAGACGATGCTCTGATACGCAAGTTGAATTCCTCGCCGAACAAGTCTCACTTCCATCTCATCTCCAATAACTGTGCTGACTTCGCCAAGGGCGTGCTCAATTTTTATTACCCAAAATCTCTGCACCGCAGCCTAGTTGCCGACTTGGCCATCACCACGCCGAAACAGATTGCGAAAATGCTGACGAAGTTCAGTGGGCGGCATCCAGAGCTCGAGTTTTCGCGAGTCATTATTTCGCAGGTACCGGGCAGCATGCCGCGCAGCACGAATGTGCACGGCGTGGTCGAATCTTTCTTTAAGGCGAAGAAGTACATCGTGCCGAGCGCGGTGTTCAGCCCGATCTTCGCTGGATGCGTGGCGGCCGTCTATGTTGGAACGGGCGCCGGTCACTTCGAGCCGGCTCGCAACGCCATGGTCTTCGTGGTGGGCAGCGACCCGGAGCGGCCTTTGGGACGCGAAGATCGACGTGCCTACCAGCAGCAGCTCAAACATTTTCTGGCCGACGCCTATCCGGAAAAACCCGGGCAGAACGTCGACAAAATCTGGGCTAAGGTACAGTCGAAAGCGAAGACCGCCGTCGACGAGCAAGGCCGGCCAATCCTTGAACTGCAGGTTGGAGACAACTTGGTGCAGATCGGAGTTGCCGCTGACAATGTCAGGAGCGGAAATGCTCCGCCCGAGATGGTGCGCCAGCTCCTGGCGGCACGCCTTCAGTCGGAATTACGGGGAGGATCTCCGAAGGGCTTATCCGAGGAAGAGGTGGCTCGCGATTGGAGCCTTCTCCAGAAAACCATGGCTGACGATTCGCGGTTCGCGGCTCGTTCTACGCCCCGCTCCGAAACGATCCGCGGAAACCGCCCCTAAAAAGCGTTTGTTCGCAAGAGCAATCCACCCTACTCGAAATCAGCGTTGACCGATGCTTACTCTTGCTCTTGCGGCGGTCGCGGAGGAATGGGCGCTGGCGGCTGTCCCCCCTGTTGCTGCTGTTGTTGAAGCTGCAATTGCCGCTGTTGCATCTCTTGCAGCATCTGTTGCGGTGTCTTCACACCGGGCTGATCGGGAGAGGTGGGCTGCTGTTCCGCCTCAGCGGCCGCTTGATCCGCCGCGACATCGTCTGTGCTATCGTCGGCACTCGCGGAATCAGGGTCAGTTGCACCTTCTGGCAAGGGCGCTCCCGGGTTTCCCGTGTGCGGAATGACTCCGGGTTGCGGTTGCTCCGCCACGGTTGTGCCAGTGGGATCGCCGCCCCCATTGTCCGGCTGCCCTGTTTTTGCCACCAGGACCACGCGCGTCAGCACGTTGTTATCGGCCGGCGAACCTAGTAGCACATAGTTGAATCGAGATCCATTCAACAAGTCCGCCATGACTTCCCGCGCCGAACCTGGTCCCAGATGGGTTACCACACGCTCCGGCGCCGCGGGAATTTCAATCTCAGCACCCGTCTGTTTTCGAACAGCGCGCAGAATGTCGCCCAGCGTAGAGTTGGGCGCGACGATGGTTAACTGAGCATTCTGGTAGCTCACTTGCGGAGGAACTGGGGCTATCGAATCCAGTGGAATCGGCTGTACCGGCCCGGTCGGCCCAGAGGGCAGGGGAGGCAGTTGTGGCTTTTGTGCTTTCTTTGTCTTTTTTTTGGTCTTTTGCTGGCTCTGGGGGGATGTAACGCTCACAGGGTTATCGTCCCCGAAGCATGGCACACCGAGGCACAGGAGAAGAACTCCAGTAATCGTATTGAGTCTCCATCCCGTGCTCATGCTACTCCTCCCAGGAATCTGTTTGCGGGACACCGCAAAGGCCATCTTTACTAGAATTCTAGCACCGGCAGGTCGTTAACGGCTTACCGTCCGGGTCCCCCACAGAGAACGCCCTAACTCCGTGAGCTTGCACTGTTTGATGCCAGGGCACCACCTGCGGAGCATCTACAACTCGATTACAGTCAACCATTCCGGTTGGTACTAAATCTTAACTAGGTAAGGCTGAAGCAGCGTAAACTGGACCCAGCCTTCCCCAACCTGATGAAAGTAAAGGCGGAGTTCCCAATGAATCTGGCCCGCAGCGTCACTTCCGTTCTATGGATTGCCCTGTCAGCGCTGGCATTTTCGCCGTTGAACGCCGGAGCGCAGAGCTGTCAGACTTCCAGCGATCTTGACGACGCTACCCGGACCTCCATTACAGCGCCTGGCCAACGGTATTTCGGAATGGCCACCAAGGGTGATGTTGCAGCGATGCGCCAGAACGCCATCCCCTCACTTGCTTCCGACTTCTCGGGGATCGAAGGTACTGTGAAAGACCACGAGCGGGATCTTGCGGCTGCGCAAGCGACCGTGAAAGGCGTTTTCCTGCTCGACGGCACGACTCCGTCTCCTCATGCCGAGTTTTACTGCGGCGTGTTCGGCAAGAGCGGCCAGACAGCCAACAGCGCCGTCTTTTATCTCGACAATCTTCCTGCCGGCAAGTACAGCGTGGTTCTTCTCGACGCCAATTCCCCGCAGGCGCGAACCATGTTTTCTCTGATTCTTCAGCAGGAGGGAACCGACTGGAAAATAGGCGGCCTCTACATTAAATCTGCTCAGGTTGCAGGACATGACAGCGACTGGTTTCTGGCACGCGCCCGGGAATATAAGACGAAGGGCCAGCTGCATAACGCATGGTTTTTCTTTACGCAGGCTCGTCTGCTGATATCCCCGCTGCCCTTCATGGGTACCCTGGCGACCGACAAGATCGCCGACGAAATGCAGAGCTCGCAACCTGCTGATCTCCCGGTGGGGAAGACGGTCGACCTTCCGGCTGGAGCCGCAACCTACAAACTCGTCTCGATCTTCCCGCAAGCCGTAGGGAACGATCTGGATTTGATCGTAAAGTATCAGTCCGCCGACATTTCAAATACCAATCTTGCCTACCAGGGCAACGTCAATGTGATCAAAGCCGTTGCCACGAAGTATCCAGAAGTGAGGGATGCGTTTGCCGCTGTTGTAGCCCGCGCCGTGGATCCGCAGGGCCGCGACTACGGCACACTGTTGGCGATGAAGGACATCAAGTAGGCGAGGCCTCAGCTTATTTCTGATCTAAGAGGCATTCTATTGGATCTTTGTCGTCGCGCAATCCCAGGAACACTGGGGCTCGCATTTTCGGCCCACTGCCTGTGTTGGTGCCTCCGGTCCACTCGGCAAACTCGATCTCTGCCACCAACTCGGGTTTTACAAAACTGACCTTGCGGAGCGCCTCAACGTCTCCGAAAAACGGATTTTTATTGGTCTCCAGGTTCTTCAGTAGCTTCGAAATTTCGCTCAGCGATTTCTGATTGAAACCGCTTCCCGCTTGCCCTACATGGATCAGCCGACCTTGGTTGTCATAAAGACCGAGGACCAGAGAACCGAAGTGCGTGCGGCTCCCTTTGGTTTCGGTGTACCCGGCGATGACGGCTTCCAGGCGATGGCGAATCTTGATCTTGAGCCACTCTCCGCTGCGGCGTTCTTCGTAGCAACTGTTCCGAACCTTCGCAACTATGCCCTCCAGTCCTTTATCACGCGCCATCGCGAACAGCGCCTTGCCGTGCTCCGGAAAATGATCGGAATAGCGCAGCCCCTCGCCGGTCTTTAGCAGCGACGCTAATTTGTTTTTCCGTTCCTCAAGCGGCACGCGTCGCCAGTCGTAACCATCGAGGTATAGGAGGTCGAAGGCGTAATACAGCACCTGCACATCTGCGTTTCCGGCTGCGCGATGTTGCCCAGGACGAAATCCTGTGCGCTGTTGCATCAGACTGAATGACGCCTTGCCCTCTTCATCGAGCGCGACCACTTCGCCATCCAGAATTGCAGTCTTCGCCTGGATCATCCCGGCCATGTCTTTCAACTCCGGATAGCGCGCGGTCAGATCATTCTGATTCCGCGAAACCAGCCGGACCTTGCCGTTGTCGATAAACGCGATGGCTCGGTATCCATCCCACTTGATCTCAAACAGCCATTGCGCGCCGTCAAACGGCTCCGCAGCCGTCTCGGCCAGCATGGGGTGAATCGCTGTTGGCATCGGTCGCTTCACTGGATTTTGTGAAGAAGCTCTTACCGCGGGCAAGGCTGAAGATTTTGATTTGTCGCCAGACTGTGGCAGCACGGTATCAAGAGACTCTTCTTGGGTAGATCTTCCAACGGTGGGTGCTAACGTTTGTCTTTTACTTTCCTTGGCGTCTTTTTTCTTGGCGTCCCTTGCGGGCTCAACGGTGTCGCGCTCTTTTTTTTTTGACCCTTCGCCGCCGCTCTTTTCTGATCGAGTTTGGCGACCGCATCCGCCAGCCATGCCGCCTTCAACTTTCCGCGCCCGGCCGGACGGCTGCTCGTCCACGCTTTCGACCGAGCATCCCCTGCGATATCGTCCATGCTTCGTTTGCTCAGCACCGACTCATCGATCTCTCCCGCGTCGTAGCCTTCGACAACATGGTCGTCATGCTTCTTGATCATCAACCATTCGTTGCCCTTGCTCCCCGGACGCCGGCCGCGCATCTTGATGAGCGCGAAATCTCCTTTGAGCCGTTTCCCGTTCAAACGAAACTTGAGGTCTCCCTTGGCGAGCATCGCCGCCGCTTCCGCTTCGGTGCCCGGCACATATTTTCCATTCACCGGCATTGGCGAGAGGGGCGTCCAGGTGCCCACGTCCCAGACCATGACGCTGCCTGCGCCATAGTTGCCCTCGGGAATGTTTCCCTCAAAATCAAAATACGAAACCGGATGATCTTCGACCTGCATCGCTAACCGTTTGTCGGCGGGGTCGAGCGATGGTCCTTTAGGCACCGCCCAGGATTTGAGAACGCCTTCCATCTCCAGGCGAAAATCGTAGTGCAGCCGCGTCGCATCGTGTTTCTGTACGACAAAGCGGTTTCCGGCTTTCGTAGCGACTTTTGGAGGAGGTTCCGGCGTATCTTCAAAGCGCCGTTTCCGCTTATATTCTTCGAGCGCCATAGACCATTCTTTCGAGCGCCATTCTAGCAATTTGGCCCCGAAAACGCTCTACATGCGCCACCTTAGCCGACGCTGGAATCTGCCAGCTATAATCCTTCATTCCGTTCTGAGCCATGCAACGTGAATTCCCTGAACTTCCGCTGGTGGGCGTTGGCGCTGTCATCATCGAGAACGCCCGTGTCCTCCTCGTGAAACGCGCCCACCCTCCGCTCGAGGCCAAATGGTCCATCCCCGGAGGTGTGCTGGAGGTCGGCGAAATGGTCCGCGAAGCGGCCATCCGGGAGGTCCGCGAAGAAACCGGACTGATCGTCGAAGCTGGAGACCTGCTCGGCGTTTACGACCGTGTACTGCGCAATGCTGAACAGCGCGTGCAATATCACTACGTCTTGATTGATTTCCTCTGTCGGCCCGCCGGAGGCGAACTCCAAGCCGCCGATGACGCCACCGAAGTCCGTTGGTACACTTGCGAAGAACTGCCGGTCCTGAGGCTTGCCGAAGATACTCTGGACGTAATCCGCAAGGGCTTCGCCCAGCTCGGAATCGAACGCTGAACCTACCAGCGTGTGGCCTTTCGCTGAAGTCGCGTCCTTGCGAAACGTTGCGAAACGAATCAGCCATGACCGGGAATTCCGGTGACGTAGCCTTGGCTCACTGTGTAGAGGTGCGCCGTGCACTCGCCTGCGTGGTTCCTTCTTCTTGCGGTCTGGATGCTTCAACCTTCAGAAAAAAGTGGAATCAAGATGACCATCAAGTTCGGGCAGGCTGGAAATTCGAGTGAGCACATCCTCCAACTGTTGGATGACCGGAAGCGCATGGAATTCCGGAATTTGCGATCGCAACCGGCCTGAAGGCAAGAAAGTGTACGCGTACACATCCGCGGTCAGCGGGAGCCATCCAAGGGAAAAGGTCGATTTGATCGCCACTGGGAAAGCGGAAAAGGTTTTGCACGGCAATCTCGAACCACCGCCAAAATCACATATGCGATGCCAGACGGGACCCGAAAACAGACAAACTCCACGAGTGAAGTGGTCGCAACCTAGGTGGAGAAAGGACCTCTGACCCCGCCCTCTTCGAAAATCCCTACTGGATTCAGGCAGGTGCAACGGATCGAGCGGAATCCCATGTCGGCATCTTCGCGCCTGGTTGAGGATCTATGGCAGAGACTTAAGGCGAGCCTGACAAGAGTGTTTGGTTCTTGATCTGGGCTAGTAAGGTAGCTCGCCCCTGTCGGTTTCCGCCCCGTCGTATTCCCACTCTGCGCCGCAGGATTGGCAACGCCATGCCCGCCGCTGCACGGGCATCGGAACCCGGAGGAATGCGCTCATGTATGCGATGGGCTTATCCAATTCTCTGAAGTTCACATCCAGCGATTGACACTTCGGGCAGCGTGGTTGCTCGTAGAGTCCGATGCCTTGGACGTAAAGGCCTTCGAGAATTGGTTCGTCGAGAAGCTTGCGCGCGTTCTCAACATCTGCGGGCCGCACATTGAGTTTGATCCCGCCGATGAAGTTTGAAATGAACCAGTCCAGCCGGACAAGGTTTTCGTCTCCCAGAAAGCATTCAATCCCGACAGATTCCAAACAGCCCTTTGCCAATAAAGCCTCCGGAAGGTCGCGGAACTGACGGACCGTCACTAGTTCCTGTAATTCCAGCTCGTAACGCCGCTCTGGCGCCGGGTCGTCGGCATACTTGATGTGTCTCCGATCCATCTCTTCTTCGAGGGCGTCCCACGCTACCTCGGTCAGAGACTGGGCATTCTGCGCCAGTCGCTGCAACTCGTCGTCGGTCATGCCGGCATAGTTGTCGGCCAGTCGTTGCCGCTCCCCACTCGGATCAATCATTCCCATTGTTGAAATCATACCTGCTTCCACCGGTCAGATGCTCAGACAACCCTGCGCCGAAATATGGCACCGCAGTTGTCAACTGCAATTTTCTTTCGCTAGACTTGACCGGGTCGCTTTTAGGGAAGAGCGACTGAGAAAGCGTCCTATGGCTGCGCGTGAATCCAAGAAGGTTATCTAGGATCGTTCCTGGCCAATGTGGCGATCGCGATCCGCTAGTACCTGGCTGCTGCTCTCACCGGAAGTTCGGCCATGCTGGCGGAATCCCTGCATGCCACCGCTGACACGGGAAATGAGCTCCTGTTGCCGGTTGGAATGAAACGGAGTTCACGTCCTCCAGACGAGTTCGATCCCTACGGACACGGGAAGGCGCTCAATTTTTATTCCCTGCTGGTAGCCAAAACCGAAACCAAGGGCTATGCGCGAGCATTTCGTCGTGCCGCCGATTCGCTGCCGAGATATCGCTCGGGCTCAGCGGCCTCGTGTCCGGCGCTGCGAAGATGCGCCCCAGTCGCTCGATTTCCGCAAATGGTCTGCTCGGCCTTCATTGATGGCAGGGTCCTCCCAATGGCACAGCAGGAGCCACCCTAAGTACCCTTCTCCACCGGGAGCCCTGCTTCCATCCAGCCCTGCTTACCCTCAGGATAATGCCCAACGTTCGTGTAGCCCATGGCCGCCAATTCACGGGCGGCGTATTCGCTGGCGTGTCAATGCGTGTTCGTGCAGTAGGTAACGATCTCTGCATTCTTGTTGGGCAACACCTGCGGTGCAAGTTCCTTGATCTTGTCAGGGGGAATATTCAGGGCTCCGGGCAGATGAGCTTCGCGGTAGCGTTCAGGTGCAAGCGTCTCAACCAGCTTGATTGCGTTCTTCCGGTCGAGCTTGGCTTTCAGGTCTTTCGTAGAAATAGTGTCTTCCATGCTGACCTCCATGAGAATCATTTTAAACTGATAGGCGCTCCGTCGCAGCGTGGTTGGCAGTTTTAGGCACGAAGGCGTCGAGCAACGACCTAAACTGCCGACTAAGATGAAGTCTTTCAGTCTCTTGCTCCAACAGTCGGTCTGGATCAGTAGATATTTTCAGTGCATAGCGGAGATAAGATAATCCCATTAGCCAGAGAGCATGCTTCAGCTCCGCCTCGCTGCGGACGTGAAAGGTAATCCAGCCGGAATTGGGAACCCAAATGGTGCTCCTCTGCCAGACCTTCTGCCAAGAGCGCATCGCGAATTGACCGGGGAAATGGGATGTCAACGATCCCGCCCACGTGTACGTGCCCCAGCCTAAAAGAGCCGATTTTGAGTCTCAGCGACTACCACGGGCGCGGAGAATTCCACGTCGTCATTCACTACGGAATTGATTCGAGTGCTCACGGGATAGCAGCGCATCAGCCGGGCATCATAGGGCTTCAACAGTTCGGACACCACGGTGGGCCTCGGTGCGGCGGGGGCGAACCGATTGCTAAGGGCGAAATCTTCAGCGAGCCGAAGCTCTTGCCAAGTTTGCAGTCAAAATGAAATCCGTCGCGGGAATCTCCGCTCTGGCTGAGAATCTGTGCCCCCATTTCCGACAAGCTGCGCCTCCACGTCGTCGTCGCTAAGGGCATTCATGAGGGGCATCCACGCTTGCGATGTGAATTTCGGGAACCCCGTGATAACAAACAACAAACGGGGCTAAGTCGTTGAAGACTCAGCCCCGTCCGGTGGACTGTTTGGGATTGACCAAGAGGTGGTCACTCTACGTGGCCTCTACGGCAACTCCGGGCATCCTGACCGACCTGCGTCAGGCGGAATCAAACCCTTACTCACCGGTAGTGTGCGGGCTGTAGCTCCTGGCGTCGAAACGCCCGAAGCCCCGCTTAGAGCAACCCGCTCTAAGTCTCAGCCACCTCACCTGGTCTTTGAACATCCCAACTACTGCCATCAGAACTTTGCATCCGACCACCTCCTTTCCGGTGTTAATTCGCACCTTAAACTGGCAGGGGAATTGTTGTCAATAGTCCCGGAGTGACTTTTGTAGAGGTGTCCGATTTGGCTGTAAAACCTTCGGATTTGCACGGTTTTCCGGCGACGGTACACCTTCAAATCGTGATTACCGACCACACGTTTTTTTCCTACAACTGTGCAATTTTGAACAGACCGCCAGAAAATGGGGATTGTAGATTTGAAGCATTCAGAGACGTGAGTATCACCTCCCCCGTTTTCCGTCTCATGGTGGCGCAGCCGGGCAGTAGGCGCGCCACCTTCTTCTGTGGAAACAAAGGTGGCCACCAATGCCACGAGATTCGTTGGGGAGATGTCGTAAAGAGGCAGGTAATTATGAAATCGCGTGGTCTTCTGCTAGTTGTTTCGCTCCTTCTGGCTCCCCTGGTATTCAGGGCCTCTGCCAACTCGGTCAACCTTGGAACTGCGGGCAATTACTCGGTACTGGCTGGCTCGACCGTGACGAATACCGGTTCAAGCGTCTTGAGCGGAGATCTAGGTTTAAGCCCTGGCACTTCCGTGATCGGCTTTCCTCCGGGAAGCGTAAAAGGAACCATTAACATTGCCAACGGGCCGGCGGGCCAAGCCCAGAGTGATTTGACCACGGCTTACAACACAGCCATGGGCCTGTCGCCTACACACGCACTCACTGGCCAGAACCTGGGCGGAATGACTCTCACTCCCGGTGTTTATTTCTTTGCGAACTCTGCTCAGCTGACCGGAACGTTGACGCTCAACAACCTTGGCAACCCGAATGCCCTGTTCGTCTTTCAGATAGGCAGCACGCTCACGACCGCGAGCTCCTCGTCCGTTATTTTCAAAAATAGTTTGACGGACTCGAACGTGTTTTGGCAAGTAGGCAGCTCGGCGACTCTCGGAACCACGACCTCGTTCCAAGGGAACATTCTCGCGCTCACTAGTATTACCCTAAATACAGGCGCAAAGATCGGTTGCGGGAGCGCCCTGGCGATCAACGGTGCCGTGACGCTCGACACGAACGTCATCGGGGGCGGATGCGGCAGCACGTCGACCGTTCCAGAACCCGGCACTCTGGGCTTGCTGGGGACAGGGCTGGCAGTTCTAGGCGGCGCTGTCCGCAGAAAATTGCGCCTCTAGCGTCCTTTTCCGAGGTGGTTTGACTCAGGGCAGTCCGAACGCATAGATCGCGCTGCCGGCGGCAATTGCCACATACTCCTTGCCGGCGACACCAAATGCTATGGGCGCGGCATAAACCGCGCCGCCCATCTGGAAGTGCCAGACTGGCTTTCCGGACGCCGCATCGAAGGCGATGAAATTGCCTTCCGCATCACCGCTGAAGACAAGACCTCCAGCCGTGGAAAGCACTCCCGACCACGTGGGCGACGTATGCTCAAATTTCCACTTGATCTGCCCCGTCGTAGGATCAATGGCCTTCAGGAATCCCTGATACGGCTCGGCCTCTTCCGACGGAAAGTACGCACTTCCGTAATATGCGTGGCCCGCCTCATAAGGCTGCGGGGCGGTGCTGAACGTGTCACATTGATCTCGCGCGGTCACATAGAAGAGCGAAGTCTGCGGGTCATAGGTCGGAGCCATGAAGTTCGTCGTCCCCAGCGCTCCCGGACACACCGTACGCCCAGCAAGGGTGGGCGAGGCTTGGTTGTTGGCCACGGGCCGTCCCTCAGCGTCTTTCTTATCGCTCCACGTAGTTTTTCCGTACGCGGTTGCCGAGATGAGCTTGCCCGTCGTTCGATCGATCACATAAAAGAATCCATTGCGGTCGGCCTGCGCGATCAGATGCTTGCCGTTCGCGTCGATCATCACGGGAACCTGAGTAGCGTCCCAGTCGTGCTCGTCGTGCTTGGTGTATTGGAAGTACCAATTCATCTTGCCGGTGTCGGCATTCAAAGCCAGCAGGGAATTGCTATACAAATTATCGCCCGCCCGTCCCTCGCCGCGATTTGACGGGGCCGGGTTCCCCGTCGGCCAGAAAATCTGATTCGTGGCGGGATCGTACGTTCCCGTATTCCATGCAGGCGCGCCGCCGACCTTCCACGAATCGCCTTCCCAGCTTTCATGGCCGGGTTCGCCGGGTCCGGGAACTGTCCAGAGCCGCCACTTGCGCTCGCCCGTCGCAGAGTCGTACGCATCAATAAATCCCCGCACTCCGTATTCCCCTCCGGAAACGCCGACTACGACCAGATTCTTCACCGCCAGGGGCGACACCGTGAAACTGTAGCCGGTGCGATAGTCCGCAGCAACCACGTCCCAAAGCAAATTGCCGGTCTTGGCGTCGAGTGCGATCACGTGCGCATCCAGCGTACCCAGAAAAATTTTGTCGCCTAGGATCGCAACCCCACGATTCACTCGACCGCAACACGGGCGAATATCCCCGGGAAGTTGTCGCTGGTACATCCAAAGCGGCCGCCCCGTGCGGGCATCGAGTGCAAACGCGCGGTTATCCTGTGCCGTGGCATAGAGAATCCCCTCAACCACCAGAGGCGTGGTCTCCAGCTTGCCGGTCGCTCCAGTCTGATAAACCCACTTGGGAACCACCGTCTGAACATTGGATAGTTTGATCTGATCAAGCGCGCTGAATCGCTTTCCGGAGTAATCTCCGGAATAAGTCATCCAATTCTGCGGTTCCTTCGCAGAGTTCACCAAGCGCTCAAACGTGACCTGCGCGTACACCTCGTTCGCGAAAGCAACGCAAGCCAGAAAGAGGACCAAACTCAGAGTCCTTCGCGATCGTCGCTGCAGTTCTTCGCACACTCTGCCGGAAACGATCTTCCCTCTGCCCCCGACGCGTCCCATCACTTCGCCCCCACGGTAGTCAGGTAAGCCACGATGTCCTCAAGATCCTTGTCGCTTAAAAGGTCAGGACCGTATTTCGGCATCGCCGACTGCCGGCTCTTCTCGAACGACCGAAGTTTGTCTTTCTCCAGCAAATGAATCTGCTCAGTCGTGTCCATTACCTGCACGCTGAAGCTGTCTTCATTCAGCGTCACGCCCTTGATTTGCTTGCCGTCTGCCGTGACGACGGTGACGGACTGGTATTCCTGCGGAAACTCCTTGGTCGCCTCAGTTAAGCCCCAAGCCAGCCGGCGGCTCGGATTGCGTACCGAATCAATGATCGCTTCGCGCGTTCGCGATCCGCCCACAGCGGTTAAATCGGGTCCAAGTCTTCCTCCCTTCCCTTCAACCATGTGGCACAGAGAGCAGTTGGCATCTCCGTAAAACAGTTCCTTCCCGTGGCTTGTATTGCCGGCCGGTTTCGACGGAGCTTTCAGTTCCTGGCTGCGAATGTAAGCGATGATCTGCCAGATTTCCTTATCGGTCATTCCGACTCCTTGCCCATTGGTTCCGTTGGCCGGCATCGCAGTCCCCGGAATGCCGTTGCTGATTACCTGAAACATCTCTGCGTCGGAATGAGTATGTTTCTTGTGTGCCCTGGTCAGATCGGGACCCCGTCCCCCACCGTGCGCGCCCAACCCGTGGCAAAGCGCGCAATTGATGCGGAACTGGTATTCGCCAGCCTTCGCCGATTTGGCATCGCCCGCCAGCGGATTGCGTTCATCGCCGGCGAAAGCTAAGGTGACTCGAGAGAGCATAATCATCGTGAGGACGATCATCGGCGTCACGGTCAGCACCGTCAATCGCGTAACCGCAGAGTTAGCTCGTCCCGGCAGTCGGTGGTTCAAAGTCCGACTTGGATGTTCCTGAAACATAGATGAGCCTCCAAGTTTCGAAAAAGACTACTAAAGCCACGAGGAGTGCTTAAGCCAGAGATAGTAGCATCGCGCCACGACAACCATTCAACAATTGCTCAACCACGATCAACCACGATGACGGGAAGCTTCGGGCGTCCTAATATGTTCGGGACGGAAGCCCAGGCCGACGACGCGGGCAGGAATGCGCCGCAGAAACGGCCATCGTTCCAATAGCCGTAGCGGAAGGGGAAGTGTGAGCGGCTTAGAACCAGCGAGGACCCGCCGGATCACTTTGTTTTGCAGCAATACTTGGAGCCTTTGAGTGGCCCGCGTCGGAAATTCCCGGCGTCGCTGGACTGCCAGAAGGTCACTGTCCCTGAGGCTGCCTGCGGTCAATTTCGCCGCCAGAATATTTGCCGCGGCCACGGCATCCTGGATCGCGAGATTGATTCCAACCCCTCCGACGGGCGACATCGCGTGTGCCGCATCGCCGATGCATAGCAAGCCAGGGCGGGACCACTGCTTCAGGCGATCCACCTTTACCGTCAGCAGGCTGACATCGTTCCAGTCCCGGAGCTCGCCGACGCGGTCCCTGAAGAAAGGCTCAAGGGTCGCAATTCGTTCGCGAAATTGTTCGATCCCACGGCTGCGAATTTCATCCGCTGCGCCCTTCGGAATCACAAATCCACACTGCCAGTATTCCTCGCGATCAATCATGACGAGCACGATGCCGGCCTCGGCGTGGCCGAAGGTTTGTCCCGGATCGCTGGGACGACGGCTCAGTCTCATCCACAAGACATCCATGGGAGCGCCCAGGTCCTCGACTTGCAGTCCTGCGCGTTCCCGCACGACGGAGTGCCTCCCGTCTGCTCCCACAGTCAAAACCGATCGAATCGGAATCATGCCGCCGGGAGTGTCTGCATTTACGCCGACGACGCGTCCGTTCTCCTCGATCAGATCTGTCGCTTCGGCCTGCATTCTGACGTGAAATCCAGGGTAGCGTTTGCCGTGCTCGACAAGGAAGTTCAGAAAGTCCCACTGCGGCATAAAGGCGAGAGATTTGCAGTGCGTTGGAAGATGAGTGAAGTCCGCGATCGTCACCGTTTCCCTGCCGACTTGACCGGCCAGCTCGCGCACCTCTTGGTGCGGACGCTTCAGGAAATCTTCCAGCAAGCCCAACTCGTACATCAACTCCAGGGTCGACGGGTGAATCGTGTCGCCGCGAAAATCACGCAGAAAGTCGGCGTGTTTCTCGAGTACTACGACCTCGGCCCCCGAGCGTGCCAGCAGGAAGCCGAGCATCATTCCAGCAGGGCCTCCGCCGACGATGCAGCAGCCAGTTTGGAGCTTCGTCTGGATTTCTCCACTCATCGTTTCAGCAAAGACAAAAAGATAGATGTCGGTTCGGCCTTTCAGGAACGACAGTTTTCGGGAATGTGGCGCCGACACACCCTCCGTACATGTCCGGCGGGCATCTGCCGCCTCGACTTTGGGCTCTCTACACTGAAATCCTACCTCTATGCGCCGATATTACTGAGGTGGTAAGAAATTTTCCCTAGGCCGCCAAGTGATTGAGCTGTCAGCCTTTCCAGCGGAATGCGCGGGGCTGGGGGAGGCCTAGATGAGCCAATACGCGATAGGCAAATTCGCGCGCCATCTCATCTAAGGAAGCAGGGCTGTAGTAAAAGGCCGGAATCAGGGGGAAGACGGTGGCTCCCGCGTCGGCGGCCCGGTACATGTTGCGGATGTGGATTTTATTGAGTGGCGTTTCTCGGACGCACAGAACTAGCGGCCGTTTCTCTTTGAGAGCGACGTCCGCCGCGCGCTCGATCAGTTGCGAGGCAACGCCATTGGCAATACGGGCCAGAGTGCCCACGCTGCAAGGGATGACGATCATGGCGTCGGCGGGGTAAGAACCGCTGGCCACGTTCGCTCCAATGTCAGCGTTCGATTGAACTTTCATTTTGCTCGAGGAGGCGTTTGCAGAGGAGTTGAGAATCCGCTCGACCAGGTTGGCCCGGCCCTTCAGGCCCAACTCCTCGGCCATGACCCGCAGCGCACTGTCAGAGGCGATGAAGTTTACCGTCTGCACGCGCTTGTCGCGGGCAACGGCGAGCAGCAACTGCCGCAGAAAAATGGCTCCGCTGGCCCCCGTAGTGGCGATGGTCAGGTTCTGCGGCGGATGGTTCGTCAAAAATCGCCTCCGGCGGAGAAAGGTTAACCGGTCGCGGTGTTCAGCTGAAGCGTGCAAAGTGCACGGCCCTCACTCCGGTCTGCAAGAGCGGAACGTGATTGCCGGCACCAAAGTGCCGGGTCGAAGAAAAAGCAGGATCGAGTCCCTCAAGGGACGGCAATTCCCGTTCAGGAGCATAGGGACGTAGCGCAACAGAAGTCAAGGCAAGCAAGAAGCCAGAAGCTGATATGGCCTCAACCGCCAATCTCCGATCCCGCCGCAGCGCGGCCCAGTTGCACGCGTTGGCGGGAGTGGAGCGCGAAATTCGCGCTCAGGATTCGCATCACCGCCGAAAATATCTGCGTGAGTTCAACCGGGCATTTCGCAGCTACGATTCGCTGCTCGATTCCGAGCAAATTCAAAGCATGTTGCACTCTGCCGACGTGGTCCTCATCGGCGACTATCACGCCTTGCCCGCTGCACAACGTCATGCCGCATCGCTAATGGAACAGCGCGCGTTGGCCGGCGACCGTCCCGTGGTGCTTGGTGTCGAAACTGTTTATGCCCGCGACCAGCACATCCTCGACGAGTGGTGGCGCCGCGAAATTGACGAGAGCGAGCTTCGTCAGCGCATCCGCTTTGATCTCGACTGGGGATATGATTGGGCGCCGTTTTACGATTTGCTGGTCACCGCCCGCGATCACGGCGAGGCGATTTACGGCCTCGACTGTATGCCGCGTGAGGACCTTCGCAAAATCGGGGCTCGCGATCGTCACGCTGCCGCCAAGATTGCTGAAGTCCGCCTGCGTCATCCCGACGCGGTAATTTTTATACTGTTTGGCGAGTCGCATCTTGCTCCCGGACATCTGCCGCGTGAGGTGCACCAGTTTCTTCCAGCTGCAAAGGTGCTCACGGTGTTGCAGAACATCGACGCGCTCTACTGGCGCGCCGCCGGAGAACGTGCTGATAGCGTCGAAGCCGTTCGCGTGAACGACGAGGTCCTCTGCGTTTTCAACGCCACGCCGCTCGAAAAATACGAGAGCTATCGCCTCTTTCTGGATCAATGGAGCCGTTCGGACGATAGTCCCGATTTTGCCCCCACCATTTACAACTTGATCAATAGCCTGGCCCGCTTCCTAGGGATCAACCGTTACTCTCCCCACAACGGAACCCAGCCGAAATTTCTGGTAGATATGATGCCTGAGGTCTATGGCGGGTCTTCGGACGCGATGTTGCGCCGTCTGCTGTCTCGCAAAGGCATCGGCGAGGCCGAGCGCGAAGCCATGTTCACGAACGTCGAAGAACGCGGCAGCCGATACCTCCCGCAGGTGAACGCTTTCTACGTCCGCGACTTCCAGATGATTCACGCTGCCGAAGATGCCACCCGCTTCCTGCATCAGGCGTGTCAAGGTTTGCCGCAGCGACTGAACGGCGACCGTCAGGTGCGAGGGACGGTATACGGAAGCGGAGAGCGCAAGAACGCAACCGACGATTTCTACGCGCGCGTGATCGAGCACGCCGTCGCTTATTTCGGTTCTCGCGTCCTCTATCCTTCGCGGCCGGCTGCGGACGACTCGTCGCAGCTATCGCGCACGGCGTGCGAAAAATCGGCACAGGCAGCCGTTCGCGCTGACAAGGCTAAGTTCGATTCCTCCGCCCGGGATCTGGGTTGGCGAATCGGCAGCCAGATCTATGACGCCTATCTCGCCGGAAAGGTGGCGCCCAGTGGATTGCGCCGCCTCTTCTTGGCCCATCTCAATGAGCCCGGCCTGGCCCGCAAAGTCTGTGCCACCATAGTTGCCAAGCTCCGCGCCGCCTCTCGCCAAAAACCGTAGCACCGCCGTCCCGGCGGAGGTCGGGCGGGCGTCCCGCCCTCCGAGTCGACAGTAATACGACCTCCAGCCCAGAAGCAAACCTGACCACGTCGGAACGCGCCGCGAACTTCGCCCCTCCGCAAGGTGCTAATCTAGAACTCGCCCGGCCGACCGCTGAGTGCTGACTGCTGAGTGCCTCTTTTGAACGCCGACTCGATCCGCAAGCTTTTCGAGCAAGTCCGCAAGGGTGAGCTATTGCCCGATGATGCTGTAGCTCGCCTGCGACATCTCCCTTTCGAAGATCTCGGTTTCGCCAAAGTCGATCATCATCGCGCTCTCCGAGCCGGTATGCCCGAAGTGATTCTCGGCGAAGGGAAGACTCCGGCGCAGGTTGCAGGAATCTTCGCACGTCTTGCCGCTCACGGTGGCAACATCCTGGCTACGCGCGCCAACGAAAAACAATTTGCCGCAGTAAAGAAAAAAGTTCGCTCCGCCGAATATCGCGAACTTGCGCGCGCGATCGTTTTGCAGCGCGATCCTAAGAAATACGGCAAAGGTATCGTCGCCGTCGTCTCGGCCGGCACCAGCGATATCCCCGTGGCTGAAGAGGCGGTTGTGACCGCCGAAATCATGGGCAATGAAGTCGAGCATTTCTACGACGTCGGTGTTGCCGGCATTCACCGCCTGCTGGCCAACCGCGAGGCATTGACCCGGGCCCGCGTCGTCATTGTTTGCGCCGGAATGGAGGGCGCCTTGCCGAGTGTCGTTGGAGGTCTCGTTGGCGTTCCAGTGATCGCTGTGCCCACCAGCGTGGGATATGGCGCTTCGTTCAAAGGAATGGCCGCGCTGCTCGGTATGCTCAACTCCTGTGCATCAAATGTGAGCGTGGTCAACATCGACAACGGATTCGGCGCCGGTTACGTCGCCTCTCTCATCAACCGCCTGCCCTGAGTCCAAGGAGGAGATCCATGGCAATCAATCTATCCCCAGAAGTCCAGCAACTGATCGACCGCCCCAACTTCGCTCACCTGGCGACGCTTATGCCCGACGGCTCGCCGCAGTCGGTTCCGGTATGGGTTGGCCGCGAAGGCGAGAGCATCGTGATTTGCACCGGCGAGGGCTCGTTGAAGGCCAAGAACACGCGCCGCGACCCGCGAGTAGCGGTCTCCATCGTGGACTTCAAGAATCCCTACGAAGAAGTGCAGATCCGTGGCCTCATCATAGAGCGCCGCCCGGATCCCGACCTGAAAACGATGGATCCCATCTCTCACAAATACACGGGCAAGCCCTTTCCCATTCGCCAGCCAGAAGGAAGAGTCGCGTTGATCATCGCAGTAGAAAAGGCGCGCTACACCAAGCTACCCTTTGAGCACACGCCAGCCTAACTCAAGATGCATTCTCATTGGTGCGTTGCTTTCGAATGGCGAGACAAATGGAACATCTCTGGCCGACGACGCGCCGCGCGCGCTTGAGCAGTCGCAGCTTGGTCTGCCCGGAGGCCCCTCTTTTCACCTGAAGGCAACCATCGTTGAAACCACAAGTCCAGCTTCCGAAACCAAGGCTGCAATCGAAGAGTACTGGATAGAAGTGGCGACGCACTCTGCCATCCCCGAGCTACTCCCAGACCATGATCGTCGGCGACGACAGGATTGCCGAGCAGAACACCGAACACCGGGGACTATTTTCCCTGGGGGTTGAACGATCTGGTGACGGCGATCTTTGCTCCACTGCCCACGCTCAACCAGTTGAAACAGATGAAGGCGCAGTGGACGCACGCAACCTCGCAACGAATATCGTCGAACCTGTTTTCCCGGCGGGAACCGCGCCAAAGAGTACCGAACTGAAAGTTCAGGTGGAAGTAGGTTTGGAAGGCGCAATCAACGGTGTTGGAAATCCGTATGACGCCCCCAAGTAGCCTATTCATGGTCGCGTACCCAGCCCTTCGGCAATGGCGTTTCCGTCCTTACCTGCCAGACGGCGAACCCGATCTGTTCGGTGCCAATATCGTTTTCCGCATTCCGTAGCTGTCAGCCAAAAAGATGAGAGGGCACGGCTTGTTGGGCCGTGCCCTCTCTGTCACCGCTACATCAACCTTACAACCCTTGCTGTCCCGGCTTTCCCTCGACCTGCAGCTTATTGTCTACACTGAAGGCGCCGAAAAGTTGATTGGCTTTGATTCCGGCAATCTCTTTGTCCATCTTGCTGTCGACCGAGCCGTACAGCGTCAGGTGGCCGTTCGAAACAATAATGCGAATGGGACGCGCCGGATCCAGCGCGTACCTGCTCAACACGGAGTCGCCGTAAATCACGCGCAGGGCTTGAAAACGCAACCGGTCGTCAAACTGCGAAACCGGCTCGAGCGAAACGTTGTCGATTACGTCCTTCACGCCCGGCATATTCGCGATGTCGGCGAGAGCTTCATCGCGGCCAATGCCAGTCCGATCCTCACCCTCGACCGTAACGACTCCGTCCTTTACTCCCAACGCGAAGTAATCGAACGTGTTGTCATATCCCACCCGCACGTAGCGCAGCTTCTTGGCCAATTTCTGTTCCAGCTGAGCGTCTTGCACATTAGGCCCGGCCACGGTCAGCAGGTTGCGTACGCCTTGAACGTGTCCAACCTTCCGCGCTAGTTTCGCGGCATCCAGTCTGCCCTGGTACAGGTCAACTGTCCCGCTAAGGGTCACAATGCCGTCCGCTACGCTCGTCTTTACATCGCTCAATTGCTTCTTGCCCGCTAGCTTCGCGGACACCGTCGTCTGAATCTGATTGTCATACCGCGAAGCAGTTCCGGTCTCAGCCACCAGCGTTGCGCCCAACACGCCCACGGCCAGCAGCGCTCCCACCACTTTCACTAAACTCTTCTTTGCATTTGTTTCTGTCATCGAGGTCACCTCCGACCATTGACGAATTTTTACCAATTAACTACCTGGTTAATTCGTTCGATGCGAAGGAGTCAGTCGGAGATGCATCTGCACGGCATGGTTCGGATGTGCGTAAATGCGC
>Ga0209006_10000368_pt1 | contig 44679 bp, 27 predicted proteins | sample JacPin_JW_Ref_O2_FD_188567 | JGI IMG/M metagenome (GOLD analysis project Ga0209006, IMG submission 188567) | Forest soil microbial communities from Algoma, Ontario, Canada - Jack Pine, Ontario site 1_JW_Ref_O2 (SPAdes) (version 2) | ecosystem: Environmental > Terrestrial > Soil > Boreal...
CCGCTCCCGACGCGGTAACCGAACTCGAAGTTACGCCGGAAATTGCCGGCGCCGCACCCGCATTACTTACCGTAACCAGAATACTGCTCGTAGCCGTATTTCCCGCTTCATCATAAGCAGTTGCGCTTAGCGTATGCGACCCGTTTGTCGCTCCCGCGGTGTTCCAGCCGATAGAAAATGACGGACCCGACCCGGCGTTTATCCCCGACATGGACGCCCCATCCAACAGGAACTGCACGCCAGTAATTCCGACACTGTCGGTCGTATTCGGATTTGCCGGGTCGGAAGCAGTTGCGGACACCGTAATCGTCCCGGTAACCGTCGCATTATTCGCTGGCAACGTCATCGAGACCGATGGCGATCCGGTGTCGAAAATCTCCGTGGGAGGAGTATTGGGGTCGTAGCGGAATAGTGCGATCAACGGGGCATTTTGCGCGCCGCCCTCGAATACAAACAAATTGTGCGCCGGATCAAAGGTCACGCCCTGCCATGTCTGCGCCGTCATGGGACGATTCAAACTCGCCGGATACTGTGCCCAAGTATTGGTGTTGGGATTATAGATGTAGGTGTTATTTCCGACCAACGCCAGGAAAATATCGTGTATCGAATCGTACGAAAATGCCGGCGCTGTTCCCGTCACCGGAGCGTCCGCCAACTGCGTCCATTTATTCTGCGCAACGGAGTACGCCCACAAGTGCGCTGTACCGGTGGTAGTGTTGTAGTTATTTCCACCATACGCCACGATCAAATCTCGTTTGGAATCGTAGGTAACGCCTGCTCCGGAAATGTTTACCGCTAACGACGTCGAGTCCTGAGGAAGGATCGCCCAGGTATTGGCAATCGGGTCAAAAAGATAAGTAATCGTCCCGTTGCAACCGCAACTTGTAGGCAGCAAATAAACCAGCTTGTTGTTCGTTGGCTCGTAAATCAAACCTGATGTGTCGCTAGGATTGTTCGGAGGGTAGTTGGGATCCGAAGAAGGTGAAGACAACATTGTCCAGCTGTGTGTTCCCAAATCTAATTTCCAAGTTCTATTAACAATGGAAGGATCGGGAAGCGAGATATTATTTACGCCATTTACGGTATAAACTGCATTCATTTGTGGAACAACTTCGACGGCTTGTAGTGGATGATGGTCCACGGGCGTTGGATCTGTCGAGTTTGCTGGCAAAGCCGTTGTCGTGTAGCCACCATTCGAATTAGTCTGCGCGTACCAATTGTTTAGCTTCACAATCGTAAAAACATTCAATGCCGGATCAAAAGCATATATGCCATTCGCGAAAATCGAGATGTAACCGCGCACCGGATCCGCCCAGCGATCAGACAATATCACCCGGTGCGTGACGGGATCGTAAGCACCTTTATTGCCCCAGCCTTGTGGATATAGTTGTCCCCCGCTCGGCGCACCGACAAATGTCGGCTGAACCGGTACCCAGGAATTTGCCGTTATCGAAATCAAGGGCAACGGTTGCAAAAGACTTGCGGTGCTCCAACCAGAAACCCTGTTGTCGTAATTTATTTGCCACCAGTTGTTTTGACCATCTGAACTTGGTCCGCCTACGATGGTGCCAATCGCGCCGTTCGTCTCGGATCCGACGACCGCACCCGAAAGCGACGGTGTGCTATAAACAGTCACCGTTCCAACGGTTTGTATCCGTTGATTTAGTTGCAAGTGATTGGAAACTGTAGTGGAAATCGAACTGGTGGCTTGACTATTGGCATTATCAATCACTACAGCAGATAAAGTGTGGGCCCCATCGCCAGCAGTCGTACTGTCCCAGGACATCGAGTAGGTTGACCCCGATGCGCTTACTGTGCCGCTAAGAGCAACTCCATCCAGTTGGAATCGCACGCTGGCCACACCTTGACTTGCCGTCACGTTTGCCGCCAACAGGACGGAGCGCGTGACAGTTGAATTATTGGCAGGCGCACTAAGTGAAATGACCGGGCCCTGCGCAAGCGCGAATCCGCAAAGCGTTAAATAGCTTGTTAAAAGAATGATAAGAATTCGAGAAAACTTGAACACGGGTAGGCTCGAAATGGACTATTCGCAAGGGACAAAATTGCAGTTCGGAGTCTACAGGGTTCTCGCCAAAGATTACAAGGTGTTTCATGTAGGCAAGACGTGGACTCGGGGCTACAGAACGTATAGGACTTCTTCGTGTGACCCGTGAAGACTCCTGAAGCCCCGGCTCAACCTTAATGTGCAATCCTCTACTGCGTTCTAACTCGACGTGCAACTAATGTCGCGGTACCTGCTGGGCCAGATCTAAATAACAGACCTCGGACGGATACAGTTTGTCCCGCCTTGATCGTCGCAGACGAACTCGATGCACCCGTAAATTCCGTGATGCTGTTTGTGAGTACCAATACACTAGCTGGCCAAGGGCTTCCCTCATTGGATTTCAGCACGAATTGGTTGCTCCCAACACTCGTCACGGTGCCATTCAGGGCGCCTTGTTTCAATCTGACTACCGCAGCAACTGGGGCCGTGCCAGAGGTGCTCAACTGCACCTCAGTGGTTTGGCCCGCAATCAAGTCTAGAGCTGATAGAAATTGGCAACCGCCGCAGCTAGAGACTGCTGCAGACAAATCTTCGACGGCAATTTGAAATTTCGTATTCCCATCGATTGCCGCGGCAGCCGACGTCCCGACTGCCGGTTTCGTAGCAGTGCTACCCGTGCCCGTCCCGCCACCACCTGTTCCGCCGCTGCCGCTTCCACTCCCGCTGCCACTTCCACCCCCACTACCACTTCCACTTCCGCCGCCACTTGCTGTGTTTGAGACCGTTACCGTCACTGCACTCGAAGAGACCGTGGCACCGCTTCGGTCAACCATCGTGGCGCTAAGAGAATGGCTCCCGTTAGTCGCGGTCGTAGTATTCCAGGCTGTGGAATACGGATTCGCCGTTATAGCCGAATTCAGATTTTTCCCATCCAGCTTGAATTGAACACTAGCTACGCCGGAACTCCCGGAGGGCGTTGCCGTCGCTAGTGTCGTGCCGCTCACCACTTGTCCGAACGTTGGCGAGCTGATAGTAATCGCGGACACCGAACTTGAACTCGTTCCAGTACCCGAAAGCGTAACCGTTTGCGGGCTACCAGTTGCATTATCGGTGATGCTGATGGTGGCACTTTCCAACACCGCCGACGAAGGCTGGAATGTAATCCGGATAACGCAAGTGGAACCCGCGGCTAAACTGGATCCGCAAGTGTTCGTTTGCGTAAAATCAGCGCCATTGGAACCGCTGATTGCGATGCCCGAAATCGAAACTGCGGACGACAACTGATTCGATAGCGTGATCGGTTGTTGTGCGGCAATCCCCACTACTTGGCTTCCGAAAGACAAGCTGTTTGTCGACAAAGAAAATACTCCGCTGCCTCCGCCACCTGTCGTCTGTCCGCCGCTGTAAGCCTTGACGCTGAAGTTCCCCACGTTGAGGCCAGAAACTCCCGTATTTATGGTTATGCTTTGCACCGTTCCGGCAGTTGCCGGAGTTGGCAGCGGCGAAACGTTGGTCGCGGCAAACCACGCCATGGTGTTTACCGGATCACCAGTGAATACGTTATTGATGGGGTCAAATCCAATCCAATCCACAATCTGCTTGGAACCCCACTTAATTCGATAACTGGTCGCTCCTGCAGGCACGGTCCACGACACCGTGTAGGAACCTCCGCCATTGTCGACCGTTGAAGTTATCGGTACCACATTCAGATGCGCCTGCGTTGGATTGCCAATGATGTTAATGATCTGCGCTGGCTGGATTGAACCAAAATCGGATGTGCCGGTGCCCAGCGCGGACATGTCTCTCTGTAAATTGATTTCAAATTTCTGTGCCCAGCTGACGTCCCCATCCACAAGGTATTTCGGCAGGAAATTGAAAGACACTGTTTGCTGCGCCTGCGGAACGGTGTGGTAATCCTGAATATGCGTCGTGTCCGCGCAGCTGCCCGGCAAGTCGATCGCCTCATAATATCGGAAGCCATTCACATCCCATCTTCCGCTACCGTCGTCCACATACATCTCCGAAAGCGACCATCTCGACATGCCATACGTCAAGTCCAGCGAATTCAAATACTCTGACCAGTTGGAACCTTCGGCGTCTCGCAATTCCAATACGCCTTGGATCAAGTTGTGAATGAAGAATGGCGGTGCATAACGCACGTGACGATTCTGGTCTAGGCACCACGGATTCAAGAACGTGTTGTTTGCTCCATCCATCACCAATCCGCGGGTCCGGCTGATACCTTGCGTCTTCCAATTTCCTTCTGGCGATGTCGGCCCTGAAACACAAGGCGCACCATTAACGACCGGATATCCTGAGACGCAGATGTCCGCACTTACTTGCATCATGTAGTCTTTGGCCGCCAGATCAAGAGCCGCCGTAGCATCGGCAGAATCACCAATCGCGCTGAAGAACTTCGACAATCTTGCTGCGCCCATCAGGTTCACACCAACGGATCGCGCGTTGGCAAGACCTCCCCATGATGACCACGGCGCAAACGATTGTGTCCCCGCCGAGGTGTTCAAAACCAAATGCGTAGCGTCGGTTATGGATTTAACGGTGTACTGGTTGGTCCCGATGGACATCGGTCCGAGCAGCATGGAGTTGTCAAAGTTCGGACCCAGCGCCAACGTCACCAGCGTCCCGCTGGTGTTTACCCGACCGCTCATCCCGCCAAATAATCCCGCCTGCGAGGTCATCTCATTCAAGAAATAATCCGCGGGACCATCGAGGATCGCGTCTTTTATCGTCTCGTCGCCCGTCAAGAAATACGAATCAGGCATGCCGTACCAATGCCCGTGCTCCTGATCCAGCCAGTTGGCGTGCCCAGTCGCCAAACTGCTATTTGCCGAAGCCGCCGAGGGCCGTCCGAAAGTATCCAACTCCGGACTAGAAGCCTGGACGTTTGGCTTGTCTCGCCAATTAAAGCCATCGGACCGCGCCCACGCGGAGTCTCCCAGGTAACGATAGAAATGCAGCGCCCGCAGATATCTACCTGTCATCCCCCGCGTCAGGAAATTCAAAAGATAAGACCAACGGAACTCCGATTGGTTATCGCCTCCGCCCGTATGCCAGCCATAAAATCGGTATACCGGCAAAGCCCAGTGCGCCAAGTCGGTGGTTCCGAAATCCTGGATACAGCAAGCGCGGCTGGACCCGATCGCTGGCAACGCGGAGGCCGTGGCGGACGACGCTGTGTACGTACATCCCGTCCCGTTGAAATCCAGTGTCACGTTGTTGCCGGATATTGCCGTAACCGTGTATCCCGCGTTAAGCGCAGAACACCCAGTTCCGGTACCGCCAGAAATTGTTAAAGTCTGTCCGACCGCCAGCGAACTGACCATCGCTGCATTGCCCAGCGTGACCACCATCGGTGCCCCGCTTGCAGCCGTGATTACTGAAGTGGCTGCCGATCCCGAGGGTGGAGTCGTCGACGTCTGTTGCACCTGCTGATAAAACCCATCTTCTACCGCCGGATCGAGGAGGGTGTAAGGAAACACGCCTGTCCCGTTGTAATGTGCAAACGGAGCGCGTGCCACCAGGTAGTGCTGAAATTTTAGAAATTCATTCGCAGAAGCTGCCGGCGCGCTTGCGTGGAAATTTAAATACAGATCAAACGTGCTGTGCTGTGGCCAAGCCTGGTAGTACGCCTCGCTATTTTCCCGCGCCCAAATTCCGATGCGAACATCATGCCCCCCGCCGTTGAACTCCAGTGATTTAGGAAAGTACGCCGACAACTGATACACACCGATGTCGATTCCCACGCCATTCGCATCGCTTAAGCTCGCCCACCCCTGCGGATATTGTGTATCCGTGCCCGCCAGCAGCGTCGCGCCATTCTTCACAATCGAATACCCGGTGTCGTTTGTAAACGTCACGCATCCAGCGCCAGGGTTGCAGCCGTCCTGCCAGAAAAGTGATTGCGACTCGCCTTGATAAAGATATGCACTATCGCTGCCACTTACGCTTCCGGTAGTGGGCGTCGCCGTGTGATTAGCAAATGCAAAATTGGCCGCGCCCGAAATATTCGGGCTGATCCGCAACTCATAACCTTGATGTCCCTTGTACGCCGTTGCAAACGTCCCGGAAGTTCCATAGTCCGCATTTCGCAAACTCGACGTAATTTTGACGTTGGTCTTTCCCTGGTAGAAATATTCGCGCAGCGTGAAGTGCATGTAGACATGTCCGGCAGCATCCACGTGGTCCCCGGTGCACTTCAGTGCCGCTTCCACTGGCCCGTTTTTCTCGATCACGCAGGTCGAATTAGGATCGTTCGCCGAGGAATAGACAGTGGTACAGGGGGATTGCCCGGCGCCTGTTCCGCATGTCACGTTCGCAGGGTACGCTGCCAATGGGTTTGGGCCCGTCAGCACTAATCCTTGAGACGCTCCCGAAGCCACCGCGACGGTGTTGCCGATCATCACTTGATCAACAACGTTGAAGTTTGCTTTTTTGACTGTGAAGGTTGCCGCGCCAGTGGTCACCGTAATCGTCGCGCCGTTATCCGTCGCCAGATTCGTTCCACCAAAATTTCCCGACCCACTATTCGTTACCGAAACACTTGCAGTCCCGCCCGCTGCCAGCGTCGGCACAATCCCACAAACTTCTACCCACTTGTAATTTCCGGACGGCCACACTCCCAACATTCTGAACTGCCCAGCCGTAGCGCCACTCAACCCCAAACTGCTCGTGCTCGTGATACCCATCGAGTCTGCCAAAGGAACGCCTTGGCAGAACGGCTCGTTCGTGCGCCCCACCCCAGGCACGCTTCCCGGATACAAAGCCTCTTGAACGGTGAGCGCAATCGGGAATGTCGCCGTGTTGCCGCCTCCTGTGCCTCCGCCAGTTCCACCACCCCCGCCGCCACCACCGCCACCGCCTCCACCACCTGTTGCCGCGCCAATCGTCAGGCTAAAACTTTGCGGACCGGCAGTACCTAGACCATTCGTCACTTGCACTGAAAATGTGTATGTTCCGGCGGTGGTCGGAATACCGCTCAACGCTCCAGTCGAATTCAACGACATTCCCGGCGGCAAGCTTCCGCTGGTTGCGCTCCACGTAAGGGGAATGCTCCCCGATGCATACAACGTCGATGAATACGGCGTGCTCACATTCCCAGCCGTCAGAGGCGACGTGCTTATGATTGCGGGCGCGCTCGCCCCACCAAACGTTCCAATCCAGATTTCGGCGAGTCCGGTTGAGTTATACACATTCCCAGCGCTGACATGCGCCGCCCATGCCACCAGACAATTTAGATTGGAGTCATACGTCATCGACTCCGTCAAATAAGGTCCCTGTCCCACTTGCAACTGCGTCCAGGTATTGGCAACGGGGTCATAGACCCAATCTTGCGGGGGCGTGAGCGGCGTTGTATTCGAGGGAACGTGCGCGGTGAGATGGTAATAATATTTGCCATCATTCGTGTTGAACGCATGCGCCAGCCGGCCGTTTTCATTATTCGCCGAAGAGTTAGGAGGATCAACCGCCACGGCAGTTGTTCCATTGGAGAGGAACGACTGCTCAAAGCAATAACCGCCGCCGTTTGCCGAGGTGCTGGTGGACACTGGCGCCATTCCGGAAATATTTGCGGGCGCAATGAACGTGAACACCGAACTGCCCTGGCAAAGCTTTATATGGATTGGCCCGCTCGGCAAATTAACCGCGGTTGCCGTCGCATTCGCCGTTAAATCTAACTCCAGCGAATTGCCTTGAGAAAAATCAAAGACTGGTGCCGCAGACGATTGAATGATTTTGTATGTTCCCGGGACGGAGAATCTCGGTGTCCACTTCTTTGCTGTTGGACAATTTGCGTTCGTGGTCATGCAATACGTCCACGTCTGGTTTTCAATGATCGACTGCCCATGTAATCCTCCGAACTGAATTACATAGTGGTGAACGCTGTCATATTCCAGGTTCGGATAATAAAATCCCGTCGGCAGTCCACTCGGACTGGCGGCATTTACCGCCGTCGTTATGTCGTTCCAATCATCCGGCAGCGCGCAGCCGACACTTTGCTGTTGCGCTGTCAACGTTCCGGGAGTTGGGTTCGCGGAAGTATCGCAATACACCTGCATGGCGTGAGAATTTCCGCCGCCATCAAAACCGAATAACAGAAACGCATCGTCGTCCGAATCGTGCACCACGCTGGCATTGTTAAACAGACCTGTGACCGTGGACGCCGTTGCTCCGGCCGTTGCAGCGGATGCTGTAGTTCCCAGCGCACCTCGCGTAACCGTTAAATTTACGGTGCCGGGACCGGCTGTCCCTCCGCCTCCCGAAACATTGACCTGCATGATTTCGCCGGTGCTGGCAAGTTTTACGTAGTTGCCATTCTTAATGACCGACCCGGACGCCACAATGAAGGACACGGAGGTTTGCGTCGATGTAATCCCACTCGCTAACGTCCCAACACTCTTGACCAATTCGGGCATGTGCGCCGGCAACACCTGCGTCCAGTTGGTGTTCCCGCTTCCCAACTGGTAGTAATACATCGTCGGGAGAATTAGGGTGTTGCACACTCCTTGGAATGCCCATAGACGATTTCTTTTGTAGTCGATCCAAACCTGACCGACGGGGTGGCGAACTCCCGGCCAGCTCGATGAATCGTTGACGCAATCTCCTACGGCCGGTTGGTTCCCGGATCCAATTAACGTGTCGGTAGAAACATCATCAAAAAAATGCAATCTTGAGGAATAAATCGATTGAGCTCCGGAAACTGTGTCTGTCGACCAGATCCAGGTGTGCTTGCTGTGCGGATCGTAGTGAATGTCGTGGTAGCCGTTGTAATAGCTATTGGGTGAAGCCGCGCCCGACGTAGTCCAAACCTTTGTCCAGGTTATTTGCGCGTTTGCTGGCTTAACTGCCGCCACACAAAAAAGCGCCAGGCAAAAGATAATTCTTGCGAAGCTCGCTGTTGTCGTCCGCGCATCGTTCTGTTCCATCGCCCAGGAAGCACAGAAGGTCTTGAAATATCCATAAAGAGCCGTAGCGCCCGCTACCACGTGTCCCCTCATTCTCATGGAGTCTCTCCGATTAGCGTTGGACCGCCACCGTGAAGGAAGTGTTTCCCGAACTATCTTGTGTTGTTTTGGTCAAAAGACCTTCGTAGGTCGTCGGCATTTCTGCGGTGCTGGAGCCCACAAACCTGCCCAGATACGAGCCGGAGCTTTCCATATCGGCCGTTATTTCGATGGTTTGCCCGGCTTGAAGATTTGAAAGTTCCGTGATGTCGGCGGACCAGAGCGTCTCGCCATTGGTATCAACCGTCACGTTGCTTCCAGACGATTGTAACTTCATATTCAGTACCGGAGCGGACCCGGATGATACCGTTGTGATTGTTCCGATATCATCTACCAGGCTTTCGTCCGTCTCCGAATAGTTCGCCTGCGTCGCCGTGATCATCGGCGTAATCACATAATTGCCGGTCGCATCCCTCGCAACGGACTGTTCTAGATCAATGTCCAACATTACCCCGGCGCTCCCTTTTGCCGCTAACGAAAGCGTGTTGGCAATGTTTATCGCCGAGATTCCCATCTTGACCGACGGCGTCGTTGTCCCGGTAAGTTGCGTGACATTACCCTGCGCGTCCACCACCGTGAGCTCAGGATTTGCGAGGGTTGCAACTATCGTTGAAAAATTACCCGGCGGGATCGCGGCTTGTGAAATCATCGTTGGCGCAAGCTCCATGTGCCGCATTTCAGGCTCGATTATCGAACCAAGGATCGCAACCGGATTCCCGCTTGAATCCGCCATGCTCAGCCCTGAGACCGCCATTTTAAAAGCAGCTGGTCCCGCTGCCTTGGTTGTTCTGAGAAAAAAGGATACTGTCCCCGAGTTTGTGGTCTGGCCCCCGCCTTGGGGGGAGTTGACCTGCGCGCAGCCGCCGAGTCCGAGTGCCACAATTATCAGGATCAATCTTTCGGGTAACTTGCTGGCCATGGCCTCTCCGAACAGGTTCGGCGCGCGCTATCCATGCAATTCGTAATTTGGCGGTGGATGGAGCTCACACGAACAATTCGAGGCTACATGGCGGCCACCAGAAACGTAACTGGCCTCCAGTGAAGTCGGAGGACTAGTACCCCGACCTGTCCGTCAGGGAAACGACTGGCCACAAGTCGCATGGTGTGCCTTTTCTGGCATTCTGCTAATCAGCACAATTTCACTAATTTACGGGGAAATCAGGTTATCAATTGAGGCTGCGGCTCTTTAGATCGCATTCGCTTCGTTAGGCGAAAATTTCATGCGGCGCCGGCACGTTGAAAGTACCATGCGCAGCACGCTCTGTTCCAATACGCCTTGCTTCGATTCAACATCTATTGGAGAATCCTGGTCCCGTGAATCCCCATGTCTAGACGACTGCCGTCATTGGACGGCCTGCGGGGCGTGTCGATTGCCTTAGTCCTGATATCCCACCTTACCGGCACTCGTGGCGCCCCCCCCTTTCTGGATTTCAGGGAGGATTTGGGCAACCTTGGTGTCCGAACATTTTTCGTAATCTCTGGCTTCCTGATCACTTCTTTACTGCTTGACGAACGAGCTGCCACTGGCACCATTTCACTGAAAAAGTTTTACCTGCGCCGTATGTTCCGCATTTTCCCGGCCTCCTACGCCTACATCTTGGTGATGGCCCTATTGACTTGGTTCGGCATCATTGCCCTGAAACATAACGATTTACTTTGCGCTGTCACGTACACTGTCAACAATCATTACGATCATTCCTGGTGGATTGGCCATCTGTGGTCGCTTTCCGTGGAGGAACAATTCTATTTGCTGTGGCCCTTCGCCATGGTCTTTCTGGGAACGGCCTCTGCACTTCGCGTTGCCGTCGGCACGGTAATCGCCGCTCCCCTGATTCGCATTTCCCTGATGATCTTTGCACCGTCGCAGCGCGCGGGTATCGGTTCCATTTTCCCTACCGTCGCGGATGCCATGGCCGTCGGTTGCATCTTGGCTTGTGTTCGCGAACAACTGATAGAAGACCCGCGCTACGCCCGCTTTCTGAGATCGTTCTGGTTCTTCCTGGTTCCGGTTGCCGTTTTTGTATTGAATTATCCCTTATCGGCTAAGTTGTCGGCATTGATTGGCGTCTCCCTGCTCAACATAGCCATTGCTCTTTGCATCGACTGGTGTGTTCGCACTCCCGGCGGCCTGATAGGGAAAGCCTTGAATTCGAAGCTCGCAGTTTGGATCGGCGCTCTTAGCTATTCGCTCTATCTATGGCAGCAGCCATTCCTTAACCGTCATTCGAGCCTGACAATCAACGCCGTGCCGTTTAACTTAGTGCTGGCCATAGTCGCTGCAGTTCTGTCGTATTACTTGATTGAAAGGCCTTTTCTACGCATCAAGGCTCGATTTGAGGTTGATCATCGCCATATCGAGAGGCCGGTTGACACTCAAAGTAAATGAATCTATGGGCATGGTTTCGAAAATCGGGTGGCGGAAGTGTGCAAATTATTTCTCTCGCATAACGTCCTTGCTTATTCTTATCGATTCAAGGCATACTCCGCATCCCACTTCCAGCCTCTTCGCAGGTTGCAATTGAGATGAGGATGAGTAATGGGAGTACTGAAACCTCGACCAGCAAGATGAATAATTATTCAATACATAAAAATATGTAGACATCCGTTTTTGTTTCGTGATACAGATACACCTCGCGTGAGGTAGGTTTTCCCCGAAGCAAACCTCAGCTAGCTACTGCAAGCGTCCCTTGTCAGAAGTTCTTCTTACTAGGTACAGCAAGCGGTAAGTTGGGCCCATCATTTATAAATGTGTGTAAATCAGTAGACAGATGAATGAATTTGTTTCAAAGGAGAGTCAATTAATGAAAAAACTGAATTTTCGAAGTCTATATTGGGTAGCTCTCGCTCTTGCTTTGCCGCTATTTTCCCAGAGTGCGAACGCTACCTCCATTGCAACCTTCCAGTGCGGTAACGGATTCCCGATCAACGTCCTATGCGCGGGAACTGTTACGGCAACCTACAGCGGCACGGCATCGCTTACATCCGCTTCAACTGCCGGTCTAACTGTTGTTAATGAGACTGGACCTCTAACCGAGATCGGGACCCTATTCACCTTAACTTTTAATACCGCGACCAGTTCGGTCGCTTTGAGCCAAGGATCGGAGACCCTTACCGGCACGATTCTTTCATTTTTTGGCGGCACTGGACCGAGCCCCAATCCATTTAATTCTGTCAATCTAAGTGCCGATTTCACGTCTATACCTGCGGATTTCGCTGCGTTTCTGGGCGCTTCCTCCGGTGGTGGATTCATTACAAACATCGATTTAACGGCTACTGGTTCTGCGCAAACTGCTGACGTCACAATCGCCGGCGCGACCCCGGAACCAGCCAGCTTGGCACTTATGGGCACCGGAATCGTGTTCTGTGCTCGTTTGCTTCGCCGCAAGAAGAAGACCGCGGAAGCTGCCATCACGGCATAGTTGTAACTTTCCCAACCAAAAGCCCCGCCAGACTTCGGCGGGGCTTTTTTTTATCTCCCTTCGTCGCTCTGAAATGTCCTGCAATTTATGGCGGGTATTCGTTGTTTCCTATGATCAGCCAATTATCTTCAATTATCGTTGGTAGTGCGCTCACCGAGCTTTATACTGCCCTCTGTCACTTCCAAACGCGCGTCCTTTATGCTCCTAACTAAGAATCCGACATCCCAAAATTCCCGTTCCCAGATACGGGAGTTGAATTCGACCGATATTTCTCAATGGGATGACTTCGTACTTGGTCATCCATTCGGCACTCCATTTCACCTGATCGCTTGGAAGCGGACGCTCGAGCAGACCTTCGGCTATCTTGCCAAATATCTCGTGGCTGTCGAAGAAGGGCACATCCGAGGCATACTGCCACTCTTTCTGGTAAAAAATCCCATTATCGGGAAGGCTCTGATTTCCACTCCCTTTGCAGTTTATGGCGGTGTCGTGGCTAACTCAGGAGCCGATGTACTCAAGTTGCATGAACGCGCCGTATCCTTGGCCAAGGAGCTCGGCGTGGACTACCTCGAACTGCGCAATGCTCACCGCGAACAATGTGCGACAACACCAAATGTCGACCGTTACGTTTCGTTCACCCAACCTTTAGTTTCCGACGAGAATGCCCTGCTCGAATCACTTCCCAAGAAAACCCGCAACATGGTGCGCAAATCTCTGAAAACCAAATTTGAAATGCGTTATCGCTGCAAGGCTTTGAACCGTTTCGAAACGCTCTATGCCAAAAGCATGCGCCGCCTGGGCACACCTTGCTTTCCGTCAAAGTATTTCGCCAATCTGGTCCGCAATTTCGGCGACATGATCGATATTCGCGAGTGCTGGCTGGACGGTAAGCCCATGGCCGCCAGCATGAATTTCATGTTTAAAGAAGATATGCACATCTATTACGCCGCTGCCGACGTTCAATACAATCACCTGAGTCCCAACACCTACATGTACTTCGATCATCTCCGTTGGGCTGGCGCCCACGGCCTTAAGACTTTTGATTTCGGCAGGTGCAAGCGAAATACCGGCGTATTCGAATTCAAGCGCCACTGGAACACCACCATGCGCGAACTTCCCTACGAAGTAGTACTCATCAACCGCAAAGAGTTGCCCAATTTCAGCCCGGTCAATCCAAAATTCCAATTGGCAATTAAAATGTGGCGATTAGCTCCGCTTTGGCTCACGCGATTGGTCGGCCCCAGCCTCATTCGGCTATTTCCTTAGAACATGCAAAGTGTTTCAACTCCGCTGCTGGTCACTCTCACCTTTCTGTTCGCTTACCCTTTCCTGATTTATCCCCTGGTCATCATGCTTTGGGCGCGACGCAAAAGGCGCGTCGGCAAGAACGCGCACCCAGAATATCTCCCCCATGTGGCTATGATAATTTGCGCTCTCAACGAGCAAGGCATTATCGGAGAAAAACTCGCAAATGCTCTCGCATCAGATTATCCGCCCGACAAATTGACCATCGTCGTCGTCTCCGACGGCTCCACCGACCGCACCGCCGAGATTGTGAAATCGCATCAAGGGGCTGGGGTCGTTCTGATCGACCAAAAGGTCCGCCGGGGGAAAATAGCCAACCTGAATGAAGTAATTCCTTTGCGCAACGAGGAAATCATTCTCCTGTCGGACGCCAACGTTTTATACCAAGGCGACGCCATCAAGCACCTCATCGCGCGATTCGCCGATGATTCCGTCGGATGCGTGACTGGAAAAGTAATTCTCACCGGAACCACTTCCGACTTGCACGCCTCTACCGAGCAGTACTATTCGCTGGAGTGGACTCTGCAAAGAGATTCCTCCGCTGTCTACTCCATGGTTGGCGCAGACGGCGCCATGTATGCCTTGCGGCGAGAACTGTTTCGCCCTTGCCCCAATGACACGCTCATAGAAGATCTGGTCATCCCCATGCACATCATTTCTGAACGTAGAAGAGTTGTATTCGAACCTCAGGCTTTAGCTTGGGAAAAAGGAGTCGAAAGCATACCGGAAGAATTTCGCAGAAAAGTGCGCATCGCCGCCGGTGCCGCTCAAGGCTTGTTACGAGGCAACGTTTGGCCTAAAAACGCCCCACCCCGCTTCTGGTACATTTTCCTCTCTCACAAATTCCTGCGTTGGCTCTCCCCCCTGGTCGGCATTCTGCTCGTCATAACTGCCGTAGTTTTCCACCACAGCTTGCTCGCAGAGGTAATTCTATTCTCCTCTGCGATTTTCGTTTTGCTGGCGTTGCTCGGGCTTATAACCAGCTGGCCAAGCGCAATTTTCAGCGCACCCTTCTACTTCCTATTCGGTCAGGTAGCTACCACCGTCGGACTGCTCAAAGGTATTAGCGGTACTCAGTCGGTGCTCTGGAAAAAAATAGATCGCTAGCCACACCCGCCAACATCGGTATGGTCAGCTTTCGCGAAGCCGTTTTTTCGAGATTACTTCCTTGCAGGTTACTTCTTTTGGAGGACTGCTACGAGATTCGTCCGCAGATTCTCAAGTCGCTTGAATCGCAAGGCTCGAATAAGCATCAGTTCGAACACAACGGCTGGCCCCAACATCACCATTTGCGCGGATGTCTCAACCGCCCTCAACGTAGTTATGGAAAATCCCGACTCTTCAGCGAGCACCTTCACTGTTGCAGGCGAGTTGAATCGATAAAACGTCGGAAAAACATCCGCTTCCGGCCTGGCCTGTAAATAAGGAACCATCTTGAGCTTGATCGCGTCTGGCAATAACCTCGCGATGGTCGTGGTATACCCCAGCAAATTGGGGGTATGAAAAATAAACTTTCCGCCCGGCTTTAGTATTCGACGAACCTCTCTGAGCATCGCGATCGGTTCTTTAACGTGCTCCAGAACCACGTTGGCAGTCACCAGGTCAAATGAATCATCTTTGAACGGCAACTTTTCAATGTCGCCACGCACCTTTTTCGTAAGCCCTCGATGTTCCAGAAGACTTCGCAGATCGTAATCGATACCCACAAACGACCTGGACCTCGATGCCAGAACTTGCTGGTCATTCTCCCAACCAGACATCCACTTTGGAAATAACTGGTGCCCGCATCCAAGGTCCAACCACTCCATTTCGCTCGTCACATTTGCATATAGCATTTCCCGGTACGCCCACTGGGAACTCTTAAGCCCCGGGGCAAGTACGTCCCTGGTGCGCGCATAGAATTTCTCGAATGCGGGCCGCAAATTCATCTCAAATCCATGTTCGTTGGTATCAAGAGCGCTATCACGACTTCAGCTGCACTACATCACGCGGCGATCCCACTTCTCCGCTATGCCCCCAAACGGGCGCGGACATCGTGAACGCCAGTAAAATCGACACAACAAATTCCCACTGTACTTCACCGCGCTGGAAACTGTTCCAGATTTCTGCAACCCCAGCGCGATTTAAAAAAGGTGTGGCGGCAGAATCTGCAAAGATAAACTCCTCCGCCCAGGCCTTAAGCTTTCCTCGCATCCACTGGTGAAGCGGAATCCGAAATCCTTTTTTTGGCAAATCCAAATGTCCCGCCGGCAGCTGCTTCTTCATGACTTGCCGCAACAAATACTTGCCTTTACCCTGGCGTAATTTCATACCCAGGGGCAACGAGTAAGCAAATTCCACGACCTGGTGATCCAGCAGCGGAACACGCACTTCCAGCGAATTGGCCATGCTGGCGCGATCCACTTTGGTAAGAATGTCATCCACCAGCCAGGTTTTTAGATCCATGTAGAAAGCTTGCGACAAGGGATGGAACGCCGGCCCACGATCATATATTTGCCGCAATACATCGCGCGGATCATAATTTCCTAATTCATTCTGGAAGTCTCTGGAGAAAAGCTTCTCGCGCATCGAAGCATCCACGAACGTTCGCGCCGTTATGTAACCTTCTCTGGTAGTCTGCGTCAATTGATACAGGTTGCTATGCATGCGTGAACCGAAGCTGCCACTTTGCTTTTCAGGGCTCCATTTGCGGAACGGAAACAAAACAGCCCGCCGGACCCTGAGTGGAACGGTATGTCGACACCGTGCCAGCGCAACTTGTCGCGCATAATGCCCATATCCCGCAAAATTTTCGTCTCCACCATCGCCAGAAAGAACCACTTTCACTCGCTCGCGCGCCAATTGAGATACCGCATAGGTAGGAATGGAAGAATGGTCCGGAAACGGTTCGTCATAGTATCCAGCTAGTTCGCGCAACACCTTGGCCGGTTCCGGAGTGATCGTCCGTTCATGGTGATTGGTGTGAAAAAGATTGGCAATGGCTCGGGCTCGCGACAATTCGTTGAATTCTTGTTCCTCAAACCCGATCGAACAGGTCATGACCGGCTCGGAAGTCATGCCGCTCATTAAAGCCACAACAATGCTTGAATCAATCCCGCCGCTTAGAAACGCACCCACCGGAACGTCGCTCAACAAATGACTGCGTACCGCATCGTGCAGGATTTCCTCAAGCCGCTTCTCGTAGTCCTGCTCCGTTGGCAACTGCAATTCCTTATCGGGCAAATCCCAGTAGGCCTGCTTTTGAATGCCCTCCCGGCTGAACCGGATATAGTGACCCGGCTCGAGCGAACGCGCATCTTTATAAATCGTCTTGGGGCTGGCGATAAAATTAAAGGTAAATAAATCCGCGATGGCCGTGGCATCGATCTCCGTCGAAACCAGTCCAGATTCCCGTACACATTTCAGTTCCGACCCAAAAACCAAGCCACTAGTTCCTTCTCCGTAAAAGAGCGGCTTGATTCCGATACGGTCACGCGCGAGCACCAGTCGTTGGTTCTTGTGATCCCATATGCCCAATGCAAACATTCCGCGCAGTAGCCGAAAGCAATCTTCTCCATAATCTTCGTACAGGTGAACGATCGCTTCCGTGTCGCAATGCGTACGCAAAACATGGCCGCGCTTCAAAAGCTGCTCGCGCAGTTCCGGATAATTATAAATTTCGCCATTAAACGTGATCCACACCGTGGAATCTTCATTGCACATCGGTTGGTGTCCACCACCAAGATCGATAATACTCAGCCGCCGGTGCCCCAACCCTAAATCCGCATCGGTGTAAAAACCGCTGCCGTCGGGTCCGCGATGCGCGATCGCCTGGGTGATTGTTTCCAACCGCTGGCGATCCACCGGCTGGCGCGTTTTATAATTCCAGATGCCTGCGATTCCACACATTTCAGTGAATGTTCCTGGAAGGAAGCTTCTCTTCGTTCTGCTGCCCCTGCGCGTTCGTCTTCACCATGTAAGAACGCCTATTTTCATCAGTAATATCGTTATTTACCGCATAATTTCGTAACAACGCCTGCAAGGTCGCCGCCCACGAGAACTGCCCAGCCCAAGACCGGGCGTTCTCTGCCAGCCGTCGAGCCGCGTCAGGATTTTCGGTAAGTTCAATTACTGCCGCCGCCAATTTCTCATGATCGTTCAATCCGACGAGAATTCCATTTTCATGATCCCGAATCATGTCGGGTATTCCGCCCGCGCACGTGGTTACGATGGGCAGACCGGAACAAGCCGCTTCGACCAACGCCCCAGGAAAATTATCCGCATTCGAAGAGTTGACGAAAATATCATTCGCAGCGTACAACCCCGCCAATTTCTCCAGTGGCACGTGCCCATGGAAGGTTACCCCTGCCAGCTCCCAGTCCGCACACAGTTTTCTAAGTCGCTGCTCTTCTGAACCGCTCCCCGCAATCGACAGCTCCGCATCGCGAAACCTCCTCTTAACGATGCGAAACGCTCTAAGTATGCATTCGACGTTGTACAACGGTTCCAGATGGCGCGTAACTAGTAGCTTCGCTCGAATTGATTTTCTCTCCTGGTAAGGAAATGCCTGGGTATCAATAATGTTCGGAACTACTTCCGCCGGAAGTCCATGCTCCTTGAAGGTGCGTTGTAAAAATTCGGACGGCACGATCACCGCATCAGCTTTTCTCATCACTGCAATCGCAGCCCATCCCCACTTCTTCAGAAACGCTGGTGCCCGGCCGCCTCGATAATTCAGTACCACCCGTTTCCCTCGCAACTTTCCCCAAAATACTGTTGGCGCCGTCAACGCAAAAAAATACGCACCGCACACCGTCATATGATGAATCACATCTGCCATCGCAACACTTCGCGGTAAAGCACCTAGATAAAGAATCGTTCTAACCACCGTCCGCAAACCGGGAATCCGCTCGGAAAACCGCAACCACTTGGGAAATACGGGATTCGCGGCCAACAGGCTTACATCGAATCCTTCTGATCTCAATCGCGTCGCCAATTTCTGCGCTTGGATACTCATGCCCCCGTAAGGCGGCGGAACGGGAGCAATGATGCAAATTCGCCTGCTGCGAGGAGCCAGCACCACCGTCATGGTCGCGGCGAAACCGCGGCGCCTCCGGCCGCCTCCCGATGCGCTACTTTCACCGAACCCGAAGTTTCGTCGAAATAAGCGATGTGTGGCGCGCCATCAGGGTCCAGGGCCAAGGAAGGGGTAGTAACGGAATCAGTCCCAGGGTCAACCGATTCCAGCTGCCAGCCATGGTCGGTGCGCAATCCATATTTAAGTTCATTTCTGGAATAATCTATGTACGCAATGTGCAATCGGTTCTGGCGATCAAACTTCATTGAAATACGGTCAATTTGATCGGACTTTGCCGAAAGTGACTGTATTACTTCCGATTCCCAGGTATTCCCGTTTCTGTACGTGAATTTCAGTTGATGATGCGCGAACTCCACATACGCAAAGCAAACATTTCCATTTGCATCAACCGCCAACCCACTGGCGCCGAGAATCCCTCCTGATGACTTCCGGGTATCCGGCGTTGCGTGCACCCATTGCGTGCCGTCCCAGTGCGCGTATTCCAAATCGTAAGAAACGATATTCGAATAGACGATATGAGGATTTCCCTCTCCATCCAACGCCAAAGAATTAAATTTGCCGGTTCCTTCGCGGGGGTCAACCGTTTCGCGATACCACGAAGTTCCATCGAAAAATGCATATTTTAACTGCAGCGCGAAACTACTGTCCTGATTCATTCTTTTGTAATAACTGATCTTGGGATGGTCCGATTTATCGAGCTGTATGCTCATAAAAAACGCCACCGAAAGCGGGTCAATCAACTGTTTGTGCCATGCCGAGCCATCCCACTCCGCATAATGTAGTCCGTTCTCATAAAATCCTTGGTACGCAAAATGTGGCTTTCCATGGCTATCCAAGCCCAGGGTGGCCGAATACCCCACCGACGTATCTAAATCCATCTTGTCCCAGTGTTGCTCCTGTTTCCCGCGATAGGCATAGCGCAACACATTGCGGGTAGTATCGATATAACCCAGATGAAAGCTGCCCGCATTATCAATCGCGAGTGATGGCGAATGTCCGACTTGCGTCCCTTTCCCACCATCAACAACCTCGATACGCCACTGATCCTGTCCTCGTGCGGGAGTCGAAGTACATGCAAACAGGACAGCACAAGCTACGATTTGCAGACCGCAAGTAAAAGCATGATTTCTCTTAACGGTTGTGGCCATTTTATTTTTTAAACAACTTTCGGCCAATCTGCTTGCTGGTGCCTGCGACAGTCGCCGTCAGAAAGTTGTATACCGAAGGAATTGGATCCGCCCATTCAAAAATTCCGTATTGTCGGCGCCCTTTCAATTTTTTCAGAAATGTCTTCACCCGAATTTCGCGATGGTATACCCCGGCCAGAAAATAAGACCATGTGGCGTCATCAGCTACCCACTTGGATGCGCTCGTCTTCGCTCTGGGCGGTGGCGAATATTTTTCTCCGGTGAGATCACAATAGGCTGCCCAGCTCACGTTTACGTTGTGCGCCATCCCCAAGCGGTGCCAATCCCAATGGCGCGTATTGATTTCGATCAACTTGTACTCTCCGGTGCGATCGTCCTTTTTGTACTCCACTTCCGCCATGCCACGATATTCGAGGGCCTTGCATAACCTCACTGTGGGCTCGAGCAGTTCGGGCAGCGTGGCAATCTCCACAATGCAACCCGTCCCAAAATCTTCAGGCGACTGCACTAGTTTTCGCGCCGTGAAATACGCGATAGGCTTCCCGTTATCTCCTATGTATCCGCCCAGAATGACGATCCGTTCCGTCGATCCCGGTATCCACTCCTGCACCAGCAATTCCGGCGTGATCGATGCAATGCGATCGAATTCTTCGCGAAATTCCACTTCGCTCGAGGCTAGGAACGCCTTGCGGCCTCCAACTTTTTCCCAATTGCTTCCTTTGCGCCAGTCGACCGACCTGACCGGCTTCACTACGCAGGGGTACCCGACCTTGTCCGCAACAAGCGAAATGTCCTGTGCCCCGTTTACTACCAAGGTCCGTGGAATTGATACACCGGCTGCGCTGGCAGTCCTGAGCAGAGCAGCCTTGTCGATCACTCCCATCAATGCTTCATGCGAAGGAATTGCCAGCCTATAATGCGGCGCTAGCTCCTCCCGGTAAGTATCCAGAAACAACACGTCCGCATCCCGGGTCGGAAATACCACCGCACCTGAAAATTCTTTGGCCATACCCAACAAATATTCTTTTAGTGCCAATGGCTCTTCATGGGAGTTGGGCGCAAATCGCACCTCACAAAAACGCGAAAATCGTCCATACCCTTTGCGGTCCGCCGACAGCCCCACAATTCGAACTCCATAAGCGGACAAATTCCGTGCTATGCCCAGTCCGGTGTAAAACAAATTTAAAATGATGACCGCTGGTTTCCTCTGGCTGCTTGGTGTTTTCATATCAGCCCGGCCCATCGCAGTTTGGGAACGATCTGCGTGCGCGTCCATGTGGCCATCATTTCTCGCAGGTTGGCAATATCCTTCGCAGGAAACACCTTGAACAGCAATAGCAGTACCCCGAACAGCACCGTCAACGTCAATTTCGCAAGCAAGCGCCACCCAATAGCCTGCAACGGCAACGCCCACCCCACAGCAAGCAGCGCAAGGCTTATCAGCGCAGCCTTGCTGACCCCTTTAAAGTCGCAATAAATGGGATAGACCCGCTGACTGAACCGGTAAGTAACAACCCCGAAAACCATGAAGCTGAAAACCGTGGAAATACACGCACCCCAGCTTTTCCAGTAATAAATTAGAACCATTTCGATTCCCAGGCAGAAAATAGTGCAAATCACTCCTATCGATGCCAGCAATCTGCTCTTTTTCTGAATCAATAATCCCGCCTCAAAGTACACACCCATGCCCTGAATCACGTAAGCCATCGCGATCGGCGCAACCATCAGATAAGACGAACCAAATTTTGAGCTCACTAAAATCGCGAAGATTTCCCGAATAAACAAACTGAGCACAAAACCCGCGAAAATCAAAATCGCCGACCAGTAGGTAAAAATTCTCGCAAACACATCCTTGGCATCTTCGCGTTTGGCGATTTCGTATGCCTGCGCTTCCCAGATCAATAAAAAAGGTTGAACACCCAGCATGCTGACCATGAAGCCAAATTTGTACGCCAGCGAGTACAACCCAACCGTGGTTAGGTCAGAAAAGCGCTGCAAAAAAAAACGATCCGAGTAATTGAGTACATACGCCGCGATCCAGGTCAGCACCATCGGTGAGCCGAATCGCAACATCTCCTTTAAATCTTTCCTCGCAAAGTGCAAGCCCGTGTCGCCAATGGTTATGGTCATTAGCACCAGCCACAACACTGCTGCCGCAATGGCATTACCCCAGAACACGCCCGTTAAACCCATCTTCTTGACGGCCACCAGGTAAACCGTCAACCCCAGTGAAATTCCCAGAAACACTTGCGTCAGCGTGACATACAACGTAGATCGCTTCCTGGCTCGCAAATAAACCCAACCAATGTCCGCCGACAGCGAAAAGAAAAACTGCATTGCCGCCAGCTTGATTAAAAATGCATAGTTCGCGCTTCCTAGCAATGCCCGCGACACGGAACTCGCAAACACGAACCCCGGCGCCGCCATAAGCGCCGCGGCAAATAGGGAAAACACAACCGCAGTCCCAACCAGTTCGCTGCGCTCGCGCTCATCTTCGGTGGCGTAATAATGCCGCATCAAACCACTGGAAATCCCAAACCCCGCCAGCATGCTCCCCAGCATGATGACCAGACTCAGAATTTCCATGACCCCGTAATCGACGGGCGTTAGGTAATAGGTATAGAAGGGCAGCAAAAAAAGACTGATGCCTTTACTCAGGATCCGGCCCACGCCGTAAACCGCCGCATGCCGCAGCAGTTTTGTCAGCTCATCCCACATCGCGGCCAACCTCAGCGAGGGCACGATCAGGAGACTGCCTCTTTGCTTCTGTCCGCCCGAATAAACCTGTCACATGTTGTTCTTGCTGCGAAAACCCTCGAAACCTCCGCCAATCCATCTGCATCGCAAACAAGCCCACATCTTGCCCCCACGGCGTAAAACGCTTCAACTCCAGCAAATCGTCACCGGCGTGGTGGTATCCCGGAATAGTTGTCACTGCCGTTTTAAAATTTGCCACTCTGAGCGTTCTCTTGGCGTCCTCGTTAAAGTCTCCGTAGCGCCCAAATGGATACGCAAAATGGTTCACTGGCAGTTTTAAATTGCGCTCAATCGTTTTCTTGGACTCCAGGATCTCTCGTTCGATATCTTCATTCTTACAATGCGATAAAACCGGATGATTGACGGTATGCGCCCCAAAACTGATACCGCTCTTGCTCATCTCCCGAATCTCCGTCCAATTCATCATGAAATTCGGGAGCGTCAGTTCTGCGGCAACGCGCAATGCCGCAAAAAGCTCTGGTAAACGCTGCAGGCGCTCCTCTGTGCGTAGGCCCCAAAGCCATTCCAGGGTGCTTTGCATCTTACGAATCCGCGCTTCCGGGGATTCCATAGCCCCACTTGGCGCCCCGGGCTGTTCCCAATCCAGGCTTTTTCTTGCAGTCAATTTAAAGCCCAGCGCGACTTGGTCGTACCAAGGCAGCTTGCCGTCCTGAATGCATCCACTAATCAGAAATATCGTTGCTGGAATAGTGAGGCGTTTTAAGATCGGAAACGCATGCAAATAGTTGTCGCGATACCCGTCGTCAAAGGTCACCGCCACACAAAACTTTTCTTCCCGATTTTTCCAATCGCCAGAGGCCAATTCGTCGAGGCTGACCACCGGAAAATGCTTCGCAAGGAATTCCATCTGCTGCTCGAAAACATCAACGGGAGAAGCTCCGAGAAATTGGTCCCGGTCATTATTCACGCGATGATAAATCAATATCTGGCAAATCGGTTCGGATCGAGTTCTTATCTTTTTCGCGTTGGTTCTCTGCGTTCCATTCCAAGACTGTTTCGTATATTTCGATGCGACAAAATTCCCCAGCGAGCCCAAGGGCGTCTTGGCATAGGCCCGGATGACCCCTTTGCGCAATATTTGCCGGCCGCCAGAACTCGATGAACTGGCCTTGTTGCTGGAGCCGTTGTTGGTGCTCGCTTGCGACATGTTTTGCCGCCAGCGCACCAATCGCTCGGGAATCACTGCTCGCAGCTTATCTTTGAGTGTTTCGATCGATTTCTGACTGGTGATGAACGCCCAGGTACTGGCAGGATTTGACGTTAACTTGATACGCAGACTTTGCTTGATCGTTCCGCCCCATTCCAGTTTGTGGTGTGGCGCTCCCGCCAGAAAGTCGTACTCTTTCAAACCGCTCTTTATCCAATTGCGAAGCGTCCAGGCGCGCAGCGTTTGCCCCGGCCGCACATTATCAAAAGTGGGATCGTAACCTTCCTGCAAAAGTAAAAATCGATCCCGATAGAGAAACCCATATTGCAATGCTAACGGTCGCTCACCCCAGTCCAGCCGATAAAACGCTAACCACCCCTTCTCCAGTGCCGCGCGAGAAATATCGTTATAGAAATTGCGCTTGGCCTCTCCGTGAAATACGCCAGATTGCCCGGCTTGCTGCCATCGTCGGGTGTGCAGATCAAAAAGAATCGGCAGCCATTGCTCTAATTCCTTGGCGTCGCTACAAGCCACCGGCGTCGAACGAATGTCCTTCTCAAGAAATGCCAGGTTGGATCGCACTTTTGAACGCACCCGCGGCTTCAATAAATTTAAATACTCGTCCCACCGCGAGGGAAGCGCAACGAACGTACACGGAACTTGCTCGGTCCCCAACCCAGCCAAATTCTTCTTTGCCGCATCAAGAAAGGCGTTGATAAAAGGTGAGGTGTCCGGCACCGATTCAAATTCCATCAAGTGCCATTCCTGATGGTGTCCCGCCAGGAACTCGACGAAGGCCTGCGCCACCTCTTCTTCAAGCCCCGCCACAGCGATGCAGTCCTGATAATCCGAATCTCCTGAACCATCTCCGATAATCTTCAGCACCCTCCAGCGTTTCCCATATTTCTTAACCTGATCCACATACCAAGGAGCGATCCCCACCAGCTTCCCTTGTTTTTTTGCTAACACTACAAACAGCTCGCGGCTGTTCCCGTAATGCTTCCACCACGCCGATATCCACTCCCAGGTAAGAAAAAAGGTGTCTGCGGCGCTATTCGCCAGCACCTCGTTCCACTCCTGCGCAATAGCCTGCAACTCTCCCCAGCGGTCGATGAGCGTGATTTCCATTATCTGTTTTCAACGTGATGGCGATGCCACAGCTCCAGCATCAAAAAAACCCACATGACGTCACCATAAAAGGATGACGAGGGGTTCTCATCCATCAATTTGAAGAGCTGCTCAATAAACTCGCGTTGGAAGTAGCCCCGCTGATATGTCCGGGGATCGTATAAAATCTGCTCCGCCCAACTGCGCAGTTTCGGGTGGCCTTGTACCCACACCCCAATCGGTAAGCCGAACCCGTGCTTCGTTTTTGTTAGAATTTCTTGCGGTAATAATTTGCTGACCGCCCGCTTGAACAGATAGCGTTTCTCAAAGCCTCGCAATTTCATTTTCGCTGGCAGCCGCCCCGAAAATTCCGCCAACGGAACGTCCAGGTAGGGAAAACGTACATTAATCCCCGCGAATTCCGACGTACGCACCACTTTCGGCAAATCGTTATCACTCAAGGTGATTTTGATATCCACATACAACTGTCGGTTCAATTCACTTTTCGCTGGAGCATTACGATGGTAGGCCCGCGGAATCGCCAACAAATCTTCATGCCCGTTGCGATAGGGCATTCCCGGTCCCAGCACTTTATCCGCCCCAAAATTGCGCAGGGGCGCATACTCCGCGCCTCTTTCCACATACCCAATGTTGGCTCGACGAATATACCGTCGTGCTTTATTTACTACTTCTAGTTCCATAGGAAAATTGTTCACTATGGGTTCCAGCAGTCCGCGACGCATCGCTCCCGGTAACATTTCGTACAGTTGGAAAATCTTGTCCGTCGCATAGCGCGAATTTCCCCCAAACAATTCATCCCCGCCATCACCAGCCAACATAACTTCTACCCCGCTGCTTTTCGCCACCTGGCAGCAATGGTACGTGGGGATTGCCGATGCATTGCCAAACGGCTCATCAAACGCCGCTACAACTTGCGGAACAATCTCTAGTGCCTGCTCGGCGGAAAGAATCGAATCGCGATGTCGCGTTGCAAAATGTTTTTGCGCGATGTGTGCGTACTCCAGCTCATTGAACTGGTCTTCTCCAAATCCGATCGAAAACGTTTGTACCGGCCGCTTTCCACTGCGGGCCAACAACCCGGCCACCGAACTGCTGTCCGTCCCGCCGCTCAGAAAACACCCCAGTCGTTCCATCGCAATATCTGCCGAGTTTTTTTCGACACTCTCGGCCATTCGCGAATACAACTGTTCCGCGAGACTGTTGTCCGACCCCGTGGCTTCTTCGGTGTACTGCAAATCCCAATACTGGTGTATCTGCACTGCCCCTTTTTTCCACGATAAGTAATGGCCCGCCATTAGCTTCGTAACATTCAAGAACGCGCACTGGGGAGCCAACACCACATGGAAATTTATGTAACTTGAAACAGCTCGCGTATCGACTCGCTTTTCTACATACCCGCTCGCAAATATCGCGCTCGGTGTAGGAGCAAACACAATATCTTCGTCATTTACGGCAAAACATAAGCTCTTTATTCGAAATGGGTCCACCACTAGCAATAGAGTCTCTTCGCTTACGTCCCAGATTGCGATGCTGAAGCTACCCCGCAGTCTGCTCAAAAACTTCACACCTTCCTTAAGATAAATTCGTCCCAGCACTTCGGCAGGAGTGGCTCCCGCATATTCCGTCCCAAGAGGATTGTGCAGCTCTGCCATATTCACTAAATCTGCATCGCAAGCCATCACCGCTCTTGGAGAGCGCCACACCGAAACCGTACCGGTCGGTGCCGCGGCCGCGAAATAAATCGGGTTTTCTCCCACGCGTTCGCTACGCCAAGTCCTACCCATGCTCATGGCCGCAACCATCGCGTCCAGCGTTCCCGCGTCCACCGGCCGGCCGCTCGGCCTCGTAACTATTCCGCAGATTCCCATCTACCTTTGGACACCCGCGAGCAATCTGTTTTTCTCCGCCGCATCGCTAATCCCGGTTTGGAAGGTCTTCTGCCACAGCCGAAACATAAACGCGCTCCAGAGGAATCCAGACAAATCCCGTACCTTCGCCTGATGCCGGTCCCAGGCTCGCCGCAAATAACTCTCATTCAGAATTCCGTCCGGCCCATCAAACAACGTGGCATGCGCCATCTCTTTCATTTCGCCGCGAAACCATTCGCCAATCGGTACTCCAAATCCCTGCTTGCGCCGACTCAAGGCTCGTTTCGGCAGCATCTCTCGAACCGCTTCTTTGAAAATATATTTCGTTGTGCCTTCGTGTAACTTCAGTTGGGAGGGAATCCGTGCAGCCAGTTCCATGAACTGGTGATCTAGTAGCGGTGATCGCACCTCAAGTGACACCGCCATACTGGCGCGATCAACTTTGGTGCAAATGTCATCCGTCAAATACGTCTTTATATCGAGATATTGAATTCGCGAAAGGTGATCCGGCGCATCGCTTCGTCGATAATAATCGCGAAGCCGCTCGCGCGCATCGTAGTCTCCCAATTGTCGCGACACATCCCCGGACAAGATGGACCGCACCGTCTTCGCTGGCGCTGATACATGCCGCAAATATCCCTCCAGCGGTTCACCGCCGATAATTTGCAGCGTGGACTTGCCACGCACAATTCGTGGAGCCCGTTCTAAAGATGGATACCATCTCCCTAGCGGCTCAAAAACGCGACGCCGCATCCAGGTTGGGAAATATCCCCGCAGCCGATTTTCCTCAGCGTCATCGCGATACCGTCGGTAACCCGCAAAACTCTCGTCGCCGCCATCTCCCGTCAATGCTACCGTGACGCTTTCACGAGCGGCTTTGGCCACATAGTAGGTGGGTATCGCCGAAGAATCGGCAAATGGCTCATCAAAATGCCATGCCAGCCGATTCACGATCTCCATCGCTTTCGGCCGCACCATCACCTCTCGGTGATCAGTGTGCAGATACGCTGCTACTTCATGCGCGTAAGGCAATTCATTGAACTCTTCTTCTGCAAAGCCCACCGTGCACGTTTTCACCGGTTGCTCCATTAATCGCGACATGGTCGCAACCACCGCCGATGAATCAATCCCGCCGCTCAAAAAGCTTCCCAACGGCACTTCACTTAGCAGCCGGCCCTTTACCGCCTCTGACAGGGTCCCGCGAATCTGCTCGCACCATTCTTTTTCTTGGTGCTGTTCCCACCCAGCAAAACTCAGATCCCAGTATTCTTTTTCTTCAATCCCATTGGCACTGGCAACCAGATAATGCGCGGGCCTCACCTTCCGCACGCTTTCATAAATTGACTTGGGATTCGGCACGCAAAGTTGACTGAAATAATCCGCGACCGCAGTCAAATCCAGAGTGCGATCAATATCCCCAACCGCCATCACCGCCTTCAACTCCGACCCAAACACCAACCGTTTCCCGTTCCAGGAGTAATACAGTGGTTTCTTCCCGACCCGATCCCGGGCCAGCACCAACCGTCTCTGCTTGCGGTCCCACAACGCGATCGCAAACATTCCGCGCAGCCGGCCGAAGCACTCCGTGCCTAGTTCCTCATACAGATGAATGATGGTTTCAGTATCGGAATGCGTGCGAAATTGGTGTCCTTTGGAAATAAGAAAGGCGCGCAATTCAGGGAAGTTGTAAATCTCTCCATTGAAGACGATCCATACGCTGCCGTCTTCATTGGTCATAGGCTGCGACCCGGCACCGATATCAATAATGCTCAGCCGCCGGTGCCCTAACGCCACGCCCGGTTCGAAGTGATAACCGTCATCATCCGGGCCTCGATGCGTGAGCGTGCCGTTCATTCGCTCTACGGTCTCCCTAGCAATGTGTGCCTTCTGATCGCTTTCGAATATTCCGCAAATGCCGCACATCTACTTTCTCCCGATTGCCCACCGAACTGTTCTCAAATCCACCATTGCAAACCACCCTGCAGCATTCACGACCGCGGTCTCTCTACGTTTCGACTTGCCGGATTTTCGTTGAAGATACCGGTGCCGGGCTTAACAACGATTCGTAGGCTGTTAACAGCGTCGCTTCAGCATGGGACCAGTTGTATTTCGTTCTCCCAATGGCGGCGGCGTTCTCTTTCCATTTGCGCAACCTTTGTGGATCACCGCACAGGTCCAAAGCACCCAAAATATTTTCCGTGCTGAATTTATCCAGCAAAATCCCGCAATCATTTTCCCGGATGATCCGGCCGATCTCTCCAAAGTCCGCGCTGATCACCGGCAATCCGGTAGCGAGCGCCTCAAACAGTTTGTTGGGCGCGCTGTATCGCGCGTTGGGATGGTCTATCTCAAAGCCGTAATACACCACGTCTGAAGCAATGGTGTAACGCGGAATCCTTCGATGTGGCACGAAACCCAGAAAGTGAACATTGGCATGGGCCTTGGCGTGTTCTTCTACTTGAGACGCACAATTCCCTCCACCCCCGATTACCAGGTGAATATCCGGCCGACTCTCGAGGGCCGCTAACAGCTCCGCAATATGACGTTCTTGGGTAAGGCTGGCGATGTAGCACACCAGCAACGCATCTTGCGGAATGCCAAGTTCTTCGCGCACTTCGCCACGGGTCCCCTGGTCCGCTCGATACTCTTCCAGTTTCTTCCAGTTGCCCACCAGTGCGGTTTGCCGCGCGCCCCGTCGTTCGAACTCTGCCCGCAATTTTTCCCCAACCGTAATCAGCAGATCTACCGCGCGCAGCAACTGCTCCTCAAAAAATAAGAGGAACCGCTCCATCCAGGGCGGAATATTCCCATGCAACATGCTGGCGTATTCTTCATGCGCGTCATACACCAGGGTCTTTCGCCGCAACATGGCAATCACCACGCCAGCCGGCAGGGTGTCGAAATCATGGGCATGGAGTACATCAAATTTCCGAAATAATCCCTTCCACACAAATATCATCAACACTGCGGCCATGAAAAAAATCTGTGTAGCTCCACGCCCGTGCGTCGAGCGCAGATAAATCCGCTCGACATGAATGCCTTCGATCACTTCTTTTGCCGGCTTCTTGCGATCCCGGTCCCACGCCAATATCGAGACTGCGTAGCCGTGTTCTACCAGCGCTCGCGCTTCCGCATACACTCTCGGATCAGGATCAAAACAATTGCTCAACAGCATCAACACTTGGTTTTTGTGTTTATCAGGCATTCTTGCACCAACGAACGAATTGCTCTGTTGACTGCAGACTGTTGTCGTATCCAAGCACTGGCGAAACTCTGCAAGATTCGGCATCAAAACAGGAGAGCGTATTTCAGGGACAATCCGCGCGCCGATAGGGCGCGTTGCTTACGCTACCGCTTCTTAGGCTGCCCGTAATAGGAGGAGAAGTAGCTGCCGTCCTTTAATTTGTCGGCATTATTCACGATTACTCCCAACAGCTTATGTCGGTCCGTCCACTGCGCGATCCTGTTCAAATTTGACCGGCGCGTTTTGCCGATCTGGACGGTGATCAGCACCCCATCGCAAGGCGCCATTAACAATTCCAGGTCCACCACTGGAGCCGTAATCGGCAGTGAATCAATCACGATCAAATCGAATTTTTCTTTTACGGCCGCGATGAATTCAACCCACCGCCCGCCTTCTAAAATCTCCGGCAATAACTTCGTCGGGGTTTGACCCGCCGGAACTACGGACAAATTCGCGTAATTGGTCGAATGGACGACCGCCTCAATCGGCTGTTCAGATCGGAGATAATCTCCCAGCCCGTATCGATCGCCGAGTCCCAAAAATCCTGTAACTCCGCAAACACGCAGGTCCGAATCCACTAACAGGATTCGTTTGGGTCCTAGTTGTGCAAGACTCAATGCCAAATTAATCGCCACCACGGTCTTGCCTTCGCCCTGCTCCGCGCTGGTTAGCAACACCGTCTTCTTGGATTGTTCGCATGCTTTCAGCAAGCGCGATCGCAGAATCCCGAAGGCCTCCGATGCTAAAGGATCGTTCGTGTTGATGATTAGCGGAGATTGCTGATCTGGCGCGATTCGAATAACTTTCTGGGAGCTCTGCGGAGCCTTGACCGCTTTCTTTTCATTATCGGTTGCAATGTTCTTGACCGTTTTCTCCGTCGCAGTGGCATTCTCGGGCTTCGGAGCAGCTTTGACTACCTTCGGCGCTTCTGGCGAGCGATGAGAGCTTGATGCCGGTGCAAGGGAAGTAGGTGCAGTCGTATTAGTGCCGTTAGCAGCTGATCCGGGCCCAATGGACACGATCAATTCCGGTAGTAGCTCAATGATCTTATGGCCTTGGTTCTTTGCGGTTACTTCTTCCTTGCGACTCGTGCTGTTCCCAGATTGTTCTGTAGCACTTTCCGCCGCTTTCGCATCCGTTGTCTTATCCAAGAATTTTTCCGAGCCATTGTTTCTTTGGTTGGCCCCCATTGCTTCGCCCGGATTCGAACCCGAGAGTGTCATCTCGTCCTCCCACGGTTCCGGGGAAAACCGTTGTTTCTCATTAAGTTTGCGTGCAGCATCGTAAATTTCATCTTTACTCATAGGCACAATCCCACTCATAGAACTTATTCTAATATCCGTCTTGTCAATTTCCAGTTTTAGCCACTTCACAAACTTCACCTTGATCCGAGAGCCACCATGAGCAGATAGGTGCCCGCCAGAACTGCACTACATGCGCTTAAAAACAAATTCTTTCGCAACTGTCGCTCCCGGAAGCCCAGTGTCTGTAACCAGGGAATGTACGCCATTATTGGAGCGCCTAGCATCTCCATGATTTCCCGCTCGGTCTTTACGCTGGGGTCCATAATTTCACGCACAAACGCGGTCGCCAGCCCCAATCCGAAGCCTACCGCCAGCGCCAGAACATCGATCAGCACGCGATTGGGCCGATCCGGTCGAGCCGGTATCTGCGCCGGATCCAGAATTACGAATCGCTCACCCTTCTGTCGGCTTTCCAGATCGGAGGCCATGTCCGCCCCGAATTTCTTTTCTAGCAACATCCGGTAATGATCCCGAGCCACTTCGAAATCGCGGGTGACCGACGACATCTGCTGTTCCACTACTGGAATGCTCGCCAATTTCCCTTGCCGGAACCCCATCTCCTTCTTGATTTCTGCTTGCCGATCCAGATTTTTATGAATTTGTTGGTCGAGCGCGGCAATTTGGCTTTCCACTACCGGGTTCTGCATCTTTTGTGGCGCGTTACCCTTACTCCGTTGCCCGGCGCTGCTTTCCCGTAGTTCCTTGATCTGCTTTTCCAAGTGCTCCACATCTTGCGTCTTCTTAACTACGTCCGGATACGCGGGACCATACTGTTTGCGAAGATCGTCCAGCTCGATCTGCGCATCGGACAACTGCGACTGCAGGTTCGTTAAATCGGGCGGCGCTGATCGATCTAGGTCCACTACCGGCGCGCTTTGGGAAACCAACGATTGCAGGTACAGCTTTTGTTGTTGCGCACGGTTCAATTCATCCATCTGCCCACGCAACTCCAACTGCAACGAGGTTAGGGCCTGCACGTGAACCGTCTGAGACTCCGGCAATTCCGATGAATGTATCGTCTTCAACTGCGCAATGGCCTTTTCTTTTCCCAATAAATCTTTTCTGGAGTCGTCCAGTTCCTTGTCAATAAAATCCGCAGTACCCATGACCTGTTGCTCGCGCGACTTGATATTTTCTTCTATAAACAGCGACGCCAGCCGGTTAGTCACGCGCGCCGCTTGCGCCGGATCCAGAGAACTGTAGGAAACGCTGAAGGCTGCCAAATCCCGACTCGAGTTTGTCCCGGAAACGACGCTGATCTCAATGTCCTTTCGCATGTGATCAATAATTTCGTCGTGCGTGCTTCTCTTTTTCATATCGCGATATAAATCTAGTTCGTCGATCACCGATCCCAATCGCGTCGCCGATAAAATCTGTTCCCGCAAAGTGGCCATGCGGTCAACCACCGTAGTCGTGGTAGTGGAGGTCACATAGTTGTCCGGAACTTTCCGCGGATCGACCAGAATTACCGTCGTGGCCCGGTAAATATTCGGCACAAAGTACATCGCCACCGCGGTACTGGCTGCTACCGCCAGGGTAATCACCAGGATGACCCACTTTTGCCGCATCAGCAGCCGCTTGTAATCGCTCAGGCTGAAGTGTTCTAATCCCGAAAGACTCCATTCCGGGGCCTGCAATTTTTTCTTCGTTGCGTTCATGTCGGACATTTAACTATCTCTAATATTTTAGGTTGCTCGGTGTTGCTGGTGGCCGTTCCCGTGGCTCCAGAAATCCGCAAATCTGACCGCCCCTGTATCCCGAATATCGGATTCTGACGCTTCCTCACTGTTTTACTTATTCAGTGTTTCCAGTATGTGCTTTTCTTCGCTCGCCTGCGGTGCGTCCGGTTTCAGCTTCAAGGACGTTTGGAGCGCTTCTTTAGCTGAAGCCTTATCACCAGAATAGTAATACGCCATACCTAGATGGTATTGATATGTTGGTTCGGTTGGATTTTTCGCCACACTGGCGCGCAGCAGCCGGAGGGCCGCTTCATAGTTCTGTTTCTTGATGTAAATCCATGCCAACGTGTCTGAAATCGATGGATCATCGGGACGCTGTTCTTTGGCTTCTTCAGCAAGATGCAGCGCCACATCGATATTTCCCCCGTTTTCCGTATAAATCCATGCCAGATTGTTTTTCACCACCGCGTTGTCCGGTTCGATCTCTAGAACTTTTTTGTAGTGCGGAATAGCGTCGTTGGGCTTTCCCTTCATCTCGGCGATTTGTCCCAGTAGCAACTGCGGTCCTGCAAGTCGCGGTTGTTGTTCCGACAGCTTGGTGTAAATCTCCGTCGCGGCATCCAGTTTATTCTGCGACATCGCCGCTCCGCCTAATGCGAACTGCGTAAGCGAACTGTTGGGGTCAATTTGAATCGCCTTTTTCAAAGCGGCTTCCGCTTCCGGGTATCGCCGCGCGAGTATGTAGGTCTGACCTAACACCTCATATCCCGGCGCCCACGCCGGCCGAGCGTCGGCTTTCGCCCGTATCGCCGCTATACCCGCCTCTGCTTTATTTTGCGACAAGTACGTCAATGCCAGTAAATAAAGCGAATCTCGCGAATTGGGGTCCAGTGCATACGATTTAGCCGCGTACTCCTGGGCCTCGGCGGGCTTGCGTTGGTAATATTTGATCCACCCGAGCGATCGATAAGTCAACGCCTGCGCGTCAGGCTGTGGGAATTCTTCCACCTTTGGCAGCAAATCCCGTTCTGCTTCGTCTAAATGCCCTTCGCTCGCTAGAGCTAAGGAGTGCATTACGTACGGGGTGACAAAGCCCGGCTTTTCTGCCACCGCAGACTGCAGGTCATTGGCTGCCTGCTCCATATGACCCTGTTTCATCTCCAAGGCCCCCAGCATCATGCGGGGCTGTACCATCTTTGGCGCGATTTCTGTCGCCACCCGAAGTTGACTCTCCGCCTGACTGGTATTCCCTTGTCTCGTGTAGGCTTCCGCCATCAAGTAGTGGCCCATGGCGGATTTCGGTTCAGCGGTGACAAATTTCTGGAAATCTTGGACGGACTCATCCAATCTTCCCTGATCCAGTCGAAGTTGCCCACGTACCAACAAAATCTGCGTGTCTCCCGGTTTTTCTTTCAGAATTATGTCGATCATTTGCTGCGCGTCGTTCGCGCGTCCTAGGGTCGCGTACAGCGCAGCTGCGCCTCTGCGGTTGAAAATATCGTCCGGATGGCTCGCCAATATGCGTTGATACTCGGCTACTGATTTTTCAGGTTTGCCGGTCGAAATATAGTAACGAGCTAAATATCCCCGATAAAACGGATCCTGGTCGCCTATGGAACTGATCTTCCGCGACAACTCTTCGGCTTCCGCAATCCGTTTCTGCGACGCCAAAAAAGTAACCAGCAACACGTTCGTGCCAATGTCGTCCGGGTTTGCTTGTTGACGTTCCCGCAGCAAAGTTTCAGCCTTTTGCGGCGCTTTCGCGTGGATGTATAAACCAGCTAAGGTCGCCACCGGAACACTCCATTTTGGATCGGCCGCTATCGCTTTCTTCAAATGGTCTTCCGCCGGCCCCATCTGATTAGCCTGCACGTCCAGCAATGCCATTTGCAGCAACGCGTGACTGTTATTCGGCTCAAGCTTTAGAACCTGCTCCGTTAAAGACCGCGACTCCTTCATATCTTTCTTCCCGAAAGCGCAAGCCGCCTCAATTAGCAACGCCCTCGTGTCATTGGGATTTTCAGCCGCCATCTCCTTCGCCAGGCGACTGGAATCGTCGAACTTCCGATCAGCTAGTAACATCTCGGCAACCGCTGTTTTGGCATCGCGGTTCTTCGGATCCAACTTCAAAACCGTCAAATACTCTCGGTATGACCCGAGAAAATCTCTCTTCTCAAGGTAAAGCTTTGCCAGCTCCATATGGGCCGCGGCTAGCGTGGGGACACTCTGGATCTCACGCCGGTACTCGATAATGGCTTCGTCGGTCTTCCCGGCAGCCACCAACTCTTTAGCTCTCTTATCGTGTAATTGGGCTTGTTCGGCTGGGTTTTTTCTACACCCGCCGAACACTATCCCCAGAGCGATAACCGCCACGCAACACAATAGAATGGATACAGACGAGGAAATACTTCTGGAATAGAACTGGGCGAAGTTACGCATTGGTACTATCGCTTGCACGGGAATCCCCAATGTTTGCCACCCAGAGCATGCTCTTGAATCACCTTAACTCGCTGAAAATTAGACAGATAATATACTTGCTTTGAGACCTTTAGACAACCAGCCCACCCGTGGGCCGCTGTTTGGAGATTACTTTGTCTGCTTCTTGTGCGCTTTGATGCAAAGAACTTCCTTCGCATCTGATTAGTCCCCCGGGCCCCCGGATCGCCCCGGCGCTTTGGGCATCGGCCCTGACCGGTCGTGCGGTTCCCACGCCCAACGCACCCCTCCTACGAACAGATTCCGCGATTCCGGTGCTTGCCCTAATAACCCAGTATCCACAAACCGCGTGTAGCTCCCCGTTAACGACCATTCGCGAAACAATGCGTAGCCAACCTGCGCCCACGCCGCACGGCCATCATACGCACTATTCCCGGAAGTTACCGTAAATTGCTGGCGGATATAGCCTCCGCCAATCAACGACGTCCACCGGCGTCCGAAAAGCCTGGAGTAAGAAAGACCCCACCGATCAGTCAGGGTGCCCTGTAAATATTGCGACGATATGTGGTTCCGATCAAAGGAAAGAGCCAGCCCGGAATGCAAGAACGCTTTCGTTAAAGCAAATGTCCCTTCATAAGTAATCGTGGTGTCATTTTGCGTGCCGGAACTTGCCGGGAAACTCTCTCTCAAGATGGTTGGGCCAATGCTGCCACTGAAATATACCGTGTGTGTAAGCCTCCGGCGATAATTAGCCAAGAAACTGTAATAGTCGGTCGTGCCGCCTTGCGACAAAAATCTTCGATCGTAGTTCGCCGATACTCCGAAGGCGGTCGTGGGGTTCCAGCTGTGCTCCCACTGCACTCCTCCTCCAACCAGGTTGTCATTTCCAGTCAGGTCGCTATTAATTTGAGGTGCAGGGGCATTTAGCGTCGACCCGCTGGTTACTCGTAAAAATCCGTAACGGGCCGAGAAGTTATAACTACTTTTTTGCGACCGGCTATAGCTGAGCGTACCTTGGACCAGGTTGTTCAAATACCCCTGATTTGGCGTCAGAAAGGGATTCTGCAAAATATTGCCACTCGGAAATTGCGGGATGATCGTCGGATCTTGTGTGTATGCTTGGTTCGGTTGATAGGAAAACGAATCGCTGATATTCAAGGTCCAGCGATTCGACAGGTGTCGAAAGGTATGGAATTGCAGCGCCTGATTCCCCAGGTTGGAACTGATCCCGTAGCTCGCAAAGGTGATCTGCGGCAAGTACTGAAAATCAAATTCGTCCCGCCCGTGCTTGAACGAATACAGCAAAAATCCCTTGATCACCCCGGCGGTTATCGAGTCGTTGGTGCTACCAAAAGATACATCGTCTCGAATCGCCGATATATTTAAAGAAAATAACGACAGCCTGCCCCAATGCACGCTGGAGATCGCCCGGGTCACTACCTGCCCCGAATCCAAGCTAATCAGCGGCGGCTGCTCACCAGGCACCACCTCCGGTTCCTCCGTCTTGTCCTCGGAATTCTCGTCCTCGTTCGGGTTTTGCCCGCCGCTGGGATGGGGCGCTTGTTGCCCTCTAACCGTTCCAGGAATTAGCAACAAACCCACGAACAGCAGGCACACCACTCCCGCAAAAATTTGAACAATTTTGCCGCCTGCACTTCTTCTAACCATGCCTCACTCTTCCAACCTACGGCACGACTATTGTGTCGCCTGGCTGCACCGCGATGTTTTCCTCGTAATGCTGCCCCTTCAACACCGCGTCATAATGAAACGGGTATTTCACCGGCTTCCCATTCACCGTGCGCATCACATAAATCTTTTTCGGGTTGGCATAATCCCGTAGTCCGCCAGCATCCGTTAACACTTGTAAGACCGTGCTATTGCTATTAATGTGGACCGTCCCGGGGTGATTGACTTGCCCGACCACATACACTTTTCGGCTGTTTATTTCGCGCATTGATACCGACACTTTGGGCACCGCCAGAAAGGGACGAAATTTTTCCAACAACACGTTCTGCAATTCCATTGGCGTTAGTCCCGCCGCCTGCACTTCATCGATTAAAGGCACCGAAATTTTTCCATCCGGTCGCACCACCACCGGTCCCGACAATTGCGGCTCTTTCCACACCGTAATATTCACCACGTCCTGCTCGCCAATTTTGTAGTTAGCGGTGTCTGGCACGCCGCCCTTCTTGTTAACGGCTCGCGCGTCCGGGCTCGCCGCCTCTTTATTGCCACTAGGATTATCCGTGGCTGGGTCGGTTCCCGGTCCAGATTGCTTCTCGGGAGCGGCGCTTTGTGGCCCTGAGTCGGGCGGCGGGGCCGGTTCTTGGCTACCAAGCTCTGCGCTCCAAACGAAACTCATAAAAGTCGCCGCGATCAATAGCGTCAGGTACTGATACCTTTTCTTATGCATTTCCCATCGATCCTTTGCGTCGTGACTTACTGCGGCAGAAATTTTGGCAGGATGCTCGGCAATTGTGCAGCAAATTCTTGGGCACTTTCAAGATGGCGATTATCGTCTCCATTGCGATCGACACTGACGCGGATAAGCGCTCCGTCGGTGCGATGCTTCAGGAAAGCATCGAGAACCAGATAAATTTTCCCCAGGTATTCGCTGGCAAAAACGCGCTTGTTGGCCTGATACCAGTACAGAATGTCCTGTTGCTGTCCGCTCTTGGCTACTTCGTAATGGTTTACGTAAAAGGTTTTGTCCGCATGCACCGGCAGCATCCCCGACTTCACCGGCTCCCACCCCGCCCCGGGCAGGCAGTTCTTTGGAGAGTGCAGCGCATCGCCGCTGCGTTGTGATTCGTAATAGATAACGAAGAGCGCTACGGAAACTCCATCCTTGTGATACGTCCGCAAAAGATAATCATCGGCCTTCAGCACTTCTCTTTCTCTGGCGGTCAACGGCGGCAGCTCGCCGCTTGTCCACCCGTCAAACTGTCGCGGAAATCCGTCCAATTCCTGCCGCAGCGGCACGGAATTAACATGTGCGTAACCCATCATCGCTAGGTTTGCCAGCAATAGTATGGCTATGACCATCGCAACTCTGAGTTTTGCGTTCAAATGGTCACCACCTTGCGGGGTTGGCCCCAGCGAATCATTAGCGTCGAGATCAACGCAATCGTTGACAATCCGCCCAGAAACAGTACGATTCCCGATGCGGTATGGAAAATTCCTTCTGCCCATTGTTCCCCGAGATAATTCCCCAATACCCCAGCACTCGCCACTCGGATCGCGTTGAAAACCAGCGCCACCGGAACAGTACATGCCGCCAGCGCTACTTGCGCCCATGGCCGCATCGCTCGTAAGTGCCCCAACAACACCGCGAACGCCAACAAGGTAATCAGTGACCGTATCCCGCTACACGCCTCTACCACCCCGATCGTGTAGTGCGAAAAATACATCACATTCCCTTCCCGGAGGTTCGTTATATGCAGGAAATCGAGCAACCCGGAAGCCATACGCGAGGCCAGCAACTGCAGCGGGAAAGTGATCGAATAAAAAATAATCGCTGGCAGCGGGATCATGAAAATCAGCCAAGCGATCGGAAAGAGCAAATGACGGAACATACGCGTTCCGAAAATCGTAATCGCGAGGCCTGCTAGTAGCACCAGCAACGAAGAATGCGTGACGAAATTCTCTGCTCCCAACGTTCCGGCCAAAAGTTGCAACACCGCAAAGGCCATCACCAAAAGTCCCCAACTCTTGGGCTCTACAAGGGTTTTGCCCAAAGTCTCGCGCATCGACCAGATGATCCATATACTGGCAAGCGGCACGATAAACCCATGTGTATAGTTAGGGTCGTTGATCCAATCGTCCACCAGCTTCACAAACGCGTGCCGGTACAAAAATGCCGTAAGCGCCAAAGGAACTACCACTTGCCAGAGGTTGTCCCGAAGCCACATACTTACCTTCAGCTTCTGTTCTGCGTGGGCGGCAGACACAATCGCTTTGGGTTCAATGGGAATTGAAGCCATAGGCTCTGCTTTTACCTTTGGGGGGACCACCCTCAATGTAACTTCGCGGTGCGCAAACATGCAAGTGTTTTCCCGCATTTAGGTTTCGCCGTGCCTATAAGTCGTCTCTTTCCACTATTTTAATGACTTGGCTATGGCGGCCTAACTGCTACCGTCGGTACGGAGGGTGGTCCCTCGAGCGCTGCTCTGTCGCGTTTGAGTGCTTTTCATTGTGCAAATAGAGGAAATTACCATATGCCTCGAATAGGCGGCCAAACCGTACCCAAACGGTTGCTGCTGCTGGTTCTGATCGATAGTGTCTCTATCGCCCTGGCACTTTCCGCAGCCATGTATTTTCGCTCCTCGGAAGCCGGTTGGGCGGCGGATTTCGATTTCTTAACTGTGGTGCGCTTCGCCTTGGTCATCCTCGTCTGCGAACTCACTCTGTATTTCAATGACCTTTATGTCTTCGAAGTGGTGCGGCGCCGCAGCAGTTTGGTTACTCATCTCGTGAACGCTCTGGGAATCACCTGTCTTATCTTGGCTCTGCTTTATTACCTTGCGCCCAGCCTGCAACTAGGCCGTGGCATCACCCTTTACGCTGCTCCCATAATCCTGGCTCTGATTCTTAGTTGGAGGCTTTCTCTTCACGCTAGCGGTCTTCTGGCGCGCGGTTCAGGGCGGGTCCTCATCGTTGGCACTGCCCACACTGGCGTTACGCTCGCGCGTGAAATCCTTGCTCATCCTGAATTCAATCTGAAAGTCATCGGCTTTCTCGATGAACGCCGTGACAATCTTGGCCAAACCATCGCCAACTGCACCATTCTCGGCTCCGTCGCTCAACTGGAAGAAGTAGCCGCCCGTGAAAAAATTAATCAAGTGGTCATTTCCCTCGCCGACCGTCGCGGCACCACCCCCGCACGCGCCCTCATGCGCCTCAAATTTTCTGGTGTGCTGGTCGATGATGCGCATAACCTATTCGAGCGCCTCCTCGGCACCATCGTGGTCGATAATCTTTCCCCCAGCTGGCTCATTCTGTCGGACGGATTTCGCAAGTCTTCCATTTTGATGGCTGGCAAGCGCATTTTGGACCTCTTCTTCGCTGCCTTGCTCCTATTGCTTCTCTCTCCCATTACTCTTCTCGCCGCCCTGGCCATTCGCCTCGATTCGCGTGGCCCCGTTCTTTTTCGCCAAACCCGAGTGGGTCAAGGCAGCCGCCCGTTTGAAATCCTGAAATTTCGTTCCATGCGCGCGGATGCGGAAGCCAACGGCCCGCAGTGGGCTGCGGACTCCGATTCCCGGATTACTCGGGTTGGTAAATTCCTGCGGACTTACCGCCTGGACGAAATCCCCCAGTTGTTCAACGTCCTTATTGGGGACATGAGTTTGGTAGGCCCACGCCCGGAGCGCCCGGAGTTCACCGAAATGCTCGAACAGAAAATTTCTTTCTTCGGCCTTAGACACACCGTCCCACCTGGCCTCACTGGCTGGGCCCAAATTAAGTATCCTTACGGTGCCAGCGTCGAGGATTCCAAACGTAAACTTGAGCTCGATCTGTTTTATATTAAGCATTTGGCTATTTCACTGGACCTGGCCATTATTTTTGAAACCGCCAAGGTTGTGCTGTTAGGTCGCGGCGCAAAATGAAGCACTCGGCCCGGCCTCTTACATCTTAAATTTTATAAATCCTATAAGCGGAAGGTAAAAACGTGACTGACACTCAAATCCTCAAGACTCGCCTCGAGCCTATCCCTCCACTGGATCTGAAAGCTCAATGGCTCACCATCAAGAGTGAAATCGCCGCAGCCATCAACGCCGTGGTGGAATCGCAGCACTTCATCCTCGGGCCGCAAGTTCAAACCCTCGAGGAAGAAGTGGCCAAATATTGCGGCACTAAATTCGCCGTCGGCGTTGCATCTGGCACGGACGCGTTAATCCTCGCTCTTCACGCCGCCGGTGTAGGCCCCGGCGATGAAGTTTTAATGCCCACCTTTAGCTTCATCGCCACCGCGGACACCGGCTCGCTCCTCGGCGCGATCCCCGTTTTCGTCGACATCGATCCCGTCACCTTTGCCATAGACCCGGCGCAACTCGAAGCAAAAGTAACTCCACGTACTCGCGCGATCGTGCCCGTCCATCTCTATGGTCACCCCGCGGACATGGATGCCATCAACGCCATCGCCCAGCGCCACAATTTGAAAGTCATTGAGGACAACGCCCAGGCCATCGGCGCCAAATATAAAGATCGCAAAACCGGCTGCCTCGGTGATCTCGGCTGTATCAGCTTTTTCCCCAGCAAAAACCTAGGCGGATACGGCGACGGCGGCATGATCGTCACGGATTCCGAAGCCTATGCAAAGCATCTCCGCACCCTACGCAGTCACGGCAGCCCGAAAAAGTATTACGCTACCGAGCAGGGATGGAATAGCCGCCTGGATGAAATCCAGGCCGCCATACTGCGCGTTAAATTGCGTCACTTGGACAACTGGGGAGTTGCGCGTCGCAAAAATGCAAGTTCATACAGTCAATTGCTGAAGGGTGTCCCGGGAGTGGTCACCCCGGTCGAAGCACCTTGGGCCGAGCATGTCTATCATCAATACACCATCCGCCTGGCCAATCGCGATCGGGTCCAATCGGCCTTAACCGAACAAGGCATTGGCACCACCGTCTACTACCCCACGCCCATGCACCTGCAGCCCGTTTTTGCCAAGCTGGGCTATCACCAAGGTGATCTACCCCATGCCGAAAAAGCCGCCAAAGAAGTCTTATCTCTGCCTATTTACGCCGAACTGACCAGCGAACAAATTCATCGCGTGGTCGCAGCGATAACCGCAGCGGTCCGTTAACGCGTCTCCCTCGGCCCGGCGCCGAACTTTTAGATGCCGACATTTTAATTCGTAGTGGCGATCTGGCGGGTCACAAAATTAATCAGTGGCTCGAATCTTCCATTCCTCAAAAGCGTCTTCAGGGAACGTTCCATGGTCGCCAGTCCGGTGTAGTGTCTGAGTTGCGATTTCCATCCCGCCGCGATTCTCGGCTGTTGCGGATCCAGCTCCCAGGGATGGAAATATACAATCGCAGGCTGTTTCTCCAACTTGTGAGTCCGCTCAATAGCCCACTTGGTGTAACTCATAGGGAAAAATCTCAAGTAACCGCCGCCGCCAAACGGCCAGTTCTGCCCAGCCAAACGTAGTGTGGACATCGGTATCTCATAAATGCTGCCACCGCCATTCAATTTTCGGCAGTGCATAAAACGTGGTCCTTCGGGAAAACCATACAGGTCGTGCCGGATAGGAAAAAAGCTGGAATCATACAAGTAGCCTTCTTCGAACAATATATCCAGCGCCCATAGCGATTCCCCGCGAATCGAAAACGTCGGCGCCCGATATCCCAGAACTTTGACGCCCGCGGCATCCTCAATCGCGTGCGTCGCCCGTCTCAAGTCTTCGCGAAACTCCGCCGGCTTCAGCGTTGTCACCTTGCGGTGTAAATGGCTGTGGCATGCGACCTCATGGCCAGCTTCCGCAATTTCACGCACTAGCGCTGGATCGCGTTCCGCCACCCATCCCAGCACAAAAAAGGTCCCCCGGCATCCGTTGAACGCAAAAATATCTAGGATTCGTCGCGTATTCGCCGCGAAACGTGAAGGATAACCTTCCCAATCCTGCTTCTTCACCCGGTCGGCGAAGGCCTCCACATGGAAATAGTCCTCAACATCCACGCTGAGCCCGTCGACTATGCCATCCTCGCTTCGTTCTTTTGGAGAAGTACCCTGAGATGTAGTCATCCGAGACACCCAAGAATCATAATATATGGGCCATTCAGGACAAGGGTCATTAGTCCTAGCCCTCCTGAAATGCCCAACATTTTGCAACGTAAATTGCGCCACTCAAAAGTCCCTTGGGTCCACCGTTCTCAATAATTTAGCGAAGCGCCCCCGAATCATTTTCATTTCCGTGCCACAACGTGAGGTTCGACTTTCTACAACCCCCTCTCATGATACAGCGCCATTAATAATGAGAAGGCCGATCCAAGCGGCAGCAGTAGGGTCGCGTTAATGTGCAGCGGACGAAATGAGGGACTCTGCGAAGATACAAAACCGTGTGTCCCAGCTCTGTCAGAAAAGCTTGTGAAGCAGCTGTGGTCTGATACCGCAGCACTTTTTGGAAAGCTCAAGCGCTGGGTTTCCGGAAAGTTCTTACAGCTATAATTCGGGAGTCATCACCTCAAACTAATTCGCAACCGGGAATGCTAATCGTGATTACGTCAGGATTTCAGAAGAAGACGGAACAGACCCCGCCGGCCGAGATTGCAAGGGCAGAGCAGCTAAAAAAGCTGTGGATGAAGTACCGAAACCGCTACACGGGATCGCAGAAGGAAAGAGAAGCTATCGTGAAGGAGTTGGGCCTATGAGACAAACTGTCAAGCGCGACAAACACAGCGAATTTATCGAACAGCGCGCACGCAAGAGCCCAACCTACCGCAAGAGCTTCGCGCGTTCTCTGCAGCAGGTTGACCTCGCCCTGTTGGTGCGCGAGATGCGGGAAGATGCAGGGTTGACCCAGACCGAGCTCGCTAGGAAGGTTGGGACGACGCAGTCGGTAATTGCCCGTCTTGAAGATGCTGAATACACGGGGCACTCGCTCACAATGTTGGAGCGCATCGCGGTGGTCTGCGGCATTGCCCTCAAGCTCCATGCGGAGAAAAAGCCCAATTTCGACCGCGAAGTCGCGCTGGTCTAGTTCTACGGAGAGCAAACTATCGAACGCCTGGCCGGCTTCCTCTGCAAAATCGTCGGGGTCCGATTGAACCCTTATTTACCCTGCGCGATTCAGGTCGCCCGTTATCGTGTGTTAGTGCGTCTCATACACGGTCTGGCCTGCAACCACAGTTCGCAACACTTTGGTGCCGAGAATCGCGTCGGGAGAAATCTGGGTGATGTCGCGATCGAGCACCACGAGGTCCGCCCACTTCCCAGGGACGAGTTCTCCCTTGGCTCTTTCCGCGAACTGCGCATGCGCCGCTCCGGACGTGTACGCCTCGATGGCTTCCTCAATCGTCAGTTTTTCATCCGGGAAATATTCTGTGGTCCCCGCTTCGTTTTTGCGAGACACCGCAGCGTAAAGTCCTCGGAACGGCGTGATCGGCTCGACCGGATAA
>Ga0209006_10000369_pt1 | contig 44581 bp, 45 predicted proteins | sample JacPin_JW_Ref_O2_FD_188567 | JGI IMG/M metagenome (GOLD analysis project Ga0209006, IMG submission 188567) | Forest soil microbial communities from Algoma, Ontario, Canada - Jack Pine, Ontario site 1_JW_Ref_O2 (SPAdes) (version 2) | ecosystem: Environmental > Terrestrial > Soil > Boreal...
AAGCCTCGCATTGCTGGTTGACGACCACCTGCTGGAAATGAGCCATGATGGCCTTGCCATCCTCGACCGAGAAGCCGATCTCGCCAGCCGATACGCGCTCCAAATCCTTGTCGATCGCCAATTCCGAACGATGGGCCGACCCGAACTCGTCCGTGCCCTCCAACACTATTTTCCACCGCATCGACGCCCTCCATGAAGAGGACGCCTCATCCCGCGAAACCCTTAACAACCCGCTGCCACCCCAGTTAATTTAACGGTCCCGATTTCAGTCTCACTTGAAGTGCACAGAATTTGCTCGGAGCCTTGCAGTCTCACCTGAAGCGCAAATCGACACCAGGCACGCGTCTTTCCATGTCCTGTCGGTTGTTGAGGCTGGCCTCGTCCGCGAAGCGGCCAGCGGCGTAGGATGGTCACCTTGCTGTCGCCAAGCGCGGAAATGGTTACCCTCGCGAAGCGCGGCTGCGGCTAGACCTATCTAAGGATCTGTCCGTCCGCCCTTCGAACGCATATCATGCTGCCACCGCTCGGGGGGCAGGTCACACATAAGCTGGTGATGTCGCCAGATCGCCGCGCCAGGTGAACAGGGCAAGCATCGATTCCGCCCCGGTGGTCATCGCGTGCGGCGCGCCGCTCTGGTGCACGATCACCGATCCCGGCGGGCGGATCGCGGCCCGGGCGTCGCCAACCTGCCCTGCGGCTGCGCCGGCCAGTGTCGATAACGATGCCGCGGTTCCTCTCCGGTTCACAATTGGCCTTCCTCGCCCAGCCTCGCGCAATACGTCCTACACACCCCAGACAGCGGGAAGAGGCTTTCCGCAGAAAGGCGGTTGCGTCGCGGGGCGGAATATAGTACGCTACTTTATCAACTGCCCCAGAGGCGGAAGACAAAACGTTTTTGAGGAGGCGTCCATTGTCCCCCGTTAAGGGTAGGGTGCGGCGAACGAACGTCCGCACAGGCATGGCATGTGAGCCGGCTGTCGCAACCGGCGACTCGGCTGCATGATCCCGCTGCTCATCGCTAATTCCCTGGCGCTTGCTTCGCTCCTAGTGATGATGTCGAGCGGTCTCGCTCTTATTTACGGCCTCCGGGACGTTATCAACTTCGGGCATGGCGCGCTCTACATGCTAGGCGCCTATATCGGCTATTCGATCGCGAATGTGGCGGGGTTCTGGGTTGCCCTGGTGGTCTCGCCCGCCCTGCTCGCGCTGGTCGGAGCCGCCCTGGAATATCTCGCACTCCGTCCGCTGCAGCGGCGGTCCCACATCGAGGTGGCGCTGGTCACGCTTGGGCTGGGCATCATCCTTGGTCAGGCGCTCATCTTCATTTACGGTGGCGAAGCTCGCACAGTCGAAGCACCTCCGTCGCTCGCCGGCTCGGTTACTGTCTTCCGTCTGACCTATCCCGTCTACCGGCTTTTCCTGATCGGCGTGGGCCTCGGATCGTGTGGACTTCTCGCGCTCTGGCTGAACTTCACCACCTCCGGGCTTCATATAAGGGCCGTCAGCCAGGATCCGTCTGTCGCGCGGATGATGGGCATCAATTCGGACCGGCTGAGCTTTCTTGTCACAAGTCTGAGCGCAGCATTCGCGGGCGTCGCCGGCGTGCTGGCCGGGCCCTATCTTTCCGTGGACCCCGGCATGGATGTGACGATGATCGTAAGCTGCCTTATCATTGTCGTCATCGGAGGCGCCGGCAGCATCGCGGGCGCTATCGTCGCAGCGCTGCTTTATGGCTTCGTCCAGGTAGCGGGGTCGGTGTTTCTACCCGACCTCGCCGCGCTCGCGCCCTACGCGCTGCTCATGGTCGTGCTGCTTGTCGCGCCCCGCGGCATAGGGCGCGGGCGGGCGCCCGCATGAACGGCGAAGCGGCGGCCCGCGTACCCGTCCAGCGCGACGCGCTCCGCGCCCCTACCGCGCGGGCGGGATGGCGGATTGGGGCCGGAGCCGCCGCGCTGCTAGCGTTCGGCGTTGGGGCTGTCGCGCCGCAATATGTGGCGAGCGATTTCATTCTCAAGCTCGCCGACGGGGGGCTCCTGCTCGGCATCCTTGCCCTCGCGATCGCATTCCTGATGAGCCAGACGGGGCTGGTCACGATTGGGGCGGCCAGCGTCTACGGCGGCGTTGGCTATTTTTTCGCCATTGGAATGACCGAATGGGACCTTTCGCCGCTCGCTGCGATCGCGGTCTCGATGGTCGTCGTGATCCTCTACGCCGCAGCGCTTGGCGCGCTGATCATCCGCACGACGCCGCTCGCCTTCATGATGCTGACGTTGGCCGCGGGCGAAATGATCAGCCACGCCGTCCTGCTTGAAGGTCTGAGAGATTACACGTCGGGCGCGGACGGACTCGTCGTGAGCTTTCAGGGAACGCTGTTCGGCCTCGAGTCCGGCGACTTCACCAATGCCGCGCGCTTCTGGGCGATCGTCTGGACCGCGGCTTGGGTCGCAGGTCTTGCGGCATGGGGCGTGCGTCGCTCCCGTTTCGGCGCCGTCCTCCGTGCGACGCGCCAGAACGAAGAGCGGATGCGCTTCTCGGGTTTCGACACCTACGCGCCGCGCCTCGCCGCCTTCGTGTTTGTCAACGTTATCGCTGGCGCCTGCGGACTGCTCCATGTGCTGAATTCCGGCTTCGTGTCGCCGGAAAGCCTCGGCCTCGGGGTGAGCACGAACGCGCTCGTGGCGGCGCTGATCGGCGGGACCGCGACATCGGCGGGACCGCTTGTCGGCGGCCTGATCTTCGCTTTCGCTCAGGACGAGTTCGGCGCGCGCGGATTCACGCAGTTGCTCACCGGAATCGCGATCGTGTTGTTCATCGTCGTCTTTCCGGGCGGTGTCGTCGGTGCCCTGGACGCATTCGTCCGCGGCATGTTCCGCAAGCGCCAGCAGGAGAGCGATTAAATGCTCGAGATCGAGAAGCTCTCCGTCAGCTACGGAACCGTGCAGGCCTTGCAGGAGGTCGACCTCAAAATCGCTGGAGCGGGCGTGCTGCACGGCGTGATCGGGCCGAACGGTGCCGGAAAGTCCACGCTTCTCGACGCCGTCTCAGGCCGGCGACGGCCGACGGCGGGGGCGATCCGTTATCGCGGGGAGAACATCACGCGCCGCTCCGTCGCCTGGCGGCGCCGACGGGGCATGGCGCGATCGTTTCAGCGCACGAACATCTTTCAGGATCTGACCGTCCGTGAGCAGCTTGCGCTCGTCGCCTGGCGTCTCCGCGACGATCGGGTTGAGGACGTGATCGAAGTCATGGACCTTGGCGACTATCTCGACGAGAAAGCCGGGCGGATCGCCTATGGCGTGCAGCGCCGCGTCGACGTTGCACTGGCTCTTATCGGCCGGCCGCAGCTTCTCCTGATGGATGAACCCGGCGCCGGACTTTCGGCCGAGGAGACGCTTCGCCTTTTCGAGCATGTCAGGGAACTAATCCGCGAACGCGGGATCGCGGCTGTCGTTGTCGAGCACGATGTAGACGCCGTCTTCGCCTGCTGTGGAGTGGTGACGGTGCTCGATCTTGGCCGGCATCTGGCGACGGGTGCGCCGGCGGAAATCCGCGCCGATAAACGTGTCATCACCGCCTATCTCGGGAGCGCCGCATGAGCGCCCTGAAGATGCAGGCGCTTTATGCCGGCTATGGCGCATCGACCGTCCTGCACGGCGTCGATCTCGAAATCGGCAAAGGGGAGTCGGTCGCTCTGGTCGGCCGGAACGGCGCGGGAAAATCGACGCTACTGATGTCGGTCTTCCGCGAGACGAACATTATCTCAGGCGAAATCCGGGTCGGCGATGCGCGTATCGATGGATTGCCCGGATATTCCGCGGCGAAGCTCGGCGTCGCCATCTCGCCGCAGGGAAGGCGCATCCTGCCAAATCTGAGCATCCGGGAGAATCTCATGCTCGGCGCCGCGACGCGCCGACCGGGCCGCTGGACTCTGAGAACGGTGTTCGATCTCTTCCCCGTTCTCGAGCAGCGGGCCAACGCCGGCGGCATGATGCTGAGCGGGGGCCAGCAGCAAATGCTCGCGATTGGCCGCGCGCTGATGGCTAACCCGGACCTTCTGCTGCTCGATGAACCGTCCGAGGGGCTGTCGCCTGTGCTCGTCGACGATCTCACGCGAGCTTTAAACGAAATCCGTCGCGCCGGGACCGGCATCCTTGTCGTCGAACAGCATCTCAGCCTCGTTCGGCGAACAACCGATCGCTTCGTGATTCTGTCGAAGGGAAAGGTGGTCGGCGCCGCGCCAACCTCCGAAATCGACAACCCGAGACATCAGGCTTTGATGGCGCTCTAGCGCTGCGGTCGAAGCGCCGATGGGAGGAAGACGATGGAAAGAGCTATGCTTCGACAATGCGCGGGCGCCATTGCAGGACTCGCCGCTCTTGTGGCGTCCGGTTGCGCGTTCGCGCAGGCCACGGTCAAAATCGGCGCGCTGCTTATCGACTCTGGACCGCTCGCGGGCCTGAAGGCCTCGCAGATGAAGGCGATCGATCTGGCCGTCGACCAAATCAATGCGGCCGGCGGCGCCGGCGGCAGGAAGGTCGAGCCCGTCATAATAACGTATGCAGGAACGCCGGATTCGGCGGTGGACGGCGCTACGCGTGCGGTCCAGAAGGACGGCGCCTTATTTATCACCGGTATGGCGACGTCGGCCGTGTCGCCAGCGCTGTCAGCGAAGCTGGCTTCCCTCAACGCGCTGATGGTTGAGGTTTATGCACAAGCGGACGCGCTGACCGGCAAGGCCTGCAATCCGAATTATTTTCGATTGAATCGCAACGATACGATGTTGATGAACGCCACCGGTCGATTCCTGAAGGACAAAGATATCAAGTCGTGGGACATCCTCGCGGCCGATTATTCCGCGGGACGAGACGCAGCCGACAAATTCAAGAAGCTCATCGGTTCGCAGGGTGGCTCGATTGGCAAGGTGCTTTTCGCGCCTCCCGGAACAGCCGATTTCGGCGCGAAGATTTCCGAGCTCGCCGCCAACCCTGCCGATGGCCTGTATGTGATCATTATCGGTAGCGACGCGATCAACCTCGCTAAGCAGCAAGATCAGTTCGGCCTTTTCAAGAAATACAAGCTGGTCGTCGGCAATTCTTTTGTAGCGCCACAAGTTCTGCCCGCAATGGGCGACACCGTGCTTGGTGTGTACGAAGCGCTCGGCTTCGTTCCAAGCGAACCCGGTGCGCAGACGGAAGCTTTCGTGAGAGCGTACAAGGACAAGTACAACGGAGAGCTGCCCGCCTACACCGCGGCCGACCAGTATGCCGCCATCCAGCTCATGGCTGCGGCGGTCAGCAAAGCGGGCTCGACCGATCTTCCCGCAGTGCGCGCGGCGCTCGCTGGGCTCAAGATGGATACGGTGCTCGGTCCCGTCGAGATTCGCGCAGCTGACCATCAGGCGGCGCGCCCCGTCCTTGTCAGTCAGATCGTCGTGGGTTCGGACGGCAAACCGACATACGCCATCAAGCATATCTTCCAGGGCGAGGAGATTCTTCCGCCCGTCGATCCCGCCTGCAAAATGTAGCAGCGGGCGACGATCGGGCGCGGGGTTCGGAAAGAGGATATTCGACGTGCAGGTTGGAAGTATGGAGCTCAAACTCGCGGGGAAGGTAGCCGTCGTGACAGGCGCGGCGCGAGGCCTTGGGCGCGCCTACGCGCTCAGGCTCGCCGCGCTGGGCGCGGACGTGGCGGTGATCGACATTGACTTGAACGCCGCAAGTGAGTTCCGCGAGGCTCTCACCGCCGAGAGCGTGCCCGCGGAAATTGAGCGGCTGGGACGCCGCGGCCTGGGAATTCAGGCCGACCTCACCAATCGAGATGAGGCGCAACGCGCCATTCGGACGGCGCACGAGACGTTCGGCAGGCTAGACATTCTGGTCAACAACGCCGGTGGGGCGCTCACGCCCGCCGGGCGCAGCCATGCCTCGGAATCGCCCGAGGAGGACACGCGCTTTCTGATGGACGTGAACTACATGAGCGCAGTCCATTGCTGCCAGGCGGCCACGCCCCTGATGAAAGCGCAGGGCTCGGGCGTCATCGTCAATATTTCCTCGCAGTCAGCGATCTCGACCTATCAGCAGGGCCTGCTGGCGGCCTATTCGGCAGCCAAAGCGGCGGTCACCGCGTACACACGCTATCTTGCCGCCGAAGTCGGACCTTTCGGCATACGCGCCAATTGCCTGGCGCCGGGTATCATGATGACCTCGCGGGTCGCGGCGCAAGCTGCGTCCCGCGGCGTCGGGACGAATTCGGAAGCTGAGCGCGTACCGTTGCGCCGTCTTGGCGAGGTCGAGGACTGCGCAGGCGTCCTGGAGTTTCTCACCACCGACCTCTCGCAATATGTCACCGGGCAGGTCATCTCCGTCTGTGGAGGGGCTGTGCTCACGCCCAGTTGACCCCCCTTCGCTGACCGCGTCGGGCGCACGCTCCAATCCGGGCGGTGAAATAGCGGGAGGACGACGATCGTGCGGCTTTATTCGAGAAGCGCCGAGTCAACCTATCGGGCGAAGCAAACCAAGGTTCAAAAAGGGAGAAGCGAATATGAGGAAGATATTAAGGGGGCCGGGCGTCAGCGCACTGATTGCCACGATGGCAATGTTGGGCGCGGCTCACGCCGACGACACGATCAAGATCGGCGCCCTGCTGATCGATTCCGGCCCGCTGGCCGGCCTCAAGGAATCGCAGACCAAGGCGATCAATCTCGCGATAGAGGAGATCAACGCGGCGGGCGGCGCAGCGGGCAAAAAGCTCGAGCCGGTCTTCATTACCTATGCGGGGACGCCCGACGCCGCCGTCGATGGCGCGACCAGAGCGGTTCAGAAGGACGGCGCGCTCTTTCTGACGGGCATGGACACTTCGGCAGTGTCGCCCGCGCTCTCAGCCAAGCTCGCGTCTCTCAACGCGCTTATGGTCGAGGTTTACGCGCAGGCCGATCCGCTGACAGGGAAGGCCTGCAACCCAAATTACTTCCGGGCCAATGTCAACGACTCGATGTTGATGAACGCCGTCGGCGATTTCCTCAAGGACAATCCGATCAAGTCGTGGGACATCATCGCCGTCGATTATTCCTCCGGCCGTGATGCGGCGAAGAAGTTCGAGGCGCTCGTCAAGTCGCAGGGCGGCACGGTCGGGAAGACCTTGTTCGCTCCGTTCGGGACCGCGGATTTCGGCGCCAAGATTTCGGACCTTGGTTCGAACCCTTCCGAAGGTCTTTACGTCACGATCTTCGGTAGCGACGCAATCAATCTCGCCAAGCAGCAGGCGCAGTTCGGGCTCTTCAGCAAGTACAAGATGGTGATCGGCAATTCCTTCGTGATCCCGCAGGTTCTTCCAGCGATGGGCGACTCGGCGCTCGGCGTCTATCAGACGCTCGGCTTCGTGCCTGGCGAGAAGGGGGCGCAGGCGGAGGCCTTCGTTGAAGCCTACAAGAAGAAATACAACGGCGAACTGCCAGCCTACACTTCGGCCGATCAGTATGCCGCGATCCAGCTGATGGCGGCCGCCATCAACAAGGCGAACTCAACCGACGTCGCTGCTGTTCGCGCCGCCATGACGGGCCTCAAGGCCGACACGGTCCTCGGTCCGGCCGAAGTACGCACCGCCGACCACCAAACGGCGCGGCCGATCCTTATGAATCAGATCGTGAAGGGGCCGGACGGCAAGGCGACATATGAGATCAAGAAGGTCTTCCCCGGCTCGGAGGTGATCGCGCCGGTGGACTCGGCATGCAAGATGTAGCGCTAGCGGTCGGTTTGGGAGACTCACGATTCTGCTCCGTTCGGCGCAGAATCGTGGGCTCGAGACTACACGACCATAGACACTTTGCCGAACTGGCCGCCGCTTTCAAGCCTATCGAAGGCGTTCAGGGCGTCGGACATCGCGAAGCGAGCGTCGATCACCGGCTTCACAAGTCCGCGGTTGAACACATCGAGGAGCTGACGCATCTCTCCGACGCTTCCGCCGGTGGATCCGTAGATCTCCAGCTGCCGGATGAACACGCGCTGCAGATCCGCCGGCGGGTTGGATCCGGACGTGGCGCCGCACGTCACCAGCCTGCCGCCCCGACGAAGCGACTTGAGGGACTCGCTCCAGCTTGCCGTGCCGACGCTGTCGATCACCATATCGACGCCGCCCCCGCTCATGTCGAGGATCGCCTTGGAGACCTTGTCTCGTGCATAGTTGACGCCGCCCTCCGCGCCCATTCTGACGGCGCGGGCGATCTTCTCGTCGCTGGACGAGGTGACGAAGACGCGCGCCCCGACGAGCTTTGCAAGTTGCAGGCAAGCCACGGCGACCCCGCCGCCGATGCCGACGATCAAGATGCTTTCTCCAGCTTGGAGAGCCCGCTTGCCAAACAGCATCCGCCAGGCGGTCAGATGTCCGGTCATCAGCGCGCCGGCAGCCTCGAGGTCCGAGTCGTCGGGCAAGGCGAAGAAGCATCGACTTGGCATCGCGACATATTCCGCGAAGCCTCCGTCCCGATGCTCGCCCATAATTTTCACCGCCTCGCACAGCGGCTGGTCGCCCGCGAGACAGTACCGGCATTGGCCGCAGAACGCTTCGGAATAGAGCACGGCCTTCATTCCGGGCCGAAGGCCGCTGCCGGGCTCCGCCTCTGCGACGACGCCGGCGGCCTCGACGCCCATCACTTGCGGCAGATGATGGGTGATGCCCGCGCCGCTGTCGCGCATGTAGAGATCGACCCTATTGAGCGAGCTCGCGGCGACCTTCAGCACCGACTCGTCCGCCGCGGGTTTCGGATCCGGGAAATCGCGCCAGCCGGCGCCTGTTCGGCCTCGCTGCTCAAGAACAATCGCTTGCATTGCAGATCTCCTCCCCTGTCGGACGCGCCCAGCGACAACGTGGCTGCCGAGTCCACGATATTGGTGCGCTAACGTACTGTCGAGATCCGCGTCCAATGATCTCTTTCGCACGGATGCGTACGGGCGACGCGGGGACAATGGACGCGGACGGATATGTGTATGTCGCGGACTGCGTAAAGGACATGATCGTGACGGGCGGAGAGAATGTCTATTCGATCGAGGTCGAACGCGCGCTTTTCCTGCATCCGGGCGTGCGCGAGGCCGCAGTGATCGGCGTGCCGAGCGAGCAATGGGGTGAGGCGGTCCATGCCGTCATCGTTACCAAGCAGAGCGAGAGCGTCACGCCCGAGGAGCTGACGGCGCACTGCCGCAAACACATCGGCGGCTTCAAGGTGCCGAGGAGCTATGAATTCCGCGCCGAGCCGCTGCCCGTGACCTCGGTTGGTAAGGTGCGCAAGAACGTGCTGCGGGACCCTTGGTGGGCCGGGCGGGAACGGAAGATCTAACGAATTCGCTTGGGAAAGGAAGAATTTGCACAGACGCCGCTTGCGCGGACCGTCGGGCTGGCTCAAATATCGCGATAGTCTTCTAGTGTACGATTTCCTGGCGAGCCGCCAGTGTCCCGAATGAGGCCCAGATGGCTCCAGATTTGAATTGGGAACTCCGGCTCGGCTTTCTGGTCCATGACGTGTCGCGATTGCGTCGCCGCGTTGTCGATCGCGCGCTGAAGCCCCTCGGGGTTACGCGCTCTCAATGGTGGGTGCTCGCCTTTCTGTCGCGGTCCGACGGCATGTCTCAGGTGGCGCTCGCCGACGAGCTTGACATCGGAAAAGTGGCGCTGGGCCAGTTGATTGACCGACTTGAGAAGACAGGGTTCGTGGTGCGCCGCCCCGACGAGGCGGACCGGCGGGTCAAGCGCATCCATCTCACCAAGCGCAGCCACGTCTTGATCGCCCGTATCCGCGACAATGTGCGCGTGACCGAGAAGGAAATCCTCGAAAAAATTGACGCTGACGACCTGAAGGCCACCGTTCGCGCGCTACGCAGCATGAAAGAAAACCTGCTTACCATCATCGGGCAGGCCGATGAGGTCGAGAATTCGGACGCCGCCTGATCGGGCGCGCGCCGCGACTTCGCTCAGCGAAAGCCGACCTCGCCGCGATCCAGCACCAGGACGGAGCGCTCGAGCGCCTGCGCCCGGAAGCGCAGTCCGTCAGGCGTCTCAAACAATTCGATCCGGATCGTGTCGCCCGGTAAGGCCGGCGCGGCGAAACGCGTCGCCATGGCGACGACTTTCTCGGGCTGGCGCGGCGCGTACAGCTTGAGGACCGCGCGGCAGGCGAGGCCGAACGTATTGAGGCCATGCGAGATCGGACGGTCGAAGCCCGCGGCGCGCGCAATGTCTGGGTCCGCGTGGATGGGCATGTAATCCCGGCTGGCCTGTCGGTAGAGGAGGGCCGCCTGCGGCGACGTCCGGAAGTCACAGCTCTGCGATGGCGCGCCGACGTTGTCCAGGGGACGGGTCAACGTCTCCGGCGTCCCGAACCCGCCGAAGCCGCCATCGTCGCGCGCGAATTCCGCCGACCGCAGCCGGGCCAGAGGCGCTCCCGTCGTGGAGTCGAAGATGTCGTTCGCGGTATGGATCACCGCGCCCCGGCCTGCGCCCTTGTCCTCCACAGCCGATATGCGATGTTCGGCGCGGGCCTCGCCATCCGCGGCTAGCGGGCGCAACAGTGAGAAGCTCTGTTCGCCGTGGAGCAATCGCCGCCAGGCGATTCCCGTCTCCGGCTCCTTATGCCAGAACGGCGGCCAGCAGAGCGTGACGCACAGGCTTGGGACAGCGAGCGGTCCGCGCCCCTCGTAGACATAGGGCAGTTCGTCCTCGTCGAGCGGATCCTGGCCCATGCCTAGGCTGATCGCATAGAGCGCGCTGTCCCGAACGTCGTAACGCTGCACGATCGGCGCGAAGGCCCGGGTACGAAGGTGGTCGAGATTCATGAGCTGTCGTCCGTCACGCGCCTGGAGCGAGAAGGCATTCCTGCGTCGCGCTGGCGACGAGACTGCCGGCATGGGAATAGACCCGCGCGATCGCCAGCCCGCGGCCGAATGCGCCGCTGGGGCTCGTGCAGTCGAACAACAGCCACTCATCGGCGCGCAATGGCCTGTGGAACCAGATCGCATGGTTGAGGCTCGCCACATAGAGCGAGGCGCCCTTGTCTGACATCGCGCGCACATGGGCGATGCAGACCGCGAAATTGATCCAGTAGTCGGACAGATAGGCGAAGGCGGCCGCGTGCAGCGCGGAGTCGTCGCCAAGGTTCTGGCGCAGGCGGATCCAGAATCGCATCCGCGGCTCACGCAGCGACCGCCCCGGCGCCAGGTCCTCGACAAAAGGCGCGCGCATGTCGATCGCCTTGTGCGCGCGAAACATATAGGCAAGCACCCGTTCGATCTCCTGAGCGCCGGCGCCGCCGACGTCATCGAGACGGGCGCACCCTTCCGGGTCCCGGTCGATTCCGCAGTCGGCGGGGGCCGGCGCCGCGTGCGCGGGGGAGGCGATGGCCCTGGCGAAGGTCGCGGTCGCGTCGCATACGATGCGGCCGGAAGTCTGGGAGGCGCGCACGTGTCGGGCCGAAAAGCGTTTGCCCTCCTGAATGGTCGCGATTTCGAAGTCGATCGGCTGCGTCACGAGGCCGCCCGCTGCGAATAGCAGTTGCATGGAGCAGGCGGACCGGTCCGGCGGCACGGTCCGGGACGCGGCATAAAGCGCCTGTCCGAGGATCTGTCCTCCGAAGATGCGCCCATGTTCGTTCTCCTCGACGCTTTGCGAGCGGAAATGGGCGTCCGAAACGCGAGCCAGATCAAGCAGGTCGCCGATGTTCCGCCCGTCCCATTCCGGCGGCGGGTCTCCCTCGGGCGCCATTGCGGCTTCGGCGTTCAGGCTGTCCATCTGTGGTGTCCGGATTCGTTAACGCTGGCGACGCCGTAGCGGCCGTCGCCGAAATGCCTGAGCCGCGTCACGGAGCCATAGCCCACGAGAAATCGCGTAATGCTTTCGAGTCCGAGCGCATGGGACAGCACGATGTTGATCGGCATGCCGTGCGTAAAGACGGCGACGCGGGCGGTGGATTGTTCGCCGGCGACCGTGGCGCCAAGCGCCCTCAGAACCCCCGCCTGAAACGAGACCGGATCGCTGCCGAGATAGCCGATAGGATCGGCAAGAAAGCGCGCCCACGCCTCGCCGCCCTCGGCGCGAAGCGTCTCCGTGGAGCGATAGCGGATCGTTCCGCGATCCGCCTCCGCCCATAGATCGATCGTTTCGATGGGGAGACCGAGGCGGCTGGCGAGCGGTGTGGCGGTCTGCTGTGCGCGCTGGAGCGGGCTCGCAACGATGCGCGTGACCCCTTCGCTCTCCAGCAGGCGAGCGACTGCGTGAGCCTGAGTCTGGCCTTCCGCATTGAGCGGCGGATCATGCGGCGTCTCCGTCTCGCCTTCGTTGGGCCGGCCATGACGAATTAGAATGAGACGCATTGGATCACGTCTGGACCATCGTCCCGGCCCTCTCGAGCGCGGCGATCGTCTTTGGCGGGACACCCCAGCCCGCAAGCGCGACGCGGCTATCGCTGCCGGGCGAGGGAGCGGGATGGCGCAATGTCGCCGGAGTCCGGCCGAAGCGTGGCGCCGGGGCGGGATGCGTCACACCGTCGAAGGCGACATGCGCCGCGCGCGCCCGCATATGCGGATGATCCGGCGCTTCGTCCATCGACAGCGCGGGCGAAAGGCAGGCGTCGCGTCCAGCCGTGCGGGCAACCCACTCGTCGCGGGTTCGGGCGCGGAAGATCTCGGCAAATCGCCCCCGTATCGCCGGCCAGGCGTCGCGATCGTTCTGGTGTGGGAGATCCCCGGTGCTCAGCCCGATGCACGCCAGTAGGTTAGCGTAGAAATGCGGCTCGATCGCGCCGACCGCGACGTATTTTCCGTCCGCCGTTTCGTAGCAGCGATAGAAGGGCGCCCCGCCATCGACGATATTGTCCATCCGCTTGTCGGTCCAGGCGCCCTGCTGGCGGAACGCCTGAAAGGCGGACATAAGGTGCGTGACGCCATCGACCATCGCCACGTCGAGCGTCTGCCCGCTGCCGGTTTCGCGCGCGTGCAGCACGGCGGAGAGAACTCCCACAGTCAGGTACATGGCGCCTCCGCCGAGGTCGGCGACGAGGTTCAGCGGCGGCGGCGGCGGTCGGTCGGCCTCTCCGAGTGCATGGAGCGCGCCGGTCACTGCGAGATAGTTGATGTCGTGCCCGGCTTCCTGCGCAAGCGGTCCGTCCTGCCCCCACCCGGTCATGCGGGCGTAGACGAGACGCGGGTTGGCCGCGAGACAGACGTCCGGGCCGAGGCCAAGCCGCTCCATCACGCCGGGGCGAAAACCCTCGATCAGCACTTCCGCCTTCGCGACGGCCGCCAGAACCGCGTCGACGCCCGCCGACTGCTTGAGATCGAGCGCAACCGAGCGTTTGTTGCGATTATAGAAATCGAAACGCGCCGGCGTTTCCGGCTCGGCGCCCGGTTTCGGAATCCGGTCGATCCGCAGAACGTCGGCGCCGAGGTCCCCCAACAAGGCCCCGGCGAAGGGCGCGGGCCCGATCCCGCCCATTTCCACGACGCGAAGGCCGGATAGCGGTCCAGTCACGGCAGATCCTTTCCACGATAGGCCGAGAGCCCTTCACCGCGCGCGGCGAGGCCGCGAAGCCAGAGCGAGGGCGAAAAGCGCTCGCCATGCGCGGGGGCGAGCCGATCCAGAGCCTGTGTCAGCGCACCCAGTCCGAAATCCTCCGCCCAACGCAGGACGCCGCCCAGCGCCTTGGGAAAGCCAAGCCCCAGAACTGAAGCGGCGTCGCCGTCATCAGCGCTCCGGATGACGCCTTCCTCGAGGCAGCGTAGCGCCTCGCGCGCTTCCGCGCAGAGAAGCCGCAGCCGCAGCGCGTCCGGCCGCGGCTGATGCGCCGCCGCCGGCAACAGGGAGGCAAGCCCCGGCCACGGCCTACGCACCCCCTCATCCGGCCAATCGAAGAAGCCGCCGCCGGAGCGGCGACCGGATCGGCCCGCGGCCACGAGGCGCGCAAGGCTCGACTCTGCAAGCGGTCGGCAGAAGCGAGCTTCGAGGCTGTCGGCGCGGGCCTGCCGGGCCTGCGACAGGTTGAGCGATATTCCCGTCTCGTCCAGCATGGCGAGCGGGCCGAGCGCCCGGCCAATGTCGATTGCAGCCGATTCGATGGATTCGACCGCGACCCCTTCGGCTGCCATCGCTACGCCTTCGTCGAGATAAGCGGCGAAGACGCGGCTCGCGAAAAAACCGGGCCCGTCGCGGACGACGATAGGCCGCTTGCCTGCTCCTCGAACGAACGCGAGCGCGCGCCGGACGACGGCGTCGGCAGTGTGAGCTCCGACCGCGATCTCGACCAGTGGCATCCGCTCAGCCGGGGAGAAAAAATGCAGCCCGAGGAAGCGGGATGGATCGGCGAACGCCCGCGCGAGCCCGCCAATGGCGAGCCCGGAGGTGTTACTTGCAACAATTGCATTCGGCGCCGCCCTCTCGATGTTCGCGAGGACGGCGTTCTTCAGGGCGCGGTCTTCCGGCACGCTTTCGATGACGAGATCGCATTCGCGCAGACCATCGACGACCGTCGACGACTCCACCCTCAAGAGGATCGCCGCCCCGTCGTCGGGGGCGAGCCGGCCGCGGGCCACCTGCCGTAATAGCACCGCCTGGAGCCGGGCGCGTCCGCGCAGTGCAGCGTCTTGATCGCGCCCGCAGAGCACGACTCTGGCGCCGGTTGCGGCAAAGGCCTGCGCGACACCCAACCCCATCAGGCCGGCCCCGACAACGCCAACGCGAGGGGGAGTCTCAACGGTGGAAGCGGACAGCATCATCGAGCGAAGCGCGTCCGACGCGCGCGGCATTGGCCGTTACGTTCGGATCCTCATATCCGAACGATATGCCGAACAGGAGCTTCTGGTTGTCCGAGACGCCGAGATGATCTCGCACAATGGCCGGGAAAAGGCTCAGCGCACCCTGCGCGCAAGAGGCGATGCCTCGCGCCGTCAGCGCGAGCATCAGCGTCTGCGCGTACATCCCGATGTCGGTCGCCTCGCGGACGTCGAAATATCCCGGCATAAAAATGAAGACGGCGTGCGGCGCGTCGAAACAGGCGTGGTTGCGGATATAGGCCATCTTGCGGCCGGCCAGATCGCGGCGCTCCACCCCCATCGCCCCATAGAGTTGCTGGGCCGCGTCGACCTGCCGATCCCGATGGACGCCCAGGAATTTGCGGTCCGCCGCGAAATCCGGGTTGATCGGCTGGTCGCGCACGCCCGCCTCCACCAGAGCGGCGCTCAGCCGGCGCAGAGCCTCGCCTGAAACCAAATGCGGGATCCAGGGCTGCACATTGCAGTTCGACGGCGCGAGCTGAGCAAGCTCGAAAACCTCGCGCAGCGTCGGCTCTGGAACCTCGTCGGGTAGAAAGCCGCGAACCGACCGGCGCCGGCTGATCGCTTCGTCGACTGACATTGCGCGCTGTTCGTGCACGCTCATGGCTCCTCCTCGATCAAGGCCGCGCCTCGCGCCGCATAGGCTATCGCGAGATGCCTCCCGATTCGGGCCGCGTCGGGCAGGACATTGTTGCCGATCTCGCCGCGAACCGCGACACCCGCGCTGCCGACCGCGCCGCGGAACATCGCGAAAACTTGATGGAAGCGCGTCAGGCGCTCCATGGAGCCGGAGAGGCGGTAATAGAGCTCGAGGTATTCGCCCTCCTCGGGGATACCCAGGTCGGCGAGCGGCAGGCCGAGCAGGCCGCCGTTCTCGTCCGGCGCCATGCGCCACGCCTGGCTGTTGAAAGCCAGATCCACCAAGGGATGGCCGAGCGTCGAAAGCTCCCAGTCGAACACGCCGATGACCCGCGGTTCGGTCGGATGGAACATGACGTTGCCCATGCGAAAATCGCCGTGGCACAAAGCCAGCGTTTCACTTTCCGGCACGCGTTCCTCAAGCCAACGGACGATACGGTCGAGCGCCGGATTGTTGTCGTCGCCCTTACGATATTCCGACCACAGCCGGGCCCATCGCGAAAGCTGGCGCCGGAAATAATTGCCGGGCTTGCCGAAGTCGCCAAGGCCGATAGCGTTGAAATCAAGCTTGTGGATCTCGGCGAGCGTCGCGCACATGGAGCGGTAAAGCTCCGCGCGCTCGGCGGGCGCGACGCCTGGCTGCGCGAATTCGTGGAACACGCGCCCGTCGAGCCATTCCATCAGATAGAACGGCGTGCCCAGCACCTCGCGGTCGGCGCAATAGCGGATGGGCTCAGGAACGGGCACAGGTGTGTCCTGAAGCGCCTCCAGAACTCGGTATTCGCGGTCGATCGCGTGAGCAGAAGGGACAAGAACGGCGCCCGGCTGCTTGCGCAGCACAGCGCGCCAGTCGCCGCGCTTGAGGAAGTAGGTGGGGTTCGACATGCCCCCCTCGGTTCGCCGCGCTTTCGTACACGCCGAGTCGCCGAGCCAGTCTTTCAGCCAAGCGTCGAGCGCATCGACGTCGAAGTCGAGCTCGAAGCGCGGCTCGGCCGCAATCATGCGGCCGTCGCCTGCTTGCCGAACGCGAACAGGTATTGCGCGACGCGGCGCATCTGCACTTCCTCCGTGCCCTCGGTGATCCGGTAGCGACGGTGATGGCGATAGATATGCTCAAAGGGCAGGGCGCGGCTGTAGCCCATGCCGCCGTGCACCTGCATCGCGCGATCGGCCGCCTCGCAGCAGAGCCGGTTCGCGCGAAAATTGCAGATCGAGACCATGTCGCTGATTTCAAGCGGATTCTGCCGGTCCATCTGCCACGCCGTGCGGAAGATGAAGGTCCGCAGCATCTGATATTCCGCCCAAAGCTCGACAAGCGGAAACTGAATCGCCTGTTTCTTCGCCAGCGGCTCGCCGAAAGCGACGCGATCGCGCGCGTATTTCACCGCCTCCTGAATGCAGTAGCGCGCAGCGCCTGCGCTCGCGGCGGCCTGCCGGATGCGGTTCTCATGGACAAAGCGTTGCGCAACAATTAGCCCCTCGCCTTCCTTGTGGAGGATAGCGCTGTCGGGAACCCGCACCTCCTTAAGTTCGGTCTCGGCGTGGTCGCTGGGCATGTTGAACGTCCAGTGATTATAGAGGACGTTGTGGCCGGGCGCGTCGGTCGGAACGATAAAGGCGGTGATTCCCTTCGCGTCACCCGGCTTGCCGGAAGTGCGCGCGAAGACGAGATTGGCGTGGGCGCGGGCAACCTGGCTGTTCCATCGCTTGCGGCCGTTGATCACCCACATGTCGCCATCGCGCACGCCTGTCGTCTCGAGCCACGTAGCGTCGCTGCCGTGGCCGGGTTCCGTGAGGCCGAACGACAGATGCTTCGTTCCGGTGATGATGCCCTCGATATAGGTCTTCTGCTCTGCGGTTCCGTAGTCGGCCAGCGCCGGGATGATCGGGAAATTGCCGACGATCGAGGATTCATCCTGCAGATCGTTGTGCAAGCCGAGGCCCTTCGCCGCCAGATGTTCGCGGATGGCGGCGATTGCCAAATTGGAGGCGGCCGAGCCGCCGCAGGATTTCGGCAGGCCGTAGCGAAGATGACCTGCCTTGTCGGCCCGGCGCTCCATTTCCGAGATCAGCGCCCGCCATTCAGTGCGCGGGCGGCCGTCCTGATCCCAGTCGGTCCGCGCATGTTCGCGCCGGTGGTCGAAAAACTGCATGTTCACGCGTTCGAGCGGCCTGATCTCCGCCTCGATGAACGCGTCCAGATCGGTCAGCTTGTCCGTGATCTCCCTGGGCAGATCGAAATCCAAGGCCTCGCCTCCCCTCTCTTTGGTTGTTCGCGTCGATAGTACGCTAGAGTACGATCATGTCAACAGTCGTGGTTACTTCGGCAGCGCAATTCGTCCATAAGGATGCGTGCTGCTGACGCCGCCGTCGACCGAGAGCAATTGCCCATCGACATAGGACGAGTCGTCGCTCGCGAGAAAAGCGACCGTCGCGGCGATCTCTTCCGGCCGCCCGGGCCGCTTCATCGGCGTCACGTGGCCGAGCTTGCCCTCGATTCCGCGCGCTCGCGCATCTTCGAACACCTTGCGCGTAAGCTGCGTCTCGACCAGCCCAGGCAGCACCGCGTTCACGCGGACTCCTGTGCCGGCGAAGGCGTTGGCGGCGGTCTGCGCCAGATTGTTCACTGCCGCCTTGCTGGCGCTATAGGAGATCGCGCCGGCGTTCGCCCGCAGCGAAGCCGCGGACGAAGTCAGGATGATGGAACCGGAGTTCTGCGCGATCATCGGCGGGCCCGCATACTTGACGGCGAGAAAGCAGCTCACCGTATTGATGCGATAGACCTCCATCCACTCCTCGACGCTTTGCTCGAACAGTGGCGTATTGGTCCCGGTGACGCCGATATTGGCGAAGAAAACGTCGAGGCCGCCGAGATCGCCAAGGCACCGGCGGACGATTTCGGCGACATTGTCTTCAAGTGAAGCGTCCGTGACCATTCCGAGCGCCGTCCCGCCTTCGGCCCGGATCGCCTTGACTGTCTCCTCCGTATTGGCGGATCGCCCGACGACGAGGAGCGACGCGCCTTCACGCGCCATGCGCAGCGCGCTCGCCCTCCCGATCCCGCTGCCGCCGCCGGTGACGACTGCGCGCTTTCCTTCCAGCCGCCTCACCGCAAATCTCCTATTTCGCTGGAACCGTCCAGCCGCCGTCCGCCGTAACGATCGCGCCCTGCAGGTAGCTCGCCTCGTCGCTCGCCAGAAACGCCGCGAGCGCAGCGATTTCCTCCGGCGCGCCGAAGCGGCCGAGCGGCATTTCCGCCTGGCGCGTCACGATCGTCGCCTCGTCGAACTGGGCGATTGAGGCGGGGGTGTCGATCATGCCGGGCGCTATGGCGTTGACGCGGATTCCGAGCGGCCCAAGCTCCATCGCGCAAGCGCGGGTGAGGCCCGTCACACCAGCTTTTACCGCCGAATAGGTGATCGAGTGCCTCGCGGGATGAGCCGCGGAGACGGAGGTGAGGTTGACGATCGCCCCGCCGCCATTCCGAGCCATCTGCGGCGCCGCCGCCTGTGTCGTCCAGAACAACGCCTCGACGCCGACCGCGAGCATCCGGCGCGAGGTCTCCTCGTCGATCTCCGCAAGCGGAAGAAAGCGCGCCCAGACCGCGTTGTTGACGAGCACGGAGATTGGCGCGCCGAATTCGCGTTCGATGCGCTCGAACTCCGAGCGCACGGCCCCCCGGTCCGAGACATCGACGGCAAAGCCATGCGCCTCGACGCCTTTCTCGCGCAGCTCGGCGACTGCTGGCTCTAGTCGTCGCACGCTCACGTCGAGCGCCGCGACTTTGGCGCCCTCGCGCCCAAGCCGCTCGGCAATCGCAAGGCCGATGCCGCGCGCCGCGCCCGTGACCACGCAGACGCGTCTCGCGAAGCGCTGATTCACGCGCTCGCCGTTTGCGCAACGTCGCCGAAAGCTTTCGCCTGTTCCTTGAGCTGGAACTTCTGGATCTTGCCCGCCGGGGTCTTTGGCAGGTCCGCGACGGCTTCCACCCGTTCCGGCCAATATTGCTTGGCAACCTTGTGCTCGGCCATATATGTCTGGAGCGAGGCAAGGCTGAGCGTGTGGCCGGGGCGCAGGACCACGAAGGCGCAGGCGCGTTCGCCAAGGCGCGCATCCGGATAGCCGACGAGCGCGGCGGCCAGAACAGCCGGGTGCTTGTAGAGCAGGTTCTCGATCTCGACGATGGGGACATTCTCGCCGCCCCGGATGATAATGTCCTTCGAGCGGCCGTTGATGCGGATGTAGCCCTCGTCATCAACCTGGTAGGCAAGATCGCCGGTGTCGAACCAGCCCTCCGCGTCGAAGGGCTCCATGTCCGGCCGCTTATAATAGCCTAGGCACATCTGCGCGCCTCGAACCTTGAGCTGGCCGGTCTCGCCGACGGATGCGGGGCGGCCGTCCAGCGTAACGACCTTGACTGCAACGCCGTCGAGGGTCCGCCCGTCGGTCTTTGAGGATTTGTCCAGCGCCCTTTCCGGTTCGGTCAGGGTACTGGAAAGCGATTCCGTCATGCCCCAGAGCGAGCACACGCTGAGGTCCAGCTCCCGATAGACCCGCTCGATGAGCGCGGGCGGAATGGGCGCGCCCGCGCAAAGGAACTTGCGAAGCCGTGTGGGCTTGGGAGCGCCGGCGGCGACCGCCTCGCACATATCGGAAAGAAAGGTCGCGGCGCCTGCCGAATAGGTAACGCCCTCTTCCGCCATGATCGAGACGCCGCGCTTCGGGTCCCAGATGTCCTGAAAGATGACCGTTGCGCCGATCTTGAAGCCGAGCAGCATCCCCGCCGCGAAGCCCGTCATATGCCCGAGCGGCGAGCAGACGAGCATCGTGTCGCTCTCATCAAGGCCAAAGCGCCCGGCGAGCGCGATGTTGCAGGCCATAAGCGTGTTGAGGCAATGCATCACACCCTTGGGAGAACCTGTGGTGCCCGAGGTGAACATCAGCACCGCCATTTCGTCGGCGGGAAGCGCGCCGACGTCGCCGGCCGTCGGCGGCGGAAGTCGTTCGTCGGAGGCAAGCAGAGTTCCAGCAAAGCTGTCCGCGCCCTCGCCATCGACAACGATGATATGCGCCAAATGGGGAAGATTAGGCTTCAATGACTTTGCCATCGCCTCGTGGTCGAAGCCACGGAACAGCTTTGGCACGACAAACACCTTCGCATCCGCAAAACCGAGCATGTAGCCAAGCTCGCGCTCGCGGAAGATCGGCATCAGCGGATTGACGACAGCGCCGATGCGGAACGCGGCGAGCGCGACGACCGCGAATTCCCACCAGTTCGGCAACTGCACCGCGATCACGTCGCCGCGCGCGACGCCGAGTCGCTGCAGGGACGCTGCGGCGCAGGAAACGGCGTCGCCAATCTCGGCGTAGGTAAAGCGCCTGCCGTCAGGGCGGTCGGAGCGATAGGCCAGCAGCGCCAGCTTGTCCGGCGACCTGGCAATCCACTGCTGGAGAAATTCGTCGTAGTTCCTGTCGATCCAAAACCCGGCCGCCCGCATCGACTTGGCGTGCGCGACTGGATCGAAACGCGCTGCTGCCATGGTCTCCTCCCTGCCTAGAAGCCGCTTATCGTTAAGTAGCTTACTATCTTCGGATGACGCCATTCGTCAAGACGCGCCTCACCGCCAATTTGCCGAACGGAACGTGAAAGGGCCGCCGAGATAGGCGGGATAGCCGGCCTGCGTCACGGCGGCGTAATCCGCCACGCGCAGCGCCTCCTCGCTCTCGCCCGCGGTGAGCGGCTGCGCCGCCTCATGGATGCGCCGCAACACAGCGAGCGCTGCGTCCGCGGCCTGATCAACGCTTTCGATCCAGTATCCGGGCTGCTGGCGCTCCCGCAGCGGCCCCGCCTGGCCGAGGCCGGAAAAGCCCGCGGAAGCGAGTGCGGGAGCCGCGGCAGACGCCTCTCTGATCTCCGATTTCACCATTTCGACCACCGCAGCGGCGACCTTCGGCAGCGCGCCCTTTCGCTCCAGCCGCTCGTAGTCGACGCGTCCGAGGAACATCGTCTGGATCATGGCGCGCGACTCGGGCCGCAGCACGAGATGGGAGAAGCTCGTCATCTCGCTGCGCATACCGCCTTCAAAGCTTTGCGGCAGGCCGAACTCGACGCAATCGAGGATCGCGAACACGGCGGGATAATGGCCGAGCGAGGCTTCGAGCGCCGCGCTGCGGACGGGCGCGAGCGCCAAGCTCACATCCGCGGGCGCGGGCGGCGTCCAATTCGTGCGGTCCCAAGGCTGGACCGGCTCGGGGGATGCGAGAAGCCAGGCCTCGGCCGCAGCGACATCCTCACCCGCTTTGACGACTTTGTGAGCGATTCCGGCTTCGAGCGCGCGCTCGCCAGCGAGGCGCTTGCCTTGCAGAAGGAGCGGCATTGCGCGCTCGACCCCGACGAGACGGGGCAGCCGCTGCGTGCCTCCCGCGCCGGGAAGCAGGCCGACGAGCGATTCCGGCAGACCGATCGCGGCGTGCCTGTCGTCGGTCAGCACGCGATAATGCGAGGCCAGCGCCAGTTCGCCGCCTCCGCCAAGCGCCAGCCCGGCAATCGCCGCCGCCACCGGTTTGCCGCAAGTTTCGAGCGCGCGGAGCGCGAGGCTGAGCCGGAAGAAATGATCGTAAGCAGCGCGGAAGCGGCGTGGCGTTGGCGTCGCCATGATTGTGTCGTACGCGGCCCAGATTTCCGGCAGATTCGCGCCCGCGCAAAAACCCGTCGCCTTGCCGGAGCGGATCAACGCACCGCGAATGTCCGCCTCTTCGAGCCAGCGGGCGATCAGCCCGATCTCCACGATCGCCGCCTCGGAGAACACGTTCATGGTGCGGCCCGGCGCGTCGAAGACGATGTGGGCAAGCCCGTTTCCGGGAAACTCGATTCGGAATTCCTTCAGATCGGGCGGAGGGGCTGTCATGGTAGTCCTCAATGAAAACGCGCGCGTTGCTTGTGGTCAGAAGCCGACCCGGTCGCCGCCCTTCAGCGCGAGAATCTCGCGCGCCTCATCCGGCGTCGCGACATCGAGCCCGAGGCCCTCGATGATCTTGCGCACCTGCGTCACCTGACTCGCATTCGAAGGCGCGAGCTTGCCAGCCCCGACCCACAAGCTGTCCTCGAGGCCTACGCGCACATTGCCGCCCATCGCCGCCGCCATCGCGGCGACCGGCATCTGGTTGCGGCCAGCGCCCAGCACCGACCAGCGATAATTGTCGCCGAACAGGCGGTCCGCTGTGCGCTTCATATGCATAACGTCGTCGGCATGGCCGCCGATGCCGCCGAGCAGACCGAAGCAGGTCTGGATGAACAGCGGCGGTTTCACGAGACCCTCGCTCAGGAAGTAGTGCAGATTATAGAGGTGGCTCGTGTCGTAGCACTCGAACTCGTATCTGGCGCCCGTGGCGTTCAGCGTGTCCAATGCGTAACGGATGTCTTTGAAGCTGTTGCGAAACACAAGATCGTGGGAAGCCTCCAACACCTTCGGCTCCCACTCGTATTTGAACTCTTTGTAACGCTTGAGCATCGGGAAAAGGCCGAAGTTCATCGATCCCATGTTGAGCGAAGCGACCTCGGGTTTCCATTTTTCGGCCGGGCGCACGCGCTCCTCGACCGTCATGTAGGGGGCGCCCCCGGTCGTGAGATTGACGACCACATTCGACGATTGCTTGATGACGCGCAGGAAAGGCTCAAACGCTTCCGGGCTCTGGTCCGGCCGCCCATCCTGGGGATTGCGCGCGTGCAGATGCACGATCGCTGCGCCCGCCTCGGCCGCGCCGAGCGCGCTTTCGGCAATCTCTTCCGCGGTCACGGGCAGGTGAGGCGACATCGACGGCGTATGGATCGATCCGGTAATCGCGCAGCTGATGATGATTTTTCGCGGGGCCACGAGCGTTTCTCCCTGTCGTCTTCAGAATTTTGCGGCGACCTCCGCCCATCGTTGGACAAGCCGTTCACGATGCGCGGGCGACGCAACGCCGATCAGCGAGAGCGCGCGCTCGTCATGGTCGAGACCGCGCAGGTCCGCCGCGCCATGTTCGGTGACGATAATATCGGTCTCCATGCGGCCGAGCGACACAGGCCCTGCGCCTTCTGCGGGCGCCACGATGCGGCTGACGGCGCCGCGATTCGCGGAGGATGCGAGCGCAACGATGCGCAGGCCGCCGGCCGCACGGGCGCCCCGCGCAAAGTCCGACGCGCCGCCGGCGCCCGACACGAGGCCGGTGGGGCCGACTTCCGCATAAGCCTGGCCGAACAAGTCGACCTCCATCGCGGAATTGAGCGTCACGAAAGACTCGATCTGCGCCAGCACGCCCGGCGAATGGGTGTAGGAGACCGGATGGAACCGGTACTCCGGCCGGCCGACTCTTTCGTAGAGGCGGCGCGAGCCGATGGCGACGCCGCCGGTCATGCTGATACCCGGCGCCAGCGCTCCTGCGTCTTCCAGATCGACCGTCGCTTCGGGGATCAGGCCGGAGTGAATCTTCAGGTTCCTTCGGCCCTTGAGCGCGTGCAGCGCCGCGGTTGGGATCTTGCCGAGACCTGTCTGGATCGTCGCGCCATCCGGGACGAAGCGCGAGACGGCTTCTCCGATCGCCTGCGACGCCGCGTCTTGCGGCGGGTCTGGGCTGCCGAGAAGTTCCTGCTCGGCCTCAACGTACGCGGTCAGAGAGTCGAAGGGGATGCCGCAGGGGCTCGCGATGCCCGGCAGGCGCGGGTTGATGTGGGCGATCCGGACGGGGATATCCGGCCAGAGCTCGGCGAGAAAATCGACGACCGGACCGAAGCTGCATATTCCGTCCGCATCCGGACGAGACAGCATCATCAGAGCGGCGTCGATGCGAATGCTTCGCAGCCAGCTGAGAATATCGCCGTAGCAGAAAGGCAGGAATTTCGTCGCCTTTCCTGAGGCCTTCAGCTCCGGCGTCATGAAGAACGTTTCGACCCGGCAGGCAGGATTCGCAAGCCAGCTAACAGTGTTGAGGCCGGGTACGAAAATGCCCGTGAAGGTCATCGCGCCGAGTTTCCCCCCGGCGCGCGCCACCGCGCTCGCCAGCACGAGCGATTCCCCCGAGCAACCCGATACCAGGACGCGTCCGCCAGTCGGAAGGACCGAGGCGATTGCGTCCGGATCGAGGCGCGGAGGCGTCATGTCGGGCTTTCAGCTCACTTGACGAAGGCGTGGAAATCGGGCTTCCGCTTGCCCATGAAGGCGCGCACGCCTTCTTTGGATTCCTCCGTCTCGTAGAACAGCTTCACCGCGCTCAACATGGCAAGGCTAATGCCCCGGATGTTCTCGCTGTCGGCGTTGAACGAGCGCTTGGCGAGCGCCAGTGCGGTAGGTGAGCGTTCCGCGAGAATGTCGGTCCAGGCTTTCACCGCGGCGTCGAGTTCGGCAAGCGGCACGACTTTGTTCACGAGGCCCATCTCAAGGGCCTGCTGCGCGTTATATTGTTCGTTGAGGAACCACATTTCGCGGGCCCGCTTGTCGCCGACGTGGCGCGCAAGTAAAGCCGTGCCCCAACCGGCGTCGACCGAGCCGACCTTCGGGCCGACCTGCCCGAATTTCGCGGTGTCCGCCGCGATCGTCAGGTCGCAGAGCGTCGCGAAAACGTTGCCGCCGCCGATGGCGAAGCCATTTACGCGCGCGATCACCGGCTTCGGCACGTCGCGGATGATCGACTGAAACTCGTCGATCGGCAGGCCGACGACTCCGCGACCGTCATATTGTCCTTCATGAGCGCTCTGATCGCCCCCGGTGCAGAACGCCTTGTCGCCGGCGCCGGTCAGCACGATTGAGGAGATGGACTTGTCGTAACCCGCTGTCTGGAAGGCCTTGATCAACTCCTCCATCGTCTGGGCGCGGAAGGCGTTGTAGAGCTTTGGCCGGTTGATGATGATCCAGGCTGCGCGATTGTCGCGCTTTTCGTAAAGAATGTCTTCGAATGCGGGAGCGGTCATCGTCTGGTCCTTCTGCGTTAGATCATGTTCATGCCGCCAGCGACCGAGATGGTCTGGCCGGTCATGAAGGCGGCGTCGTCGGAGGCGAGGAAGGCGACGATGCCGGCATAGTCCTCGGGCTCGCCCATGCGTTTCAGCGGAATGCCGCGCACCATCGCGTCCTTCCACTTGACCGCCTGTTCCCCTTCGCCGAGCACGCTCGCCATCATTGGCGTATTCGTTGGCCCGGGGCAGACGACGTTGAGCAGCACGTTCTTGCTCGCGAGTTCGCGCGCGACCGACTTGGTGAAGCTGATGAGGCCGCCCTTGCAAGCCGAGTAGACCGCCTCGTTGCTCGTGCCGACGCGCGCGGCGTCGGAAGCGATGTTGATGATGCGCCCGCCGCCGCGCTTGACCATCAGCGGCGCGACGACATGATGGGTGTTGAACGGCCCATAGAGATTGATATGGACGATTTTGTCCCACAGTGCCTTGTCGGTCGAAAGGAAAGGCGCTGGCCGGTCCCAGCCGGCGTTGTTGACGAGCGCCCAGATCGGCCCGAGATCCGCCTCGACTTTGGCGACGGCGGCACCGACTGCATCGTAGTCTCCTACATCGAGCGCGTAGCTCGTTACCGAGCCCTGCGGCGCGAGCCCTTCGGTTTGCTTCGCGGCTTCCGGCTTCAGATCGAAGATTGCGACCTTGCAGCCTTCTTCAGCGAGCCGGAGCGTCAGCGCGCGCCCGATCCCCTGCCCGCCGCCGGTCACGACAGCGACCTTGTCCTTCAATCCGCGCATTGGTCTCTCCTCTCAAGTTAGCGTATCGATGTCTGCGCTCTCTGCGTCCTCGGCGTCGGTGTCGGCGCCGAGAATTTCGAGCAGCGTTTCCTTGAGCGTGCGCAGCGTTTCGGTCGCCTGTTCCAGCGCGTCGTCGGGAATGCGGTTGAGGATTTCCAGTTCGACCGTCTCCACGCTCTGGCGGATGGCGGTGACCATCTTGGCACCGGAGCGCGTTAGATAGACGCGGCGCGCGCGGCCGTCGGTTTGGTCCGCCCGCCGCTCGACAAAGCCTGCGGCCTCCATGCGGTCGAGCAGGCCTCCGACCGCCACCTTGGTGAGATCGAGATCGGCGGCGAGCGCCGTCTGCGTCATGCCGTCCCGGCGCGACAGAAACGCCAGCACCCACCATTGCGCGCGCGTGATGCCGAGCGGCTTCAGCGCCCGGTCCACCGCGACGCGCCTCAGCCGCGACACGTCATGGATCAGGAAGCCGAAGCGAAGCCCCGTGTTGAGGTCTCGGGCCGAGGCCGTGGTTTCGCTTGGGGTCGGCCGCTTGCTCATCCGCGAGAAGACCTCGCCGGCAGGCGGCCCTTGAACATGTCGCGGGCGATGATCGTCTTCATCACTTCCACCGAGCCGCCGGCGATCTTGACCACCCGCGCGTCGGCATAGGCCCGGCAGATCGGATATTCCCACATGTAGCCCCAGCCGCCGAAAAGCTGCAGGCACTTGTCGACCGCCTCGCAATGCAACTCGGAGGTCACGAGCTTGGCCATCGCCGCATCGACCGGGTCGAGCTTACCGTGCTGGAAGAGGTCGATGCACTTGTCGGTGAACACGCGCGCCATGGTGGCGCGCGCCTTCAGATCCGCAAGCACATATTGCGTGTTCTGGAAATCGGCGATCGTTTGGCCGAAGGCGCGGCGACCAGCGGTGTAGTCGGCCGTCCATTCGATCACCGTCTCGGTGACGGTGGCCGAGCGGATCGCCTGCGCGAGCCGCTCCTGCGGCAGCTTGGTCATCATAAGGGCGAAACCTTTGCCCTCGGCGCCCAGCATGTTGGCGGCGGGTGTGCGAACGTCCTCGAAGAACAGTTCGGAGGTGTCCTGTGCCTTCATGCCGAGCTTTTCGAGATTGCGACCGCGCGTGAAGCCGGGCCGGTTCGATTCGACAAGGAACAAGGTGACGCCGCTCGCGCCGGCGGCGGAATCTGTCTTGGTCGCCAGCACGATGACGTCACAGAGCTGGCCGTTCGAGATGAAGACCTTCTGCCCGTTGATCACAAAATCGTCGCCGTCGCGGCGCGCCTGCGTGCGGATGGCCTTGAGGTCGCTGCCGGCATGCGGCTCCGTCATGCCGAGCGAGCCGATCGCCTCGCCTCGAACCATCTTCGGCAGCCAGTGACGCTTCTGCTCGTCGGTACCGAACGACAGGATATAGGTCGCGACCAGGTCGGTATGGATGAGGAAGCCTGGGCCGCTAGCGCCGACGCGCCAAAGCTCCTCGAACACCACAACATCGAACAGGTAATCGAGGCCGAGCCCGCCGTATTCCTCCGGGACCGTGCAGCACAGCAGGCCCTGCGCGCCGGCCTTCAGCCACAGTTCGCGCGGAACGATGCCCTCTTCCTCCCATTTCGCGTGGTAGGGGACGATCTCTTCCTCGACGAAGCGGCGGACGGTCGCCCGCCAGATCTCGTGGTCTTCCGCGAACAAGGAGCGTTCGATCATTCTTTTTGTTCCTTCAGACGCCGGCGGCGCGCTGCGCTTTGTCGCGCTGGGTCGAGCGCTGGATCGCCTCGCGCGCATTTCGCCATTGCTCGTCAGTGAGCGCGCCGAGATCGGCGAAGGTGGCGGGGCCAGCGAGATGCTGGCCGCCGTCGATGGCGATCGTCTGGCCAGTCAGATAGTCGCAGGCGTCGGACATCAGGAAGATGATGAGGTTCTGCAGTTCTTGCATCTTCCCGTAGCGCCCGAGCGGCACCGTGTCGGCCCGTGTCGCGGATGAGGAAAAGTCCGGAATGGGGCTCAGCTTTTCCCACGCGCTTTCGGTCGGAAACGGGCCTGGCGCCGTTGCGTTGAGCCGGATGCCGTAGCGTCCCCATTCGACCGCGAGCGACATGGTCATGGCGTGCAGCGCAGTCTTGGCCATCGCGGACGGAACCACGAACGCCGATCCTGTCCATACCCAGGTCACGAGATTGCTGACGACCGACCCTTTCTGGCCGTTCGCGATCCAGCGTTTGCCCGCCGCGAGCGTCGCATGAAAGCTGCCGTCCATCACCGTCGAGGTGATCGCCCGAAAGCCGCGCGGACTCAAATCTTTCGTCGGGGCGATGAAGTTCGCGGCGGCGTTGTTGAGAAGCCCGGTCAGCGGCGCTTCCGCCCAGATCCGATCCATCATCGCGTCGACCTGGTCGGCGTCGCGGACGTCGCAGACATGATGCGAGGCGGGGACGTCGACGCCTTGGGAGATTTTCGCGGAGGCCTCTTCCAGCACTTGCGGGCGGCGCCCGCAGATGTGAACTTTCGCGCCCTTGGCGGCGAGCGCCTTGCTAATTTCGAGGCCGAGGCCGCCGCCTCCGCCGGTCACGAGGATGGACTTCCCAGCTAGCGCGTCCTCGCGAAAGATATCTATACTCATCAAGGCGCGCCTCCCGGAATTTGGGCCATTTCCACGAAGGGCGGCACCAAAATCGTAAGCATATTTACAAACTCGTCGAAAGCTGTCAAGTTTGCCGCAGCGAAACGGGAGCGAACGCTTGCAGGCAGAGGCAAAAGTCGTCGGCGCGAGGGCGATCGGCAGCGTGGGGGCCTATGCGCCGCTCATGCGGTTGGACCGCGAAGCCGCTGCAAGGGCGCTGAAGTTTTCCGGTCTCGGCGGCCGGGGCATTGGCCGTCGCGCCGTTGCGGGATGGGACGAAGACCCGGTGACGTTGGGCGTCGAGGCGGCCCGCTACACGGAAGGCGCGCCGGGCGCGGTCGTGTTCGCTTCAACTTCGGCCCCGTTCTTCGAGCGGCTTCATGCGACGCTGATCATCGATGCGCTCGCGCTTCCTTCGACAACCCGCGCACGCGACGTTTCGGGCTCCCGGCGTTGCGCTGTCTCCGCGCTTCTCGACGCGCTTCTCGCCTCTGGCTGCACGCTCGTCGCGGCTGGCGAAAGGCGCCCGGGGCGCGCCGGTTCGCCGCTGCATCTGTCGCAGGGCGACGGGGGCGCCGCGGCGCTGGTCGCGGAGGAGGGCGCCGCGCGGCTTCTCGGATGGGCAAGCCTCTCGCGCGACCTCGTAGACATTTACGCATCGCGCGAACATCCTGAGCCTTACGCCTACGAGGAACGGTTCGTGCGCGATACGACGGTCTCGCAGGTGATCGCGCCGACCATACGCAAAGCGCTAGCGAATGCCGGGCTTGCGGGTTCCGACATTCAGCATGCGGCGGTCCACGAGCCCGTCGCCGGACTGTGGCGCGACATTTCCAAGGCGACGGGAATTACGGCGCCGAACCATGCATCTGACGTGGCCGCGGCGCTCGGCGATCTCGGCGCCGCGCACGGGCTGTTCGGGTTTGCCCTCGCCGCGGCGCGGGCGAAACCCGGAGAGCGCATTCTGCTTGCCGGCTTTGGCAGCGGCTGCGACGCGCTCGTCCTGGAGATGACGGCGCCGATGCCCGGCGCCGAATCGGCCGAGGATGCGCTCGCGCGCGGCCTTGCCTTCGGCGACTATGTGCGTTTTCTCAGTCTCAACGGCGCGCTCGAAATGGATTGGGGCGTTCGCTCCGAATTCGAGCAAAAAGCGCAGGCGACCGTCATTGAGCGTTACGGCCGCGACATGGTCGGCTTTATCGGCGGGCGCGACGCGGCCGGCAATGTCCAGTTCCCGAAGAGCCGCATACCCGTGCGCCCCGACGCGGCCGGACCTGAGCCGATGGAGGATGTGCGTTTGGCGGATGATCCTGCGCGTATTGTTTCGGTCACGGCGGACCGGCTCAATTTCACGCCCGATCCGCCGTTCTGGTTCGGGCTAACCCAGTTCGACAATGGCGCACGGGTCATGATGGAATTCACCGACGCGGACGCCCGTGGCTTTTCCGTCGGCGACCGGGTGCGGATGCGCCTGCGCGTGAAGTCCCACGACCAGCGCCGGGGTTTCCGCACTTATTTTTGGAAGGCGGCGCCAGCGGAGCGCCCGATCCTTGGAGGCCCATAATGGCACGCGGAATTAAAGACAAGGTTGCCATCGTCGGCATGGGCTGCACGACTTTCGGCGAACACTGGGACAAGGGCCCGGAGGACCTGATCGTCGACGCTTTCGAGGAGGCTCTGGCGGACGCCAAGATCGCGCGCTCTGACATCCAGGCCGCCTGGATGGGCAACGCGCTCGACGATATCAATGTCGGCAACAGCGCGCTGCCGCTCGCCCATGCGCTGCGGCTGAAGGCCATGCCTGTCTCGCGGGTCGAGAACATGTGCGCGACCGGGTCGGAGGCGTTGCGCGCCGCGGTCTACGCGGTTGCGGCCGGCGCCGTAGACTTCGCGCTGGCGCTCGGCGTCGAGAAGCTCAAGGACACCGGATACGGCGGCCTGCCGCTGCGGACCAAGGGTCTCGCCAACGACCTCTGGCTTCCTTATGGTTCGGCGCCCGGCTCCTTTGCGCAGCTCGCCGGCGCTTATGCGGCCAAGCATCGGCTGAATGGCGACGATCTCAAACGCGCCATGGCCCATGTGAGCTGGAAGAGCCATCAAAACGCGGTCCATAACCCGCGTGCCCATCTTCGCAAGGCCGTTGATGTGGAGACCATTCTCAAGGCGCCGATGATCGCCGATCCCCTCGGCCTCTATGATTGCTGCGGCGTGTCCGACGGCGCCGCGGCCGCCATCATCACGACGCCGGACATCGCGCGCGGGCTCGGGGTCGCCAATCCCGTCACGGTGAAGGCCGTGCAGCTCTCCGCCAGCCATGGTTGGGAGATGCAATATGGCGCTTGGGACGGGAGTTACGTCAAGAATACGCAGGAGGCCGCGAAGCGGGCCTATGCGGAAGCGGGTGTGCGCGATGCTGCGTCCGAACTTTCGCTGACCGAGGTGCACGACTGTTTCTCGATCACCGAACTCGTTACGATGGAGGATCTCGGCCTCTCCGAGGAAGGCCGCGCGCCGCGCGATATTCTCGACGGCCGTTATGACCGGACCGGCGCTCAGCCCTGCCAGATCGACGGCGGTCTCAAATGCTTCGGCCATCCGGTCGGCGCGTCGGGACTGCGGATGGCCTATGAGGTCTATACGCAACTGCTCGGACGGGCGGGCGGGCGCCAGCTCGATAAGGTCGATCTCGGCCTTACCCACAATCTTGGCGGAGCGCCTTTCAACAGCGTCGCCGCCGTCTCGATCTTCGGACGCCTGAACTGACGGAGGCAGCCTTGGGCGGGAAATATTTCGAGGAATTCATCGTCGGCCAGACCTTCGTCCACGAAGTCCGCCGCACTGTGACCGACATGGACAACATCCTGTTTTCGTCGCTGACCTACAATCCGGCCGCGATTCACATCGACCACGAATATGCGAAGACGACAGAGTTCGGGAAGCCGCTGGTCAATTCCATCTTCACGCTCGGCCTCGTCGTTGGACTCTCCGTGCAGGATACAACGCTCGGCACCACGGTCGGCAATCTCGGCTGGGAGGAGGTCGCTTTCCCCAAGCCGGTCTTTGCGGGCGACACGATCCGCTCGGAAACCGCAGTGGTAAGTTTACGCGATTCGAAGTCGCGGCCCACGCAGGGTATCGTGACGTTCCAGCACAAGGGCTACAATCAGCGCGGGGAGACTGTTTGCACATGCCGGCGTGTCGCGTTGATGTTGAGGAAACCCGCATGAGGCTTCGCTCGCTGCTGTTCGTGCCGGGCGATTCCGAACGCAAGTTCGCCAGGGCGCAGACCTCCGGCGCCGATGCGCTGATCTTTGATCTCGAGGATTCGGTCACGCCCGGACATAAGGCCGCCGCCCGAGCCCATGTCGCCGCGCTCCTGGACAAAGCCGAGCCACCCACATGGTCCTTCTTCGTACGCATCAACGCGCTCGACACCGGCCTCACGCTTGACGATCTTGCGGCGGTCGTGAAGCCCGGGCTCGACGCGATCCTTGTTCCGAAAGCCAGAGGTGCCGAGGATGTGGTCCGGTTCGCGCACTATCTTGACGCCTTCGAGACGAAGGCGACCATGCCGGTGGGATCGGTAAAGATCGCGGTTGTCGCCACCGAGACGGCGCAGGCGATGTTCGCGCTCCAGAGTTACGCTCCCGCTCATCCGCGCCTCGTTGCGCTCACTTGGGGCGGCGAAGATCTCGCCGCGGCGCTCGGCGCGACCGATAACCGCGAGGGGGGGGAGTGGACCTTTCCCTATAACGTCGCGCGCGCGCAATGCCTATTCGCGGCCGGCGCCGCCGGGGTGACTGCGATCGACACGATTCGCCCCGACTTCCGCGACAGCGACGGGCTCGAACGCGATTGTCACCGCTCCCGCCGCGACGGCTTCCTTGGGCGGATGGCGATTCATCCCGATCAGGTCGCGACGATCAACAGGTGCTACGCGCCCTCTGCAGAGGAGATTGCGCATGCGCGCCGAATCGTCGAAGCCTTCGCGACCAATCCCGGCGCGGGAACTCTCGGGATCGACGGCAAGATGGTCGACGTCCCGCATCTGAAGGCGGCGCAGAAGACGCTCGCATCCATCTGAAAGTGAGGAGGCGCCAATCATGAGCGAAGGTAGGCCTCTGCCCACCGAAGACGAACTCGCTGCGATCCGCGAGGGCGTGCGCGCCGTCGTCTCGAAATTCGGCGACGACTATTGGCTGGGGCGCGACGACGACGGCGTTTTTCCGCGCGAGTTCCACCGTGCAATGGCCGACGCCGGCTGGCTCGGCGTGACCATGCCGGAGGAGTATGGCGGCTCGGGTCTCGGCGTCACCGAGGCGGCAGTCATGATGCATGAGGTCGCGAGCCACGGTGGCGCAATGGCCGCCGCATCGACCGTGCACATCAACCTGTTCGGTCCTCACCCGATCGTCGTGAAGGGCACGCCGGAGCAAAAAGCGCGCTGGGTCCCGCGGCTGATCTCCGGCGAAGACCAGTGCGCCTTCGGTTTCACCGAGCCGGACGCTGGCCTCAATACAACGCGCATCAAGACCTTCGCGGAAAAGGTTCCCGGCGGCTATGTCGTACGAGGGCAGAAGGTTTGGACCTCGACCGCGCAGGTCGCGAGCAAGATCATGCTGCTGACCCGCACCACGAAATACGAAGACTGCAAGCGCCCGACCGACGGCATCACCATCTTCTACACCGATCTCGACCGCGCGAAGATCGACGTGCAGCGCATCCCGAAGATGGGGCGCAAGGCGGTCGATTCCAACGCCATCTTCATTGACGGCCTGTTCGTCCCCGAAGAAGATCGGATCGGCGAGGAGGGCAAGGGGTTCTCCTACATCCTCCACAGCCTCAATCCTGAGCGCATCTTGATCGCCGTCGAGGCGGTCGGCATCGGGCAGGACGCGCTGCGCCGCGCGACGCGCTACGCGAAAGAGCGCGTCGTGTTCGACCGGCCGATCGGCCAGAACCAGGGCATCCAACATCCGCTAGCCGAGAAATGGATGTATCTCGAATCGGCGTGGCTCATGGCGATGAAGGCCGCGGAACTTTACGACAGCGGCCGCCCCTGCGGCGCCGAGGCCAACAGCGCGAAATTCCTCGGCGCGCGCGCCGGGCATGACGCTGCGTGGCAGGCCGTGATGACGCATGGCGGCTTCGGCTACGCCAGGGAATATCACGTCGAGCGCCTGTACCGGGAGGCAGCGCTGACCCGCCTCGCGCCGATCACCGAGCAACTGATCATGAGCTTCATTGCCGAAAAGGTGCTGGAGCTTCCAAAGAGCTATTGAGGGCCATCATGGGAATCATGGACGGCAAGGTCGTCGTCGTCACCGGCGCTGGGCGGGGCGTGGGCCGTGGCGTGGCGCTCGATCTCGCGCGCGCGGGCGCTGCCGTCGTGGTCAACGATCTCGGCGTGAGTCTCGCGGGGCAGGGCGACGAGACGCCTGTCGCCGAGCAGGTGGCAAGGGAAATTCGCGATTTTGGCGGACGCGCAGTCGCCAACGGCGATTCGGTCGCCTCGTGGGAGGGCGCCGACCGGATCGTGGAGGCGGCGCTCGATTCGTTCGGCCGTATCGACGGAGTGGTCAACAATGCAGGAAACTTGCGCGACAGCCTATTCCACAAGATGACGGAAGAGGAGTTCGACGCCGTCATCGCGGTCCATCTCAAGGGCTCGTTCAATGTCAGCCGCGCTGCGGCGCCGCATTTCAAGACGCAGAACTCCGGCGCCTATGTCCATATGACCTCGACGTCGGGGCTGATCGGCAATTTTGGGCAGGCCAATTATTCCGCCGCCAAGCTTGGGATCGTCGGGCTCTCGAAGTCGATCGCGCTCGACATGCAGCGCTTTGGCGTCCGCTCCAACGCCGTCGCGCCCTTCGCCTGGACACGGATGATCGACTCGATTCCCACCAATACGCCCGAGCAGCAGAAGCGCGTGGAGGGCCTGAAGCAGCTTGTGCCAGAGAAGATCGCGCCGTTCGTCACCGCGCTGCTCAGCGACGCGGGCGCGGGCGTGACCGGGCAGATTTTCGGGGTGCGCAACAATGAGATCTATCTGTTTTCGCAGCCGCGCCCGATCCGCACCGCCCACAAGTCCGACGGCTGGACGCCCGAGACGATCGCCGAGCGCGTCTTCCCGATGTTCGCGAACGACTTCTATCCGCTCGTCCGCTCGGGCGAGGTCTTCACCTGGGACCCCGTCTGACGATGGCGCTCCGGCCGGATATTTTGCTTGCGCATGATTTCCCGGAGGCGCGCCAAAGCTACACGAAGCGCGACGCCATCCTCTATGCGCTCGGGATCGGGCTCGGCGCGGATCCAACCGACCCGCGAGACTTGCCGTTCCTACTTGAGGACCGCCTCGAGGTCCTCCCGACCTTAGCCGTAACACTCGGGTCGCCCGGCATGTGGATCCGCGCGGAAAAATTTGGCGTGGATTTCGCGAAGCTCGTTCACTACGAACAGGCCGCGACTTTCCACGCGCCGCTCGCGCCGGACGCAGAAATTGTGGCGCGCGCCCGCGTCGTTTCCGCCGCAGACCGGGGGCCCGGCAGGGGCGCGCTCGTCGTCGTCGAACGCAGGGTTTCAGACGCCGCCAGCGGCGCGTGGCTCTGCACGCTGGAGCAGACCCTGCTGCTACGCGGCGACGGCGGCTTCGGCGGCGAGCCGCCGAAGCAACGGGCCTCCGTCATCCCGGACCGCGCGCCCGACGCGGTTGCGAGTTTTCCGATCGATCCGCGCGCGGCCCTCATCTACCGGCTGTCGGGAGACTGGAATCCGCTTCACGCCGATCCCGAAGCCGCAAAGCGCGCCGGGTTCCAGCGCCCGATTCTGCACGGGCTTGCTTCCTACGCCATCGCGGGCGTTGCAATTGCGCGCGCGCTGGGCCGTCCGCCTGGCGCGCTTGATTCGCTCGCCTGCCGCTTTACGGGCGTGGTGGTCCCCGGCGACCGCCTTGATTTCCGCATCTGGCGCGAAGGCGAGGGCGCGGCTTTTCAGGCCTTCGCCGGCGAGCGCAAGGCGCTCGATCAAGGTTTTGCAGCTTTCGGGAGGGACGCTTGAAGTGCGATCCATATCTCGCGAAACGACTGAAGGCGAAGCTTAAGCTGCCGGTGATGGCGGGGCCGATGTTCATCGCCTCGACGCCGGAACTCGTGATCGCGCAATGCCGCGCCGGAATCATCGGCGCGATGCCGGCGCTCAACGCCCGCACGACGGAGCGGCTCGACGCCGATCTCCAGCGCATACGAGAGGCGCTAGCCGATTGCCCCGCGCCTTATGCCGTCAACCTCGTGTGCCATCGCACCAATGCGCGCCTCGGCGCCGATCTCGACCTGATCGTGAAGCATCAGGCGCCGATCGTCGTGCTCGCGCTTGGCGCCGATCCGGGCGTGGTTTCCGCGATCCACGCCTATGGCGGGCTCGTCTTCAACGACGTGGCGAGCGACCGCCACGCCCGGAAATGCGGCGAGATGGGCGTCGACGGCATCATCGCCGTATCCGCCGGGGCGGGAGGCCACACAGGCTCAGTCTCGCCCTTCGCGCTTGTCGGCGAGATTCGCGAATGGTGGCGCGGTCCTCTCCTGCTTGCGGGCTGCATCGCGACTGGCCGCGGCGTGCTCGCGGCCGAGACGCTCGGCGCGGATTTCGCCTATATCGGCTCGCCTTTTCTGGCGAGCCGCGAGGCCAATACCGTCGAGGCGTTCAAGCAGATGGTGGTTGGCGGCGCCTCGGCCGATGTGGTCGTGACGAAGGCGTTCACCGGCGCCCGCGCTTCATTCCTCGCGCCCTCGCTGCGGGCGAATGGCCTCGATCCCGACGCCATTGCGCGGAAGGATCCTAAGCGAGTGAACATTTCCGGGGAAGCCTCGCAAGGCAAACCATGGCGCGACATCTGGAGCGCGGGGCAGGGCATCGGCGCGGTCAAGGCGTCGCTGCCCGCCGCCGACTGGATCGCCGCGCTGGCGGCGGACTATGCGAAGGCGCGCCAGGCGATGGGAATCAGGCTATGAAAAGCCGCGCCGTTGTCCTCGTCTCGCGTCCCCACGGCGTGGCGCAAGCGGAGAATTTTGCTATCCGCGAAGCCGAACTCGGCGTCCTGCCGGAAGGACACGTTCGCGTCCGCAACGCCTTTCTGTCGGTCGATCCTGCGATGCGCGGCTGGATCGCCGACAGGGGCAACTATTCGGCCCCCGTCGAGATCGGTTCCGTCATGCGGTCGCTGGCGGTGGGCGAGGTCTCGGAGTCGAAGGTGCCGGAGTTTCGGCCGGGAGAGATCGTCACGGGATGGTTCGGCTGGCAGGAATTCGCCGATGTCGCGCCTTCGTCCGTCGTCCGCCGCGTGAAGGAGACCGACCTTCCGTATTCGCTCGCGCTCGGCGTTCTGGGCATAAACGGCGTCACCGCGCTGGTCGGGCTTGAGACGATCGGCGAGCCGAGGCCTGGCGAAACCGTGCTCGTCTCGACGGCGGCCGGCGCGGTCGGATCGGCAGTCGGGCAGATAGCAAAAATCCTCGGCTGCCGGGCCGTTGGCATCGCCGGCGGCTCGGAGAAGGCGCGGACGTGCCGCGAGCTTTTCGGTTATGACGCGGCGATCGACTATCGCGGGCCCGGCCTTGCCGAGGCGCTGGCGGCCGCCTGCCCGGACGGTGTGAACGTTTATTTCGACAACACGTCCGGGGCGATCAGCGATGCGGTCTGGCCGAGGCTCGCGGTTGGCGGACGCGTGGTGATCTGCGGCACCGCGTCCTTTTCATCGTGGGATCCGTGGCCAAACGGCCCGCGCCTCGAACGCCATCTGCTTGTGAAGCGGGCGCGTGCTCAGGGCTTCGTCGTCTTTGACTATGCGGACCGCTGGGAAGCCTCGGTCGCAAAGCTCGCCGACTGGGTGCGGGCCGGCAAGCTTCGCTATTCCGAGGACGTGCTCGACGGGATTGAAGCCTGCCCCGATGCGCTTGCGGGACTTTATCGCGGCGAGAACAGGGGTAAGCGGCTGATTCGCCTGACCAAATAGCTGAGTCTCGGCAGCCCACCGACAAAGACTTTGCGCCTTCCGTTTCTTAGATCGTGTGGTCAGTTTTCTGGTGCCTGGGCCTAGACATCCCGCCATCGGCGCCAAACTGCGCTGCATTGCACGAAGGGGCCGCTCGCGGCGAAAGCGGTGATGAAGGGGTCTGATTGGCGGCGCTACGCGTCGCGATAGACCGGCGATCGCTTCTCACGAAAAGCGCTCACCGCCTCGCGATGGTCCTCGGTATCGATCAGGATCACTTGCTGCCGGTCCTCAAAGGCCAGCGCGGCCTCGAGGCTCGGCGCGTCGATCTCGGTGCTGATCGACTCCTTCGTCATGCGCAGCCCCATCGGCGCGGCCTTGAGCATGTCGGCGGCGAGCGCCAATCCCGCCTCCAGAAGCTGATCCGCCGGAACAATCTCGCTGACCAGTCCCATACGTAAGGCCCGTTCAGCTTCGACGAAACGACCACTCAGGAGAAACTCTGAGGCGCTCGAAAGGCCGACTAGTCGCGGAAGGAGATAGCCGGCGCCCATGTCGCAACCGCCGAGACCGACCCGGATATAGGCCGCGTTCATTCGTGCGTCCGGCGACGCGTAGCGTACGTCGCAGGCAAGCGCGAGAGAGAACCCGCCGCCGCAGGCTGCTCCGTGGACGAGCGCGATGATCGGCTGCGGGCATGAACGCATGGCGCGCACCACGCCGGAATAGACCTTCTGCATCGCCATCTGGCTTTGCGCCCGACCCGGCCCTGGCTCCACAAATGCGTTCGTTCCCAGATCGGCACCGGCGCAGAAGTGGCGGCCCTCCGCTCTAAGGATGACAACTCGGACATCGAGACGCGTTCTAAGCGCCTCGAAATAGGCCGCGATCTCCCGCGCCATTTCAGGCGAAAGCGCATTCAGAGCCTCCGGCCGGTTAAGCGAAAGGATTTCGACTGCACCCTCCCGCTCGAGCTTCAGCGTCGCATAGGTCATTTTGCGGATCCGTCCCTGCTCAGATCGGCGGATGGTCCTGCACTTCTGCGTAGCGGGCAAAGCCTTTGCCGACGCCATACTCGACGATGCCGTACCCGACCTCATCTCCGTCGGTCACTTCGATGACATGATCGCTTAGCGTGCGGACGAGCTTGCGCGTCTCAGGCTTGGCAAGGGTCCAGACGTCGTGCTCGGAATAGAGCTTGCCCTTGTCGTCACCATGCGACCAACCGTTGAGCCCGCCGTAAAGGCCGCCCTTGAGGAAGTACCGGCCGGGCAGGGCGCGGATCTTCAGCCTCCTTGTCGAGCCGTCGGAGAATCGGGCCTCGAACTTGGCGCTCTCAAGCGTCTGGCCAAGCGGGTCCTGGGCCCATGCGATGTCGTGCGAAACGTCGTTGAGCCGGACGCTCTCCTTGGCGCCGCTGCCCAGCGTCCTAACCTCTTCGCCGGAAATGTAGATCTTGTCGCCGGGCCCGCGTTCTTTGAAGAAGATGTGCAGGCCCCTGTCCTTGAACTGGGCGGTCGTCCAGCAATAGAAGAAAGGCGGATAAAACGTCAGGGGCGGGTTGGTATCGTCGGTGCGCATCTCGGCGCGGATGCCCCAGGAATGGTCGCGCTGTCCAAGCCATTCCGTTGGCTTGATCTCGCGCCGCTCGCCGGCGACCTCGATCCAGCCGCGATAGGCGCCGAGCTGCTGCGCCCGCGCCATATGCTCCGTCACGCGGCCGCCGCGACGGCGGAAGTGCTCGCCCTCCTCGTGTGGATTCATGGTCGCCAGAAATTCGAGGTCGAAAGCGAGGCCGGATTCATTGGGCTTCAGCGTCAAGCGATGACGGCGCAAGCCTTCGAGGATTTCGATCTCCAGCGGGCCGACGACCGTGTGCAGCGGGTTCGGCCTCAGCCGCCGCGAGACGCGGATATTGTACTGCTTGCCCCCGAAGGCGACGCCGGCGAACCCGTCCATCACGTTGCGGTTGGGGTGCCAGCCGAGCCCGATGTCAAAGATGAAATCGCCCCCCGGAATCGGATGGCCCGTGTACCAGAGCCGCTCCATCCAGGCCGGATCGGAACTCATCACGTGGTCGAAGGTCGTCGGCAACTGGTGGCCGATGAAGTCGTCCTGCTTGCTCAGCATGGTAAATTCCGCTCACGTCTTCTCGGCGCCGCCGGACATTTCGACGAACATCGGCCGGGCGCTGGTTGAGATTTCGTATTTCGCCTGTCGGGCGAGATAGGTGTCGATGGCGGTTTCCGCCCGCGCGACGGCCTGCTCGGGGAGGCGCGCGCGGTTGGCGCCGAGCCAGTCGATCAGGTTGCACAGGCTCGCGTCGCCCGCGTCCCGCATCGCTTCGAGGGCATTTGCGTCCGGCAGGGCGGCGGGAGCGTGAACATCGAGCAGGGGCGCGCCGGGGAGGTCGGGCGCGAGCGCCTTGAGCTCGCGGCTTGCGTCTTCGAGCGCGCTCAGTTGATCGAGGAGGAAAGCATTGGACCACGAAGCGCGGAGCTTGAGGCTGTTGAGCATGTAGACGACGCCAAAAGCCTGCCCGCGCGCATAGTCGCCCTCGACGCGGGGAATGACTTCCTTCCTCAGCGTCGCGACCATGCCGTCGATCAGGCGGCCGAGGGAATTGTTCATGCCGCCTGCTCCAGGGTCCGGCCGATCTGGCGGAAGACTGGCGCGATCTGCGTCGCCATGGCGGGCATCCGCATGTCGTTGAACAGTCCGTCCTCGAAGCAGCGCGCGGCGGCCATATGGGTGAAGGCGAGCTTCAGCAGCGAGAACACCAGGTAGAACCGAAGCGAGGCGCGATCGACGGAGAGGCCGGATTGCGCCTCGTAGCGGGCGAGAAAATCCGCTTCGCTAGCAAGCCCACAGACGAGCGGCGTGCCGCCCCGATATTGCGGCAGGAAGGCCCAGCCGAGGTCCTCAACCGGATCGCCGAGATGCACGAGCTCCCAGTCAAGGATGGCCGAGATCCGCCCGTCTCTTTCGAGGAAGTTGCCGAGCCGGTAGTCGCCATGCACCATCGACAGTCGCCGGGCGGCGGGGGCGTTGGCGCGCAGCCACGCAAGAGCGCGATGCGCCATGGGATGGGGGCGCAGCGTCCATCGCCGGAAGCGCGCCTCCCAGTCGTCGATCTGCCGGTGGGCGGCGTTGTCGAGCGTAACCCCTTCGCCCCACTTCGCAAGCGGCGTCGCGCGCCAGTCAAAGCGATGCAGGGCTGCAAGCGCGCCAATGAAATCCGCCGCGAGCGAGTCCCGCCGCGCGCCTTCTAACGCCTGTCCCTGCGAGCCCCAGGGGAGGGGCGTGTCGCCCTCGACCTTCTCGCTGAGGAAGAAAGGGGCGCCGAGGATCGCAGGATCGTCGCTCGCCAGATAGACCCGCGGCGCGGGAACGTCGCCGCCCGCCAGCGCGCTCAGCGATTCGAACTCCGGCATTGCGCTATAGGGCGCAAACAACCCATACGGCGGCCCAACGCGAAGGATCGCCTCCTCGGCGTCCGGGAAGCCCGAGAGCGAGACCGCGCAGGTGATCCAGGAGAAGCCGGCGGGAAATTTCGCCACGTCAGTGACGGACACCGGGCGTCCCGCCGCCGCGCCAAGATAGTCGCCGAGACGCTTACGCAGGCGCTCGACCGATTCAAACGCCGGGGCGTCGGCGGACGCCGCTCCAGGGGACTCCCTCACCAAAAATCCTCGCGTTGATGATGCGTCGACAAAACTCGTCGCATTTTTTAATAAACTAGCACACGATCGCCCGGCAAGCAAACGACCGCGTTGCTCGGCCGGAAGTCAGCTTTCTCCAAAAAAAGCTGCGATTGCCTCCGCGCTGGGGCTGGACAAACAGTTAGCGTCGATGATACACTATATTACTAGTTGATGCAGAGCCGCCTTTCGCTCTCGCGCGCAGGAGGAAACGATGCAGGCGGGTCGAGCCCGACGCACTCGCGCCGGCTATATGCCTCTCATCTTCCCGACCGTTGCAGCGCACCACAAAGGGTGGCTCTGCTTCTTCAACCGGTCGCGAGGTCGCTGAGATGGAACTGACAGCATTCTCCTTCGAGGTCGTGGACGGCGTCGCACATATCACGATGAACCAGCCGGACCGCGGCAATCCGTTCGACGAGGCCTTCGCCGCGGACTTCGATTGCCTCGCAACCGAGTGTTCGGTGCGCGACGATGTGCGTGCAGTGCTCCTCGACGCGAAGGGTCGGTTCTTCAGCGTCGGTGGGGACCTCAACGCGTTGACCCGAAGCCGTGAGGATCTCGCGCGCTTCGTCTCCGGCGCAACGTCCAACCTCCATATGGGCATCGCGCGGTTCGCCCGCCTTGACGCCCCGGTTGTGGCGGCAGTGCATGGATTGGCGGCGGGCGGCGCAGTTGCGCTCGTCGCTGGGGCCGATTTTGTGCTCGCCTCGCCGAGCGCAAAATTCTACGCCGCCTTCGCCGGGATCGGCATTGTCAGCGATAGCGGCGGCAGCTATTTCCTGCCGCGCCGGATGGGGTCGCGCCGCGCGGCGCAGTTCTACATGCTCAACGAAACGCTGACCGCCGAAGAAGCGGCAGTCACTGGCCTGATCAACCGTGTCGTCGAGGCTGAGGCGCTGCACGCCGAGGCCTGGACACTTGCGCGCAGACTCGCGCAGGGCCCGACGCGCGCTTTCGGGGAAGCGAAAAACCTTCTTCTTTCCAGTCCAACAGAAAGTCTCGAAGGGCAGCTCGAAAACGAAGCGCGGGCCATGGCGCGCGTCACCCGCTCCGAGGACGCCTGGAATGCGATGCGCGCCGTACTCGCCAAGCAGAAGCCGACCTTCGCGGGCCGCTAGCGCGGCCGTTCGCCCCATCCGATGCACAGGTCTGTTCCCCATGATTTGCAACGACGACCAACTCGCCATCCGGGACCTCGCGCGCCGCTTCGCGCGCGATAAACTCGCTCCGCAATATCAGGCGCGCGACAAATCCGGCGTCCTCGACCGTGCGCTTCTTCGCGAGATGGGGCAGCTTGGCCTGATGGGCGTCGACCTGCCCGAGGCCGTTGGCGGCCTCGGAGCGCCGGGCGTCACCACCGGCATCATCGCCGAGGAGCTTGCGTACGGAGACTTCAACGTCAGCGCCGTGCCCGTCGGCGTCTCGCTTCTCGGCGCGATCATCATGAGCAGCGGGTCGCCGCAACTCGCCGACTACTGGATACCTCGGATGATCAGCGGCGAGACGCTGATGGGCGTCTGCGTGACGGAGCCGAGCAGCGGCTCGGATGCGGGTTCGATGAAGCTGCGCTGCCGCCGCGACGGCGATTCTTACGTTCTCGACGGCGAGAAGACATCGATCACCTTCGCCGATTGCGCCGACGCCTTCATCGTCTTTGCGCGCACCGGCGCGCCGGACAGCGGAGCGGCGGGGATAACCGCGCTGATTGTTCCCGCCGATGCGCCGGGCGTGGCGAGAACCCGCTTTAACGACGTTGGCAGCCATATCATCGGACGCGGCTCCGTCTTTTTCGAGGGCGTTCGGGTTCCGGTCGAGAACCGGCTCGGCGGGGAGAACCAAGGCTTTACGCACGTGATGCGCGGCTTCGACTTCAGCCGCGCCCTAATCTCCCTCCAATGCGTAGGCTGCGCGCAAGCGTCGCTCGATGAGGCCTGGGACTATACGAAGACCCGCACCGCCTTCAACGCGCCTATCGCCTCCTACCAGGGCGTGACTTTCCCATTGGTCGAGGGCGACAGCCAGATCGCGGCGATTCGGCAGCTTTCCTATCACGCCATTGCGCTTCGCGACGCTGGTCTGCCCCATACGGCAGAAGCGGCGATGGTCAAATGGATGGGGCCGAAGACCGCCTTCGATGTCATTCACCAATGTCTACTGACTTTCGGCCACTACGGCTGGTCGATGGACCTACCGCATCAGCAGCGGATGCGTGACGTTATGGGCCTCGAGATCGGAGATGGCACGGCGGGCATCATGAAGCTGATCGTCGCCCGCGAACGCGTCGGCCGTGTCGCGGTTCAGTACGGAAAGCGTTGAGTCTGCGGAGACAAAGGCCATGAAGATTCTCGTGCCCGTGAAGCGGGTGGTCGACTACAACATCAAGATCCGGATCAAGGCGGACGGGTCGGGGGTGGAACTGGCCAATGTAAAGCGGCAGAAGTTTGGCGGCGCTCGATTCCGAATTTGACCGACGTTGGTCTAAATCCCTCCACAAGGACACGATCCGATCAGTGACCCCGGCTAAATCGCCAAACAAGTTGGTCGAGTCTACTGGCGCCCACTTGACCATCTCGATAAGTAAGCGGCTTCGAAACGCAGCGCTGGGTAGGGCCGTAAGCTCGCTGCGGTCGTCGCGATGCCGCGGCGAACCGAAGGTGTCAACCTCGGCGAATTCCAGACCTTGGCCGGCGCGGTGGCGAAGCTGACGTAGGAGAGCGGTGAAGCCTGATCGGCCAGGAAACACCGCATCGCCAGTGCGGACTCTTTGCTGGCGATCGAGCACCGCGAGTGCGGCGGAAGAGAGCGGCACGACGTGTTGTTTGGCGCCCTTCATCCTCTCCGGCGGGACTGTCCACAATCTGCGATCGAAGTCGACGACGGCCCAACGCGCTTCGAACGCCTCCGATGGCCGCACAGCGGTTAAGACCATAAACAGCCATGCCCCAAACGCGCTGCATTCTTCATCTTTGAGCGCTCGAAAGACCTCTCTCGCGTCGTCGAATCGGTCGAATCGACGCCCCGCCGCTGCCTCAGGCGGATCCCGCGTCCCCCCTCAGTGCGAGGGCTCTGGTGCAAATAGCCGGTGCCGGAAAGCG
>Ga0209006_10000370_pt1 | contig 44561 bp, 42 predicted proteins | sample JacPin_JW_Ref_O2_FD_188567 | JGI IMG/M metagenome (GOLD analysis project Ga0209006, IMG submission 188567) | Forest soil microbial communities from Algoma, Ontario, Canada - Jack Pine, Ontario site 1_JW_Ref_O2 (SPAdes) (version 2) | ecosystem: Environmental > Terrestrial > Soil > Boreal...
CTGATCGACCTTGATCTGATCGCCCACTTTGATGTGCCAGCGCACGATTTCGGCCTCTGCCAGGCCTTCGCCCAGATCCGGAAGATTGAATGTCGTCATGCGCCCTCCGTCAAAGGCTTGCGGCAGCTATTCGGTGAGCGTATCGCGCACGGCGTCAATAATGCGCGCGACGCTTGGAATGTAGTCGTACTCAAGGCGGAACAGGGGCATCGGCGTGTCGTAGCCGGTGACGCGCTTGATGGGCGCCTGCAAGTCATAGAGCCCGTGCTCGGCCACCGTCGCGGCAATCTCCGCGCCGACTCCGCAGTTGCGCGCCGCCTCGTGCACGATGATGAGCCGGCCGGTCTTCGCCACCGACTCCAAGATCGTGTCATGGTCGATGGGCGAAATAGTCGCAAGGTCAATCACCTCGCAAGACACCCCGTCTTTTTGCAGCTGATCCGCAGCGCGCAGCGTTTCGAAGGTCATGGCGCCCCAGGTAACGATGGTCGCGTCATTGCCTTCGCGCAGGCGGTAGCACACATCAAGCGGCAGCGCCTGGCCGTCGTCCGCGATTTCCTGGCGCACCAGACGGTAGAGGCGTACCGGCTCCAGGAACATCACCGGATCCGGATCGCGGATCGAGGCCAAGAGAAGCCCGTAGGCGCGCGCCGGCGAGGAGGGGCAGACGACGCGCAGACCCGGGTGATGCGCGAGCATAGCCTCCAGGCTCTCGGAGTGATGCTCCGGGGCGTGAATGCCGCCGCCGTGCGGCATGCGCATCACGAGCGGCAATGTGATGCGGCCACGGGTGCGATGCCGCATGCGCGCCATGTGGTTCGCGATCTGATCCATGGCGGGGTAGATGAATCCCATGAACTGAATTTCGGCGATGGGGCGCAGTCCCTGGGCGGCAAGCCCGATCGACATGCCGGCAATCATCCCTTCGGCAAGCGGCGTGTCCTGCACGCGCTCCTTGCCGAATTTCTCCTGCAGGCCGGCCGTGGCGCGGAACACCCCGCCGTTGATGCCGATATCCTCGCCCAGCACCACGACGGTCGAGTCGTGCGCCATCTCCCACGCGTGCGCGCGGTTGATGGCTTCGATCATCGTGACTTTTGCCATGGCGGGGCGCGCGCAGGATCAGTGGGCGCCGGAGGATGCGTAGCGGCGCGCCGCATCGCGCTGCTCGCGCGTGCTCTTGGGCAGGCGCGCAAACAAAAAATCGAACATGGCATCGGTCGACTGCTTGGGTGTGTTCAGGTACTCCTCCACAGCCGCGTCGACGAGCCCGGCGCACTCGGCCTTCAGGGCCTCCTCGCGCGCGTCATCCCAGGCGCCTGTGCTTTTGAGATAGGCGCGAAAGCGCAGCAGCGGCTCACTCTTCCACGCATCCTTCACCTCGTGCTCCTTGCGGTAGCGCGTCGCATCGTCGGCCGTGGTGTGGTCGCTCAGACGGTAGGTCACCGCCTCGATGACAGTGGGACCCTTGCCGGCGCGCGCTGCGGCGATGGCTTCAGCCACCGTGTGGCGCACCGCAATGATGTCGTTGCCGTCGACCTGCACGCCGGGGATGCCGGCGGCGATGGCCTTCTGTGCAAGGGTCGCGGTCGCGGTCTGATCCTCGATGGGAACCGAGATCGCCCATTTGTTGTTGACGATGACGAAGATGGCAGGCAGAGCACGGGCGCCGGCGAGGTTCATGGCTTCGTAGAACGCGCCCTGGGAGGTGCCGCCGTCGCCGATGAACGCGAGCGCGCAGCGGGTTTCGCCGCGGATCTTCATGGCCATGGCGGCGCCTGCGGCGTGCAGCATCTGCGAGCCGATCGGCACGCTCCAGGCGAAATCCTGGCGCGACTCCTTGAAGTCATTGCCGCGCTCATCGCCTCCCCAGTAGAGGAGCACGTCCGTCATCCTCACTCCGCGCCAGAACTGTGCGCCGTACTCGCGATACACGGGGATGAGCACATCGTCCGCCCGCATCGCGGCCGCGGCGCCCACATGCGTGGCCTCGTGGCCGAGACAGGAGGCATAGGTGCCGAGCTTGCCGGTGCGCTGCAGATTGATGGCCTTGGTATCGAAGGTGCGCACCAGCGTCATCAGGCGGTACATCTTCACAAGCTCGGCCGCATCCTGCGTGAAGTGCGGCAGCTTCCCGCCGGCCTTCCCATCGGCGTCGAGAAACTGGCAATACTTAACCTCGAATTGCGCAATCGTCTTCAAAAATGACCCCCCGCGAGCGGCGCCGAATTATACATGAGGGACAGCAGCTTACATTTTCGTCAGGGGTCCGATTTGCAGGGCGCGCCCCAGGAGGATGTCGAGAGCCCGGTCGAGCGCCACGCGCTCCCCGCGCGACAGCGGGTGCAGGAGCGAGCGCTCGTAGGCAAGCGCGAAGGGCGCGACCTCCGCATGAATATGCCGTCCGGCCGCGGTTAGACGCAGCACGGAGCGACGCCGGTCGGCATGGGCCATGCGCCGCTCCAGCCGTGCGCTCTTCAGGAGCGCGCGCACGGCGCGGCTGACCGCGACCTTGTCCATGGCCGTGCGCTGCGCGACCTCCGCGGCCGAGAGGTCGGGGGAGTTCGCGAGCACAGCCACCACGCGCCATTCGGGAATCGACAGGCCGAAGCGTTCGCGATAGGCCCCCGCGATCGAGCTACTCACCAGATTCGTCAGCACCGAGAGGCGATACGGCAGAAAGTTTTCCAGCAGCAGGACCGGCTTGGACATGGCTTGGGTTCGTTGCAGGCGGGTCAGAGCGTATAATAGTTGCAAATGTAACTATTCGCGCGCCGGAGATCCGCTATGCCCGAGCTCTTCGAGAATCCGATGGGAACCGACGGCTTCGAGTTCGTCGAGTACGCCGCTCCCGATCCGCAGGCCCTGCGCGCACTCTTCGAACGCCTAGGGTTCCCCGTAGTCGCACGGCATCGCTCGAAGAACGTCACGCGGCATGCGCAGGGCGACATCAATTTCATCATCAATGCGGAAGCCGACTCCTTCGCGCAGGGGTTTGCCCGTGCGCACGGACCGTGCGCTTGCGCGATGGCCTTCCGGGTGCGCGACGCGGCATTTGCATATCGGCGCGCGCTGGAACTGGGTGCGCGGCCGGGCCCGCAGAGTGCAGGTCCCATGGAGCTCAACATCCCCTGCATCGAAGGCATCGGCGGCTCGCTCATCTATCTCGTCGATCGCTACGGTGAGCAGTCGATTTACGATGTCGATTTCCGCGCCGTCAAAGACAGCGCAGGCGCGGAGCCCACGGGTCTTGCCTGTATTGACCACTTGACGCACAACGTGATGCGCGGGCGTATGGACTATTGGACGAGCTTCTACGAGCGGCTATTCAATTTTCGCGAGATCCGCTACTTCGACATTGAGGGCAAGAAGACCGGGCTCTTCTCGCGCGCGCTCACCAGTCCGTGCGGGCGCATCCGCATTCCCATCAATGAGTCACAGGACGACAAGAGCCAGATCGAGGAGTACCTGAAGGCCTACCAGGGCGAGGGCATCCAGCATATTGCGCTTGCGAGCACGGACATCTACCGCACGGTCGACGTGCTCACGCGCCAGGGGGTCGAATTCCAAGACACGCCCGACACCTACTACGAGGGCATCAACGAGCGCGTGGGCGGCCATGGCGAGCGGATCGAGGAGCTCGCGCGGCGGCGGATCCTGATTGACGGCAATCCGGGTAAGGGCGAGGGCATCCTGCTGCAGATCTTCACGCAGAACGTGATTGGCCCGATCTTCTTCGAAATCATCCAGCGAAAGGGCAACGAGGGCTTCGGCGAGGGTAACTTTCGTGCGCTCTTTGAGTCCATCGAGCTTGATCAGATGCGCCGCGGCGTCGTCTAGGGGTCTGTTGGCACTACGCAATATCCTGCCGGGATGGAACACCCGAACAGTAGACACGCCTCGAGCCGCATTTGCCGATTCAGAATCGTCGGTAGGTGGAATACCGAAAGGAGCGTCCGCGTGACGACAAGACACTTGGATCGATGGGCCGGAGCGTGCACGCGGGCAGTGGTGCTATCCGCGCTGGCGGGCTTCGCGGCGGCCGATGCGGCCCCGTACGAGCGCATGGCGCCTCTTGAGCAATACCTAATGTCTTCCGGTTCCGAGGTCGCACTCGCGCGCAGTGCCGCGCCGGCCGCGATCTCCGAGAAGGCCACGATCCTCACTCTCGATGCGCAGGGTTATCAGACCGCCGTGCGCGGCACCAACGGATTCACCTGTCTCGTGGAGAGGTCGTGGATGTCGCCGGGCGCAAGCCCTGATTTCTGGAATCCGAAGTTGAGGGGACCGGTTTGCTACAACCCGGCAGCGTCCGCGTCCGTACTCGCGTATAGGCTGCGGCGGACGAAGCTCGCACTTGCTGGAGACTCGAAGGAAAGGATTATCGATGAGGTTCGCGCCGCGGTGGCGCGCAAGGAGCTCGCCCCACCCGAACCGGGCGCGATGTCCTTCATGATGGCGAAGGATGGGTACCTGGGCGATGACGTGGGCCATTGGCATCCGCACCTCATGTTCCACCTGCCCAAAGTCGCGGCCGCGAGCTGGGGAGCAAACCTGCCGGGGTCTCCGGTGGTCCTCGACGAGCGCGAAGTCCCGGAGCCCGAGACAATGTTTCTGGTGCCCGTGTCCCGCTGGTCGGACGGAACGACGGCGGCGGCTCATTAGGCACTGCGTCAGTAGTGTTAACAGGCTCTAGGCGCGATGTTCGCGCGCGAGGTACTCCTCGCTTTGCATTTCGACGAGGCGACTCGCGGCGCGCGCGAAATCGAGCACCAAGCGCTCGCCGCGATACAGCTCCGTCGGTGGCGCTGCTGCACTCACGACAAGCTTGACGCTGCGGTCGTAGAGCTCATCGACGAGCGCGATGAAACGCCGTGCCTCATTGTCATGCTCGGCATCCAATTGCGGTACGTTGGCTAGGAACACCGTCTGATAGGTGCGCGCAATCTCGATGTAGTCGTTCTGGCTCCTCGGGCCCGCACAGAGCGCCGCGAACTCAAACCAGATGGCGGTGCCTGCCTCGCACACGACCTCAATGGGCCGGCCTTCGATGTGCACTGTGCCCGCATGCGGTGCGCCGCCCGTGGCGATCTTCCTGAAAAGCGCTGCGAGCTGCAGCTTCGTTTCGGGGGCGCTGCTTGCAAAGTAGATGCCTGCGGAGGTGAGATCGCGCAGGCGATAATCCATGCCCGCATCGACCTCGAGCACGCGCGTGTGGCGCTCGAGAAGCTCGATGGCCGGCAGAAAGCGCTCGCGCTGCAGGCCGTTCTCATAGAGCCGCCGCGGCGGCAGGTTTGAGGTCGCAACGAGCGCCACGCCGTGGCGAAACAATGCGGCGAAGAGGCCGCCGACGATCATCGCGTCCGCGATGTCGCTGACGAAGAGTTCATCCAGGCACAGGACGTGGGCCTCGCGGGCGACGCCTTTGGCGATCTCCTCGAGAGGCGCGGACGTTTGCGCAAGCTCGGCCAAGCGCGCATGCACGTCGTACATGAAGCGGTGAAAATGTCGCCGCTGCTTTTGCGCAAAAGGCAGGCTCTCAAAGAAGAGGTCCATGAGGTAGGTCTTGCCGCGGCCGACGTCCCCCCAAAGATAAAGCCCGCGCACGCTTTCGCGGCCGCGCAGCCGCGCGAGCCAGTGCCGCGCACTGCCGAGCGACTCGCGTTCGATCAGACGCTCGCGCAGATCATCGAGCGCGTCGACCGCTGCGCGCTGCGCTGGGTCGGCGTGAAATCCGCTGCGGGCGAGCTCGCGCGCGTAGATCTCATCGAAGGTCGTCAACTCCGCAGCTCTTCGAGGTCACGAAAATGCTCGAGCGCGTCTGGATTGGCGAGCGCGTCGCGGTTCTGCGCGGGCCGTCCATGAATGACATTGCGCACGGCAAGCTCGGTGAGCTTGCCCGAAAGCGTGCGCGGCATATCGGGGACCGCGATGATCTTGGCCGGCACATGCCGCGGCGTGGTGCGCGCGCGGATGACGCTGCGGACCTTCTGATCGAGTGCGGCATCGAGCGTGTAGCCGCCTTGCAGGCGCACAAAGAGAACGATGCGCACATCGCCCTGCCAGTCCTGAGCGACGGCGAGCGCCTCGGCGATCTCCGCCATACCCTCTACTGCCGTATAGATCTCCGCCGTGCCGATGCGCACGCCGCCCGGATTCAGGACCGCATCGGAGCGGCCGTAGATGATGAGACCGTCGTGCTCGCTGAGCGCCGCGTAGTCGGCGTGGTGCCAAACTCCGGGGAAGCGCTCGAAATAAGCCGCGCGATAGCGGCTGCCGTCGTCATCGCCCCAGAAGCCGAGCGGCATGGATGGAAAAGGCGCCGTACACACGAGCTCGCCACGCTCGCCGGCGACGGGGCGGCCCGCGGTGTCAAATATCTCCACTCGCAGCCCAAGACCGCGACACTGGATTTCACCACGATAGACCGGACGCGTCGGACAGCCGAGCGCGAAGCAGGAGACGATGTCGGTGCCTCCGGAAATGGAGGACAGCTGCACGTCTGCCTTCACGTCGCGATACACGAAGTCGAATCCTTCGGGCAGAAGCGGCGAGCCCGTGGAGAGGATGGTGCGCAGCGCCGGCAGCTCGAGCGCGCGCGCCGGCGCGAAACCGCTCTTCTCGAGCGAGGCGAGATACTTGGCGCTGGTGCCGAATATCGTCAGGCGCTCCTCGGCCGCCATGCGCCATAGCACTCCCGGATCCGGATGAAAGGGCGAGCCTTCGTAGAGTACCAGCGTCGTGCCGGTGGCAAGCGCGCTCATCAGCCAGTTCCACATCATCCAGCCGCAGGTGGTGAAGTAGAAGAGCCGGTCTTCGCGGCGCACATCGGTGTGCAGCAGGTGCTCCTTCTGATGCTGCAAGAGCGTGCCGCCCGCGCCGTGAACAATGCACTTCGGCTTCCCGGTGGTGCCCGAGGAGTAGAGGATGTAGAGCGGCTGATCGAAGGGGCACTGCAGGAATTTCAAGACAGCATCGGCGATTCCAAATTCTCCCCAGTGCAGGACTTTGGCGGTGCCCGCCGGGATTCGTTCCAGCGCAGCGTTGGAACTTGCGTAGGACACGACCACGAGCGCGGCCACGCTTGGAAGCTGCGGCAGGAGTTCCGCAATGAGGCCGAGCGAGTCGAGTGTCTTGCCGCCGTAGAAGTAACCGTCGGCTGCGAACAGCACCTTGGGGGCGATCTGTCCGAAGCGATCGACCACGGCGCCCAAGCCAAAATCGGGCGAGCAGGAGGACCAGATGGCGCCCAGGCTGGCGGTTGCGAGCATGGCAATGGCCGTCTCGGGCAGATTGGGCAGGAAAGCTGCGACGCGGTCGCCGGCCACGACGCCCGCCTCTTTGAGTCCTGCGGCGACGCGGGCCACTTCATCGTAGAGCTGCCCGTAGGAGAGCTCGCTCCTTGCGCCGCGTTCGTTGCGAAATACGATCGCAGGCTGCGCATCACGGTAGCGCAGCAGGTTCTCGGCGAAATTGAGGCGCGCGCTCGGAAAGAAGCGCGCGCCGGGCATGGCGTCTGGATTTTCAATGACGGGCCCGTCTTTGGCGCAGCTTGCGCGCACGTCGGCGAAGCGCGCGAGCTCAGCCCAAAACAGCGCGGGATTGTCGATGGACCAGCGGTAGACATCGGCGTAGTCCACCATCGCCAAGCCTTGGCGGGCATTGACGCAATCCATGAACCGCGCAAGGTTCGTCGCGGCTGCGCGCTTGGGCGAGGGACTCCAAATCGGAGACATGGCGGCGTCAGAGCATTTGGTAGTTCGGTCCGGAGCCGCCCTCGGGCGTGGTCCAGGTGATGATTTCGTACGGATCTTTGATGTCGCAGGCCTTGCAGTGCACGCAGTTGGCGGCGTTGATCTGCAGACGGCGGCCGCCCTTGCCGTCCTCGACCATTTCATAGACGCCGGCTGGGCAGAAGTTCTGGCAGGGATTGCCGAACTCGCGGGTGCAGCGCTCGACGCAGATGGAGGTGTCCGAGACGTGCAGGTGCACCGGTTGATTCTCATCGTGCGTGTTGCCGGCAAAAAACACCGAGGAGACGCGGTCGCGCGGCGGCAACGTGCGCGCACCCCAGCCGCGCTCGGGCGATTCAAATTCATCCAGCCGCTCAAGCTTCGACCAGTCAGCCTTATTCTTTAAGGTCCAGGGCGAGGCGCCGCGCGTGACATAGGTTTCCCAGGCGCCGTTCAAGAGCCCGAACCAAAGCCCGCGTTTCATGCCAGGGGCGATGTTGCGCACTTGGCGCAGCTCACGGCCGCCGACGGAGGCGCGCCAGCGCGCATCAAAGCCCGTGACGGAGCTCGCCTCGACCAGGTGCTCGGCGGCGAGCACGCCGGAGCGAATGGCCTGATGAATGCCCTTGATCTTCGGAAAGTTGAGCGTGCCGCCGGCGTCGCCTATCAAGAGAGCCCCCGGCATCTCCAGAGTCGGCAGCGACTGCCAGCCGCCCGAGGCGATGGTGCGCGCGCCGGCGGCTAGGATTTCCCCGCCCTCGAGGAGCGGCTTCACCGTCGGATGGTTCTTGAACTGCTGGAAAGCCTCGAAGGGTTTGAAGCGCGGGTCTGAATAATCGAGGCCGGCCACGTAGCCCACGTACACCCGATTGTTGTCGAGGTGGTAGAGAAAACTGCCGCCGTAGGTCTTGTGATCGACCGGCCAGCCGACCGAGTGCTGAATCAAACCTGCCTCGACACGTCCGGCAGGCAATTGCCACAGTTCCTTGAGCCCAAGTCCAAAGGTCTGCGGGTTGTGACCCTCTGCGAGGTTGAAGCGCTGGATGAGCACTTTGGAAATCGAGCCACGGCAGCCTTCCGCCAGAAGCGTGACTTTGGCGTGTACCTCCGCGCCCGGCGTGTAGTTGGGGCCGTGCGAGCCATCTTTGAGCACGCCCATATCGCCGATGCGCACGCCTTTGACGGCGCCTGCGTCGTCAAAGACAGGAGCGGCCGCTGCGAATCCGGCAAACACATCGACGCCAAGACCTTCGGCCTCTCCCGCAAGCCAGGGCGTGAGTTGCCCCAATGAGATGATGAAGTTGCCGGTATTGTGCATCTGGCGCGGCACGAGCGGAAAACGCGTGGCGCCGGTTCGCGTCATCAAGGAGAACTCATCGCGCAGCGCCGGCACCTTCATGCCGGGGTAGTCGCGCCGCCAATGCGGCAGCAGCGTCTCAAGCGGCCCCGGTTCCAGAACCGCACCGGAGATCGAATGCGCGCCGACGCTTGCGCCCTTTTCCAGGACGCACACATTTTTATCGGGTGCGAGCTGCTTTAAGCGGATGGCTGCTGCGAGGCCCGCAGGTCCCGCACCCACGATCACGACGTCGTATTCCATCACATCAGTCATGGCTGCCTCATTTGGGCTGCATGCGGATCGCGCCGTCGAGGCGGATGGTCTCGCCGTTCAACATGGCAATCTCAAAGATGGTCGCCACCAAGCGCGCGAACTCCTCGGGCTTGCCGAGGCGTGCGGGGAAGGGGATCTGCTTGGCGAGAGACTCCTGCTGCTCCTTTGACATGGACTCGATCATCGGCGTCAGGAAAATCCCGGGCGCGATGGCCATGCAGCGGATGCCAAACTGCGCAAACTCGCGCGCGATCGGCAGCGTCATTCCCATGACCGCCGCCTTGGTCGCAGAGTAGGCGGCTTGGCCGATCTGTCCTTCGAAGGCGGCGACCGAGGAGGTGTGGATCAGAAGACCCCGTTCGCCATCCTCGTTCGGCGTGTTCTTCTGCATGAGGGCGGCCGCCGCCTTGTCACAGAGAAAGGTGCCGATGAGATTGATGTGGATGACCTTGGTGAAGAACTCGCCCGCCATCGGACCGTTGCGGCCGAGCACGCGCGCCGCGCCGATGACGCCCGCGCAGTTGACGAGAAGATTGATGCCGCCCATACGCTCGGCGGCGGCCTCCATGGCGGACACGACCTCCGCTTCGGAGGTGACGTCGCATTTGACGAAGTTTGCACGCGCGCCGATCGCCGTCGCGGCCGCGCGTCCCGGGCCTTCCTGAACGTCGAGCAGCGTAACCTGGCCCCCAGCCTGCGCGAAATGGCGCGCCACGGCATGGCCCAGGCCCGATGCGCCGCCTGTGATGACGGCGCGTGCCTCAGCAATCTTCATGTGTTCCCCCTACATCCGAAATATGCCGTAGCGCTCAGCCTCGGGCGCCGGCCCGTTTGCTGCCAGGTGCAATGCCAGTCCCAACACGCGGCGCGTGTCGAGCGGATCAATGACGCCATCGTCCCAGAGGCGTGCCGTCGCATAATACGGATTGCCCTGAGCTTCGTATTGGTTGCGCGTTTCGGCCATGAAACGCCGCTCGTCCTCTTCAGGCCAGGGCTCGCCGCGTGCCTGCGCGCCATCGCGGCGCACCGTGGCGAGCACCTGTGCGGCTTGCTCGCCGCCCATGACGGAGATGCGCGCATTTGGCCACATCCACAGGAAGCGTCCGCCGTAGGCGCGGCCGCACATCGCGTAGTTGCCCGCGCCGAATGAGCCGCCGATCAGCACCGTGAGCTTCGGCACCGTGGCGCAGGCGACCGCAGTCACCATCTTTGCACCGTCCTTGGCAATGCCGGCGTTCTCATATTTGCGGCCGACCATAAAGCCGGTGATGTTCTGCAGAAAGAGAAGCGGCACACGGCGGCGATTGCTCAACTGCACGAAGTGCGCGCCCTTGAGCGCCGACTCTGAGAAGAGAATGCCGTTGTTGGCGACGATGCCCACGGGGCAGCCCCAGATGTGCGCGAAGCCGCACACCAGCGTCGCGCCGTAATTGGACTTGAACTCGTGGAACTGCGAGCCATCCACCAGGCGGCCGATGATTTCGCGCACGTCGTACGGCTGACGGTTGTCCTGCGGGAGAATTCCATAGATCTCCTGCGGATCAAGCACCGGCTCCCTGGGCTCGGCGCAGGCGAGCCACGGCGCCGCCGGTGCCGGCAGACTTGCAATGATGGAGCGGGCAATCGCGAGCGCATGCGCGTCGTTATCCGCCAGATGATCGACGACGCCTGAGGTGCGTGCGTGCACGTCGCCGCCGCCGAGCGATTCTGCGTCCACCTCTTCGCCGGTCGCCGCTTTTACCAGCGGCGGCCCCGCCAAAAATATTGTGCCCTGATTCCTGACGATGACGGTCTCATCGCACATGGCGGGCACGTAGGCGCCGCCTGCCGTGCAGCTGCCCATGACGAGGGCAACCTGCGGGATGCCACGCGCGGATAGCTGCGCCTGATTGAAAAAGATGCGCCCGAAGTGATCGCGGTCGGGAAACACCTCATCCTGCAGCGGCAGAAAGGCGCCGCCCGAGTCGACCAGATAGACGCAGGGCAACGCATGCTCGAGCGCGATGGTCTGCGCGCGCAAATGCTTCTTCACCGTCAGCGGAAAATAGGTGCCGCCCTTGACCGTCGCATCGTTGGCGAGGATGAGACAGGAACGGCCTTGGATGCGGCCGATGCCACTGATGAGTCCCGCCGCCGGTGCATCGGCGCCGTACATGCCATGGGCCGCCAGCGCCGAGAGCTCGAGAAACGGACTGCCCGGATCGAGCAGAGTCTGCACGCGCTCGCGCGGCAGGAGCTTGCCGCGCGCGGTGTGCTTGCGGCGCGCTTCCTCGGAGCCACCGCGGCTGGCGCGCTCCACTTCCGAGCGCAGCGCAGTCGCAAGCTCCGCCATGCGTGCGTGATTGGCGCGGAAGCGCTCGCTGCCGGACTCGATCTGCGATGACAATGCGGGCATGCAGCGCTCGCTATGCGGCGCGCTCAAGAGCCATCGCCACCGCTTCGCCGCCGCCGATGCACAGCGACGCGACCCCGCGTTGCGCGCCGCGCCGCACCAGCGCGTGCGCCAGAGTCGTCACGATGCGCGCGCCGGTTGCGCCGATGGGGTGGCCCAGCGCGCAGGCGCCGCCGTGCACATTGACGCGCGCATGCTCGATGCCGACGTCGCGCATCGCCGCCATCGTCACCACCGCGAAGGCTTCATTGATCTCATAGAGATCGACGTCCTGCGATTTCCAGTCGAGTTGGCCGAGAGTTTTATTGATGGCGCCGATGGGCGCGGTCGTGAACCACTCAGGCTCAGCCGCGTGGCTCGTGTAGGCGAGAATGCGCGCCAGAGGCTTGATGCCGCGCGCGCGTGCGGTGGATTCGCGCATCAGCACGACGGCAGCAGCGCCGTCGGCAATGGATGAGGAGCTTGCGGCGGTCACGGTGCCGTCCTTGGAGAAGGCGGCCTTCATTGTGGGGATCTTTGAGATATCACAGCCGAAAGGCGTCTCATCGCGCGCCACGAGGATCTCGCCCTTGCGGCCTTTGACCGTGACGGGGGTGATCTCGGCGGCAAAGTGTTGCCCCTCGATGGCGGCCAATGAGCGGCGCACGGATTCGGCGGCGAAGGCGTCCTGGTCTGCGCGCGTAAACTGATAGCGGCTCGCGGTGCGATCGCCGAAGGAGCCCATCAGCTGGCCGTCAAAGGGACTCTGCAGTCCGTCATAGAACATATGATCGAGGATCTCGCCGTGGCCCATGCGATAGCCGCCGCGCGCTTTGGGCAGGAGGTAGGGCGAGTTGGTCATCGACTCAAGGCCTCCGGCCACGACCACCTCGACGTCGCCGGTGCGAATTTGATCCGCGCCCTGCATGATGGCTTTCAGCCCCGAGCCGCACATTTTGTTAATCGTGGTGGCGGGCGTGCCGACGGGGATGCCTGCGCCGATGGCTGCCTGCCGGGCGGGGGCCTGGCCCAAGCCCGCGGGCAGTACGCAGCCCATGATGACTTCCTGAATCTCAGCCGCCGCGATTCCCGCGGCTTCGAGCGCGCCGCGAATGGCCGCGGCGCCCAGCTGCGTCGCCGTCACCGGCGTGAACACGCCCTGAAAGGCTCCGATCGGCGTGCGCTTCGCCGCAACAATAACGACACCATGTTCCGACATGATCCACCGTGAGAGGAGTTAAGGGGCTGGATGTCCGCCCCATAGGTTATATTAGCACCCGGGTTTCCCAGCGCTCGACCGCTTACCCCATGAGCATTCCCGCGATAGAGATTGCGCGCGAGCCCGGTGCTCGCACCACCCCGCTGCGCTTCGTTTCCGCCGCCTCTTTGTTCGACGGCCACGACGCGGCCATCAATATGATCCGCCGCCTGCTGCAGGCGCAGGGCGCGGAAGTGGTGCACCTCGGGCACAACCGCAGCGTCGCCGACATCGTGCGGGCGGCGATCGAGGAAGACGCCGACGGGATTGCCGTGAGCTCCTATCAGGGCGGCCACGACGAGTATTTCCGCTACATGGTGGACATGCTGCGCGAGCGCGGCTACGAGCACATCCGTGTGGTGGTTGGAGGAGGCGGCACGATCGCGCCCCAGGAGATCGAGGCGCTCGAGCGCTATGGCGTGGAGAAGATCTATACGCCCGAGGACGGTCGGCGCATGGGCCTGGTCGGCATGATTGAGGATGTGATCCGGCGCGTGCGCGCCGTCGAGCGCCCGGCGTATGCCTTTCGTCCGCTGAACGCGCGCGACCACGGCCACCTGGCCCGAACCATATCGGTGCTCGAGGGAGCAGGCGGCGATGAACAGCCGCGCGAGGCGATTCGCCGCGCGCTTGCGCGGGTGAAGCCCAAGGCTCCCGTCATTGGCATCACGGGCACGGGCGGCGCCGGAAAATCGAGTTTGACGGATGAGCTCCTCGCGCGCCTGGTACGGCACTTTCCCGGGCGGCAGATCGCCGTCGTCGCGATGGACCCGACGCGCCGGCGCACCGGAGGCGCGCTCCTCGGCGATCGGATCCGCATGAACAGCCTCGCCGCCGAGTCGATCTTCATGCGCTCGCTCGCCACTCGCCGGCAGCACCTGGCAACGAGTGCCGTCCTGAAGGACGTCGTCGATCTTTATCAGCTGGCGGGATTTGATCTCATCATCATCGAGACGGCGGGCATCGGTCAGTCCGACACGGAGATCGTGGAACTGGCTGATCTGTCGATCTACGTCATGACGGCGGAGTACGGCGCGGCGAGCCAGCTTGAGAAGATCGACATGCTCGACTTCGCCGATCTCATCGTCCTCAACAAGAGCGAGAAGCGCGGCACCGAGGATGCTCTGCGCGATGTGCGCAAACAGTGGCGCCGCAATCATCCGCAGCATCTGGGCCTTGCGGATGACGAAGTGCCGGTGTATCCGACGATCGCGAGCCGCTTCAATGACCCGGGGGTCAATCGACTGTTTGCGGCGCTCGCTCATGCCATCGGCTCGCGCAAGGTCGGCAGCGCATCCTGGCAGGTACCCGAGAGCCCCATCGCAGAAACCGCCGCGCCGCCGGCGCTCATCCCGGGCGCGCGCATCCGCTATTTGGCCGAGATCGCGCAGGGCGGTCGGGCGGAGAAAACGCACATCGAAAAAAAGGCACTGGCGGCAAGCCGCGCCTATGGGCTCTATCAGGCGCTCGCGAGTCTCAATGATGACGCACTGCCCGCGCCTTTCGAGCGCGTGGCTGCGGCGGCCGCGCAAGACGAGGGGGCGGATCAAACGCGGCGCCAGCTCCGCGCCGCCTATAACGCGGCGCTCGATGAAGTGGGCGCGGAGCCACTGGCTGAGCTTGCGGCCTGGCCTGCCCGCGTGGCGGCGGCCACCGCCGAGACCTACACCTATCCGGTTCGCGGCCGCGCCGTGACGGGCGAGAACTACTCGGAAAGCTTGAGCCGCCTGCCGCTGCCCAAAATCGCCGTGCCTGCCTTTCGCGACTGGGGCGAGATTCTGCGTTTCATCAGCAAGGAGAATCTGCCGGGGGCCTACCCCTATACCGAAGGCGTGTATCCCTACCGGCGCGAGGAGGAGGACCCGACGCGCATGTTCGCAGGCGAGGGCGCGCCCGAGCGCACCAACCGCCGCTTTCACTATCTCGCGGGCGGCCACGGCGCCGCGCGTCTGTCGACCGCATTTGACTCGACGACGCTCTACGGCGAGGACCCGGATACGCGCCCGGATATCTACGGGCGCACGGGCAACTCCGGAGTCTCGATCGCAACGCTCGATGATCTGAAGAAGCTCTATTCCGGATTTGATCTGTGCTCGCCGACGACTTCGGTGTCGATGACCATCAATGGCCCTGCGCCGATGCTGCTCGCCATGTTCATGAATGCCGCCATCGATCAGCGCATCGAGCGCTATTTGAAGGCGGAGGGCAAATGGGTCGAGGCGGAAAAGAAGATCAAGGCCGCCCATGCGCGCGCCGCCGAGCGCGGCTTGGCGGCACCGCAGTACAAGGGCGCGCTGCCGGCGCAGCACGACGGCACCGGGCTTGCGCTCCTGGGCGTGAGCGGCGACCTCCTGGTCGAACCTGCCGTGTACGAGCGCATCAAGTCCGAGGCGCTTGCCTTGGTGCGCGGCACCGTCCAGGCGGACATCCTGAAGGAGGATCAGGCGCAGAACACCTGCATCTTCTCCACCGAATTTGCGCTGCGCATAATGGGCGACGTGCAGTCGTATTTCATTGATGAGAGCGTGCGCAACTTCTACTCAGTGTCAATTTCGGGCTACCACATCGCCGAGGCCGGCGCGAATCCGATTTCGCAGCTCGCGTTTACGCTCGCCAACGGCTTCACCATCGTCGAGTACTACCTCGCGCGCGGCATGCAGATCGATGAGTTCGCGCCGAACCTGTCGTTTTTCTTCTCGAACGGCATGGATCCCGAGTACGCCGTGATCGGACGCGTGGCGCGGCGCATCTGGGCGCGTGCCATGCGCGCGCGCTACGGGGCTGGAGCACGCAGCCAGATGCTGAAGTATCACATCCAGACCTCGGGCCGCAGCCTGCACGCGCGCGAAATCGACTTCAACGATATCCGCACCACGCTGCAGGCGCTGTACGCGCTGTTTGACAACTGCAACAGCCTGCACACCAATGCCTACGACGAGGCGCTGACGACTCCGACCGAGGAGAGCGTACGCCGGGCGGTTGCGATCCAGCTCATCATCAATCGCGAATTGGGTCTCAACAAAAATCAGAATCCCTGGGCGGGCTCCTTCGCCATCGAATATTTGACCGATCTCGTCGAGGAGGCTGTGTACAAGGAATTCGACGCGCTCTCGGAGCGCGGCGGCGTGCTCGGAGCCATGGAGACGATGTATCAGCGCGCGAAAATCCAGGAGGAGTCGCTCTACTACGAGACGCGCAAGCATGACGGCAGCCTGCCCATCATCGGCGTGAACACCTATCTTGCCGAAGAAGATGCGGCAGGCGGCGCGCACGTCGCCCCGCTCATCCGCTCGACCGAGGAGGAGAAGCAGGATCAGGTGGCCGCCGTGCGCGCTTTTCAGGCGAGAAACGCGGCTGCGGCGCCAGCGGCGCTCAAGCAGCTGCAGCAGACTGCGGCGTCGGGGGGCAATGTCTTTGCCGCTCTCATGGAGACGGTCAAAGTGTGCTCGCTCGGCCAAATATCCCACGCTCTGTACGAAGTCGGCGGCCAATACCGACGCAACATGTAAGCGCCTTACGCGGCAGCGAGATCCGGTTCCTGCAGGCGCTCGAGGATTGCCGAGCGCGCGCGATCGCGTAGGTCGATGGCGGCATTCTCGCCGCCGGTCGCCGTGGCCACGAGCGGCGCAAGAAATTCGACTTCAATGTGCGCACGTCGCGGGAGAATAGCTCCTAGCGGGAAGACCTTGCGCGTGCCGCGAATCACGGCGGGAATAATCGGACAGCCGACGCGCACGGCGGTGGTGAAGGCGCCGACGTGAAACTTCAAAAGGCCCGGCGCGGGTGAGAATGTGCCCTCCGGAAAAAAGACCAGAGAGCTGCCGTTCAATGCCGTGCGCAGCACGCGGCGCGCGTCGTTCGCGCCGCGCTGACGGTTGGCGCGCTCGACAAAAAGGGATCCCAGACGCCGCAGCAAAAGGCCGGCGAGCGGCACGCGGTCCATTTCGCGCTTGATGATGAAGCCGAAGCGTGGCGGCAGCACCGCTGTGAATACGACGCCGTCCAGGTAACTCGCATGGTTCGCGACAATGACGCACTGGCCGAGCGGGACCTTTTCTGCGGATTTCACGGTGAGGCGCAGTCCGGCAAGTTTGATCAGCGCTCGGGAGGCTTTGCGCGCGGCGCGGCGGCGGCGCTGCACTCCCGGCAAGATAGCGGTACATACCGCGCTCAGCGCGAGAACCACAAATAGCGTCCAGGCGTACACACCGTAGAGGATGCCCGCGGTGATTCCGGCGGCTGCAGGAGCTTTGACGGGTGCCTCATTTGTGGGCGCTGTGCTCATGGTCGTATTTGCGGGAACGGCGCTTGCGCGCGGTGTGAACTGGTTCTCTTTATGTTAATGCCGAACCGCTATTGTGAAGATCGTCACGCCGGGTTTCCCCACGCTATCACCATACTGCGCCTGGGCCATCTTCGGAGATTTCAGGCCTTGTCTAAGTTCGCCGCCGCAGTTGCCCCTAACGCCACGTCTGCCGAATCGGCCGACCCGGCCGTTTCCCGCTTTCTTGATGCGGTGTGGATGGAGAGAGGTCTCTCCGCCAACACGCTCGCCGCTTATCGCGCGGATCTGACTTCGCTTGCGCGTTGGCTCGCCGAGCGCGACGTCTCGATCATGAAAACCTCGCGTGCGGACCTGCTGGGCTTCATCGCCTGGCGAGTCCACACCGGCGCACGCCCGCGTTCCACCGCACGCCAGCTATCCAGTTTCAGACGCTTCTTTCGCTACTATATGCGCGAAGGCGTGGTTCGCGAGGACCCGACCGCGCAAATCGCCATGCCGAAGATCGGCCGCTCGCTGCCGAAGTCGGTGACCGAGGAGGAGGTCGAAGCTCTGCTCGCCGCTCCCACAGTCTCCGATCCGCTAGGCAACCGCGATCGCACCATGCTCGAGGTGCTGTATGCGACGGGCCTGCGAGTCTCGGAGCTTGTGAACCTGCGTATGGCGCAGGTGAACCTCAACCAGGGCGTCCTGCGGATCCTCGGCAAGGGCAACCGCGAGCGCCTGATTCCGCTCGGTGGCGAGTCAGTCAAGTGGCTGACCGATTTCGCGCGCGGTCCGCGCGGTGAGATCCTGCTAGAGCGGCAGACCGACTATCTATTTCCCACGCGGCGCGGCGATCGCATGACGCGCCAGGCGTTCTGGCACATCATCAAGCGCTATGCCCGCAAGGCCGCGATCGGCAAAGAGCTCTCGCCGCACAGTCTGCGGCACGCCTTCGCCACGCACCTCCTGAATCACGGTGCCGACCTGCGCGTGGTGCAGATGCTGCTCGGTCACAGTGATCTGTCGACGACACAGATCTACACCCATGTCGCTCGGGAGCGCATGAAGGAACTGCACGCGCTGCATCATCCGCGCGGCTGAAGCATCAAGCGCGGGCGCCAGTTCTGCTAGACTTATTCCGTAAGTCCAGCGGGAAACCTTCGTCAACCCCACCGGTCCAATCCGCACGATTAGTGCGACCTGGAAGATTCCATGACAATGCGTGCGCGTATCCTGTGGCTGGGTATTCTCGGCGCCTGCGCCTCCATCGCCTCCTCAGCCGATCAACCGGCCCCGACGGTGGATCCGCGCATTGAGCTTGCGAAGAAAATCCCCGGAACGACCCCGGATGAGCTGCATGCCTCCCCCATTCCCGGCATGTGGGAAGTGGTGCGCGGCACGGACATTGCCTATGTGACCTCCGATGGCAAGTACGCCATTTCCGGCGATCTTTACGACCTTGCCAAGAATGACAATCTAACCGAGGTGCGCCGCAAGGACATCCGCATGAAGCTCCTCGCGACCGTGCCCGAGTCCGACATGCTGATCTTCAGCCCGCGGGACCCGAAATACACCGTCACGGTGTTCACCGATGTCGACTGCGCCTATTGCCGCAAGCTGCACAGCCAGATCGCCGAATACAACCGCCTCGGCGTGCGGGTGCGCTACATGTTCTATCCGCGCTCCGGTCCCAACACCGACTCCTGGACCAAGGCGGAGCAGGTGTGGTGCTCGACCAATCGCAACGATGCGCTCACCCGGGCGAAGCTCGGCGAGGAGCTGAAGAGCCCGAAATCCTGCGGCAACTCACCGGTGGGACGGGACTACGCGATGGGACAGCAGTTTGATATCCGCGGCACGCCGGCCATCGTCATGAATAACGGCGAAATGCTGGGGGGCTATGTGTCGCCCATGCAGCTGGTGCAGCACCTGCAGGGCAAGTAGCTACCGTTCCAGAAGCTTGAGCTTGTCAGGCTTACCTTCCCACTCCTTGGCATCCGCCGGAGCCGCTTTCTTCTCCGTGATCACGGGCCACTGCTTTGCTAGCTCGGCGTTCAGCGGCGTGAAGTGATTCTGCCCCGCCGGCAGCTCCTCCTCGGAAAAGATCGCCTCCACCGGGCATTCCGGCTCGCATAGCGTGCAGTCGATGCACTCATCCGGGTCAATCACGAGGAAATTCGGGCCCTCGTGGAAACAATCCACCGGACACACTTCCACGCAGTCCATGTACTTGCACTTGATACAGTTTTCGGTGACGACGAAGGTCATGAAGTTTCCGTGCGCTTGGGGCGCCCGCTCGAGGTAAAGGAATCGGCCGCGCATTTTGCCATGGCACGGGCGGAGGCGTGAATGTGGCTACAGGCGTCGGGCGACTTCGGTGAAGCGGCAGTCCGTGCCCTCGCCGGTTGGGTCCTCAAGGTAGCAGCGCAGGGCGAAGTCGGTGCTGGGGAAGGCAAGCTCCGACCAGGGGATATCCTCCGTGCGAACGAGCTTTGTTTCCAGGCTTTCAACACCGGCCCCGAAGCTTGCACTCCTCATCCGGCCGCGAAAGAAGACATGCACCTGGTTGGCATACAGGGCGTGCGCGATGCAGAGCAAGGAGCCGACTGCAACATCGATGAGCGCCTCTTCCTGCGATTCGCGCGCCGCCGCCTGCTGCAGCGTCTCGCCGTTCTCCATGAAGCCCGCCGGCACGGTCCAGTAGCCGCGCCGCGGCTCGATGCCCCGCCGGCAGAGCACGATGGCGCCCTCGTACTCGGGCACGCAGCCCACCACGAGTTTCGGGTTTTGGTAGTGGATCGTCCCGCAGGCATCGCACACATAACGCGGGACGTTGTCGCCGGCGGGAATGCGAAGGGCGACGCGCGCGCCGCACTGGCTGCAGAAATTCATGATTGTCATCTGCTTTTGGGCGCGCGCACGAAGCGGGCACGCCGACAGAGCTATGAATGATAGCGTTTTTCTATCTTGGGAAGAGGGTCCTGAGATGACCGGGATGCGCGCTCAGCCGTCGACATCATCCGGGTCGTCGGCGTCCCTGCCGCGCTTGCCGTGCTTCACCGGCAGGACTCTTTCAAGGTACAGCTCGATTGGCCTGCCGAGGATGAGGGTCACGAGCGCAACCGCGAGCCCGGCGAGAGCAAGGGGAAATGCGCCAAGCCCGCAGGCGAGTCCCAATCCTGCCGTCAGCCACACCGCCGCCGCCGTGGTCAGTCCGGTGACGCGGCTCGAGGTCGGCTGGTGCAGTATCACACCGGCGCCCAGGAAGCCGATGCCGGTGAGCACGCCCTGAATGACGCGGCTGACGGCATTCACATCGGGGCTTACCTGGGTGATGACGAGCGCCACGATCGCCGAGCCGACGCTGACGAGGCCAAAAGTGCGAAACCCCGCGGATTTCCTGTGCAGATCGCGATTCAGCCCGATGACGGCGCCGCAGGCGAGGGCCAAGAGGAGCCGCTCGAGCGTATCCCACAGTGAAACGGTAGCCATGCTGGTGCCTCTTATCCGATTAGCATCATCCCTTATGGATAATGGGTTATCTGATGTATTTAAGCCACTTCCTGCATCATTGCGTTGAATATATAATTATCCGATTGGCATAATGCTTAACGGATAATTAGAGAGCTACCATGGCTGCGAAGTCGCACCGCGGCAGCGGCAACCCGTTCGAGTTCGGGCAGGCCGTGCACGCTGATTCTATCGTCGATCGTGAGGAAGAGCTGCGCCGGCTGAAAGACGCCGTCAGGAACGGCGAACGGCTGTTCCTCATCGGGCCGCGCCGCTTCGGCAAGACCTCCCTCCTCAACGTCGTGCAGCAGCAGCTCGAACGCGAAGGAGTCGTGGTCCTTAAGTATGACGTTGAAAAGTTCGAAAGCGCGGAGCTTCTTGCCCGTGCGCTACTGGCCGGCGCAGTCCGTGCTCTGGCGGGTCCCAGCGAAAAGATCGGCGCGGTCGTGATCCGCCAGTTGAAGCGCTTCTTCGGCGCGTTGAAACCCGAGGTCACCTACGACGTGATGCATCAGAGCATCTCGGTGTCCTTGGGAGTGACGAAAGGGAACAAGGATTCTGATCTGCCACTGCTCACCGACGTGCTGGATGGCATCGAGGCCATGGCGCGCGCCGGGGAGAAACGTGTCGCGGTCGTGCTCGACGAATTTCAGCAGCTCGTGGCCGCTGGTGGAGTTGCCGCGGAGCGGCAGATTCGCGCCGCCGTACAGACCCATCGCCACGTCAGCTACATCTTTGCAGGGTCGAAGACGCGCCTGCTCACCGACATGACGAGTCAGCACGGGCGGCCTTTTTACCGCATGGGCTCCTCATTGTTCTTAGGCACCGTGCCGCGCAGTGCGTTCATTGCGTTCATACGCGACGGCTTCGAACGCCATGGATTCAAGGTGGCGGCCGGTGCGGTGGAGCACCTTCTGGATCTTGTGGAAGACGTCCCCTATAGCGTGCAGCGTTTGGCGCACCGCTGCTGGGATCTGCTGTGCGCGGGCGGTCCGGGCGCCCAGGGCGCTTTGACGAGCGCGTTTGTCGAACGGGCGCTCGAGCGCATCGCACTCGAGGAGGATCCCGCCTATACACAGCTGTGGATGTCGCTGACGGAAGTGCAGAAGAAGGCTCTGAAAGCCGTCATCGGTAGCGGCGGACGACTCCTGCTGTCAAAGGCCGTGACCACCGAGCACTCGCTGTCGGCGGCGAGTATGCAAAAGGCTCTGAAGGCGCTCAACGACCGGGGCATCATCCGCGAGGAGCAGTCCCTCGGTGATGCGCGCCTGCGACTCGATGATCCGTTTCTCGCGACGTGGTTAAAGGCGGCGCAGGCAACGTAGACTCTCGCTATACCGCACGTGCGGAGAAACTGTTGAGCGCAATGGTCGAATACCTGGCTTCCTGTCACTGCGGCTCGCTTGAGGCCCGATATCGAACCGCGCTGCCCGTCGCCGATTGGTCAGTGCGCGCCTGCCAGTGCGCTTTCTGTCGCGCGCACGGAGCGCTCACCACGTCCGATCCGGCGGGCACACTCGCATTTGCTGCGCGGGATCAAGAGCGTGTGCATCGCTACAGGTTCGGCAGCGGCGCGACGGATTTTCTCCTGTGTCGCGAGTGCGGCGTGTATGTGGGCGCGCGATTGCTGGAGACTCGCGGACACTTCGGCGTTTTGAACACGCGCGCGCTGCGGCCGATCCCCGCAGGCCTGCCCGAACCCGCACTGATGCAATACGGCGACGAGCCGCCGGAGCTGCGCGCGGAGCGCAGGACACAGCGTTGGACTCCGCTTGCGATGCCGACGTTGTAAGCATGGCCATGTCATTACTTGAGCATTAGGTCCACGCGTGGTGTGCCACACGCATGCCTGCTGGCGGCCGTTACGCGCTGGCGAAATTCAATTGCTCGATCGCGGCCTGGTCCAGTGTTAATTTTGTGGCGGTAACCAATTCACTGACCTGCTCGACCGTCGTTGCGCTCGCGATCGGCGCAGTGATCGTGGGGCGTGCGATTTGCCAAGCGAGCGCTACGCTTGCGGGCGATGCGCCGTAGCGGCGGCTGACGTCGTCGAGCGCGGCAAGGATCCTGAATCCGCGCTCGTTGAGGTATTTCGCAACCACACCGCCCCCTCGTGCGCTCTGCGCCGCATCCTCAGGCTTACGATACTTCCCAGTGAGAAAGCCGGAGGCGAGCGCAAAGTAGGTGACGACGCCGATTTGCTGCTCGCGGCATAACGGCTCAAGTGCGGTTTCGTAGTCAGCGCGCGCATATAAGTTGTAGAGCGGCTGCAGAACTTCGAATCGCGGCAGGCCATGTTCGCTACTTGTCTTAAGAGCTTCGGCCAAACGCGTCGCCGTGTAGTTCGATGCACCGATTACGCGCACTTTTCCGTCCTTAATCAGCTTTTGAAATGCGCCGAGGGTTTCCTCGAATGCGACGCTTGGATCGTCGCGATGAGCAAAATACAGATCGATATGGTCGGTGTTGAGCCTGCGCAGGGATTCTTCGGCAGAGTGCGCGATGTGGCTGGCGGAGAGCCCTTTGCGATCGGGAGGCATGTTCAGGCCGACCTTAGTCGCGATCACGACGTCCTTGCGCCGCGCACGCTTCCTCAACCAATTGCCGATAATAGTTTCCGATTCGCCGCCGTGGTGGCCAGGGAGCCACGCGGAATATGCATCTGCGGTATCGATGAAGTTGAGTCCGGCGTCGACGGCAGCATCCAGTATTTTAAAAGACGCCGCTTCGTCTGCGGTCCAGCCAAATACATTGCCACCCAGACACAGTGGGGCCACCTGCAAACTGGAACGGCCGATTGTACGCAGCTGCATGGGGACCTCTGGAGCCAAAATCCATGATACAAAATCCGGCAGTCATGCGCCTGCTCGGACTGTCCTCGAGAATAGGTGGCGCTTGGGTGTTAAAGTCGACACCTTGCGTGAGTCATCCATCCCTGCAAAGCTCGCATGATCACTCAAGCCGCTAGGGCTTCTATGCATGCACGCATTTCTCGCACCTTTGGGCTTGTTCTGGTCGCCGCCGGCATGAGCGTTCCGTCCTTGGGCGCCGCGCAGCACGATGCGGATGCGCGATTGCAGGCCATCTACACCGCCGAATGGAAATGGCGCGAGCAGCAGCTCGCCGACGGCGAGGACAGCCAGAGACCCATAGAAGACCATCTGCCGAAGGCCGATCCCGGCGCCCAGGAAATGCGCCTGCATTACTGGGAAGACGTGCATCACAAGCTCGACGCCATCGATCGCGCGCAGCTTTCGCCAAAAGAGCAGATCAATTACGACGTCTATCGGCCGCAGATCGAAGTATTGATGGAAAACCAGCGCTTCCGCACCTACGAGATGCCGGCCAACTCGGACTCGACCTTCTGGACGGATCTCGGATATACGGCGCGCCGCAACTTTCGCAAGAGAGAAGAGTACACGAACTGGCTGGGCCAGTTGCACGATGTGCCGCGCTATTTCCATGAGCAGATGAATGAGATGCGCGCGGGTGCGGCGCGCGGTTTCACGCCACCGGCCATTACCATGGTGGGGCGCGATGCCTCCATTACGGCGGTGATCGAAGCGACACCCGAGGGCAGCTTCTTCTATATCCCTTTCAAAGAGATGTCCGGATTTACACCGGCCGAGGAAGCGCACCTGCGCGCCGAGGCGGTCAAGACGATTCGCGAGGTGGTGCAGCCCGCGTACGCTGAGCTTCTTAAGTTCATGCGCGGCGAGTATCTGCCGCGCCTGCGAACCACACTCGCAGCGCAAGACCTGCCGGACGGCAAAGCGTTCTACCGCGCGAGGATCCGCGAGTTCACGACCGTCGATATGGAGCCGGCGGCGATCCACGCACTGGGAGAAGAGGAAGTCGCGCGCCTGCACGGCGAGATGCTGACAGTGATGAAGGAGACGGGATTTAAGGGGGATTTCCCGGCGTTCTTGAAATTCCTGCGCACCGACCCGCAGTTCTACGCCAAGACGCCGGATGAGCTCCTCATGCATGCGGCCATGATCGCGAAGGACTTCGATGGCAAGGCTGCACAGTATTTTGGTCTCCTGCCGCGCTCGCGCTTTGCGATCAAACCCGTGCCTGACGATATGGCGCCGTTCTACACCGCCGGACGCGGCGGACCCGGGTTGTATCTCGTCAATACCTACGCGTTATCCACTCGCCCGCTGTTCAATTTGACTGCGCTGACGCTGCATGAGTCGGCGCCCGGGCACGCATTTCAAATGCCGATTGCGCTCGAGCATAAGGATCAGCCGGCATTCCGCCAGCACACATACATCTCCGCCTACGGAGAAGGCTGGGCACTCTACTGTGAGAAGTTGGGGCTTGAGATGGGCATGTATAAGACGCCCTACGATCGCTTCGGGATGCTCGGTTACCAGATCTGGCGCGCCGCGCGGCTGGTCATTGATACCGGCATCCATTCGCAGGGTTGGAGTCGCGAGCGTGCGATCGCGTACCTGCGCAGCTACACGGCGCTACCCGAGCACGAAATTGAAACCGAAGTCGACCGCTACATCGCTTGGCCTGCGCAGGCGCTGTCCTACTACCTGGGCGAGATGGCGATCGTCAAAGCGCGCGCCAAGGCCGAGAAGGAACTCGGCACGCGTTTCAATATCCGTGCCTTTCACGACACGGTGCTGGAGATGGGGTCGGTGCCCCTGCCGGTCCTCACGACGCGCGTCGACCGCTTCATCGCCGAGGGCGGCAGGGGCCCGTATCCGGATTTGGAATAAGAGCGCTTAAGGGAAGCTTTAGCGCGGGCCGTAATACCCGTAGTAGCCGTAGGGGCGTACCACCACGACCGCAGCCGGGGCCGCCACGTAGGCGCGTCCTGCCGGGGTCACGACGCAGCCCGTAAGCGATGCGCCAAAGATGCCTAAAATCAAGAGCTTAGTGAGCACGTTCATAACCAGTTTCTCCACGTTTTCCTTACCCCATTCAACGCACGAGACATCTTTGGGCTGACAAGGTCTGGTGGGCCCTTGCGACCCTTTCCCGCTTTGGTGCATCTATAGAGATGGTGGCTAAGCTCGTTCAAATAGGGATCACGGCGGATCTGCTCGCGCAGGCGTGCCGCGGCGACGAGCATGCTGAGTCTGAAATCTATGCAGCAGTTGCGCCGGCGACCTTTGCTCTCATCCGCCGTCTGGTGGGCAGCGGGGCGCAGGCCGAGGATGTGTTCCAGGACACGATGATAATTTTCTATGAGCGCTTGCCGACTTTTCGCGCCGAAGCGCCGATCGGAGCCTGGCTGCGCCAGATTGCCATCTCCAAGTGTCTGATGTATCTGCGCTCCCCCTGGCATCGGGCGCGTCTGCAATTGGACGCCAGAGCGGATGATGAGAGCGAAAACTCAGATCTCTATCGCTCCTCACAGGCGCCGCCTGCGCCGGAGTCCCTCGACATTGAGCGTGCACTGGCAAGCTTGTCACCTACCGCACGTGCAGTCGTGTGGCTTTTCGAGGTCGAAGGTTATTCGCACGATGAGATTGGACGCACCTTCGGGCGCACCGCCAGCTTTTCCAAATCGCAGCTCGCACGCGCGCATCACCGATTGCGCGCCTGGTTCGAGCCCGCCGTGGAGCCCCCCGCATGCACTTCGATCTAGAAGACAGCCACAGCGTGCCGGAGATTGTTCAGATGCTGCGGCACCTGCCCACGGAGAGCACGCCGCCCATTCATTGGAAGGAGTTCAAGCGGCGCCAGCTTTTGAAGCGCGCGCGCGTGCGAGCCGCGCAGCGGCGCCAATTCGCGCTCGTTGCGGGAGTTGCCGTCGTGATGATCGGCGCGGTTGCTGTGTGGAGGCACTTGCCGTCCGTGCAGGATCCATCGGCGCCGCGGTTGCCCGTGGCCACTTTGCCCATGGCACATCGGCCCATAGTGCCCATTGCCTGGGATGAGGCGGCGCTGCGCTCGGTGGCTTCGGAGCGCTGGCTCGCGACCCAGCCGGCGGAGCCCGTCATCGTTCGCGTTGGCACGCGCGCGGCGGTTACGAATCTCGAAGATCGCATTGCCTGGGCCGACGATACCCTCACCTCGATGCGCGCCAAGGGCGGCGAGGCGGAGCGGGCGCGTGCCCTGCAATACGAGCGCGACCGGCTCGTCAACTCTCTCGCACAGGTGCGCTACGCGGAAACGCTGGCAGCCGATCTGCCTTGACCGCACTCATTAAATTTAGGAGATGTCCGTGATGCACGCAAAATTCCTGGCGACCCTGTTTGTCGCCACCACTTTGGTGGCCGGCGCGGTGCGAGCCCATGACCATTCTGAGGATGACAGCGCCAAGCTGGAGCACTCTCAGGATGAAATCGAAAAGGAACTGAAAGAAGCGCGCAAAAAACTCGAGGAGGCCGCGCACGAGGTGGCGGAACTGTCAACGCAGCTCGGCAAACCGTTCGTCGATCGTCTAGTGGAGATGGGTGAGGGCCCGAATCATGCCGTCATTGGCGTGCAGCTCGATTCCGGCGCGCACGTCCGCGACGTGAGCCCAGGCGGACCTGCAGCCGAGGCGGGCATCCATGCAGGTGATGTCATCGTGGCGATCAACGGCACGGATGTAAAATCAGAACACTCATCCAGCAGTGTTGCGCATCTCATGCGCAACGTTGAGCCCAACAGCAAGGTCAAGATTCGCGTGCTGCGCGCGGGCAAGCCGCTTGATTTCGAGGTGACGGCGCGGCCTGTCGAGAATGCCTGGGGCATTCCGGGCATGCCGTCGCTACCGGAGATGCCCTTCGAGGGGCTGAGCGGCTTCATGGGCGGCGCGCACGGCTCGGTGGCAGGGATGGAACTTGCAACCCTGACGCCGCAACTGGGGGCGTATTTTGGCACTGACAAGGGCGTTCTTGTGCTGCGCGCGCCGAAAAACGCAACGTTCAACCTGCAGGATGGCGATGTGATTCTATCGATCGATGGCCGCGAGCCGACGAGCGGCTCGCACGCCACGCGAATACTGGCCTCCTATCAGGCGGGCGAAAAGGTCAAACTGGATGTCATGCGCCAGAAAAAGAAAATGACTGTCGAGGCCATGGTGCCCGAGCGGCATATGAAGGTGGTCCAGCCACTGGCGCTTGCGGACAGCGACGACGATCAATAGCGCAGGCTCGCTCCGGGTTGAGCGACTCGCAGCAGCTCGAGGAATTGCGGCACGCGCGCGTCGCCCTCGGGGGGCGCCCAAGGCGCGAACTCCGCCGCCGTCGCCTGATCGTACGGCCCCTCTTTGATTTCGAGAAATGCGGAGCCGTCGGCGCGCGCGATGAGCGTGTGCCAGGTCGCGCGCGGGGTTTCGTAACCTAGAAGCTCGCCACCTGCGTCCACGACGTAGCGTGCGAGCATGCGGCCGGACTCATCGAAGGTCAGGACGTCGAAGCCGCCGCGTACCACAAACGCCAGTTCCGATTTCGTCCGGTGCCGGTGAGGGCGAAAGTAGGACTGCCGGTTCGCGACGACGAAGAAGCGCTGCACCGGATCATCCGCTGCCATGTGAATGTTGTGATTCGCGCGCCCGCGAGGGCTTGCCGTCGCCTTGGCGGAGAGCTCATCGAGGAGCGCGCTTGAGAATAGCTTCATCGTTTAGTCTTCCGTACGGATGCCTTGAAGATGTCACGATAACTGAAATCTGAAAAGCGGATGACGCGGCGTTCGTGCAGGCCCCCGCGCGCGCTGAGCTTAGTTCTGCGCAGCGGAACTGGGAGTCGATGCAGTCACACGCCAGACGGCGTTGCCCACGTCGTCGGCGACCAGGAGCGCACCGCCCTTGTCAAGGGCAACCCCGACGGGTCGACCGTATGCATCGCCGTCCGGACTTAAAAAACCAGTCAACACGTCGACCGGGGCTCCGACGGGCTTGCCGTTGACGAAACGTACAAAGATGACCTTGTAGCCGCTGCGCGGGCGTCGGTTCCAGGAGCCGTGCTGACCTATAAACATCCCGTCGTGATACATCGGTAGCAGTGGGCTCGAATCCAAGTACGCAAGGCCCAAGGATGCTGTGTGCGATCCGAGCGCGTAGTCGGGTGCAATCGCGCGCGCAACGAGGTCGGGGCGCTCGGGGCTCATGCGCGTATCGACGTGCTGACCGTAGTAGCTGTAAGGCCAGCCGTAGAAAGCGCCATCCTTAAGGGCCGTCATGTAATCCGGAACAAGATCGCTGCCCAACTCATCACGCTCGTTGACCGTGGTCCAAAGGGCACCTGTGCGTGGCTCCCAGGCGAGTCCGTTCGGGTTGCGCAGGCCGGAAGCGTAGATGCGGTGGCTACCATCGGCTAGGTTGACCTCCCAAACCGCGGCACGTTCGGCTTCCGCATCGACGCCGTTTTCTCCTTCATTGCTGTTAGCGCCTACGGTGACATAGAGATGCGTACCGTCGGCGGTTGCGATCACATTCTTGGTCCAATGGTGGTTGATGGTGCCCGCCGGAAGGTCGATGACCTTCGTTCCTTTTCCGCTGAGATGAGTTTCGCCCTCGAGGTAATCAAAGCGCACCACGGCGTCGGTGTCGGCTACATAGAGTTGATCGCCGATGAGTGTCATGCCGAAGGGGGAGTTGAGTCCCTCGAGGAAGGTCGTGCGGATGACAGCCACGCCATGGTCATCCGCATCTCGCAGCAGGGTGATGCGATTGGCGCTCGGGTCTCCTGAGCCTGCGTGCTTCATGACCTTCTTCGTCAGCCAACCCTTGATGCCCCTGTTGTCATCCGGCTTGGGCGGAGCATCGGTCTCAGCGACCAGCACGTCGCCGTTCGGCAGCACGTAGAGCCAGCGGGGGTGGTCGAGTCCCTGGGCTAAAGCGTGGACGGTGGTCCCGGGCGCGGCGATGGGGGTTGCAGCCCCGGGCCAGCCCTTCGCCGGCGCGATGTTGACCGTCGGAATGAGGGACCGATCCGGTGCCGGCAGGGTGGGATTGGAGCCGAAACCTGCCGAGGCCGGCAGGCGTGCACTCTCATGATGACAGGCCGGGCAAGACAACGCCGTGACAGCAAGTAGCAGCGCGCCCTGTAATGACTTGGATTTCAATGGCGCTGCAACACGGTGATTTAACGTCGAGGAGCATCGGAGGGGCAAGTTCTATGCCTGCAACCCCTCTGCTGACCGTTACCGCGCATTCCAGCGCGCCTTAGTTTCGCCGCGGCCACCGCAACGGAGTCTAGTCTGCGTGACCGAGGACCCGGCAGTGCGGTTTCGGGGTGAAAGCGGTGGATCGATCCCATGTTGGCTGTTATTATTAAACTATATGGTTTAATGATAAAGGCTCGTAAATTTGCAGGAACGATGACCATGCCAAACCAAACCTCCGCGACGGTGCATGTTGCCAGGCACTTCGAGTTTTCAGCCGAGCGCGTTTTCGATGCCTGGCTCGATCCCAAGAAAGCGGGGCGCTGGCTCTTTTCCACGCCGACAGGCCAGATGGTTCGGGTCGAGATCGACGCGCGAGTTGGCGGTGGCTTTGTGTTCATCGATCGTCGCAATGGCGAGGATATCGAGCACAAAGGCGAATATCTCGAACTGGATCGACCGAAGCGACTCGTCTTCAAGTTCGTCGTGCCGAAATATTCGCCGCTCTATTCACGTGTCACCATCGACATTGTGCCGGCCGGCGCAGGGTGCAGTCTCACGCTCGTTCACGAGGGTGTTCTGCCTGAATACAAGGCACAAACTCAAAGCGGCTGGACGGGAATTCTCGAGGGACTCGCTGCAAATCTGGCGCCTGTGCCGCGCGCCTAGGTTCGTCTCATAAGATCGGTCGCACGCCGATCAGCCACAAATGCAACCGCCAGACAAATAGGATGTAGAGCGTAAGCCCGCCGATGACGGCGATGGCATCGTTGAACGGTGATGCGGGCAGGGTCTGAATGGGCGCCTGTACGCGCTGCTTCAACGAGATCCGATCGACCACCGCCCAGGCGAGGAAGGATCCGAACAGAATAACCGCTGCGAGAGAGCCATTTGATAGCAGATGTGCGGCCGCCCAGAATTTGGTCGCCGCGAGGAGCGGGTGGCGGGTGGCGGTCTTGATTTCTCCGGGAAGATAAGCGGCCAGCGCGAGCGGGAAAACCGGCAGCATCAGGAAAAAAGTCACGTAACGGAGCCAAAAGGGCGGCGCATAAAGGATCAGCGGCGACTGCCGGGCAAGCCCATAACCCCAGATGATGGCTACGAATCCTACGAGGGAGATGACTGCGTACAGGCCTTTCCACTGGATCTGGCCCATGAGCAGCGCCATGCGGTCGCGCCAGTAGGGCGCGACGATGGCAACCGAGTGCGCCCCGAGGAAAAGGACTAGACCAGCAATCAGAATGAGCATCGCGACGTTCCTTGTGGATAGCGCGGCCTGCAATGGTACGGGAATCGCGTCAACCCGGTCAGAATCTCGCTAGGACTTCGCCATACGAAGAGCATGCGGGAACGGCTTCAATGCGGCTGCGAAAGGTCACGAGTTTGGAAATGGATTAAGGGCGCGCATCGGATTGCTGCCGCGACGGGCACGACCGCACCGATTTGGCCGACCGAGAAGACTCAGCGTTTAATCCGGCCGCGCTTGGATCGGCTGGCGGCTCCCTGATCCTCGGCACGCAATAAATCATCAAGGAGCCCGAGCCGCTCGCTCCAGAAGCGCTCGTAGAAGCGAAGCCACTCGTCGGCGGTCGCTAGCGGCGCCGCCTCGATGCGGCAAACATGCGCACGCCCCTCGACGCGTCGGCGCACGAGGCCGGCCTTTTCCAAGACCTTGACGTGTTTCGAAGCGGCGGCGAAGGACATGCGGTGAGGCGCCGCCAGCTCGCCGATATTGTGTTCGCCGGTGGCGAGACTGCGCAGCATCGCGCGTCGAGTTCGGTCGGAGAGCGCATGGAAGACACTGTCGAGCGCGGCGGGGCGTTCCTCAAGCATGTGACCGAGCCTACTGCAGCGGTCGTAGCAAGGTCAACCATTTGGTTTAACAGGCGGGCTCGATACATGCTGCAACGATTGTTATGGCCAGCATCCGTATCGGCATTTCAGGGTGGCGCTATGAACCGTGGCGCGGCGTGTTTTATCCCAAGGATCTGCCGCAACGTGAAGAGCTGCACTACGCTTCCCGCGCCGTCAACACGATTGAGATCAATGGGTCGTTCTATTCCCTGCAGCGGCCGGACAGTTATGCAAATTGGTACGCAGATGTGCCAGATGATTTTATCTTCACCGTCAAGGGGCCGCGCTATATCACACACATCCGCCGCCTACGGGAAGTCGAAGAACCCCTGGCGAATTTCCTCGCCTCAGGCATCTTCAATTTGCGTGACAAGCTAGGACCCATTCTTTGGCAATTTCCTCCGAACTTCAAATATGATCGCGCACGGTTGGCGGCGTTCTGTGAACTGCTGCCGCATAACACGGACGCCGCGCGTGCCATCGCCCGCAAACGCTCTGCGTGGATGAAAGGCCGCACTCAGCTTGCCACGGGAGAGAAGCGCGAGCTCCGTCATGCGATAGAAATCCGTCACGAGAGCTTTGTTGATTCCACATTTGTCGATCTTTTGCGCGAACACAATGTGGCCCTGGTCATTGCGGAAACGGCGCGCCGTTGGCCGATGGTGCACGACATCACCGCGGATTTTGTGTATATGCGCCTGCACGGCGATAAGGAACTCTACCAAAGCGGATATCAGGACAAGGCACTGACGCGCTGGGCGCGCCGAATCCGGGCGTGGCATCGCGGCGCAGAACCAGCGGACGGCAATAAGATATCGACTAAAAAGGCACCCAAGGCCAAGTCGCGCGACGTATATTGCTTTTTTGATAACACCGACGTGAAGCTGCGAGCGCCGCGCGATGCGCAGACCCTAATGCGCAAGCTCGGTCTCAAAAGTCCCGCATAGATGGATCGCTCGCAAGCTTCTTGCTGAGGTGCGAAGCGTCTCACGGACAAGATTCATCCGCAGCGTTAGAACCTTGTAACTCACACGCCGCGAGCGATGCTAGCTGCGGCGTGAATGCAGGGAGAGTGGATGGATACTTCGTCGCTTCTGTGGGGACTCGTTTTTGGCTCGATCGGAGTCGGCTTCTTCATCTACGGCAAAAGACAGAGGGCCGTAGTGCCGCTCATCTGTGGAGTCGCACTAATAATTTTCCCCTACTTTGTCGCGAACCCGATTCTCCTGGTCGCGATCGGAGCGGCGCTTGTCGCAGTTCCCTATTTCGTCAGATATTGATTTCTGCGAGATTGGGACTTTGCCGGCAATCGGTTGGGCTTCGCCAATCAAAGCAATTGACGTTCGCTGCGGTCCGGTATTTAGTTACTGGCTGCCCGAGAATCTCGATCGCAGGACTTTGATTTTGCGCCACTGCGCTGCTCGATAGACCGTGCCGTCATCCGCAGCGCCGCCCCGACAGGTCGTGCCATCGATGGTGCCGCCGGCATCAAGGGTGCTGTCAGCCGGAATTGACCAGCAGGCCGCTTCTGCGCAACAAGGCTTGAAAGCGCGCGTCCGATCGCAGTGACTGCCAGGCAAATTGCATCTTGATATCGAGCGCGTCTGCCTCACGACGCGTCACCGCCTCATCGAGATAACGCAGCGCGCTTTCATTGTCGCCGAGACCCGCGTAGATCATGGCGACGTCGTGCGTGGCGGCATAATGCTCGCTGGGCGCAGCCTGCAATTCGGCAAGAATCTTCTCAGCCTCCGCGCGCTGGCCGTCAAGGGCCAGCACCCATCCGAGCCAGCCCAGAGTCTCGGAGTCGCGATGAGACAGGACGACCGCTTTGCGCAGTTCCTCCACTGCCAGCGAGTATAGTTTTTTTCGTTCGTAGCAGAATCCCAGGAGGACATGAGGAACTGCATCGTCGGGAGCGCTCTCAAGTGTCTTGCGAGCCTGTTGCATCGCCTCGTCGCCCTTGCCGGAATATAGATAAGCCAATCCTAGTGCGGCTGAATTAACGGACGACATTGGATCGAGCACTTCTGCCTCACGCAGCTGTTTGGCGGCTTCTTGCAGCCGCCCAGTCCACATGAGCATCACGCCGTAAAAATGATGTACGTCGGCGGAACCCGAATTCAGTTCGAGGGCACGCCGGTATTCGGCTTCTGCTGCGGGGAAATCCCAATCGTAGAAGAACTTGATGTGCGCGAGTACGGCATGACCCTCAGCAAGGCCGGGGTCCATCCGCAATGCGCGCTGCGCGGCCTCGCGTGCCTTGGGCACGACTTCCTCAGGGGGCGCTTGGTCGTTGGCCGCAAGCATTCCGTAGGCGTCGGCAATGCCCACGTAGGCCACAGCGTAGTTGGGATCTTTGGCCACGGCCCTCTGGAAGTAATCGAGGCCCTTCAGGATGTCGGGATAGGAGCGCTTGCTCCAGAAGTATCTCCCTCGCAAATAGAGCTCGTGGGCCTCAGGGTCGATCGGCGCCACCCGGCCGTTCGTTCGCTGGACCGACAGACGGGCGAGTTGTTGAGTAGAGCGTGCGTGATTAAGGTTCACGCTCACTTCTTTCACCGCCGCCTCCCCAATGCGGCTCTCCAATTCCAACAGATCGCGGCTGTCTCCGTCGTAGCTCTGTGACCAAACGTGAGTCTGGTCACCGACCTGCACGAGCTCCGCCGTGATGCGCGCGCGCGCACCGTCGCGGCGCACGCTGCCCTCCAAGATGTATTGCACGCCAAGCTCACGGCCGATCTCATCGACATGTTTGCTCGTGTTCTTGTAGCCCATTACGGAAGTGCGTGCGATCACTCCCAGGCGTTGCGGATCAATGCTCGCCAGCCGGGTTATAAACTCCTCAGTGATTCCATCGGAAAAATAATCCTCCTGTGAATCGCCGCTGAGATTGGCGAATGGCATCACCGCCAGCATGATTTTTTCTGGGCCTCCTCGCGCTTCGTTCATGCGCAGTCCGTGTGCCCAATAAGCGATGGCCATGGCGGCGACAACGCTCAATGCCGCCCATGCAAACCTTGTAAACCGGCGGTTGGTCCTGCCGACAGGTGGTTCGCCGCGGGCGGGATCGTCGGTGGAGGCTACAGCGTTGGCGGGACTGGGGAGGATTGGCGGCATCGCGTGGAAAACGGCCGAGTACCCGCCCTTGGGAATTTCAATTCGCAGCGCATCTTGCACGCCGTCGCGCGCGTAATACTCCTGCAATTTCTGCCGCAGCCGCCGCGCTGCCATCCTGACCACCGGATCAACTCGCGGATCGAAGGACGCGTCGCGCTCGAACACATCCACGGCCACGCTGTATTCCTTCAGTTGCCCGCGCTCTCCCGCCAGAGTGTGGCCAACCACGTAGCGCAGGAAGCGCTGCAACAGGTGTGAATCGCGCAGGCAGGCGGCGGCGAGAATTTTATCCATCTCCGCATGCACTGCCGCTGGCGACAGCTTCGCCTGCGGTCCCTCGGTGAGGACAACAGTTGAATCGGTTTCAGGGCTGGGAGCGTCCAAGGATGGCCTTTTTGCGGACGAGTTTACCGTAAGTTTACCCCCCGTTACTTGTGAATGGCGACGCGCCGCGAGAGGGTGCCCGCACGGGGGAATTAGGACAAAAACGATGCCACAGATCTTGCGGATTCCGGCTTCCGGCCTGCTGTGTATCGCACTTATTGCGACCCTCTCGGCACAGAATTCGGCGCCTGCCGCAAAGAGCGCTCCGCGCTCGCAGACGGGTTACGGATCCGACCAATCGGGCTACAACGTGAGCGGCGCCGGCGCCGTTGGTGCTTACAACGGGTGTGCCTAGTCACCAGGGCCGCTTAGCGCCCCGAGTATTCGGCACGTTGGATGGGGAATTAGACGTTCGTTAAATGGAGGACGCAATGAACAAGATTGGAGCCGGTCCCGTACGGGCAGCATTCTCAGCCAAGCATTTAACATTAAAATCCATGCGCTCGCGGTCAACACTGGTTAAGTGGCTGGTCGCGGGCGGCACGGCGCTTGCGATTGCAGCGCCAGGTATTGCTGCCAACTGGCCGCAGACGAGCTTTAGTGCGGCACACAACTCGTACAACGCCCAGGAGACGACGATCTCCCCATCCAACGTCTCCGGGCTGCAAGTGCTGTGGGGCGCAGGCGTTCCGGGCGGCGTCACGGCATTCGCGCTCAATGCAGGCAAAATCTACGCCCAGGGCCAAGGCGGAAGCGGCGTCCCCAACCTCGCTGCCATCGATGCCGCGAGCGGCACAACGCTGTGGACCATTACCACCGGAAACGACGGCAACGGCTCCAGTAACGCGACGATCGCCGTCGGCAGCGGCCTGATCTTTGTCGGATGCGGCTTCTCTGAAGGCGGCGGCGCCGGCGGAACGGCTTATGGTGGTGTTTGTGCCTATAGGCCTGCAACGGGCAAATTGGCCTGGCACTTTGCCAATCCGTGCGATTGCGAGCCTGAAGCTTCGCTCTGGGCGCCGCCGGTGTATTCCGGTGGAGTGGTCTATTTCGGTTATGGAAACGGCGGCACGGATGCTGCCGAATACATCGTCGCGGCTTCCGCGACGACAGGCGACGTGCTGTGGACTTACGTTGCCGGCACCGCGAACACGCTCGGCAACGCCGCACCCACAGTCGGTAACGGAATGGTCTATTTCACCTGCGCCAGCAACAGCGACAACTTTAAGGGCATCTGTGCCGTCTCGCAGAGCAATGGATCTTTGGTATGGTCGGCCGATACCGGCAGCACCACGATGGGGCTCTCGCTCGGCAGCAATAAAGTGCTCTATGTTAACGGCGGTTCAGCCAACGAATTCGCTGCCCTGAATGCCACGACGGGAGTCCAAATTTGGAGTGTCACAGGCAATAGTTCGCCGTTTCCGGTCTCGCTTGCCAAAGGTATCGTTTACGCGACGGGAAGCGACGGAGTCGTCTATGCTCTGCATTCGACGACCGGCCGCACGCTGTGGTCGGTTAACATGGCCAGCCAATCGTCCGTCTCCATCGCAAACGGCGTGCTGTACGATGATCAGCAGGGTTCCAATAACCCGGAAACCGCTGCCTACTCCGTGTCCGACGGTTCGCTATTGTGGAGCAGCCCGGAGCCGGGGAGCACCCTGCATCCTCCGCCGATCGTTGCCAACGGCATTCTTTACATCACCAATGGCGCGTGCGGCAGCGTCTGCGCGTATGGACCGTCGGACTGAGGCGCTCGATTCCAACACGACCGCCAGCTTCAACACGGCATACGGATTTAGCGCACTGTACGTCACAAACACCGGGCAGCAGAGCAGCGCGGGTTTGCTTCGGACGTGTGAGTATCGCCGTCCGAAGGGAGATGGGCGGCCCAAAAAGTGATCTCTGCGGCGCGCTCGCACCGCAGGACCCGCCGCCCGAGCTCATCGCGGTCCACGCTGCGAGAACTCGGACGCCGAATCCCCGTAGGGTCAGATCAACAACTGAGCGTGTTGGTGCTCGCTCTTTCCGCCCATGTGTAGGCGTACTGGTGTGCCGCGAAACAGGCGTCAACGCCTGCAGGCCGAGTCTATTATTGATGTGCACGACAACAACTCGGTGTGATTTTAATTATTCGTCGTCGACTAACAGAACCAAACCACTCTAAGCGCTACAACCGGGCATCCGTGCAACATCACGCGTAGTTCGCCCGTCGTAGTTGCCGTGGCGGTTCGGCTTGAAAAAAATCCTCTGATCGTAAACGTAAGCGCTGCCTTACAGCTCGCTCAAGCCCCGCTGTGATGGCGATGTTCGATGTCGCACAAAGCGGTCCGCATGTGCATTCTTGCCAGCACAACTCGCGGGTAAGACAGTTCTCTTGCCTGTAAACGGAATTTGAGACGCCAGGCGCGGCGTCCGTTTGCGCAGTAGGTGGTGCCCGAGGTCGGAGTCGAACCGACACGCTTTTAAGGGCGGTGGATTTTCTTATCACTTCGGCTTTCGCCGCCCAAAGCGCTATCGCTTAAGTTCGTGGTCTGGAGCACGCCTTCACCTTGGCCTCGCGGCTTTAGGCGCCCGCCGTCTGCTCTCTACACCTTCCCTCTCGATTGGAGGGCTTGGCTCGGCGTGAGCTCGAACAGATGCTGTTCAGGGCCTTCACCGACTTTGACGGGCTTCACCTCAAAAATTTCTTAATGAGGGCTCAAGTTTTCTAGTCTGAGTCCACTGCGTCTACCAATTCCGCCACTCGGGCTTTTTCTGCCCCTGATTCTACCGCAACATGCGCGGGTGCAGCTTCAGGACTTCGCGTACGACATTCCGCCCGATCGGGTCGCCCAGACGCCGCTCACAGAGCGCGCGGACAGCCGTCTCCTGGTGCTGGACGGAGACGACGGAGTCTGCAGGGATCGCATGATCCGCGATTTGCCCGGGATCTTGATGCCCGGTGATCTTCTCGTATTTAACGACACGCGCGTCATTGCCGCGCGGCTCATGGGCACAAAGCACTCAGGCGGCCGTGTCGAAATTCTTCTCGAGCGGGCGCTCGAGGCCAAGCAGGCGCTCGTGCAGCTCAAAGGAGCGAAATCCCTCAAGGAGAACCTGTCGATCACCACGGCCGGCGGCAACGTGACGCTCCTGGAACGCTGCGGGGATCTGTGGCGAGTGGAATTGCCCGCTTTTGCGCTCGACTTTTTCGAGGAATGGGGCGATGTGCCGCTGCCCCCTTATATTAGGCGCAGCGCCGATTCGCGCGACCGCGGCCGCTACCAGAGCATTTTTGCGCGCGAACCCGGGGCCGTGGCGGCGCCGACTGCCAGCCTGCATTTCGACCAAGCTCTCATGGCGATGTTCGATCAACGGGGCGTCCAACGTGCGTTCATCACGCTGCACGTTGGAGCCGGGACTTTTCAGCCCGTTCGAGCGGCAGATCTGGACGAGGTTGTGTTGCACGCGGAGCAACTGGAGGTGAACGCTGCAGCCTGTGAGGCTATTAACCTTACGCGCGTTGCTGGCGGCCGGGTCGTGGCGGTGGGCACCACGGTCGTCCGGGCGCTCGAATCCGCCTTTCTTGCCACTGCCGACGCCAGTGCGGATCGGCCGCTCGCACCGTATAAAGGAGACACCCGTCTGTTCATCCGCTCGGGTTTTAAATTTCGCGTCACGGATTGCCTCATTACGAACTTCCACGTCTCGCAGTCCACTCTTCTCATGCTGGTGTGCGCTTTCGCCGGCCGCGAGCACACGCTCGCGGCCTACGCACATGCCATACAGGCCGGGTACCGTTTTTTCAGCTACGGAGATGCGATGTTCGTGACGCCGCAGGCGGGAGCGGGCAGATGAGGCCAACCTTTGAAATTCAAGCGACCGACGGCGCAGCTCGCTCCGCTCGCCTCCTGACAGCTCACGGCGCCATCGATACCCCAGCCTTCATGCCGATCGGGACCTACGGCACCGTCAAGGCGATGACGCCGGAGGAGCTGACGGACCTAGGGGCTCAGATCGTTCTCGGCAACACCTTTCATCTCATGCTTCGGCCAGGACCGGCCGTCATTGCCCGGCACGGCGGCCTGCATGAGTTCATGCATTGGCCTCATCCGATTCTCACGGATTCGGGGGGATTTCAAGTCTTTAGCCTTGCAAGTCTGCGCAAGATCTCCGAAGAAGGCGTCATGTTTCGCTCACCGATCGACGGTTCCGAAGTTCGTCTGACTCCCGAGGATTCGATGCAAGTGCAGCTCGCCCTGCGCTCGGACATTGCCATGGCGCTTGATGACTGCACGCCTTTCCCGGCCACGGAAGATGAGGCGCGTAATTCAATGCAGCGTTCGATGCGCTGGGCGATCCGTAGCCACGCGCATTACCACCGCAATGAGCCTCCGGGAGGGCTCTTCGGCATCGTTCAGGGCGGCATGTATTTGCCCCTCAGGAGCGCCTCGCTCGAAGAGCTTCTGAAACGGGAATGGGCGGGACTTGCTATTGGAGGTCTGGCGGTCGGGGAGCCCGAGGAGGACCGATTGCGGGTGCTGGAGGGGGTCGTCCCGCAAATGCCGGCGGACCGGCCGCGCTATCTCATGGGGGTGGGGTGGCCCGAGGACATCGTAGCTGCCGTGCAGCGCGGCATCGATTTATTCGACTGCGTGATTCCGACGCGGCATGCGCGCAATGGCCATCTTTTTACGTCCACCGGTTTCATCAACATCAGAAATGCCAGCCACCAAATGGACTTAGGCCCGATCGACCCCACCTGTAGCTGCTACACCTGCCGCAACTACTCGCGCGCGTATCTGAAGCATCTTGACCGCTGCAAGGAGATCCTGGGGGCACGCCTGAACACCCTGCACAACCTGCACGTCTACCTGTCCCTGATGCGCTCGCTGCGCGCCGCCATCGCCGAAGGGCGCCTTGCAAGCTTCGCGGCGGCCTATCTTGCACAGCGCCGGGAGGCGGCAGGTGCTGTGGCATAATGCCGCCCCCTCAAGGTAGGTGCAGCCATGAATTCTCTGATTCCCGACGCCTTGGCGCAGGGCACCGGCGTGACCGGCGGCAGCCAATTGGCGCCCCTTTTGATGATGGTGGTCTTCATTGCCATCTTCTATTTCCTTTTGATTCGGCCGCAGCAAAGGAAGGCGAAGGAACACCAGGCCATGGTGTCCAAGCTCGCCTCGGGCGATGAAGTGGTGACGGCGGGGGGGCTTCTCGGTCGCGTGCTCGAAGTCGGCGACACCTTTGTGACGCTCGAGATCGCCGACGGAGTGCGGGTCAAGGTGCAGCGGTTTCAGGTCATTTCGCTCATGCCCAAGGGCACGCTGAAAAGCGCCTGATCATGCTCGAGTACGCTCGCTGGAAATATATTCTCGTCGCCTCCGTTTTCATCCTCGCGCTCTTCTTCGCGTTGCCGAACTTCTTTGGCGAGGACGCCGCCTTGCAGCTGGCAAGGAAGGACAAAGCGAACATCGATGCGCCGGCCCAGCAGGCGGTTGAGAAATTTCTGACCGACCAGAAGGTCGGCTATACCAAGACCTACATCGACTCCGGGCGGCTCATGATCCGCTTTCCGAATGTGGTCGAGCAGCTGAAGGCGCGCGACGCCGTCAATGATCACTTCGCGGCTCAGTATCTGACGGCATTGTCGTTCGCACCGCGCGCACCGGAGCTGCTGCGCCGCCTGGGCCTGCGCCCTATGCCCCTGGGGCTTGATCTGCGCGGCGGCCTCTATCTCCTCTATCAGGTGGACATCAACGGCGCGGTAAACCAGCTCCTCGAGGGCTATGAGCAGGACATCCGCCGCACGCTCGCCCAGGCGAACTTGCCCTTTACCGATGTGGTGCTCGTGAGCATCGACAGCACGCGCCCGAACGGCCTGCAGGTTTCACTGCCTGCAAATGCCGACGCCGAGGCCGTGAGGAAGGCGCTCGTGAAGCCACTCTCGGACTTGAAGCTTGAGATCGTCACCCTGGGCAGCGGACCTGCCGTGCAGGCCACGATGACACCGGTGCAGATGCGCCAGCGCCAGGACTATGCCATTCAGCAGAACCTCACGACTCTTCGCAACCGGGTGAACGAACTCGGCGTCTCCGAGCCCATCGTGCAGCGCCAAGGGCTGGATCGCATCAACGTGCAACTGCCGGGCGTGCAGAACTCCGCCGAAGTGAAGGACATCCTGGGCAAAGTCGCAACCCTGGAGTTTCGTCTCGAGGACATGCAGAACAATGCGGTGCAGGCTGCGGCCCGCGGCCGCGCGCCCTTGGGCTCAAAGCTCTATAAGATGAGGGACGGTCGTCCCGTCCTCTTGAAGCGCGACATCATCGTCACGGGCGATGAACTCACGGACGCGCGCACCACGGCAACCCAGGAAGGCCCCGGCGTGTCACTCAAGCTCGACGCGCGCGGCGGGGATCAAATGCTGAAGACCACGCGCGCGAACCTCGACCGCCGCATGGGAGTGGTCTTCATCGAGCGCGGCCATGAGACGACGACCGTGAACGGCAAGAAGGAGACGCGCGAAGTCACGAACGAGGAGGTCATCAATCTTGCGACCATCCGCGGCGTCTTCAGCAACAACTTTCAGATCACGGGCCTGGCCGCAGGTGAAGCGCGGGACCTGGCTTTATTGCTGCGTTCCGGACAGCTGGCCGCCCCCTTGGATCCCATCGAGGAGCGTGCCGTGGGCCCAAGCCTCGGCCAGGACAATATCGAAAAGGGCGTCCGGGCTCTCATCATCGGCATGCTCGCGGTATTTGTATTCATGGCGTTTTACTACCGCGTCTTCGGCCTTGTCGCAGATGGCGTGCTGTTGTCAAACGTCGTTCTGCTGACCGCGCTGCTGTCCATCATGCGCGCCTCGCTGTCGCTGCCGGGCATCGCCGGCATCATCCTGACGGTGGGCATGGCGGTGGATGCCAACGTCCTGATCTATGAGCGCATCCGCGAAGAGCTGCGTGCGGGGGTCTCGCCGCAGTCGGCCATCCGCCTCGGATTTGAGAAGGCCTTCTCCGCCATCGCCGATTCCAACATCACGACCCTCATCGCGGGACTCGTGCTGTGGGTGTTTGGCACGGGCCCTATTCGCGGCTTCGCCATCGTTTTGACGTTGGGTATCGCGACCTCCATGTTCACCTCTCTCATGGGCAGCCGCGCGCTCATCACGCTCATGTATGGCGGGCGCCGCAAGCTCACGAAGCTTCCGATTTAAAGGGTCACGCACGTGGAATTTTTCAGAAAGCCGACTCAGTTTCCGTTCATGGCCACACGCAAGGTGTGGTACGGACTTTCCGTGGTGCTGATGCTCGCCTCCTTCGCCTCCTTTGCCACACGCGGCCTTAATCTCGGCATCGATTTCACCGGCGGCGTGAGCGTCGAGGCGTCCTTTCCAACCTCGGCCAACGTCGATGTGATCCGCACGCGCCTCGAGGGCGCAGGGTTTGTGGATCCGCAGGTGCAGAACTTCGGCTCCTCGCGTGACATCGCGATCCGCCTGCCGCCGTCGCCGGCGCAAAATGGCGCGGCCATCCGCGCCAAGCTCGATCAGACCCTGAAGTCCGTTGACCCGGGCTCACAGATCCTGAGGCTCGATGTCGTCGGGCCGCAGGTCGGCAATGAGCTCAAGAAAAGCGCGATCATGGCACTGGGATTCACGCTGCTTCTCATCTTCATTTACATCGCCTTCCGCTTTAACACCTGGCGGCTGTCACTCGGCGCCATCCTTGCTGTGCTGCACGATCCCATCCTGGTGCTCGGCATTTTCTCCATCACGCAGACATCGTTTGATCTGGCGGTGGTGGCGGCAATCCTCGCCGTGATCGGCTATTCGTTGAATGACACGGTCGTGGTGTTTGATCGTATCCGCGAGCGCTTCCACGCCAATCGCAGGTTGGCATCGGCATTGGCTCTGGACCAGTCGATCAATCAGACGTTGTCGCGAACCATCATGACCAAGGTCGTGACCGCCATCGTCGTGGTCGCGCTGTTATTCCTGGGCGGAGCGGTGCTGCGAGGTTTTTCCGAGGCGCTCATGATCGGCATCATCGCCGGCACGTACTCCTCGATCTATATTTCAAGCGCCATTGCGCTTGATTGCGGCCTCACCTCAGAGCACGTATTCCCCACTCTGAAGAAGGCCGCGGCCGACGTCCTGCCCTAGGGCTCGACTCAAAAGAAGGCCATGCTTGCGCTCCTGACCGATCCGCAAGCGTGGCTGTCGCTCGTCATCCTGACGGCGCTCGAGATCGTTCTCGGCATCGACAACGTGATTTTCATTGCGCTCCTCGTGGGGCGCCTGCCTGCGCGGCGTCAGGAACGCGCGCGCTTCGTGGGGCTTTTCCTTGCGATGCTGACGCGCATTGCGCTCCTGTATTCCATTGTTTGGATTACACGGCTGACGCAACCCTGGGTGATCGTAGGTGGCTTGCCCTTGTCGGGCCGGGATCTCATTTTGCTTGCGGGCGGCCTCTTTCTCCTGGCGAAGAGCGTCACCGAGATTCATCACACCCTCGAGCGCACGCGCGCAGAACCTAGTGGCCGCCGCTTCGCCAAATTCGCCGTCATCGTCTTGCAGATTGCGCTCATCGACATCGTGCTGTCGCTCGATTCGGTGTTCACCGCCGTCGCGCTCGCCAATCAGCTCGCCATCATGGTGACCGCCATCGTCATCGCCATCCTCGTCATGATGTGGCTTGCGCGTACGGTCGCCGCATTCATTGAACGCTATCCGACCCTGAAAATCCTGGCGTTGGCTTTCCTTATTCTCATCGGCAGCGCGCTCGTCGCCTCAGGCCTGCACTTCGAAATTCCGAAGGGCTACCTGTACTTCGCCATGGGATTCGCGGTGGCTGTGGAAATGACCAATATCCGCCTGCGCAAGCACCTCGATGCGCGTCGGCGCGCCCGCGGCCGCTAATAAGGATGGCTTGCGGCCTCTGCCGCCCCTACAATCGATTGACCTAAGGGTGGGGTTTGCTCATGAATTGGCGCAGAAAATCAGTAGAACAGTGCATCGCGCTCGCCGAGAAGAAGAGCCTGCGGCGCTCGCTCGGCCCCCTGCAGTTGACCATGCTCGGCATCGGTGCGGTGATCGGCACCGGCATCTTCGTTCTGACCGCGGTCGGCGCCGAACGCGCCGGTCCCGGGCTCATGCTCTCCTTCGTGATCGCAGGCTTCGTGTGCGCGTTCGCCGCGCTCGCTTATGCCGAGATGTCGGCCATGGTGCCGGTCAGCGGCAGCGCCTATACCTATTCCTACGCCGTCATGGGCGAGTTCATTGCCTGGATTGTCGGCTGGAATCTGATTTTAGAGTACGCCGTATCGGCCGCCGCGGTAGCCGTCGGCTGGTCGGGCTACATGGCGGGACTATTGCAGAGTCTCGGCATGCCGCTGCCGCTCTCCTTGAAGGCGGGCATGTTTGCCGTGCATGGCGGCGGGATCAACATTTTGGCCGTGGGCTCCGTGCTCGTCGTCACCTGCCT
>Ga0209006_10000371_pt1 | contig 44550 bp, 39 predicted proteins | sample JacPin_JW_Ref_O2_FD_188567 | JGI IMG/M metagenome (GOLD analysis project Ga0209006, IMG submission 188567) | Forest soil microbial communities from Algoma, Ontario, Canada - Jack Pine, Ontario site 1_JW_Ref_O2 (SPAdes) (version 2) | ecosystem: Environmental > Terrestrial > Soil > Boreal...
GCCGCCTCATGCGAGAGCAGCACGCTCTTCTTTCCCGACTCCGGCACTTCCGCCCAGAACATGCGGTCGAGAATGTCGGCATGCGAATCGATCAGGATGCCGGCCTTGCTCATCTTGTCTTCTTGCGTGCGCAGGATCTTGCGCAGCGAGTCCATCTGCCGGCTCATGTGCTCCATCATCTGGTGCACGGCATTTACTTTTACTTCGCCCTTCTGGTAGCGCTCCAGGGCGAAGCGAATCGCCATATGCTCGGCCGCTTTCATCAGCAGCGGCGCATCCTCCTCCTCGGAGGTGGCCGCCTTCGCGGAAAGGCTGCCCAGCAGTTGTTGCAGGTTCAGCCGCGTATTGGGATCGACTTCAGCCAGGTCCTTCTGCAGATCTTCTGTTCCTATACTGGAATCGCTCTGCGCTTGCCCGAAGCGAGTGAGCAGGCGAATCGCCTGCACCACTTCTGCCTCCTGTAAAGGCACAATGCCGCCGGTCCAGGCCGGAGCAACGCCAGTCCCCGTACCTCCGCCACCCCCAGCGCCACCGATAGGAACGTTCGGCACGCTGCCCAACGGTGCGGTTGCTCCGCCCACGGGTCCTTCGCCCTTGGAGTTTGCCCCTTCCGCAGCTGCAATCAACTGCAACAGCTTCTGCGGATCATTCAGCCATTGCCTGAACTCGGGACCCAGAGTCTGCGCTGCGATCTGCGCTGCGATGCTCACGTCTCCCGTGAGCGGATCGGCCGCGACAAACTTGACCTCGTTAATCCGAATCGTACTGTTATTGTTGCCCATGCCCAGGGCGTCTTTGATTTGCTTCGAAACATCCTGAGCCTTCGAGCCCCCGATGGTGAACGCCCGCACCAGGCGCGTGAAATCTTCGATGGTAACGTCTTTGGAGAAATGCAGGCTGGCCAGTCCGGCCGCGTTCAACAGATTCGCGAAGCTGCGCTCCGCGTTCCCCGTCTCCAGCGGAATTCCGTCGAGCAACAGCTTGTTGTCCGACACGCCCAGCAAGAAGCCGCTGTCGCCCGCTGTGGGCAGGCCGTTCTGCAGTTCATTCCACGTGGTCTCGAACTGCGCTTCGGTGCGCTTGTGTTCGTAGCCATACATGCGCGCGTACTTGATCAGAATGTTCAGACTGTGAACAAACGCGCGCGCCGAAGCGGACCGGTTCTCTTGAGATGTGCTCTGGGCGGTGATATGAATCTCCTCTACCCGCAGTAGCGCACACCAAGGGTAAGACCAATCGGTAAGTACTGGCAGATTACCGAGGTAACGCGGACGTGACCGTCAGCACCCGCAAGGGCATGACCTGGAAGCGGCACCGTTCTTGGCTCTATTGTTTGGCCCTTTTTCCGGGTGGCAGGGTTAACGGGAAATCTTCCTGTAGACGCCCACCCAGTAGGCGGGCTGCGGCGCTGACAAGAACCGGTCCCGGAGCAGAGCGTCTCTCGCGCAGTGTTCCCGGGCGCGTCGTCGGATAGCGCAAGACCTCCTGCACACCTCCGTCCTTCTCGGGCTTAGGCAGAATCCAGAAACTGCCCAGGTCGTTTCCCGCCGATGGTTTGCACTGCCGCAGGGCACTCGGATGCTTTTCCATGACCTCCTTGCCCATCCGCTCGTCCCAGGCTTTGCCCTCCGGAGTCTTCAGATTGGCATCGATCGCAGCGCGTGCCTCGCAAAGGCTCATCGGCTTGTCATCGGCGCAAGCCAACGCCGTCCACAAGGGCGAACGCAACTGCGAGAGAGACCAGCGCAAAGGGGCAGAGGTTTTTCATGTTCGCCTCCTCAAGGGGGAACGTAAATAGCGTTGTCGTCAAACAACGGGCATAAACTGAGCCACGGTCACTCCGTCACCCCAACCACCGTGAACTTCCTGGTCTTCTTATCAGGGAACAGGAACTCGTAGACTTGAAAAGAATCGTAGGCGTTCGGGTGCTCGTCTTTAACAAGTTTCGCCTTATAGTCGCCAAGGGCCAACAGCACGTTGGGGTTAAAGGCCAATAGCTCGAATCGTTTCCCCTCGATGATGACGTCCAGCTCTTGACTGAAGGCGGGCGCCGCCTGCATCACCATGCGCGATGAGCTGACATGAACGTTGATGGAGTACTCCGCCGGGTTAGGATCCGCGGCCCAGGCCACTGCGCAGAACGACAAAACTACAAATGCCACCTTCTTCACGGTTTCCTCATTTCGGTCTGCAACGATATTCCGGAGTATAAGCTGATTCTTGCGCCGAAGGCCGTACACGAGATGTCCAAGCTGGCGCTCCCGGCCATCCTCGATGCGAAAATGATACAGTCGGTTCGTTCCGAGGGAATCGCTTTGCCATCTTCCACCAGCAACGTGAAGCGACGCGCAACCAAGATTGCCACGTCCAAGATCGCCGCAGCCAGGACCGCCACACCCAAGACCGTCGCCGCGAAGATCGCAGCGAAGAAGCCGGGAAAGAAGACGACCGGCCTGCGCTACTGGATGCAGCGCGTCCTCGAAGAGTGCGACCACGTCTCCACCGACTTCAGCGCCGACCCCGTGCACGACCTCCGCGTCTCCCTGCGTCGCTGCCGTTCCATGGCCGACGGCCTGATCGCCGTCGATCCCGATCCCGACTGGAGAGCGATGAAAAAAGCCGGCAAGCGCCTGTTCCAGCGACTCGGCAACCTCCGCGATATCCAGGTCATGATGGAATGGATCGAAAAGCTGCACCCCGCCGAAGCCGTTGCTTCTGAACGTGTGGTGCGGGCACTTTTGCCCGCATTGCCTCCATCACAACAGAATTCCGTGGCTATCGGGGACGTCTCCACCAAAGAATCCCGGTCAGAATCCCAACTCCCAACAGCATCCCAGCCTCACCCCCCTCGCGATCCCGCGGCCCAAGCCCTCCTCCAAATCCTAGCCCGCCGCGAAGCCGAGCAAAAGCGCGAAGCCCGCGTCGCCCTCGGAGAATTCGACCGCAAGCAGTGGCGCCAATGGAGCCGCTCGCTGCCGCAACGCGCAGCGCACATCCGCCCCGGCAGCGGAGTGTTCAAGCACCTCGCCCTCGAGCGTTGGACCGCCGCCCGCGATCTCCACAACCGCGCCCTTCGCAACCGCTCCAAGGTTGCGTTTCACACCTTGCGCATCGGCATCAAACGTTTGCGCTACATCGTGGAGAATTTCCTGCCCGAGGAGCACAAGGCCTGGAGCAACGACCTGAAGACGGTGCAGGATCTGCTTGGCGAAGTCCACGACCTGGATGTGCTTTGGGCGACGGCGCTTACAAGCCAGATATTTTCGACCGAGACCTTTTCGAGCGAGATTTCCCGGGGTGAGAGCCTTTCGAAGCAGCAGACGCTTTCCGGCGCCGAATCGCGAGAGCGCTGGCATCGCCAGATTGCCGGAGAACGCGCCAAGCGCATCGGGCGTTATCGCAAGAAGATGGTCGGCCCCAATTCGCTATGGAATGTGTGGCGTGCAGGATTGCCGCAAGGCAAGCAAATTCAAACACTTGCCACCCAGCGAATGAAGTTGTGGGCGAAGGCGCTCGACCCCGATTTCGTACACTCCGAGCACGTCGCCCGACTGGCGCTCGAACTCTACGACGGCCTCACCGCCAGACGATTACTGGGTGCAGCAGCAGGTTCCAGGCTTAATCCGGCGACGGATCCAGGCATGAGTCGAAGAACGAATCCGGCCGACGGCTCGGGAGCGCGTGCGAGCCTGCTGGTGGCCGCCCTCCTGCACGATGTCGGCAAATCAAAAGGCAACAAGGGACATCACAAAGCGTCGCAGGAGATGATCAAAGCCCACAGCACCCCCCTCGGATGGAACGCCCAAGACATGCAGCGCGCCGCCACTGTCGCCCGTTTTCACAGCGGCGCATTGCCCACGCCCAGCCACAATGCCCTGCGCGATCTTCTGCCCGACGAACAAAAAACGATCATCCAATTGGCCGCCATCGTTCGCCTGGCCAACGCCTTCGACGCCTCCCATGACGGCCACATTCGGCGAATCGAGATTGAAAACGGCCAGAGTGAAAGCAGCAGGATCGGAAGCGGCAAGCTCGGAGGCGAAGCGAGGCGGTCCCGTCGCACCAATGGATTCCTGCAAAAACCTGCCGTCGGCCTAGCGAAGAACGAAGCCCTGATAATCGCCGCCGAGGGCTACACCCCCGGCAGCCCCACAGCCCAAACCATCGCCGCCGAACGCCATCTGCTGGAAACCATGCTGGGCCGGCCGGTAATAGTCAGGGCGATGAAGAATCTCACCGTAAGGCGATGACTCTAAACCTGTTTCGCGTCGAATCCGCTGAGAGCGGCAGCCTCCACCAGGCAACCGCTTCGTAGCGTTTGTAAAGAGCGATTTTGCGGCGTGGTGTTTGGTCGAACGCAGAGAGGTACCGCGCGCTCGTATCCCCAGAAGGCCAAATGCCGCTCTAGGGGGTTTCCCGCTCTTCCCGCCATATTTGTTCGACCTCGTCCGGAACATTTCCCGGGGGTTCGGGCCATGAAACCGGCGAACTCGGCTTCTTTAAAGGCGGCGTGAGAATGCCGCGGGCGATCAGTTGCTGCTCCTGCTCAGGTTGATCATCGAGGAGACAGGGAACAATTCGCGCGACCGGCCTGTTGCGGTCACAGACCAGCACCCTTCACCCGCCCGTACTAGTCGGATGTGAGCGCTAAGTCGTGCTTTAAGCTCACTGATGTTCACGGTGCGCATGAGCCGATGGTGGCTGATCTGACCATGTTAGTCATGTCCGTTTTTTCGCAGCGTAACCTCGCGGAACTTTGACTGCCACTAGTAGCTCCCGAGTCACTTCCGTGCTTCGGCAGCTCCAGATACAAATGTTGTTGCTCCTCGGTTGCTGCTTGCGGCCACTCGATCCGCTGAAGCCCGAAGCCCGAGAGCCGGAAGCCAAACCTATGACTCACGCCCGACTCGTTGAAAAAGCCGTCCGCTGGCTGCGGCACTATCGCTGCGGCGTGGTGCTCTCTGAACAAGCTTGCGCCAGCGGCGAGATGCCCGACGCCATTGGCTGGAAGCGCGCCAGCCACTCCGTGCTGGTGGAATGCAAAGTCACGCGCGGAGATTTCCTGGCCGACCGCGCTAAGCCCTTTCGCCTCAAGCCGGAGCAGGGAGTCGGCAGCGAGCGCTTTTATCTCACGCCGGCTGAACTGGTGAAGCCGGAAGAACTGCCCGCAGGCTGGGGACTGCTCGAAATCCACGGCCGCGGAGTTGAGATGGTGCACGCTTCCGCCAAGAATCTGCGCAGCGCCACCGGATTCCGCTACGAGATGAATCTTCTTCTCGCCAGCCTGCGCCGCGTCGAAGTGCGCATCGAGCCCCAGAGCATCACTGATTTTCTAAAGTGGAAAAACCGTATGGCCGAATACAACCGCGGCCGCCTTCCCGAAGGCCTGGCCGCTGCCGAAGACGAAGCCAACGTCTTCCTCGAACCGGAGGCTTCCACGGCGGGCTAGAACAGCTCGACGTTTCGGTTCGTCAACCTAAGGTGAGGCGTTTCATAGTCCGTTTATGGAGTCTTCTCGCGCCGGACCGCGATGTTTTCCACAACCCGCCGGTGACGCTTGTGACGTCCAACCTTGACTCTGCGATCGGATCGCGTAAACATTGTCGTATCGGCCAGAGTGGCAACAAGGAGCATTTTTGCCGCCCTTAAGTCCTTTGTTTTAAAGATTGTCACCTCTAAGTTTCTTTGACATCCGGATCTTGCGGGGGGAGGGGTACCCCGGCCATTCACCTTCACAGCGCACCCTTCTTTCCGAATTCGTAGAAGCAGAAACTGTGGTGAAAAAAAAGAAAGCCGGGCTGGTTCGCCCGGTTTCTTCTTGCGTCGAGTTGGATGCGGTTACATCGCAGCGCGGCGCGACTGGCGCTGAGTCTGCCTCTGGCTGGGTTAGGGCCAGTCCGGTCGCCCGGAATGTGCTTCCTCAGGCCAATCCTGAAACCATGCGAGGAGCGAGGAAACAGACAACTGGAGAACTGCAAACCGGCTGCCATCCGCATACTTCAAGCGCCGACTATCGTGTGATGGATAAGTTGTTGATTACAAATTTCTTACCTCGTGATGAATATGCAGGTTGGCGAGCTCAGGAGCAAGCCGCCGCAGCGCGTGGGCAAACTCTTGCACAAGTTGCACCACAGGGGGTGCAATCGGGAGAACTTCTGCAAACATCCGTTCCCCTGCACGCGACTCTTGTGGGGCAGCAGAATTCGAACACGGACGAGAAAGACGTAGCAAGCTACGTCTCGACTCGGGGGTTCTTCACATGTCCCGGCGGCCTTCCATGGCTTTCAGCATGGTGATCTCGTCGGTGTATTCGATGTCGCTGCCGACGGGAATGCCCATGGCGATGCGCGTAACTTTCACGCCTACACGTTTCAGTTGCTGCGAAAGATAAGTGGCGGTGGCTTCGCCTTCGACGGTGGGATTGGTGGCGATGATGACTTCATCGACGTTGCCTGCGTCGACGCGGGTGATGAGGTTCGAAATGCGTAGTTGGTCGGGGCCGATGCCGTGCAGGGGAGAAATGGCGCCGTGCAGGACGTGGAAGACTCCATTGAAGTGCTTGGTTTTTTCAATGGCGGCGATGTTGGTGGGTTCCTCGACCACGCAGACCATGCGCTGGTTGCGAGTGGCGCTGGTGCAGTAGACGCAAGGGTCAACGTCGGTGATGTTGTTGCAAACGGAGCAGAGGCGAAGGTTGGCCTTGACGTCACGCACGGCGGTGGCGAGGGCTTCGGCATCTTCTTCGCTGGAGCGGAGAATGTGGAAGGCTAGGCGTTGCGCGCTTTTGGCGCCGACTCCGGGGAGTTTCTTGAGTTCGTCGATCAACCGCGACATCGGTTCGGCAAATTTGGACATAAGGAATTGAGTGATTGAGTCAGTGAGGCATTGAATCAATGAGTCATTGAATCAATAGTTAGAGTCCGCCCATGCCGAGGCTGCCTAGCATGCCGCCGACGGTGGACTGCATGGCACCGTCAATCTTGCGCGCGGCCTCGTTGACGGCAGCGAGGATCAAGTCCTGCAACATCTCGACGTCGCCGGACTTGACGGCGTCGGGATCGATACGCAGGCTGAGCAGCTGTTTGCGGCCATCCATTTTTGCGGTGACCGCGCCGCCGCCGGACGTTGCTTCGACGACCGTCTCCTGCATTTTCTTCTGCAGGGTTGCGTACTGCGCTTGCGCTTTCGACATCAGGTCTTGCAGATTGAATCCACCCATAGAACCTTTCGTTGACTCTCGGCCACGCTCTCTTAATTGTCATTTGCATTCTGAGCGAAGCGAGGAACCTATGCAATTTTGCCGGGCGCAAACCAGTTGCATGGGTTCTTCGCTTCGCTCAGGATGACAAAATGAGGCGGGAACGCCAGAAAGGACATCGCCCGCGCACTCATCGTCTCTCTTTGTAATCAATCACGGTGCGAATTTCGGCGCCGAATTTTTCTCGCATGCGCTGGACGACCGGATCCTGCTCGGCACGGCCGCGGCCGCCGACTGCCGGGGCATTCGTTCGTGCGGCCGCGCCCTTGCGTTTGGCTCCGTTGCCGTCGTTGCCATCATTGGGCGTGGCTGCACCAGGAATGATCTTCAGCTTCACGGCGCGGCCCAGAACTCCGCTGGCGGAGGCGATGGCAAGGCGTCGGGCCTCGGGGCCGACTGACATATCGATCACAGTCTGCGATTCGGCAATCTTGATGACGAGCTCGTTGGCTTGCACGCTCCACTCGCCGCCTTCGAGCATGGAGACCAGGATGCGCTGGTTTCCGTCGGTGAGCGCTTGCAGGACGGCGGATTGCAGGCGGTCGATTTGTGGTTGAGCTGGTTCTGGTTGGGGCGTCTGAGGCTGAGCTGTTTGTGGCTCCAAGGCCGACGCCGCTGGCGCCGATGGTATCGCTTGCGATTCAAAACGCGAATGCGGTTCGGGAGCGGACGGTTTGGTGGCGCTGGCCGAGACGTAGCTAGCTACTTCTCTACGACTCGTCTCGTTACGATCCAGAGCGCCGCGATCTAGCTCTCCACCATCCGTATCGCGCTCAGGCGCGGGATCGCGCATGGGAGCGGCGGAGCCCATGATCACCGGTTCCGGTGCGCTGGGCGCGGGTGGAGTTGACGTAGCCACAATGCGTGGGCCGGGTAGCGGGACGGTCTCGGGAGAACCTTCTTGCCGCGGAGTGCCTTTGCGAGCAGAATCGGCGGCGAACGGCGACACGAAATTGGGGCGAGCGGGGGGAGAAGGCTCTGGGCGGCGCGTTTCAGGGCTCGCAGAATGGCTGCCAACAATGGCTGGCCGCGATGGAGTTCGGGGCGCCGCGGTGGCATTCGGCGCTGCCGTGACTTCGCTCAAGAGTTGCTCGATGGGCAAAAGGCGCTGGGCATGCGCCATCTTGAGCAGGCCGAGTTCGAGATGGAAACGCTGCTCCTGTTTGTATCCTAGCTCGCCGTGGGTGCGCAGCATGATCTGCAGATGACGGGTGAGGTCTTCTTCGCCGAACCATTCGGCGACGCGGGCCACGCGCTCGCGTTCTTCACTGGAAATCTGCAGCAGGGAAGAGTCCTTCCCGGCAATCTTCGCGACCGTGGCATTGCGCAGGAAGCGCACCATCTGGCGGGCGAAGTGCGTAGGACTGTGGCCCTCGCTGATGAGGTGGTCGACCTGGCGAAGAACTTCGTCGCTGGTGCCGCGGGCGATGGCCTGCATGACTTCTTCGAGAATGTGCGCCGGCGCTGCGCCGACGAGGTTGCGTACCGAGTCGGCGGTGATTTTTCCGCTAGAGGAGGCGATCGCTTGATCGAGAATGGATAGCGCATCGCGCATGGAGCCGTCGCCCGCTTCGGCCAACAGGGCGAGCGCGTCGTTATCGGCTTCGATGTTTTCCCGAGTAACGAGATCGCGAAGCTGGGCCACGATGGCGTCGAACTTCACAGCGCGGAAACTGAAATGCTGGCAGCGCGAGCGGATGGTCTGAGGAATGTCTTCCGGCTGCGTGGTGGCGAGCATGAAGACAATGTGATCGGGCGGCTCTTCCAGCGTTTTGAGCAGGGCGTTGAAGGCCGCGTCGGTAATCTGGTGAGCTTCGTCGAGAATGTAAATCTTGAAACGGTCGCGGGCGGGGCGATAGCGCGCGCCCTCGCGCAATTCGCGAATTTCGTCAATGCCCCGGTTGGTGGCGGCGTCGATTTCAATGACGTCGACGGCGTTGCCGGCGCGAATCTCGATGCAGGATTCACAAACGCCGCAGGGTTCCGGGACAGGATGATCTTCTTTCGGAAGCCCCGAGCGGCAATTCAGCGCCGCGGCCAGAATGCGAGCGACCGTGGTTTTGCCGATGCCGCGATGTCCGCTGAAAATGTAGCCGTGGGCGGTGCGTCCCTGCTCGATGGCGTTCTGCAGGGTGCGGGTGACGTGCTCTTGTCCGATGACCTCGGAGAACTTCTGCGGACGATACTTGCGGGCCAGGACGGTATAGCTCATGGGTGAGAAGTACGATTATACGTGATCAACGTAGAAAATTAGCTTTCGCTTTAAAGCAGTTCTGGGTTTGCGCCCAAGGAATTGTCTCAACGCGGTGAAGCAAGGATAAACTGCATGCGGGCAGAGACGACTAGTATGCCTTGCCACGTTAAGTTCTCGGTATCGCCCCCGGGGCGCTGACCGAATTCATTACATCAAAGAAGACGACGTGCGTGTTGTCTTGAGCCGGCTTCCCCAACGAGCTTTGGGACCGTCTTCGCGCTGTTCATTTCAACGATAGGAGCCGTGTACGGGTTCTGGGTTATGTTAATCGCGGGCGTCGCGAGATCGCGCTGTGTGCGCTGCCGCCGCGGATGGGCTTGACCCGAGCTTTGAGCAAGGGTCAGACGCCTCGGGCAATCCGGAGCCAGACGGGGTGAGAAATGGCCAGCGCTCGCCATTTCGCCGCGTCATGCTCTATAACGTTTTTCCTCATGCACTCGGCCACTTGCAGCTCATCGATAAGGATGCCCGTTCCGTTCGGCGCAGGTTCGCGCACGAAAGGCGTGCTCAGGAGTTCGCGGATTATTGGTGCAACCAGTTATGGTCGGAGGCATTCTCCCATCCCGATCCGGTTCACAATCCGCCGATCCTAACTGAACTCACGCCGCTCCCTGCGGCGGAAGTGACATCTGGCGGATTGCGGTGATCGACGTAATCGACGTTAGGAGCTTGCTAAAAGCGCCGCACAAGGGATAGGCTTGTCCGTCGCCCGGAGCGCGGGTTCCGGTCAATTGCGACGGGCAAGCTCTAAAGGAGCGTTATTATGCAGCTGAAAATTACCAGCAAGACGGTAGACGGGATTCTGGTGATCGAGTGCAGCGGCCGGATTGTTTTTGGCGAAGAGTCGTCGCTGCTGCGGGAGCAGGTGAAGCAGGCCATCCCGGATAACAAGCGCATCGTCCTCAATCTAGGGGAGGTCAACTACATTGATTCCGGCGGGCTGGGGACGCTGGTCGCATTGCACACGACGGCGCTGAACGCCGGAACGACCATCAAGCTGGCGAACCTGACGAAGCGCGTCGGCGATTTGTTGCAGGTGACCAAACTGCTGACCGTGTTCGATGTGCGTGGCTCGGAAGCCGAAGCGATCGAGTCGTTCCGCAAAGCGGCGTAAGTCTCCCACCCCTTGGACTCGCCGCATGAGCAGTCGAGGGATGGGGCGCGCGGCGCGTCCACGATGCCGTAGGCGGCGACTCTTCTGCAAATGCTCTCGAAAGTTGTTTTTCTTCTCTGTCTGCTGGTTAGCGCAAGCGGCTTCGTCTCCCCGCCCTTGGCTCTGGCGGCGGGACTTGTCTTTGGGCTGCTTTTTCCTCATCCCTATAGCTCTCAGGCCAAAGCGCTTTCGAAATATCTATTGCAGGCCTCGGTGGTGGGGCTGGGTTTCGGCATGAACCTGCACCAGCTGGTTCGGGCCGGGCGCAGCGGATTCCTTTACACGGTGGTCGGCATCAGCTTCGCGATGCTGGCGGGGATGGGCCTGGGCGCATTGCTCGGCGTGCGGAGAATTCCGGCATTTCTCATTTCTACGGGGACAGCGATTTGCGGTGGCAGCGCCATTGCCGCGGTGGGGCCGATCACGCGAGCCAGCGACGAAGAGATGGCGGTGTCGCTGGGAACGGTGTTCGTGCTGAATTCCGTGGCGCTGCTGATTTTTCCCGCGATCGGAGCGGCGCTGCATCTGACGCAAGCGCAGTTTGGACTGTGGGCGGCGCTGGCGATTCACGATACCAGTTCGGTGGTGGGCGCGGCGGCTAAGTATGGAGCAGAAGCGCTGGCCGTAGCGACCACGGTGAAGCTGGCGCGGGCGTTGTGGATTGTCCCGCTGGCGCTGGCGACGGCGGTGGCGCGGCACGCCAAGGCGAAGATTCCGTGGCCGTGGTTCATTGCGCTGTTCTGCCTGGCTGCGGTTTGCAATACGTATCTGCCGGCCGGAGCGTATGTTTACGGCATCGTGGTGAAGCTGGCGAAGATTGGGCTGACCGCGACTCTGTTCTTGATCGGCAGCGGAATTTCGGTGGCTACGGTGAAGCAGGTGGGCCATCGTCCGATGCTGCTGGGGATCGTTTTGTGGTTGCTGGTTTCGGTGGGATCGCTGTGGCTGATTCGCGCGGGGTGGATTGGACTGTGAAGAGAAACATTTCACGACGGAGTCTCGGAGACACAGAGAAACGCAGATCGTTGAATGATATTTCTCCGCCGCTTCGGCGTGGGTCGACAAAAGCGAGTGAAGATCATTCGGCAAAAATCCGGATGCGAATCGAGGCCGCGATTCGCGCGATTCCACAGGGCAAGGTTTCGACTTACGGCGGCGTTGCCCGGGCTGCGGGATTTCCCGGCGCGGCGCGGCTGGTCGCGCGGGTTCTGAATCGTGGCTTCGGATTGCCGTGGCAGCGCGTGCTTGGAGCCGGAGGAGAAATCAAGCTGCGGGGAGATTCGGCTATCGAGCAGCGGCTGCGGCTGGAGGCCGAGGGCGTGCGGTTCCGCGGGCGGAAGGTGGATATGAAACAGTGCGAGTGGAAGTTTGGAAAGGGGCGACGGAAGTAGAGGCTCACGAACCCGCACATCCCATTTGATTAACGGTGAGAAAATGGGCTTTGCTAGGCTTGTCCCCGTATGAGGCAAGCTTGGTGCGGATTCTAGCCTTGGCCAACCGAATCAGACCTCGCCCGAGCCTAAATTCTCCGAGCTCTCCAGCGAGGACCGTGCGCGACTCGAACAGCAAAGAGCAGTCGTCGCGACCGCCGCCAAGCAGCAGTTGGGCATAATACTCACCAAGACCAAAAGCGACCTTCCCGTTCTTCAAAGAATAATGACGAACGGGTGTTCAAGAAGGCGCAGACGCATGAGTCACAGTGTCTCGGCGTCGCGTTCGGAGATGTTCTAGCGAGCGAGCTACCTTTGCGATGGGTAATGGTCACGGACGAGTACGGAACTGATCCGACGTTGCGTTTCAAGGAGACGGCCTTGCAAATCAACGCGCTCTCGATGATCTCCAAACGAGTCGAAAGGGACGAGGCAGTGAATCTCTCGGAACTTCTTCGTGTAACCCGCGAGCAGCTTGCTCACCGCGAGAAAAAGGATCGCTGACGATCACCGGGCTTCGCCCGGCCGGACTGCTGAGGGCGGCCGTCCCTACCTGGTTTGTCTACTTCCTGAACTGCTGGTCGATTTCGACCTGATATCCCGTTACCATTTTGTTGGTTTCGTTGGCCATGCCGACTACTGCCATCAACTCCTTGAACATGGCGTCGGTCATGCCTTTTTTTTGTGCTGAGACGGTGTGTGAGGCGATGCAGTAGTGGCACTGGTTGGTCACGCTCACGGCGACGTAGATCAATTCCTTGGTCAGCGGATCGAGCGCGCCGGGGGCCATGATCTGCTTGATGTCCTCCCACGTGCGTTTCAGCGTGGCGGGATCGTGGGCGATGGCCTTCCAGAAATTGTTGATCCAGTCGGTCTTGCGGGTGGTCATGATGTCGTCGTAGATGGCGCGGACTTCGGGGCTGGCGTCTTGGTATTCGATTAGGCCTAGGGTGGACATGGGATCTCCTGCCGCGGAATTCATTTCAGCACGGAGTCACTGAGACACGGAGAAAGTCAAACCCTTTAAAAGGTTTTCTCCGTGGCTCCGTGTCTCCAAGGTAAAAAATGCGGTTTGAAATTCTAACGTCGGCCGCCGATGCGCCGGCAGAGACGTAACCAGTTACGTCTCTACGGTAGTTCGCCATTCAGCAGCTTGCCCAACTGCGCTGCCGGCACTCGGATGCCTACGTAAAACTGGCCGAACAGGGCGTAGACCGCGCTGACGTGGTCGAAGCGCATTTCGTAGATCAGCTTTTTGAAGACCAGCGGATCTTCGGCGAACAGGTCGACACCCCATTCCCAGTCGTCGAAGCCGATCGAGCCGGTGATGATCTGTTTGACTTCGCCTGCGAACCGGCGGCCCACGAGGCCGTGTTCGCCCATCTGGCGGGCGCGCTCTTCGATGGGCAGCGTGTACCAGTTCTGGTCTTCGCCGCGGCGCCGGTCCATGGGATAGAAGCAGGCGTAGCGCTGCGGCGGAATCTCTGGATAAAGCCGCGGGCGCATGGCTTCTTTTTGCCGCGCGAGGGTGTCGGCGATTTCGCGTTTCCATTCGTCGGAGTGCGGTTCGATGCCGCGCTCGACCAACGCCTTGTAGACCTTCACCGTAGATTCGTAGAGGCTCAGTTCAATGATGGAGAGATATGAAGTCGTCGGCTCGAGATAATCACTGAGGCGAAGATTCGCGAGTTGGAGTTCAGCTTGATTCAAGTCCGCGAACGATTCGCGGAAGTGGATGAACATGAGATCGCCCTTGTGGCCGAGCAGCGAAAAAATTGCGGACTGGCCGGGCGAGTGCTGTTCCAGCGCGGCGAGTGCGGTGGCGGCTTCCGTCGCGATGGCTGATTTTTCAGCGTCTGGCAGGGCACGCCAGGCAGCGCGGCGCAACCGCATCATCTGGTGGAGGACGCTGTAGCCTTCCGTGGTGAGCGGAACGGCGGGGATCTCGGTTGCAATTTTCGGAGTCGGGTGGTGAGTGGTTGTCATGGTGTCCAGTGTTGTTCGTCTACTGCGGCGAATTTCCATTGTACCGGGAGAGGCTGCGTCTGGCGTAGGAACATCCACGGCTAGGCTTCATGAGGGATTGACAGCCGCGGCTGGCGGGCGAGACGTTGCAAGCAACGTCTCTACGGTATAACTATGGGCATGGCAAGAGATTTGTCGAGATTCAGCGTTGTTCTCGTCTGCGCGCTGCTTGGCGCGATTCCGCTGATGGGGCAGAACAAGCGGTTGTGGGTTTTGCGCGCGCCGGGCGAGATGGTGGAATATGATCCGACTTCATTCACGGCCAAACCGCCGGTCACGAATCCCCCGATCAAGCTTCCGTCCGAGGCGGTGAAATCTCCGCAGAGCATTTTGGTCAATCATCAGGGACAAATGCTGTTTGCGCCCACGGTCTCGCTGCCCCTGACGGAGGACGATGCCGAGGCTCCGCACAAGGCGTGGTTGTGGAACGGGCGGGCGGCAAGCTCTCTGGATATGGGCGTGAGCCGAAAGTCCACAACGGCAGGATCGAATGCGGCCGTCACGGAGTCGGCCGCGAGCGTTTATCCTTCCGCCGATGGACAGCATCTGTTCTGGTTCGCCAACCAGGCGCGGCGACTGCAACGCGAAGAGATGGACCTTTCCACCACAACCACATGGCAAGCCTGGCGAACGGATCTGGAGGGCAACGCGCGGCAGGATATTGCCTCGTCAACGTTGCCGGATTGCCGCTGCACGACGGGGAGCTGTGAGGAAACGTGTCCTTCGATTGTCGCTTGGGCCCCTGAAGATGGTGTCGGCAAGTTTTTTCTCATGACTCAGTTTACCGCCGGACGGACGGGGCCAATCTATAAGGCAAGCGTTCGTTACCAGCAAGATGCGGGAAAGTGGACCGCCAATCCTGTGATGCCGTCGCTGCAGCGAGTGCTGGACGCGGCTTCCGACGGGAACGTGATTGTCGAAGCGATTCCCGACACGGCTTGTTGCGGATGGTTGAATCAGAGCGACGACCAGACCCTGCTGCACATCCGGGAAAAGACGTTGATCCTGTTCGACGAACTGGCCACGTTCAACAATCCGGATTACGACGTCAGCTTCTACACCTCGAATGCGCGGGTGCAGCCCAACCTGGGCGCGGTTGCGATGACCCTGGTCTCGACCGCGGAAACCAACAAGCCGATTCAGGTGGCCGAACAGGGACAGGCCAGCGTGGAGGAAACGCAACGCATTCACAAAGCGCTGCAAGAATTGCCCGCGGTGGAAGTGAAAAACGTGGAGGACTCGCCCAAGCGCATCGCGTATCTTCCTCATGCCACGCTGGTGGGCTGGATCAGCGACCAAGAGATTCTGGTCGTCGAGGCGCATCTGCTGGTTGCGTACAACGTGAGCACCGGGGTTCGGCGCAAGTCGACAATTCGGGTTGAGGATGCGGCGCACGTGTTCCTGCGTTAGCTCTTGCTCTGGCCGGCGCGGTAAATCATCCAACCGAAGAAATTTGCCGCGAGCACTACCAGCGCAATTTTCAGAGAATATTTCCATACGCTCGCAACTTCAATCACCGGCGATACCGAGAGCAGAACAAACAACAGAGTCACGGCAAACGCCGCGGCTGCGCCCATCCTGAGCCATCGGCTGGGACGCAGGCCCTTCGTCTTTGGTGAAAACAGCGGAATCGCGAACAAGGCCAGGTAGGCCATGCCATAGAACGTCCACGCCCAGATCTGCAGCAGAGAAAAAGCCTCCTGGTTTCGCGCGCCGATCAGCACGGCGGTGCTGGCGGCGAGCGCCACGCCACCCATGAATAGAATCGAGTTGACCGGGGTGCGGTACTTCGCATGCAGAACGGTGAACCAGCGCGGCAGCAGGTGGTCCCAGCCTGCCACCAGCGGCAGCCGTGTGTTGCTGGAAAAATACAGTGTGTAGCTGCAAATGTAGTTCAACAGCAGGAGGAGAATCGCGATGGAAACCAGCGGGCCGGCTAGGCCAAAGAGGCCGAGTCCGCGGCTCAGCGCCTGTGGGATGGGGCCGATCACATCGACCGCATCGGGAGAAACGAATGCGAGAATCGCGCTGGTCCCGAGAATGTAGAGAAGAGCGATGAGCGGGGCAGTGAAAAGTATGGAGCGAGCCAGGTTCCGTCCGGGGTTGCGCGACTCTCCGGCGAAAATCGCAATGATCTCGAATCCGGTCAGCGCCCCAAAGGTCATCTTGCTGAAGACGCTGAGACTGAAAAACGTGAAAGGCGGCAGAACCAGCGGGAGTGGGTTGTAGTGTGGCAGGCTTCCGTGATGCGAGTGAAAAAATGGTAGAGCGATCAGCACTCCGAGAATGAGAACCGTAAAGATACTTCCGGCGTTGCTTACCCACTTGCCCACGCTGAGGCCGAGTCGGGCGATCACCATCATCCCGGCGATCAGCGCGATCGATCCGCCCACGAGCAGGAGCGGGCTCGCGGCAATCCATTCGCCGCTCGGCCCGATCGCGTATGCGATGTAGGTGGTGGTCACGAGCGCGATCTGCGAAACCTGCACCGTGGTGTTGAGCCACATATTCCACGCCACCAGGAACCCAACCCGGTCACCAAATGCGAGGCGAGCCCACTCGTAAAGGCCGCCCTCCAGCGGCATCAAGCGATTGAGATGCGATACCACGAGAGCCTGGGGAACAAAGAACAGAAGAATCGCGAGCAGCCACAGGACAACGTGGGAAGGACCCGCCTTTACCGCCGTGCCGAAGAACTCGGGGACGATCACGATCAGGATCTGGGCCAGCGCCAGGTCGGCCAGGCTCAGCTCTCTGCGCAGCACGGTGCTGTGGGCCGCGACCTGGGACTCGGCCGCTTGCAGGCCAGTGGCGTCCGGAGATGGCAAGTGGGCACCGCTCCTTGCGCTGCGATTACTTTTTCTGTGCTGGACTTAACAGCAAATCCTGATAGTCGAAGCTGAAGTCGGCCAGCGGAGATACTGCCGCCATCTTCGCGCTCTCGATACCACCGTCCGCTTTCAAAGTGAAGGTCACGAATGCGTCTTCGATCGTGCGGTCGCGCCAGTGGGCCTTAAACGTGTCGTATTGCCAGTGCTGCAGGTCGCCGATCATCGACGGTGTGTGGTCGAAGCTGATCACAAGGCTGGCGTTCTCGCTTCGAATCGTGATGGGGCCATACCATGCGTCGTTGTAAACGCCGGCGTATTTTTCGAGCGGCAGGGAAGGCCTGGAACCGGCGGCGCGCGCGCCTTCGGCTTGCTTCATCGCCTCCGCGGCCTCTTTCTCTTGCGTGTCGCGGACGGCTTTGAAGTTAGCGTTCCAGTCGGTAGGCGGCAAATTGAAATAGTGGTCGAGCACGTGGTACAGGATTGACAGGAAAGCCCCGCCTTCTTCTGCGTTGGTGAGCACGACCACGCCAAGCTTCTCTTCCGGCACCAGCATGACCTGCGAAACGAATCCGCCCACGCCGCCGGTGTGGCCAACCAACTCACGGCCGTGGTAGTCGCGCAGAAACCATCCCAGGGCGTAATCGGAAAAGTGCGCCTTGAGCGCGGCCAGAGGCGGCGGAGGATTTCCAATCGGCAGAATTGTCTGCGCAGTCCACATCTCATGGGATCGTGCTTCGCTGAATAGTCGTGCATCGCGGTCCACAAACTTGCCGCGGTTCAATTGCACCTGCACCCATTTCGCCATGTCAGCGGCGCTCGAGTTGATCGATCCCGCTGGCCCAACGTTCTCCAGGGCTCCGAAGTGGATGACCTGCAGCTTGCTATCCACGCGGGAATGCGGGAATGCGTAGTCGTCCCCGGCTTTGTACGCGGCATTGCTCACATTCGAGTGGGCCATGCCCAAGGGCGCGAAAATGTGCTGGCGGATGTAATCGTCCCAGGAAACGCCGGTGACCGCGGGAATAATCTGCCCGGCGGTCATGTAAAGCAAATTATCGTAGGCAAATTTGCTGCGGAAACTGGAAGCCGGTTTCATGAAACGTAACTTGTAAACGATCTCGTCGCGCGTGTAAGTGGACTGCGGCCAGAACAGCAGATCACCCTCGCCCAGGCCCATGCCGCTGCGATGAGTGAGCAGGTCGCGGATGGTCATCTCGTGCGAAACATACGGGTCATACATCACAAAGCCGGGCAGCCGCTGGTAAACAGGATCGTCCCACGCGAGCTTGCCTTCGTCCACCAGCGTGGCCAAAGCGGCGGTGGTGAAGGCTTTGGTGTTAGACCCGATGGCGAATGTGGTGTTTTCGTCGACCGGTGTAGGCTCGCCCATCTTGCGCACGCCATAACCTTTGGCCAGCACCACTTTTCCATCCTTCACGACGGCCACGGCGATGCCGGGAACGTCGAAAGTCTTCATCGCGGTCGCGACGTAGGCATCCATGTCCGCTGGCGGAGTTGTCTGAGCAAACCCGACTGCCGCGAGCAACAGGACGATTCCAACCAAAAGAAGGTTTCGTGCAGCACTTGTTCTTTTCATTCGATCTGCCTTTCGCGAGTGAGAGATAGCATTAAACCACAGGGACGGCCTCACTCGTAAAATCGCGGCGGGGAGCGCGGCTGTACAAATGCGCAACGTTCGTATACAAACTCTGCAAGTGCGGCGGAACGCCGGGTGCCGAAACAAATGTCTCTCTATCTCAAGCCCAGAACTCTCGATGAAGCCGTTTCGCTGCTGGCGGGCAGTGACGCGCAAATCTTGTCTGGTGGAACGGATTTTTATCCGGCCCTGGGCGAGAAGTTGCCGCAAGGAACGATCGTAGACGTTTCTTCTCTGCAGCAGCTTCGAGGTATTTCGATCAGCGCGGAACATATCCGAATCGGCGGACTGACCACCTGGACGGAAGTGATCCGTACACCGCTGCCGCGTTGTTTCGACGCTCTGAAAGCGGCGGCGCGAGAAGTGGGCTCAGTGCAAATTCAGAACCGCGGCACCGTGGCAGGAAATCTGTGCAATGCATCGCCTGCAGCGGATGGAGTGCCGCCCTTGCTGGCGCTGGATGCGGTGGTGGAATTGGTTTCAGCCGCGGGTCAGCGGCAGATGCCGCTGGCTCAGTTCATCGTGGGGAATCGCAAGACGTTGCGGCGGCCGGACGAAGTTCTCTCCGGAATCCTGATTCCGCGGACCGTGGAGAATGCGGCCTCGGCTTTCCTGAAGCTGGGCGCACGACGCTATCTGGTAATTTCCATCTCGATGGTTGCGGCGTTGATTCAGTGCGATGATTCTCGGCGCGATCGCACGGGCCGCGTAGCCGAAGCTCGCGTCGTGGTCGGTTCCTGTTCCGCCAGCGCGCGGCGGCTGGGCGATCTGGAAAAGGAATTAGCGGGCCTGCCCTGCGCGCCAGGGATCAGCCAGGTGGTGACTGAGGCTCACCTGTCCTCGCTCTCACCGATTGACGACGTCCGTGCCACTGCGGAATATCGCCGGGATGCGTCCCTTGTCCTGGTGCGGCGCGCGCTGGAAGCTTGCGTAGGGCAACGCTGATGTCGACTGCGCAGAATCTCCCGGTCGAGGCATCCGTCGACCCATCGACAACGTTGATTGCATTCGGCGTGAACGGCCGCAAGGTGGAAGTGCAGGCGTCGCCGATGGCGCGGCTTTCTCGAATACTCCGCGACCACCTGGGGCTGACCGGAACCAAAGTTGGGTGCGATGCCGGTGATTGCGGCGCCTGCACGGTCTTGCTCAATCAGGAACCCGTATGCTCGTGCCTAGTGGCAGCAGGGCAGGTCGCCGGATGCGAAGTTGTAACGGTGGAGGGATTGGCGCAGCGTCCACCACTCTACGACCGTCTTCAGCAATCTTTTCTGGCACACGGCGCAGCGCAGTGCGGCGCCTGCACGCCAGGAATGCTGGTCGCAGCGACCGCGCTCCTGGACAACAATCGCGCTCCCAGCGAAGCCGAGGTCATGGACGCGATCGGTGGCGTGCTCTGCCGCTGCACGGGATATCGAAAAATTGTTAACGCAATTCTCGGTGCGCGTTCCGAGATCGCAGTCGCCTGTTCGCCGGAAGCTGGAGCTGCAGTCGGGCAGCGCCTGGTTCGGCTGGACGGCAAAAAGAAAGTCGACGGCACGGACATATTCGGCGCCGACGAAACTCCGGCGGGCGCGCTGGGGCTGCGTGTGATCCGTAGTCCGCACCATCGCACACGGTTTCAATTCGGGGATCTCGATGCTTTTGTGCGGGCTCACCCCGGCGTATGCGCTGTGTTCACTTCGAAAGATGTTCCAGGAGAAGACCGGTACGGAGTCATCGCCAGGTTCGCGGATCAACCAGTGTTTGCGCATGCAGAGGCGCGTTTTCGAGGCGAGGCCGTCGCCGCGATCGCTGGCGACGCTGGTGCGCTCGAAGCTCTCGACCCGGCAAGCTTTCCAGTCCAGTGGGAGGAGTTGCCGCCGCTGAAAACGCTCGCCCAGGCGCTGACTGCCGGCGCACCGCAAATCCACGCACACCGTGAAAGCAACGTGTTGGTTGGCGGCAGGGTGGCCTGTGGCGATGTCGAGAAGGCGCTGGCCTCGGCCGATTTTGTGGTCGAAGGCGAATATGAAACCGGTTTCGTCGAGCACGCCTGCATCGAACCGGAAGCCGGTTTCGCGCGGCGCGTGGGTGACACGGTCGAAATTCGGGCCTGCACCCAGTCGCCGTATCTGGATCGCGACGACATCGCAAAACTTTTAGGGATTCCGCGCGAGAAAGTCCGCATCATCCCCTCCGCCGTCGGCGGAGGCTTCGGCACGAAACTCGATCTTTCGGTGCAGCCATTCTTGGCCTTGGCCGCGTGGAAGCTGAACCGTCCGGTGCGCCTGGTTTATTCCCGGACGGAATCCATCCTGTCGACCACCAAGCGCCATCCCGCCTACCTCCGGCTGCGCGCGGGAGCGACGCGCGACGGCGTTCTGACCGCCGTTGATTTTGCCGCCGACTTCAACACCGGGGCGTATTCTTCCTGGGGTCCAACCGTGGCGGCGCGCGTGCCGGTGCACGCGTCCGGGCCATATCGAGTTCCAAATTACCGGGCGGTCACGCGTGCCGTGCACACCAATTTGGTTCCTGCCGGAGCATTCCGCGGCTTCGGAGTGCCCCAGACGGCAATCGCGCAAGAGCAACTCTACGACGATCTTGCCGATCGCGTCGGCATGGACCGCCTGGAATTTCGCATCCTGAACGCGCTTGACAGTCACTCCGCCACGGTCACCGGCCAAGTGCTCGGCGAAGGAGTGGGCATTCGCGCCTGCCTCGAAGCGCTACGCCCGAACTGGCAAACTGCCCGCGCGCAAGCCGCGGAGTGCAACGCGAAAGCAAACGGGCCCCTGCGCCGCGGCGTGGGCGTGGCCGGAATGTGGTACGGATGCGGCAACACGTCGCTGCCGAATCCTTCGACGGTTCGCATCGGCTTGAAGAAAGATGGGCGAATCGCGCTGCATCAGGGTGCAGTGGATATTGGCCAGGGCTCGAACACGATCGTCGCTCAGATTTGCGCCGATGCCATCGGAGCCCCGATTTCGCATTTGGACCTCGTCTCTGGCGACACGGCGATCACTCCAGATTGTGGAAAGACTTCTGCATCGCGCCAGACTCTTGTGACCGGCAAGGCCGCATATCTCGCGGGCAGGCAACTGCGGAGCGAGATATTGAAAATGGCGGGAGCCTGCGATTGCGCAATCATCCAGTTTGACGACCGCGTTGTGATAGTCCGTGAAGAAGCAAAGAAAGTTTCTCTCGCTCTGGAAAATCTGCCATTGGATTCCCACGGCTACGTGATCACCTGCGAAGCCACGTTCGATCCGCCCACCAGCCCCCTCGACGAAAACGGCCAGGGAATCCCCTACGCCGTATTCGGATTTGGCGCCCATATGGCGGAAGTTGAAGTCGACACTGAGCTAGGCACAGTACGAGTGCTGAAGGTCAACGCGGCGCACGATGTGGGGCGCGCCATCAATCCCACGCTGATTGAAGGTCAGATCGAAGGCGGCGTGGCGCAGGGCCTGGGCATGGCTCTGATGGAAGAGTTTTTCCCCGGCAAGGGAGAGAATCTGCACGACTATCTGATTCCGTCGGCAGGCGACATTCCTCCCATAGAGTCAATCCTGATCGAGGATCGATCGTCGATCGGTCCGTTCGGGGCGAAGGGAATCGGCGAGCAGGCCGTGATCCCCACGGCGCCCGCAATTCTCAATGCGATTCACGACGCAACCGGAGTGCGCGTGCGCAGGACTCCGGCGACTCCAGATCGTTTGCGCGCAGCCATGGTCGCGGCACGCGGAGGGCGTCGTGCCTAAAGAGGCTCCTGAAGGGGTAGCGAAATCTGCCGCCGATGACGCCATCCGCTGCGACGCCTGCCCCGTGCTGTGCTACATCAAGCCCGGTCGCACCGGATCCTGCGATCGCTACGGCAACCACGAGGGCAAGTTGGTGCGGCTCGACCCGCATGTGATCCTCGATCGCGCCGTGGAGCGCGGCGAGTCGGTGGTGCCGTTTCTCGAGCGCAGCCGCGATTGGGATGGCACGCTCGTGAGCCACGGCGAAACTTTCGTGACCGCGATCGGTGCAGGCACGACGTATCCAGATTACAAGCCGGCGCCTTTTATTATTTCGTCGCAGGTGGAAGGCGTCGACATGGTCACCGTGGTGACCGAAGGGATTTTCAGCTACTGCGGCGTGAAAGTGAAAATTGACACGGACCGCCATCTGGGCGCGGAATGCAGCGCGGTCCGCGCGCAGGGCGAAGCGGTCGGGCACGTCACCACCAGCGAATATGGATCGCAAATGCTTTCGCTCGGAGGCGTCCGGCACTTGACCGGAGGCAGCCGCCACGAAGGAACCGCAACCTGCAAAACTCTGCTGGATTTGTGCAACGGCAAAGCGGTCGACCTCAAAATTGACGATGGCGCCAACGTCGTCGTGCAGGCCGGCGAACCTCCTGTCGTGGACGGCGCGGAGGAAGAGCGCATGCGCGTGGGCTGCGGCTCAGCCACCATCGGTATGTTTGCCAAGCAATGGTTCGGCAAGGTTGATGAGGTCGTGGTCGTCGACGATCACATCACGGGCGTCCTCTCCGAACATCAGGCCGGGAAGTTGCTGGGCGTGCGCGAGACTGGGATCAAGCTGAAGGGAAGGCGCTCCACGCCCGGGCGATACTTTCAAGTTGCCCAACCCGGAACATCGTGGGGTGGCACCGATATCGACGATCCGCTCACGATTCTGGGAAAGTTCAATTCGAAAAAAGCGTGGCCCGGACTGAGCCTGCTCATGGTAAGCACGACCGGCGAACAGCACGCCTATTTCGAACTCGGCGATGATCTCAAGCCGCTAGAAAAAGATTTGCCGCCGCATCTTCGCCAATCGGTCGACCGCATCAAGGAGAACTGCGAGCCCGCGCTGTGCACCGTGCTCTTCATGGGCGGCGCCGGGGGATCGTTGCGCGCCGGTGTCACGGAAAATCCGGTGAAGCTTACGCATTCTGTGCGCGATGCCCTGACCCGCGTCACTTGCGGAGGATCGCCCGTTTACGTGTGGCCGGGTGGTGGCATCACTTTCATGGCCGACGTCACCCGCATGCCGCGCAACGCGTTTGGATATGTACCAACGCCAGCGTTGGTGGCGCCAATTGAATTCACGCTGAAGCTGGCCGACTACGCTGCGCTCGGAGGCTACGTCGAGAATGTGCGTCCGCTAACTTCGCTTCTCCGTGACCAGCCCGCTCTGGACCAGCTCGGTCACGACCAGGAAGGTCCGCGCCGCCTCACAGCGCGATCGGATAATCCGTGGCCGCTGGCGTCTCAAGCAGGCACCACGAAGAAGGCAAAAAAGAAATGAGCACCCGCGCCCAGATTCAATGGCTGGCCGACGGCCACCGCTTGCACCTGCAGGACGGGCCGATCGACCTGATCGTGGAAGCCTTTAGCGCGGCGGCTGAAGTGGAAGCGGCGTACCGCACGGCGTGCGAACGATTCGCGACTATCCTCGATGAGCTGTGCGGCGAGTTGCCGTTTTTGCGAACCGCTCTGTCGGGCGTCGTGCAGAATGCCGACCGCGAAGATGGTCCGCATCCGCGCGGCGCAGTCGCCCAACGCATGACCGCCGCCACGCTGCCCTACGCGGCGCAACATTTCATTACTCCCATGGCTGCAGTGGCCGGAGCGGTGGCGGACGAAATTCTTACCACAATGACCACCGCTCAACTCTCTCGTGCCTACGTGAACGACGGCGGCGACATCGCCCTGCACTTGAGCGCGGGCGAGAAATTCGTAGTCGGAATGGTACAGCGCCCCGATCGTCCGTCACTTTTCGGCACTACCACGCTGGAATTCTCGCAACCGGTGCGCGGCATCGCCACCAGCGGCTGGCGCGGCCGCAGCTTCTCTCTGGGAATTGCCGACGCAGTCACGGTGCTCGCCGACCGCGCCGCAACCGCCGACGCCGCCGCCACCATCATCGCCAATGCAGTAGACTTGCCGGGGCATCCGCGAATTCTTCGCGTGCCCGCCCGTGAGCTGGCGCCTGATAGCGACCTCGGCGAAATTCCGGTGACGCAAGCAGTGCGAGAATTGACAGCCGCAGAGATCAACGAAGCGCTAACGAGGGGCGTGACGACTGCAGAGTCTCTGCTGCAGCGGAAATTAATCTGCGCCGCCGCATTGTGCCTGCAAGGCGAAACGCGGGTGGTCGGCGGAGCTTCCGAGTTCACGCAAATTGTCCTGAGTCGCGAAGGGAGTCTGGTTCATGCCTGAGGTCGTAATCCGAAAGATGGTGACCTGCGTCGAAGAAATCTTCCACGAAGGCGGACCGATCGCCGCGCAACCACTGCGCCGGGCCGCGGCGATCGCGGTCATTCGTAATCCGTATGCCGGCTCCTACGTCGAGAACATCGCGGGCTTCATGGACGATCTCAAACCGCTTGGCCTGCAAATGGCGCGCACTCTGATAGGCGCGCTAGGCGGCGATGCGAAGGTCGTGGAGGGCTACGGCAAAGGCGCCATCGTGGGTGCAGCCGGAGAGCTCGAGCATGGTGCACTGTGGCACGTGCCCGGCGGATATGCTATGCGCGAAGTCCTCGGCGGAGCGAAGGCGATTGTTGCGTCCACCAAGAAAGTTGGCGGGCCCGGCACGCGCCTCGATGTTCCCATCACGCACATCAATGCCTCCTACGTGCGCAGCCACTTCGATGCCATGGAAGTCGGCGTGAATGACGCTCCCCGAGCCGACGAAATTCTGCTGGCTCTGGTAATGACCACGGGACCACGCGTCCACGCTCGCGTCGGTGGCCTCAAAGCGTCCGAGATCAAAGGGGAAGACGGGCTGCGATGAACGCAATAGCACCGACCAAAGCAAAAATTCGAAAGATCGCGACTTTCGTGGAGGAAACTCACCGAGAAATGGATCGCGTGATCTCGCCGCCGACGCGCCGTGCCGCTGCAGTCGCCGTGATCGAAAACCCCTGCGCAGGAAAGTATGTGGAAGATCTCTCGGAGCTAATCGCCATCGGCGAAGAACTGGGCGAACTGCTGACGCAACGGGCCGTGGCAGCGCTCGGAATTCCCGGAGCCTCGTGCGAAAGCTACGGCAAGGCGGCGGCCGTGGGCGAGGACGGCGAGATCGAACATGCAGCGGCAATCCTGCATCCCAAGCTCGGCACGCCGGTTCGCCGCGTGCTGGGAAAAGGCGCGGCGCTGATTCCTTCGTCCAAGAAGCGCGGAGGCATGGACGTCGTCCTCGACATTCCGCTGGGACACAAAGATGCGGCGTATGTTCGCAGCCACTTTGACGGCATGGAAGTCCGCCTCAACGACGCGCCTCGCGCCAAGGAAATCATGGTCGCGATCGCGGTGACCGATAGTGGCAGGCCTCTGCCGCGCGTCGGCGGCCTGAACAAAGATCAGATCAAGGGTGAAGACGGACTGCGCTAGTGGATCGTGCATTAAGCGTCGCGGTCAGTGCGCCGCCGGATCTCGCATCAAAAATGAAATATCACCCACCTTGTAGAGCACTTTGCCGGGAGAATCAGATACCGGTTTGATTTTGCCCGCCCGCACGGCGTCAAACGCAACCACCAACCGCGGAAGCACCGTGGGCGACGCCACTGGAATGTTGTGCGCGCCGATCACTAGCTTGATCTGAGGCGCGAGTGCAGCCAAACGGCGAATCGACGCGGCGTAAGCCTCAAGATCGGTCTCCGGCCGGAAGAGCCAGATGGGCGCGGGATAATAAGTGTCGCCAGTAAAAAGCAGCCCATTGGCGCGATCGATCAACGAAATGGCGTCAGGGGTATGGCCGGGAGTGGCGATCACTTCCAGAGTGCGGCCGCCCAGATCGAAGCGGTCGCCATCATGTGTGTACGCCGTGATCTTCCAGGGCCGCGTCGCGTAAGCCTTCGAGTCAAAGCCCTGCGGCAGTGTGCCGCAAATCTGGTCGGGCGTGATCTCAGCCTGGGCGTCCACCCGAGACCCTCGCGCATTCTCCCGCGTGAAGGCGGTATCCATTCCGTAGATCGTGGAAAATTCCCAGTTCCCGCCGACGTGATCGTCGTGGGTGTGTGAATTCAACACGACGACCGGCAACTTGGTCAGCTCAGCCACGACTTTCTTGACATCGCTGATTCCCATGCCCGTATCGAACAGCAACGCCCGCTGGTCGCCGACAATGAGGTACCCGATCGTTTCTTCCGCCTGATGCGGCTCGTAGATTGCGAAAACGCCGGGCACGACTTTGTAAACTTCGAACCATGGGTCACTGATGGGAACGCGTTCGAGCGCTTTGTATTCGGGGCGCGGCAGCGCGCGGCACCAGTCCGGAATGGACGTCTGCGCCACCAGGCCTGGGGACAGCACCATGCAGAGCGCGACGCAACACAGGACGGCAGCGATTTCGCGCACATCGATTCTAAGTATGGCGTCCCTATGCATGAACAACCTCCGGCACCCGGGTTGCAGGTGGCGTGTTTCGGCTGCGCTGGACGCTGATTGCGCCGTCGGTGATCACCATGCCAATGCCTGGCAAGTCTCCCTTCTGAATGCTGTCGAGCAGGTTCTTGCCCGAGGAGTGCTGCGCGGTGTCGAGCAATACGAAACTCGCCTCGCGGCCCGGCGCGACTAATCCGCAGTTGAGATTGCGCGTCTTTGCTGTGTTGCCAGTCGCCAGGCACACTGCCACTTCCGCTGGAATCTCGCCCAGCGACGACAGCATCGCCATCATGCGCAGAATCCCGAGCGGCTGCACCCCAGACCCTGCCGGCGAATCGGTGCCGAGAATCACACGGTGCAGTTGTTTGAGTTCTCCTGCCGCGCGCAACGCCAGCAATCCGGCGCGCTCGTTGCCGTTGTGCACAATCTCAAGGGCGCGCGGCGAGCGTTCACATAACGCAACAATTTGATCGTCCGGCAGCGCCGTGTGCCCGCCGTTCACGTGTCCGATCACGTCGGCGTCGGTTTCGAGCACCATATCTTTATCGATCAGGCTTGACCCTGGGATCGATGGCCCACCCGTGTGAATCGTGCTCTGGATGCCGTATTTGCGCGCCCACTCCACCATGCGCCGCCCCGTGGTGCCATCCTTCACGCTTCCCAGTCCAACTTCGCCGAGAAGTTTTACTCCAGCGGCAGCGAGTTCCTTGAAGTCGTCTTCGACCATGCCCTGTTCGAGCACCGGCGCCCCAGCGTAAACCTTCGCACCGCCTGGACGAAACGCCTGAAACGCCCGCTGCGCGAAGATCGCCATCGCCTTCAGCCCAACGATGTCCTTGGGACGTCCCGGTGTATGCACTTCTCCGGCCGAGATCATGGTGGTCACGCCGCCATGCAAGCAGCTATCAATCCACCCCAGCTGATTCTGGCGCGGCGTCCAATCGCCGCAAACCGGATGCACGTGGCTGTCGATCAGTCCAGGCGCAAGTGCGGAGCCTTTAGCATCGATCGTGATCGAAGCGCCGGCAGTGTCAATCTCTTTTCCCTTGCCCACGCCCTGGATCACACCGTCAATAGCGACCACCGTATCCGCATCAAGAATGGGATGGTCAAGATCCCCGCTCAGCAGTAACCCGATGTTGCGAATCACCAGCTTGGCTTGGTTTGCGGATTTTTCGGGAGCGTCGTGACTCATGCTGTTGTTGGGCTGTGCCTCGAATCGCCCATCATACCCGACGGCGCTTCTTCGGTGAGCCCGTGCGCTGCGGTTTGTCACCACCAAAGCAAGGGTGATACGCTCGGCGGAAGGTTCAGAGTTGCTATGGTTTCAGAGAAAATTATTCTTTGGGAAGTGGACACGCAGGGCGATTTCATGCTCCCCGGTGGCAAGCTCTACGTGCCCGGGGCGGAGAAACTCCTGCCCAACATTCGTCGCCTGACCGATGCGGCGCGGCAGGACCGCGTCTTCCTCGTCTCGCACGGCTGCTTTCACACGCCCGATGATCCGGAATTCAAAATTTTCCCGCCACATTGCGTGCAGGGAACTGCCGGAGCGGAATTTGTCCCGGAGGCGCTCACCGACAAAATCGCCCGCGTGCCCAACGACGACCACGCGAAACTGCCCCGCGACCTCTCCGCGTATCAGCAAATCCTGCTCGAGAAGCAGACGCTGAATATTTTCGAGAGCCGCCATGCCGACGCTCTCGTCCACCGGTTGGGCAACCGTGCGGAATTTGTGGTTTTCGGCGTGGTCACGGAATACTGCGTAGGGTTCGCCGCGAAAGGCCTACTACAGCGAGGCCGGCGCGTCGCTGTGGTGCGTGATGCCGTCGAAACCCTCAAGCCGGAAGAAGGCGACAAAGCCATCGCCGAATGGCAGCAACTGGGAGCCAGGATCATCACCGCAAACCAGGCGCTGGCCGAGCTCGCAGCGTCCTAAGCTAATGTGAGTCTGCATCCCGCCCGTGCCAGGCGGGCGGAAGCCGCGCTGTGAACGCGGCTTCCTCCTGAGATTCGCCCGGCAATCAACTTCCCTAGTGATGGTCGCCGTGATTATGCCGCCAGGTCCAGTACTCCTTCTGTTCCTCGGGGCGGAGTTTGCGAAAATCGCGGTTGGGGTCGCGGTGGTTTTCAGACGCCCAACGGTTGTAGTAAACGACCTCATCGTGATTCCACACGTGGTAATCGGTGTAGTAGGGATCGTAAACGCGGTAGTGATGCTCCGCGCAGCCGACACTTGCCAGTGATGAAGCCAACGCCGCCGCGAGCAGCAGCGCGCCAAAACCAGACTTACCGTTCATGCTCTCTCTCCTCCGACGAAATACGCGTCTGAAAATAATAAACCCGTGACCGCGCCGGATGTTGCTCGGTTCGTGACACGAAAGGCTCCCTCGGAAAATTGGTGTTTCCTTCCGAAGCCGCTTTCGATTTGTTGCGAATGCTTTTCAAAAGGGTTGTATTTGTAATAGACTGTCGTGGCTTTTGGCCGAAGGAGATCTCAGTTGGAAAAACCCTTGCGTGCGCTGTTGGATTTGCCGGAAGCAGAACGAGTCGAGCGCGGACTCCTGTTTACTCCCCGGGAAATTGCCCAACAGCCCGAAAGCTGGAAGATTACCTATCAGCGCTGCCTCGACCAGATCCAGGCACTGCAGGCGCTTCTCGCGCGCGCCGGGGTGAACCTCCGGGCCGCTTCCCGCACCGTTTTTCTGCTCGGCGCCGGCACTTCCGACTACGCCTGCCGCGCCCTGGCTCCCTTGCTCCGGAAACGCTGGAACTGCGACGTATGGCCCGTTCCCAGCACCACGTTGCTCACCGACTTCGACCAGTATCATCGCCCCGGCAGGGAATATTTCTGGATTTCCGTCTCTCGCTCCGGCGATAGTCCGGAAGGCGTCGCTCTGCTCGAACGCGCGCTCACACAGCACCCGGAAATCCTGCATCTGGTCATCACCTGCAATGCTCGCGGCCAGATGGCGCAGTTGTGCGGCCGCCATCCCGAGCGCGCCTTCGCGCTACTGCTGGATGAAACCGTGAACGATCGCGGCCTGGCTATGACCAGCTCGTTCACCAACATGGTTCTCGCCGGGCAGTGTCTTGCGAATCTGGAGAACCTTTCAGCTTTTGGCGAAGTCGTCGGACAAATGGTGGACGCGGGCGCGCAATTCCTCCCGCTCGCGGCCGAGACCGCAGCGACCATCACCACGCTGGGCTGTCAACGCGCATGCTTCATTGGGTCGGATGTCCTGCATGCCGTCGCCGACGAATCGGCGCTGAAGGTGGTGGAACTCACGGCCGGCAGAGTCGCCACCGTCGCCGAGTCCGCGCTCGGTCTGCGCCACGGCCCCCTGTCGAGCGTGGACGGCCAGGCGCTCCTGGTCGCCTACGTCTCCAGCGACCCTCGCCGCCGCAATTACGAGCGCGACTTGCTCGATGAGATCTGCCGCAAGCGCCTCGGCCGCGCTCGTGTCGTCGTCACTTCCGGCCCCACGGATGACGTGGCCGCACTGGCCGACTATACCCTACAGCTGACTTGCCCGCCCGATTTCGCCGATGAATATCGCGCCGTGCTCGATGTAATGCTGGGCCAGTTGCTGGGCCTGTTTGCCTCGCTGCGCTGTGGTCTGAAGCCCGACCAGCCCAGCCCGAACGGCGCCATCACCCGCGTCGTTTCCCCCATCCCGACCTATTCCTGAGCGCCCCAATGCAGAGAGCTCAGACCCAAAGGTCGCGCCGGAGCAGGTCACTCGCTGTGGCGTTGTAACTCCAAAAGGGATTGGTTGAGGTAAGTGAGAACGATAAGGGGAGGATGAAGAACGGAGAAGGACGCCGCCAGTCTGTGTTTTACTGACCACTCACCCCTGGCCCCTGCTTCTACCTTGAAGCCTTCTGCCGGTCGACCAGAGCATCCGTATCCAGCTGCTCCTTGGTCTCGCGATTATCCAGCTCCGCCTGGCGGCGATGCGTGGCTTCGGTAGGATCCGTGCCCGCTTTCATCTCAGTCTTCTCGAGGAAGTACCTCCAGCCCTCGTGACGGTCCGACGAGGCCTGGCCTACTTCATATTTCTTCACTGCCGTCTCTGCGTTTTGCTTGCCCTTGATCACTTCCACCACGCCCGCGGACTGATAGGTCCGGACGTTGTGGCGGATCACGAGGTAGGAAGTACTGGCTTCTTCGCGTGTCAGAGCAGCTCCGTCTGGGGATATTTCGACAACCGTCTTCCGACAACAACAATGTTTCGGCAAACTGCCAGAAACGTTGGCGGAAACTTGTGCTGAAAACAAACGAAAGGCGATCTCCGTAGAAATCGCCTTTGTGGGAAGTTACAGGCCTACAGCGCCTGGACGTTTTCAGCTTGCCAGCCCTTAGGCCCCTTGGTCACGTCAAACTGCACTGTCTGGCCCTCCTGCAGGCTCTTGAAGCCGCCCGCTTGGATCGCCGAGAAGTGCACAAAAACATCTTCGCCAGTCTGACGGCTGATAAAGCCGTAGCCCTTGGCGTCATTGAACCACTTTACTGTTCCTTGTTCTGCCATGTTGATACTGGTGTTCCTTTCAATCAATTTACGCTGGAGAGATTCGGAGGTACTGCTGGCAGGTGACTAGCTGTTGAGGCAAGAGCTGCTCACGACCGATTCGGTCTAACGCACGTATTGATCCTACGCGCACTATTCCCGCATAGCAAGAGAATTGTGGGAACGGCTGGGAACGGCAGCGCCGCAGTCTGAGAGATGCCATGTGGGGACAGCCGCCCTCGGCTGTCCGGTCGGGCGAAGCTCGACTGTTTTTCCTCGCCACTCTGCGTCGCCCGAGTCCCTTGTCATCTCGAGCGACCGCGTTTTTCATCGCGGCGGCGGGATCTTAATCTTAACGGTGGTGGAGCGCCATCCATAGAAGCCTGCCTGAAAGCGCAGCCGGAGGCTTGGATTCTCTTGCGACGGCAATCCTCTCTTATATTCAGCCCGCTTCATTTTTCTTCTTTCATTTTCTTGCACACCAGCGTGGTATGCCCGCTTTTTGAATCGATCAAAGTAGTCACGGCCAGGCAACTGCACGTCACCGTGTTGGAGTTCTCCTGCTTGATGACCACACAGTGCTCGATCGTCTCGGCGGTCGCCGGAGGTGGCTCGCTTCGGATAGGAGGCGGAGGTGGAGTCTGAGTCGCCGGCACCGGCTTCTTCGGCCCGCAGCCGATCAAAAGAAGGCAAACGCCGAGCACAAAAGCCAGGGAACGAACATTGGGCCGATAAGCCACCCGCCAACCCTTCTTCATGCCTTCTGTTTTCGCTCTCTCCCGCCCGCTTGTCGATGGCAATCTTGATTACTGGCCTGCTTACTCGCTCTCGCTTGTGGCCATCATCCCAGTTTCAGTCGTACTCCCACGCCTCGTGGCGGGTTGCTGGGAGGTTGATGCCCCCGACGATTGCGGGGAAGCTTTTCAGGCGGCTCGGCGCGCGCTCATGCGAGGACGGCTACGGGAGCGAATAATCGAAGGTCCAAGTGTGTTTACCCTGAGCGTCGATATGGATCATGAGCGAGCCCGTGAGTCCGGTCAGTTCTCCGGTGGCGGAATTGGGTACAACCGTCACGCTCAGCTCTCCCGCAGACGGGGCGTCGCCCTTCATCATGCTGGCGCGGTGCGAGAAGGTGAAGCTGCCCGGTCGGCCGTTAAGCTTGCCGGTCATGCGCTCCACCGCGACGTAGGCCATGGAGCCGGTGCTCGCGGTCGAGCCGGTGATCATTTCTCCATGGCTGACGCCTTCGAAGTCACCGTGCCAGGTCTTCTCGGATGTGAACCGGGTAATGTCGTTCCCCTTCTCGAAGTCGGTGGGTTCGGCGGGAGTCATCTTGATGTCGAAAGAACCTGTGGCATGGATCATGTGCTTCTCGTTCTGGGCTGCGACACTCACCGCGAGACTCATCACCGCCGCTACCACCGCGAATCTCACTCTCATATCGCCTCCGAAATGCAACTTACAGAATTCTTGATCCGAACCCGATCGTATCCTTTGCGGAGGCTCGCCCCCCGGCGTCGACCAACCTTGCACAGCCCAACCAGGACGACGATGACGAGCAGAATGATCCCCATAGAGTCATCCCCCAGAACCAGTATACTTCCGGGGATAGCTCACCAGACCGTCCTCAGCAGCGGGCTTCTGCGTATGTTCTCGTCGTGCGTGATCAGCGTCAGGCCTTCGGCGCGGGCGGTACCTCCGATGATTCGATCGGCGGGGTCGTGCGAGTAGTCGCTAGGGAAGATCGCACCCAGCGCGCAGATTTCGGGAGTGATCGGGCGCACAGCAACACCCTCCAGGAATATCTGAATCGAGGTCTCCAGAGTTCCGTAGGCCCTAACTCGCCCTTTAGCCAGTAGAGCGGCAATTTCCCAGACCGTGATTGCGGAGATCGCGATCCCCCCGTCCTTTCGCGCTCTGCGGATCGCTGATGCTGCGGCTCGCGAAAGCTTCTTGGAATCATCCACAGCCCACACCAAAGCGTGCGTGTCGACAAGAATCAAAGCGCGGACTCCCACGCCTCCGGCGGGTCCGCATCAAGGTCCCCAACAATCTCAATCACGCCTTTCAGCCGGCCGATGAAGTCGTCCTTTTCGTTGTTTACCGGAACCAGTTTTGCCACAGGTTTGCCGCGCTTGGTAATCACCACAGGCTCGCGAGTCTTTCGCACATCCTCCATGAGGAGCAGGCAACGGGCTTTGAACTCTGCCGCCGCTATTGTTTTCATGTCCACATTGTAACATACATGGTCATCCGCAGATGACCACTTCAGCGGGCTACCATTTCTTCTCCCGCTTATACTCGTCAAACTTCTCCAGAAAGCGGTCAATGTCTTTTTTCTGCAGGTAGTAGGGCGTGGACAAGCGCAGCTTGCTGGGGTCGCCGCCGCGGATGCGGATTTTGTGCGTCTTCCACATCCAGTTCTCCAAATCCATGCGCGGGACCGGAGGGACGTTCACGCTGACAATGGCACACCGCAGCGCGGGGTGGGGCGACGTCCAGGACTCCGCGCCGCGTTTTTTCATTTCATCCAGAATGTAGTCGGCGAGCTGGCGATGGCGGCGCTCGATGCGGTCGAGCCCGATGTCGTTCGCCAGCTGGAGTGCAGCGCGCAGTCCGCACAGGGCCGGCACGTTCGAACTGCCAATGCGCTGGAAGCGCTCGGCTCGCAGCTTGGTGTCGTCCCAACCTTCGGTGGCAATCGTGTTCCACAGCCGATCGATCACTTCGTCGCGTACATAAAGAAACCCTGTGCCTTTAGGCGCCTGCAGCCACTTATGCGGACTCGACGAATACATGTCGCAGCCCAGTTCGTGCACGTTAAGCCGCATCATGCCAACGACATGCGCGCCATCCACCGCAGAGAGAATGCCTTTGCTCCGCGCCAGCGCACACAATTCCTTCGCCGGCAGCACCACGCCGGAAAACGTGGTGATGTGGCTGAAAAAGATGACGCGGGTGTGCGGCGTGATGGCGTCGTTGAACAAATTCAAAACCTGGGCCGCGTCTTTCACCGGCCGGGGAAGCGCAACCTTTTTGATTACAACACCGTAGCGCTTGGCCTTCAGGTCCCAGGGATGCTCGCCGCCGGGATGTTCTTGATCCGTCATCAGCACTTCGTCGCCCGGCTTCATGTCGATCCCGTTTGCGATGTAGCTGTTAGCTTCCGTTGCGTTCCGCAGCAGGGCGATTTCGTCGTGCGTGCAGCCGACGAACGCGGCGAGCGGATCGCGAAATTCGTTCCAGGCGGCGTATCCCCAGATGGGATAATCCTCCGGGTCCTGCTGGTCCATTTTTTCGGTGGAGGTGTAGCCGTCAAACACGGCGCGCAGCACGGGTGCCGGGCTGGAACCGACGGTGCCGTTATTGAGATAAATCTCGTCCTCGGGGATCAGGAATTGGCGTCGAATTTCAGCCCAATAGGCCTTTTCGTCACGGGCGAGCAGGGAATGGTCGGGCAACGACGCTGGAGCTCTCTCAAGCTGGGCCAATAGACGGCCAGGAAGCGCGAACGCGGCGGCGACTCCGGTGGTGGAAGTAACGAAGCGGCGTCGGTTGAGCACAGGAAACCTCCTGTCGGCGCGATTGTTATACCACGCCAGCCATTGGACACCGGCCACGAAAGGCGGGAAAGGCATCCAAAAGTCACGAAAAGTCACCAGAAGCCTGGTAAGTGGGAAAATCCGGAGCGAAATCAGCCAGAATTTGTGACCGACCCTACCCACGCGGATAACCCAAAGGGCGTCTACCCGCGTCTAACTCACCAGACCAAAAGATTGGGGTTGGGTCTGTTCCGCCCGGGGTTATAATCGGCGCAAGGAGTTTTTATGAAATGCAGGTGGCTGGCAATCGCGATCGCACTGGCGGCGTTCAGCGCTGGACCCTGGACACACGCGCAAGTTCAAGATCAAGACAAAGATCAGCCGAAAGCGTCGGACTCGGACGGTAAGCCGGCTCCTCCGCCCGCGGCGCTGCCGACTGCGGATGACAGCCAGGTGAAGCACGACGGCACCAAGACTGACGTGGACGCCGTAGGCAACCGCAACGTAGGGTGCGGACGCGGCGTGGGAAACTGGTACACGGTGGAAGGCCAGGTAGCGCGGGGACGCGTCTACGCGCAGCAGATTGAAGCGCAAATCAAGCTGGTGAACGATCCCGTGGTTACCGAGTATGTGAACCGCATCGGCCAGAACCTGGTGCGCAACTCTGACGCGCAGGTGCCCTTCACCATCAAAGTGATTGATTCCGACGTGGTGAACGCGATGGCGTTGCCCGGCGGCTTCTTCTACGTGAATTCCGGGTTGATTCTGGCGGCTGACGAAGAAGCCGAAATGGCGGGCGTGATGGCGCATGAAATCGCGCATGTTGCCGCTTGTCACTACGGCCGCGAAATGACTCGCGCCAACCTGCTGCAGATGGCTTCGATCCCGTTCATCTTCATGGGCGGTGTGATTGGCTATGCCGGCTATGAAGCGGCCAGCATCGGCATTCCTCTGACCTTCTTCAAATTCTCGCGCGGCTTTGAGGCAGAAGCCGACTATCTCGGCGTGGAATACATGTATCGCGCCGGTTACGATCCTTCCGCCTTCGTCTCATTCTTTGAAAAGATTCAGGCGATGGAAAAGAAGAAACCGGGAACGCTGTCGAAAGCTTTCGAGACGCACCCGCAGACTCCGGACCGGATCGAGAAGTCGCAGGAGGAGATTCGCAAGATTCTCCCGGCCAAGCCGCAGTACATTGTGACCACGTCGGAATTTGACGAAGTGAAGGCCCGGCTGGCGGCGATCGAGAATAAACACAAGCTGCTCGATCAGAAAGACGGCAACAAACCCAGCTTGCGGCGGACTTCGAACACCGACAGCAAGACCGGCGATACCAAGACCGACGACGACCGACCGACCCTTAAGCGGCGGGACGATTCCTCCAACTAGTTTGTAGGCTTCGACAGGCGTGTTTAGAAACCGGTGGCTGCGGCCACCGGTTTTGTTTGTGGTGATCAAGACAAAGCTCGGTGCCTCGCGAAGAACGCGGCCGTCACCACGAACGTCCGCGGGACACCAAGGTCAAAAGCGGCGGAGTGTCCGCCCTACACAAGCAAAGGCAAAAGCCCCACTTCTCGCAAAGGACGCGAGAAATTGCACCCGGCTATCGGCACTTCATCAGCCATCTTCGCGGTGATAGGATTGCGCATACCGGTTGGCCGTGGGTCAAACCGAGCCGGCTATGCACCGCTTCCCATTACTTGCGCTGGTCTGCCGCCTTCTCCTCGCATATTTCTGTCTCGCATGCCTGCCTCTTTCTGCGCAGGAAAACCACGTGGTGCGGGTGGGAGTTGCAACTCTGCACGGCGAGCCGGGGACGGTTTCCGGCACCGAGGCGCGGGATCGGCTGGTGAAGGTCCTGAATCAGCGGAAGCCCGACAAGAATTCACGCCTCAGACTGGAAGCCGTCATCCTGGATGCTTCATCGCAGGGAAAGGCCACCGCCGAGGCGAGAGAAAAGAACTGCGAGTACGTGCTCTCTACGCAATTGACGAGCTTGACGACGTCCTCGAAGATTGTGCGACAGAACGGATCGGATTTCGACCCGGTTCCGGTATTCGCCGCTACCGTGGAGTACCAGCTAACGCGCGCAGTGGACGGATCGGCACTCGCAATCGGGGCAGCGAAAGCCGAGGACACAACGTCGTTTCAGGAGGTGGTGTGGCAAACCGTGGCACAGGTTGCCGACAAGGCGATTGCTGACATCGCGAAGGCTGGCGGTGGGTCAACCGGCGAATCCCGAACCGCGGAGAGTCCAGCTAAAAGACTGACTCCGGGGCAAGACGAAGCAGCGAGGACGGTTTCCAATTTCTGCGGCTGGCTGCCGGACGGAATTCCGCACGGCGATGCACTACCAGGCGTCTGCGAGTACGTCATGAGTCTGGCGGAGAAGATGCCGAACTTCATTTGCCATCAGGAGGCTTCGCGCTACCGCGGCAATGGCCGCGCGCCCACCGATCTGATTGCCCTGTCGGTGAGATATGAAGATGGAAACGAATCCTATAGCGAAATCAAGGTGAACGGCAGGCCAGCAACCATAGAAGCCGCGCAGAGCACTGGCCTTTGGTCCACGGGGGAGTTCGGGAGCAACAATCTGCGCTCCATCTTCGACCCACGGAATCGGGCGGTGTTCGAGTTCGCCCGGGAGGGCGCTGTGGGTGAACACGCCGCCTGGATCTTCACCTACCAGATTGCGAAGCAGAACAATCCGCTGTGGAGGCTCCACGCCGCGGACCAGGTAGTGGCTCCGCCTTTCAGTGGAGAGGTATGGGTCGATCAGAAAACGGGTGGCGCGCTTCGTTTCGAATCGATTGCGAAGGACGTCCCCAAAAGCTTCCCGATCGCGCGGGCGGAGCAGCAGGTCGACTATGAAAGCGTGGGGTTTGGAGATGGGTCGTCGTTCGTGCTGCCCGTTGACTTTAGCGTTCTTACCATCGTTGGAGGAGAAAAGACCAGGAACGTGGTACGACTCACCGACTGCCATAAATTCAGGGGCAAGGGACGTGTTGTTCTGAATGCGGAGTCGGGTGCTCCGGGGGCTGCTGCGACGGCGCAGATTCCGCCAAGCACGGCCTCCCTGCAGGAGGATTTGGTTGAAAGTGAGCAGACCTTCTTTGCGATTCGAGAGCAGACACTTCAGGAAAGTGAAGCTCGACGGGAAGCGGAGCAGGAGCAGATGCTGGATGCGGTGACGGCTGCGACGCAACAGAGGTTATCGCAATTGAGAACCGCAGTGCTTGCCGACGACGCACCGCGGACCGCACTCAGGGTCAACGTGAGACTGGTGCCGGTGAGTGTGGTTTTACGGGATGGAACCGGCCACGCGGTTGGGAGTATGGGCGAGGATAACTTTCGGCTATTCGACGAGGGAAGGCCGCAGGTGATCACGCAATTTTCGGTGGAATCAGCCGCGCCCAACCATCCGGCGGATCAGGCCGCAGGAACAATGCCTGCGCAAGCAGGTGTTCCGGAAATGAATCAAAGCGATCCCGCTACTCTCGAACGCGAAACGGCTTATCTCTTTGACGATATTCACTTAAACGTTGAAGACCTGGCGGGCGCGAGCGCGTCCGCGGGCCGGCGTTTGGGCTCGTTGAAGACGGGGGAGCGCGCCGCAATTTTTACAACCTCTGGCGCGGTGACCATCGATTTCACGGAGGACCGCGAAAAACTACTTGCCGGTTTGCACAGTCTTAAGCCCCACGCGCTGGTCTCCGAGTCCGTTTGTCCGTCGATCAGCTATTACATGGCGTACCTCATGACGAACCAGCGGGACCAGGCTGCTGAAGTCGCTGCCGTCGCTGAAGTTATGGACTGCGCTTTCCACGGATCTGGCACGGTTGAGCAAGCGCAACATCTGGCGGACGTCAAGACCGTCGAAGTGCTGCATGCCGGAGGCGTGGAAAGCGGTAATGCGCTTGCGGTCCTCGAAGACGTGATCCGCAGGACCGGTGCCATGCCTGGACAGCGCACCATCGTGCTGGTTTCGCCGGGCTTTCTTGCGCTCACACCGGATTTGCTTGAGGGCGTGACGGCCCTCGTCGAGGGCGCCGTACGGTCTGGAATTGTCATCAACTCACTCGATCCGCACGGGCCCCACGATCTCGGAGTCTACGGCAAGTTCAGCCTCTCCGGGCAGAACAGGTTTCTGCTTGCCAACGCCGAGGCTCAGGCACTGGGTGATGTGATGGCAGAATTCTCCAGCGGCACAGGCGGCATTTTTTTTCACAACAATAATAATGATTTGGATGAGGGTTTCCGGCGCACCGCGGCAGCCCCCGAGTTCGTCTACGTTCTCGGATTCTCGCCGCAGAAGCTGGACGGCAAGTTTCACAAGCTGAAGGTCACATTGAATGGCGCGGGGAAGTTCGACGTGCAGGCCCGGCTCGGGTATTACGCGCCCAAGCCTGCAAGCGCAAAGTGATTCGCGGGATGCGTCGATGGTGCTGTAGAAGGAGTGAGCGGTCTCCCGACTAGTTGGTGGAGCTTCGACAGATAGGTCGAAAAACCGGTGGCTGCGGCTGCCGGTTTTGTTTTGCGCGGCAATCGTGTGCGGCGAGAAGGTGTCCGACAAGCTGGGACAGCGGCCTGTCCCAGAACCGTATTGGCCGGGGGTAAGATGGTCGATTTAGCGGCGCTCTCCGTGCGTCGCTCGCAGCCGGGTTTATGCGAGCTTTCCGTCTATTGACGCTGGTTGTGGTCGGCGCCTCCTGGGTCTGCGCCGCCTCGATTTCGTCGATCGCGCAAGAGGCTGCGGTGGTGCGGGTCGGCGTGACCGTGCCGCTCGGCGTGGACAAAACGGTATCGGCAACCGGGATGCGGGACCGGTTGGTAAAGGCGCTCGATGGCCAGAAGGTCGGGCGTGAGAAGCCTGATCATCGGAAGATCGATCGTCAAAAGATCGAGCGTCAGAAGTCCGACAAGACGATGCGCTTCTCCGTAGAGGCTGTTGCCCTGGCAACCGAGTGGGGCGGCAAGGCGGTTGCGGAGGCGAAGGAAAAGCAATGCCAGTTCCTGCTCTCTGCGCAACTGACGCGCGTAGCGACGTCTTCGATTCAGAGACCTAACCTTTCGAATCTCGACACGATTCCGCTATTCGATGTCACGGTAGAGTACCGGCTGGCCCGTGCGGTCGACGGAGCGACGTTCGCAATTGGATCGGTGAAGGGGCAGGACACCACGTCGCTGCAAGCGGTGGTGTGGGACGCCATCTCACAGGTGGCAGGCAAGGCGATTGCTGACCTCGCGAAGGCTGGCAGTATGTCGACTGGAGAATCGCGAACAGTCGAGAGTCGGGCCGAAAAACCCGGCCCGGAGCAGGACGGAGCAGGGAGGATCGTTCCCAACCTCTGCGCCTGGCTGCCGGACGGTATTCCGCATGCCGACGCATTACCGGGCGTCTGCGAGTACGTCATGAGCCTGGCGGAGAAGATGCCGAACTTCATCTGCCATCAGGAGGCATCGCGCTACCGCGGGAAGAGCCGTGCGCCCAATGATCTGATAACCGCATCGGTGAGGTACGAAGACGGCAAGGAATCCTACGGCGAAATCAAGGTAAACGGCAGGACGGCAACGATCGAGACCGCGCAGAGCACTGGCCTTTGGTCCACGGGGGAATTCGGGAGCAGCAATCTCCGTTCCATCTTCAACCTGCGGAATCAGGCGGTGTTCGAGTTTGCCCGGGAGAGCATGTCGGGTACGCACGCCGCATGGGTTTTTACCTACCACATCGCGAAGCAGAACGAGCCGCTGTGGAGGCTGCACGCTGCGGATCAGGTAGTGGCTCCGCCTTACGCGGGCGAGCTGTGGGTGGACCAGAAAACCGGCGACGTGCTTCGTTTTGAAGCGACCGCGAAAGAATTCCCCAAGAACTTTCCCCTGACCAGGGCGGGCCTAGAGATCGACTACGAAAACATAGCGTTTGCCGATGGCTCAGCATTCGTATTGCCCACCAACTTTAGCGCTTCCACGACATTTGAGGGCGGAGAAGCGACGCGGAATGTTGTGCGGCTCACGGATTGCCATAAATTCAGGGCCCAGGGCCACCTCGCTCTGGAGGCCGAATCGAGCACATCATCGAGCGCTTTGGGGTCGGCCCCGGCGGCGCAGGTGCCTCCGAATACGGGGGCGATCGAGAAGGATAGGGAGGAGCAGGAAGCGATCTTCGCGGCCATTCGCGATCAGGCATTGCAGGAGGACGAAGGGCGGCGGGAGGCTGACCAGAACCAGTCGCTGGATGCGGCAACGGCTTCAATGGTGGGAAGGATTGTGGCCTTAGGGAAGCAGCAGCGGCAGATTCGGGCGCAAGAGCAAGCCATCGCCAAGAGCATGGGTGCGAGCTTGAATGGTGGGCGCGAGAGCGAACCGCGCATCGCCTTCCGGGCCAGCGGGAGAATGGTGCTGGTGAGCGTGGTCTTGCGGGACGCGAATGGGCACGCGATCGGGAACCTGAACCAGGATGCTTTCCGACTGTTTGACGATGGGAAGCCGCAAGTCATCACGCATTTTTCGTTGGAGACGGCGACGGCAGGGGCGGAGAAAGAGAGCAAGACCGCCCAGGCGAGCCAGGGCCCCGCTGCAGCACAGCCAATCACAAATACCCAGCCTGCGGCGGCGGAGCGCAACACGGCTTACCTTTTCGATGATGTGCACGCCACCTCGCAAGATCTGTCGAGCGCGAGCAGCGCAGCAGAGCGACATTTCAGGGCGTTGACAGCGGGAGAACACGCCGCCGTCTTTACGACTTCGGGCGCTGTGATGGTCGACTTCACGGATGATCGCGCGAAACTGCTGACCGCTTTGCGGGCGCTGAGGCCGCACGGACTGGTTGTTCCGAACGATTGTCCCTCGATCAGCTATTACATGGCCGACCTCATGGTGAACAAGCAGGATTCGGCGGCTCTGGGCGTCGCCGTTGCCGAGGTCCTCATCTGCGTGCTTCATGGTATGGGCACAGTTCAGCAGGCGGTACCTTTGGCTATGTCCAAGGCGCACGAAGTGCTGAACGCCGAAGGCATCGAAAACCAGAATTCGATGGCGGTGCTGCGAAACGTCATCCGCAGATTAGGGATGCTGCCGGGCCGGCGCAGCATCGTGCTGGTCTCGCCGGGGTTTCTTGCGATGAGCCAAGATGAGGAAGAGCAGGTGACGGAAATCATCAATCGCGCCGTGGAATCCGGGATTGTGATCAACGCTTTGGACGCGCGCGGGCTCTACACGGTGGAATTTTCCGGCATCGATCGTCAGACAGACTCGGACAAGTTTCAGATCGACACCGCGGACGCGCAAGCGCGAAGCGACGTGATGGCGGAATTCGCCAGCAGCACGGGCGGAGTCTTTTTCCACCACAACAACAACCTCGATGAAGGATTCCGACGCACCGGCGGCGTTCCCGAATTTCTTTACGTGCTGGGGTTCTCTCCGCAGAAGCTGGACGGGAAGTTCCACAAATTGAAGGTCACATTGAATGCTGCGGAGAAGTTCGAGGTGCAGGCCCGGCGGGGGTATTACGCGGTTAAGCCCTCGAGCGCAAACTGATGGGCGCGCAGAGTGCCGCGTGCAACCAGAGGCGAGGCAGCATCGTTCGAGGCTGCGACTCGGCATGCATCCGCGAGTCACACGCGCCTCGACGGCTGCAGTGAAAGCACTGCGGCTTACTCAGGCAGCGTGCTTGGCCAGCTGCGCGGCGCGCTCGCGATGCCGCTCAGGAGAAGTGACCACTTTCATTTCCTGCCAGTCGTACGGGAACTCGTGGCCGCAATCCAGACACGCCACGTAGGTGCCGGTCAAAGCCGCTGCCTGGGGACGGCGCGCCGCTCCGCGAACGGTCACGGGAAAACTGTAGCGGGAATGGCGGCAGCCGAAAAACACATCTACTAATTTTGCAAACATGACCCTACCTTTCAGACCTGGATACTCAGACCTGGATACTTAAACCTGGGTACGTAAACCTGGGTACTCTTCAAACTACGACGCGTGCACCTAAACTAGGGCGATTGAACTGCACCTGCCGTAATTTAAATCACGCCCTGTTCTGTCCGCTCGAGCCTTGCTAGTGCAATCTAACGGCCGTCAGGCGTAAGCGGCAGCAACGTTAAACATACACTTTAGATTCCGATTTGCGGCAAAGGGTTTCGAATTTCGAGGGCGGCAGACTCCGGAGTGGAAGAAAGCCGCAAGCCTTTGCACTAGATATAGTTACGGTAGGGTGAAAAACGTTTCACAGCGGGCGGCGGCGAAACCCAACTTCCCGGAAGTGCATCTCTCAACCATGGATTGGCCGTTTTCAGAGGAGAATGCGGCAGCCTTTGGAGGATGGTATGAAGCTTTGTTGGGCGCCTTTTTTGCTCGCGTTGCTAGCCCATCCCACAGAGATCCGGGATTGCTCAAGAGGTACCAGGGTTCCGGCGTGGCCGTCCGGCTGGAAAAGGGCCATCCCAAACCCATTTCGCTGAAGGTGGCTTCAGCAAACTGGGGATTAAGGCTCAAACGCCGTGTGTGGGCTCCACGTGACAGCTGAGGGTTAAAAGGCTGACGCGCGGCGGCGGAGGAGACTGAGATCCTTCGGCCCGCGAAGCGAAACGCGGGCTCTCAGGATGACAACAGAGTTAGGGATTGAGCCAGAGGCTAAGGGCTAGCCACTACACACTCTGCGGGCCCCGCTTCTTCTGTTGCTGGCACTTAGTCATGATGGCGGAGCGGAGACGGGTGCGGAGGTCGTCGGGAAGTTCGTAGGGAAGAGAATCGCGGTAGATCTGGATGGTCTTCTTGGTTGTGTCGCAAACCACGTAGCAGTTGTGGCACCAGGAGAGATGATTCTCCAGTTCGATCTTTGTGTTCTCATCTAGGACGCCGTCCAAATAGTTGGTCAGCTCCTGCAGGAAGTCAGAGCATTTCACTGGTTGCCATCTCCACTCTCGCGTTTCTGGAAGTAGCGTCCGAGCCGTTCGCGCAACTGCAGGCGAGCCCGCAGCAGCCGCGACTTGACCGCCGGCACGCTCAACTCGAGCGCGGCAGCGGTTTCCTCGGTCGACAGCCCTTCCACGTCCCTTAACACAAACACCGTCCGGAAGCCTGGCGGCAAGCCCTGGATGGTCTTGCTCAAAATCTCACGCAACTCCGCCTGGTTATACTGCTGCTCTGGATTCGGACTCCAGTCCGCGATCTCGCGGGGAAGAGAATCATCTTCAGTCTTGATCTCCTCATCCAGAGAAACCGTACGTTCCGGCCGCCGGCGCCGCAACTTCATCAGCGCTTCGTTCACGGCGATCCGGACCAGCCAGGTATAAAACTTCGACTGCTCCTGGAACTGAGCCAGATTTCCGTAGGCTTTCAGGAAAGCTTCCTGTACCACGTCTTCCGCGTCTTCGCGGTTTTGCGTGATATGTTGCGCGATGCGAAAGACATTGCGGTCGTATCGCCGAACCAGCTCTTCGAAAGCCGAGTCGTCGCCCCGCTTGGCCGCCTGCACCAGCGCCAGCTCTTCACTGACAGGCCCTACTAATTTGTTTTCGATGGCGCTCATAGT
>Ga0209006_10000372_pt1 | contig 44453 bp, 34 predicted proteins | sample JacPin_JW_Ref_O2_FD_188567 | JGI IMG/M metagenome (GOLD analysis project Ga0209006, IMG submission 188567) | Forest soil microbial communities from Algoma, Ontario, Canada - Jack Pine, Ontario site 1_JW_Ref_O2 (SPAdes) (version 2) | ecosystem: Environmental > Terrestrial > Soil > Boreal...
GGGCGCATCCTGGAGGATCACGGCGCACGGCATGTCCGACCTCGCACAGTCTTTGCCCTGGGCACACGACGAGTCGGAGCTGATCACCGAGCTGCAGGCCGGTTCGGAGTCGGCTTTCGATTGGCTCGTCACGCACTACCACTCCGGCGTTTACAACTTGGTTTACGGCATCCTCTCCGATAGCGCCGACGCCGCCGATGTTACTCAGGAAGTTTTCCTTCGCGCCTTTCGCGGTATTCGCGATTTCCGCCGCGGCAGCTCCCTCAAAACCTGGCTTTACCGTATCAGCGTCCGGCAGGCTCTCAACCATCGCCGCTGGTGCTGGCGTCATCATCGTCAACAAATTTCGATAGACGCCGAAGAAGAGGGCAAGCATGCCGCGCTCGACCTGAAAGACGGCGAGGCTTCGCCCTTCGAACGTTTCGAGATGCACGAGGTGCAAACCAAAGTGCGCCACGCGCTGGCCCAGGTTCCGGAAATTTTTCGAAGCGCCGTAATTCTGCGCGACCTCGAAGACCTTTCCTACGAAGAGGTCGCCGAAGTTCTCGAAGTTTCCGTCGGCACCGTGAAATCGCGCATTCTTCGCGGCCGCCGCCTGCTCAAGGAAATTTTGGATCCACTTGTCCATTCGCAGCCGGAATCAATTCATTCTGAACACTCACGGGCCGTCGCCTCACAGCCAGCAACTTTGGGGCCCGTTTCACCCGCACCTGCAACACTAACGCCTATCGCATCACCTGCGGCCGGAACCAGTATCGCCGCTTCCGCCGCAGCTCTTGTTTCCGTTCGCTCGCAGAGGAGCACGTCATGAATTGCCGCCAGTCCGAACGCCATCTTCCGGGATATCTCGATGGAGCCATCTCCCCTCGCGACCATGCTAACGTCCGCGAACATTTGGCCACCTGTCAGGGCTGCCAGATTCAGCTCGAACGCTACCGCCGTCTTGCGGTGTGCCTTGCCAACGTGCGCCCCGAAATTCCTCCCGCCGATCTTGCCCTGCGCATTCGCATCCGCGCTTCGCAGCACCTGACTCCCGCCGCGCGTTTGCGCAAAGCGTGGTCCTCCGCGTCGCTGACCTTTGAAAATTTCCTGAAGCCTCTCGCCGTCCCGGCTACCGGCGGAATCCTCACCGCGCTGGTGGTCTTCGTTCTGGTCGCCCACAATATTCTGGTTGGCGTGCCCATCGGCGTCGTTCCCGATGACCTGCCGTTGAATCTCGTTCAGCCCGCGCGCCTCGAAAGTCTTGCGCCGTTTCCGCTTCCCGGCAGTTCCGGCTCGTCGGACAATTCCGGCTCCGCCCCGCTGTTGCTCGAAGCCACCCTGAACGCCGCGGGTCAGGTCGTCTCTTACAAAATTCTCGCCGGCCCCCACGATCAAGCCGTGCAGCGCCAGATTGATCAGGTCATGATGTTCTCGCATTTCCGCCCGGAGACCAGTTTTGGTCGTCCGCAAGCCGGCGGCCGCGTCCTGCTTAGCTTCAGCGAAGTTCGCGTCCACGGCTAATCTCCACGCTTCCGCGTCAGCTTCCTTGACTCCTCTCAGGCTGCCATTTAGAGTCTTGCTGCATCTTTATGTTCGGTGTACGCCTGCAGCCGCCGCGTGCGTCCTCGCAAGATTTGGTTTTGGTCTCGACGCAGGCGGCGCGGAAAAATTTTGAATTCTCCAAGGGAGTTTCGTCATCCGAAATTTTTCGCGATCTGATTCGCTCCTCGTTTGTTTCGTCGCCACAATTTTCCTTTGCAGCCTGCCTCTCGCTAATCTGCGCGGACAGGCCAGCGTGGATTCCGCCGTTAGCGGCGTCAGCGTTGAAGCCAGCCAGCAGGTTTTCTCCACTATGTGCGCTCTCGATGCCGCCGGCTTCAATTCTGACGAGAGCACGCTATCCGAAATGCCTTCACGTCTGGCCCTGCGCACCGAGCTTCTCAATCTGCAAGGTCCGGCGACCACCGAGCTCCGCGAGTTCTACCGTGACCACCTGCTCGCCGATCCCGGCGAGACCCTTTCCCGCTTCATGACCTTCGCGCTCGTGGTCGGTCCGCCGCCGCGCTTCGATTTCCTGCTCGACCGTGACATTCTGCCTCCGGACGCCCTGGCCATCGAAGGTTTCCAGGAAATTCTCATGAATTTTTATCACGAAGCGCATCTCGACCTGCGCTGGTCCCGCGTGGCCCCCGAATACCAGCGAGCCATCGCACGCGACCAGTCGCCCGTCCGCCGCATCGTCATGGTCTCCAACGGTTATCTGCGCGAAATCTATAATCCAAAATACGGCCACACCTTTACCGTCTACGTCGAGCCGCTGGTTGGCAATCGCACCAATTTCCGCAACAACGGCAATCATTACGCCATCGTCATCGGCGCCGGCTCGCAGTTCCCACTTGCCGACGTGCAGCACGCCTACCTTCATTTCATGCTCGATCCGCTGCCGCTGAAATATCGCGACCTGGTCAATCAGAAAAAAGCCATCCTCAATATCGCCGCCCGCGCCCCGCGCCTGCCCGTCGAATATAAAAGCGACTTCCTGGCCTACGCCGATGAAGCCCTGATCAAAGCCGTCGAATTGCGCATCCGCCATTTGAAGCCCGATGAACTCGAAGCGGCCTTGGCGGAAAACGATCGCGCCGGGTTCGTCATGGTCCGCATGTTCGTCACCGAATTGCAGAAATTTGAAAAGGCCGAACCGGCCATGTCTCTATATTTTCCCGACCTGCTGAAGGGAATTGACGTCGAAGCGGAACGAAAGCGCCTCCAGAACGTTACTTTCGCGCCCGACACCGCGGCGCCCGCGGAAAATTCAGCGGCAAAAAAGGCCGTTCCCGCAACGCCCGCGGATGAGTTAAGTCAACTCCTCGCCCAGGGTGACCACGAAATTGCCGTGCAGGATCCCACCGCCGCGGCCGCCACTTTCGAAAAAGTTCTGGCCAAGTATCCCGATGACCCGCGCGCTTTCTACGGTCTGGCCGTGTCCTCGCTCTTGAATCACGACGCCGTCCGCGCCCAGGAATTATTCGAGAAGCTGGTTTCCGCTCCCCATACCACTGCCACCGATTCTCCCGGCGCTCCGGTCACATCTGATCCTTCGATTCTGGCCTGGTCGCACGTATACTTGGGGCGATTGCACGACTTCGCCGACGAACGCGATCAAGCCGTCAGCGAATATCAGGCTGCATTGGCCGTGGACGGCGCGCCCGAAGCGGCTCGAGCCGCCGCCACTCGCGGCGTCAGCGCTCCCTACGGTCCGCCTGCGGGCTCGGAAGAGGGTCCGCAAAAGCAATAAGCCCGTTGCCTCCGCATCGCGCGGGTATCCCAAAGGAAAGGAAACAGGAATGAAAAACATTCGTAGAGGACTTACATTCTCCGCCATTTTGATTATCGGCCCGCTTTTGCTCGCGACCCAGTCATTCGCGCAGATGGGCTCATCCCACCCCGCGCCCCAGCAGCAGACGCCGCCGCCCCCGCAAGCCTCTCCCGACAACTCCACTCCAGCCGCTATTCCCGCCGCCAAGCCCGCCCCGGCTCCCAAAATTGATCCCGCCGAAGAAGCTGACTACAAGGCTTTCATCGCGCTGAAACCGGAAGATGACGACAAGCGCATCGAACTTGGCAACGCCTTCGTCCAAAAATATCCCAATGGCCACTACACCGAGGCGGTTTATTCCCAGCTCACCCAGGCCGACTACAACAAGCGTGATTTCCCCAAAATGTACGCGGATAGCGACAAAGCCCTGGCCATGAACCCCGACGATGTTTCCGTCCTGGTGGTCATCGGTTTTGTCATCCCACATGTTTACAATCCCAATGACATAGATGCCGACGCCAAGCTCGACAAGGCCGAAAAATATGAGAAGCACGCTCTCGAAACTCTCGCGACCATGCCCAAGCCCGCTAACTTGACCGACGAGCAGTTCGCCAAAACCAAGACTATGGCTGAATCGCAAGCTCACAGCGCGCTCGGCCTCATTTATTTCCGTAAACAAAATTTCGACGGGGCCGTTACTGAACTAACCAAGGGAACTTCCACCGCGGCGAGTCCCGATCCCACCGACTACTACGTGATGGGCGTGTCGCTCGGCCATCTCGATCGCTTTTCCGATGCAGCGGACGCCTACAACAAATGCGCCGCGACCGCCGGTACCCTGCAGGCTCGCTGCAAGCAAGGTGCCGACGACGCTAAGAAGCAAGCCGCCACCAAGCCGGCGCCTCCGGCGAAGCCTTAAGAGCGGGTCGAAAGCCTGGGTCGAAAGATTGGCCAACGCAGCCCACTTCGATAGTCACGAGCGCGGCGGTTTGGAAGCCGTCATTGGCCATCGTTTCGCCACGCCGGAGTTGCTCCAGCGCGCCGTCACCCATCGTTCTTATCGCCAACTCTCCAACGGCGTGGACAACGAACGCCTCGAATTTCTCGGCGATCGCGTTCTGGGTTTGATCGTCAGCGAACATCTCTGCCAGTCTTTTCCGGATTGGGATGCCGGGCAGCTTTCCAAGGGGCTGGCCCGGCTGGTCAGCGCCACATCGCTGCACGCCGCCGCCCAGCGTTTATCTCTCGGCGCGCACTTGCGCCTCGGACCCGGCGAAGAAAAAACCGGCGGCCGCGATAAACGCCGCCTGCTCGCCGACGTCTTCGAAGCGATCCTTGGCGCCATTTATCTCGACGCGGGATTGCCCGCGGCCGTCTCGTTCTTGCAGCGCACCTTGCTGGGGCCGGACTTCGCCGCGCATGCCCAGGGCATCGAACGCACCGATCACAAATCCGCGCTTCAGGAATGGTTGCAGCAGCGCGGCCGCCCCCCGGCTGAATATCGCGTTCAGCGCGAATCCGGGCCGGACCATCAGAAAATTTTTGAAGTAGAAGTCTGGTACTCCAGCGAAAAACTTTCCGCCTCCGAGGGCCACAGCAAGAAAGAGGCCGAGCAGGAAGCCGCCCGCCTGGCCCTGCACCTCCTGGAAAGCCGCGCCGCCGGATCTGAGTAGGCTCTGAATCGTCAGCCACCTGCATTCCGCACGCCGCCCGATCAGCTCTGCGTAAACACCGAAAATGTTGTCATCCCGAGCGCAGCGAGGGGATCTGCTTTTTACCTAAGAACGGAGCCAAAGCCTGTCCCGGCCCACCTGCCCGCGAGACAGCCTTCGCATGCCGTCAAGCTTACTCCGCCAACTTGATGATTTTTCCTCGTTCGAGTTTCATTCATCCCAAACTCCCGTTACTATTGAACCAGCTCACAAAAAGGAATTCATGGAAGTCGAAACAACCGCGCCTGGGCCAATCGAAGCTCCCGAAACCGCCGTCGCCCCGGCCATCGAGCATCCGCACATGCTCAGCCGGCGCAGCGCCCTCGCTGAATTCGCCGAATTGCTCCTCGTCACCATGCTCCTCGCGCTTTTCGGCACCACTTTCGTGGTGCAGGCCTTCAAAATTCCGTCGCCATCCATGGAACCCACCCTGCTGATCGGCGATCACGTCTTCGTAAACAAATTTATCTTCGGCGGTCGCGGCGCCTGGTACGAAAAATTTCTGCCTTACCGCGCCGTCCGCCGCGGCGATGTCATCGTCTTCAAATTTCCTTTCGAGGATCATCCCCACTACGTCAAGCGCGTCATCGGCTTGCCCGGCGATCGCATTCGCATCATCAATGGCGATGTCTACATTAATGGCGCGCGGCTCAATGAGCCTTACGTCGTCCACGATCCCACGTACGAAGATCCCTTTGGTGATAATTTTCCCCCTTCCAATCGCGACCTCATCGAAATTGCGGCGCGCCGCGAATGGGCCGATCGGATCCTCGATCACGTGCAGGATGGCGAACTCGTCGTTCCCCCGGATCATTATTTCGTGCTCGGCGATAATCGTGATCGCAGCCTGGACAGCCGCTACTGGGGATTCGTGGACCGCGACGCCATCATGGGCCGCCCCATCCTGATTTATTGGTCGGTCCAGGCCACCTCGCAGGATTATTCCGATCGCGGCTTCTCCGGCACCTTGCGCGGCATCGGCGAGACCTTGATGCATCTCCCCAGCCGCACCCGCTGGCATCGCATGTTCCGCGAAGTCCACTGACCAGCGAATCTAAAAAGATTCGCTGGCGATTCGCCGCGCTTTCCCTAACAATTAGTTGGGCATCTGAGACACGCAAACGTACGCAAACACACATCAACTCACACCGTGCTAAAACCTAGACTTGCAAGCCTCGCGTTCGCTTAGTCGTTCGCTGCGTGTCGCCTTAAGTCGCCGTAAGTGGGATAAATCTGCACGAAAACTGCGTCGAAATAGACAGGCTCCAAGAACCCGGCCAATCAGTATCTTGATGGTTGGGAGCGATTCGACTTCAAATCATAGCGGGGGTTGCGTGGAGGTTTTTTTGATGGATATACGGTTGGGCTGTAGTGGGCAGTTTGAACTCATTGGCATTCTGACCCGTTGAGATTAGAATCCCGCTATGCCAATAAAGGTTAAGTACATCAAATATCTATTCATGGTTCCCGGCCTCATTTTGCTGTACACCGCTTTAGCCGATAGGAATTGGGCACTTCTAAGTGCCTCCATTTTCGCAATAATCGTATGCGGATTACTCGGCTACGGCGTGGAGCGTCTTTGGTTCTACGTCAATCGAAATCCAGGCGGAACCCGTTGGTCAAAATTCTGGATTGGCAGATAAAATTACGGATGTGAAATGCCAAGTTTCGACCCAAGAAACGAAAAGCCTATCGAACGTATAACTGGCGAGGGGGATACCGGCGTAACGAAATTATGACGCCGAACCATGCTCACGGCCTATTTCGATGAGGGCGAAGACGATAAAGTATTTCTTATTGGCGGTTGGCTGGCTGATGACGCAGTATGGGAGACATTCTCCTTAGCATGGACAGCTCAGCTAAAAGCCGCACCAAGCGTCGAATATTTCAAAAACAACGATGCGATGGGCCTCAAGAATCAGTTTGCTGACTGGACAGAGGACTCCCGCGACGCAAAATTATTTGGCCTTGCAGAAATAATTGCCAATCACGAATTAGTGGGACTCGTTGGTGGGGTTGGACTAGCGCAATTCAAAGCGATGTTCGCTGGCAGCAACGTTCCGCTGAAACAACGCAGAAGCATTGTGAAGTTTACGGACCCGTATCACATCGCTTGCCAGTGTGTACTATCGGTGACGTTGGGATATCAAATTGAAAAAGCCAAGAATCTGGTGGACAAAGTAAATTTCATCTTCGATGATGGCGTCCCGTTTCTTGCAGACTGCGTCGCAAATTACCCCAAGATGCTAAAAATTATGCCCCAAGCGGCACAGGCCATAGCCGGAACGGTTCACTCCAAGAATGACCGCCAAGTCCCCGCACTTCAGGCCGCAGATTTGCTCGTTGGGCAGGCGTTGCTGAGCCTCAGAACCAGAAGCAATAGCAAAGCCGTTGACATTTTGAAAGCTAGAAACGTTGAGCGCTTTCCCTGCGTTGCTCCGCCGCTAGGGAGCATCATCAAGTCGATGGAGCGTTTAAACAAGGTTTGGGCGGTCAAGCAACGGGAAATAGCGAAACGAAAAGGCGAGCGCGCGGCAAAATTTAAAACCAAATAGCGAAGTGCGAGAAATGCCACAAGCGAATGCAGATTAAAAAGAAATGACAGCAGAGCAACCATCGTTGGACCCTCAAAAATATCCGTGGCATCGCGGCGATGTTGTCACTTTCCGTTTCGAGAAGTATGGCTTCGTTCTTGATTTCACCTTGGAATATCTGGAAGTTATCTGGTTACAGACATCATCCATTGAAAGGGTTGCAACAGAGGACGTTGATAGGCTTCTCCGAGTCGGCCACGGTGCGTCGGTCTCACATGATGGTTCAAAAACCAACTTGCAACTCACGGAGACGGCTCTGTCCCTTCACAAACTCAAGAAAGCGGCTGAGGAAAGAATTGCCAGTTGCAAAACGGAAGCAGAGAGAAAATCTGCCAATCAATTCATCTCGCGTGCGTTTGCGAGTGATGGCTGTGAGTGGGATAAAGTGCATCACGCGCAACTGATGAATTTGGCGCTGCAACCGTGGAATGTTGGCGTGCTGTTTAAGATGAAAGAGCGGATTCACCGACTATCGTGCAAGAAACATTAGCGGATTGCCTTACATGATTCCACGGTGGAACAGTTTAGTCAGTGCATCGCCAGGATGTCTGATCGCGGCTTCTCCGGCACCTTGCGCGGCATCGGCGAAACCTTGATGCATCTTCCCAGCCGCACCCGCTGGCACCGCATGTTCCGCGAAGTCCACTGACCCGCGAATCTAAAAAGATTCGCTGGCGATTCGCCGCGCTTTCCCTAACAATTCATTCTAGGATTTTTGAATCGTTGTACGAAGTAATACTCAAATAGTCGAACCAATATCCGTCGTGCCGAACATTCTCTCTGAACCCGTCCTGCAGGATGCGCCGCCGCTCGAATCGGCCGCGCCGTCGCGCCGTTCCTGGGCTTGGCTGCCTAAGACTGCAATCCTGCTGTTGGTGTTTTTCTGGCTCGCGAGCGCCGCGATTTCGCTGCTGATCACGCACACCCGCCTGCAACGCCGAATTACCGGCAAGCTCGAAAGTGTTTTTGGCCGCCACGTCGAGGTGGGCCACTACGCATTCAGCCTGTGGGGCGGCCCGACGCTCGAGGCGCAGTCCGTAACCTTTGCGGAAGACCCGCGCTTCGGCTACGAATATTTTCTACGCGCCGAATCCCTCACTGTGCGTCTCCGCTGGCAAAGTCTGCTTCGCGGCCACCTGGAACTCGGCCGGGTTTCGCTCACCCGCCCCAGTCTGAATCTGGTCCGTAACGAAGAAGGGGACTGGAATCTCGCCGAGTGGCTGCCCCGGCCCCCTGTGCCCGCCTCCTCCAGCGCAGCCTCGAATGCAAACGCCTCGCGTTATCAGCCTGCGTATCTTCCGGCGGCTCAGCCCAGCGTCCGATTCACTCGTATCGAGGTCGAATCGGGCCGCATTAATTTCAAACGCGGCAACGAAAAAATTCCTTTCGCCTTCGTCACCGTGAATGGTTACGTCGAACCCGATGGTCCGGGACGTTGGCGCGTCAACCTCGAAGCCACTCCGACGCGCGCAGCCGTGGCGCTCCAGACTCCCGGCACAATTTTTCTTTCGGGCAGCCTGGGCGGCACATCTTCGCGCCTTCGTCCCGCTTCGCTCGATCTTGCTTGGGCCGACGCTTCCATCCCTGACGTGCTGCGCCTGTTTCGCGGCTACGATTTTGGTGTCCGCGGAAATCTTGGCGTGATTCTTCACGCCGAAACTCATGGCGACGATTGGAACCTTCAGGCCAGTTCACAATTACGCGAATTGCATCGTTGGGATCTCCCCATGCGGGCGGACAACCCTGGATTAGCTTTGAACGCCAAAATGACCCTCAGCCCGCTCTCGTCCGATCTGACCTTCACTGACGCCACAATCGAAGCTCCCTCCTCATTCGCGCGTGTCAGCGCCCATTTTAATTGGGCCGAATCGGATGAAAATTTATCCGCCTTCGCAAATCCCAATCGCATTGACGTCACTCAATCTCGAATCGATTTGAAAGACGCCGTCGCGTGGCTGCGCGGTTTTCGTCCAGACATTGCGTCGGACATCTCGGTTTCCGGCACCGTGGACTCCAGCGCGACATTTCGTGGATGGCCACCTCGACTGGCGACGGCCTCCGCCGCGATCCGCACCGCTGAACTTTCCAGCCCGCGGTTGCGCGTCCCGGCTTACCTCAGCCAGGTTCATTTGCGCTACGATTCCGCCGGCATCGTCCTGCCTTCTGCTTCGATTGACTTTGGGAACCGTGAAGGGAAGGCCGGTTCATTTCACTTTGAATCGTCTGCAAATTCCGCGAATCACGGCACTGCTTTTCACCTCGCTGGAAACCTTCTACAGGTCCGCGATTTGATAGCCGCAGCCAGCGCTATAGGTTGGAATATTTCCCGTGGCTGGGACCTTGCCGGTCCGGTTCGATGCGATTTGCGTTGGCCCGCGGATACTCTCCCGTGGAATTCTCCGCCTTCCGGTTCCGTTGACTGGGGCGCGGAGGAGGGCAATGCTTCGCTTCTGACTCCTTTTCTGAATCAGCCGGTACAGAAGATTCGCGCTCACGCCGATTTGAAAACGGATTCGCGTCACATCGCGCTCTCCGGCGCCGACGCTTTCGGCGCGCACTGGACCGGCTCATTCGATAATCATGACGATGGCCAAGGGTGGCAGTTCGCCGTCTCTGCCGATCAGTTGTCTGCGTCCGATCTCGATCGCTGGCTGAATCCCCGCTGGCGCGAGAGTTTTATTTACCGCGTGCTCCCATTCTTAAATCCAAATTCCCCAACGAATTCCGTCCCCGAAAATCTGCGTGCGTCCGGCCATCTTTCCATTGACGAATTCAAGCTCGCGCCACTCACGCTTCAGCATTTTCACGCGGACCTCACCGTCGGTGGCCGCCACCTTGAACTTGCCGACGCCAAGGCTCAATTTTACGGTGGTACGCTGGATGGTTCGCTCGACGCGCAACTGACCACCACGCCCTCCTATCGCGTCGCGGCCGAATATTCCCGCGTGGATTTGGCGTCGCTCACCGCGACGTTTCCTTCACTCGCTACTCTTTTCGCCGGCTCCGCGTCCGGCGATGTCGCTTTGAATTTCGCGGGCGCCAGCCAAAACGATTTATTCTCTTCACTGCAATGCACCGGAACCGCGCACATCCAGGATCCCGAAATTCACGGCTTGAACCTGGCCGAGACCGTATACGACGCCGCAGTTCGCTCCGGTACCAGCGCATTTCAAAATGGCAACGCTTCCTTCACCTGCGCCGATTCAAAAATCAATTTCCACAATTTAACTTTGACCGGAGCTACTGGAATTCAAGGCGCAGGGATTGCAAACTTCGACGGCACCATGGACCTGCGTCTGTGGGCCGCGAGCCCTTTGACTTCCAGCGGTCCCGCCGTGAAATTGCGGACAACCGCTCCGGCCCATGCCGTCGAGTTCACCGGGCCCGTCGCCAAGCCCAATGTCCGCCGCATCGAACGCGCCAGCACCAATCCGTAAATGCCAGCCAACCACCCGCGAATTCGCCGCAACTTACCTAAAATGTCCATGGCGAGATCTCGTCGCGCGGTTTCACTCTTGGCAATCTTTGCTGCAGTGCTGGTGGCGATCCTTTGCGCCCTCGCCGCGCCGCTCGATAGCGCCACCGCGCAACGTCTTCACCTGAATCCCAAGTTCTCCGTCGGCCAGGTGCTGCGCTATCAGATCAGCACCCACACCATCACCACCAGCAACACCACCACGCCCATCGTGGATGCCGAAGGTTCCTCGCAGCTGAAACAAAATCTCTTCATCCAGTTGCGCATTGACGTTCTCGCTGTTCAGCCCGGCGCAAACGGTGCGGTCGGCACCATTCGCCTGCGTGCCACTTACGAAAAAGCCAGCGCGACCTCCGAAACCGACTCCTACGATCCCGGCGCCGATAGTCTCGTTGATCAATTCAACAAACTCGAAGGCCGCGCCGTCGAATTCACTCTCGATTCCGACGGAAAACTTTCACACGTCGCCGGCCTCGACGACCTGCTCGCCAATCCGGTTGCCTCCAGCACGGTTCGCTCTTCCATGTCTGGCCTTTCCGCCAGCGCGCTGTTCCCGAAGGAGGGAATCGTCATCGGCCAAAAGTGGTCCAACGAGCAGCCACTTGAAAATACGCCGCTCGCCGGACTGGTGCGGCGCACCGAGTCCACCTACGTTCGCGATGAACCCGTTGCGACCTCCCCTGCGGTCGAGGCGGCATCCACCGCGTCAATCGCAGACGATCCCAGCGCCACGCCGCCGAGCGCCGCTCCACCAAGCGCAGCTCCGGCCGCCACGGATTGCGCCGTCATCGTCTCGAAATTTGAAATCCTTCATCGTGGCGCCAGCTCCGACACCACTCCGCCCGACTACATTCACAATGGCCTCCGCACTTCCGGTACCTGGACCGGTTCCGGCGAAAGCCTCGACAACATTTCGCTCGCCACCGGCTTCGTCGTCCGCTCCACCCAAACCGCCAAACAAAATATGGACTTCGAAATCGTCAGCCCCACCACCGGATCGAAAATCCACTACGTCGGCCAAGTCGAAACCCAATCCCAAATCATGCTGCTGCCGTAATCGCCGCCGCGCGGCGCTGACCACACACTCGTGTATAATAAGAAGTTTCAACGCACCCCGTTTTCCGCGCTGAGGCTTCGACCATGAAATTCAAACTAGCCAGCGACTACGAACCCCGCGGCGATCAGCCTCAGGCTATCTCGCAGCTTATCGGCGGCATCAAGGGAGGCGACCGCGATCAGGTGCTCCTCGGCGTCACCGGTTCAGGCAAAACTTTCACCATGGCCAAGGTCATCGAAGAACTCGATCGGCCCACCATCGTCCTCGCGCACAATAAAACCCTCGCCGCTCAGCTTTTTCACGAGTTCAAATCGTTTTTCCCCGATAACGCCGTCGAATATTTCGTCAGCTATTACGACTACTACCAGCCCGAGGCCTACATTCCGGCCAGCGACACCTACATCGAAAAAGAATCCACCATCAACGACGAACTCGACAAATTGCGCATGTCCGCCACCCGCTCGCTCTTCGAGCGCCGCGACGTCATCGTCGTCGCTTCCGTCTCCTGCATTTACGGCATCGGCTCGCCCGAAGCCTATTACGGCATGATGTTGCTCCTCGAAAAGGGCCAGTCCATCGCCCGCGAATCCATCTTGCGCAAGTTGATTGAAATTCAATACGAACGTTCCGAAGAGCTTCGGCGCGGCACTTTTCGCGTGCGCGGCGACATTATCGAAATTTATCCGCCCTACGACGATCTCGCCGTGCGCGTCGAACTTTGGGGCACCCAAATCGAAGCCATCCGCAAAATTGACCCAGTTACCGGCGTGATCGTCGCCACCCGCGAAGGCGAAATCAAACGCCAGCCCATTTACCCCAAGACTCACTACGTGCTGCCGGCCGAACAACGCGAGCGCGCCATTCAAACCATCTACGAAGAACTCGAATGGTGGAAACCGGAACTGCAGCGCCAGGGAAAAATCGTGGAAGCTCAGCGCATCACCCAGCGCGTAAATTACGACATCGAAATGATGCGTACCATCGGCTATTGCCACGGCATCGAAAATTATTCGCGCCATCTTTCCGGCCGCTTGCCCGGCGAAGCCCCGCCCACCCTCCTCGATTATGTGCCCTCCGATTATTTGCTGGTCATTGACGAATCGCACCAGACCGTTCCGCAACTTCACGCCATGTATCACGGCGATCGCTCGCGCAAGCAGACGCTGGTGAATTACGGTTTCCGCATGCCCTCGGCGCTCGATAATCGCCCGCTCACTTTCGAGGAATTCGATCACCGCATTAATCAGGTCGTCTACGTTTCGGCCACGCCCGGCCCCTACGAACTCACCAAAACCGGCGGCGTTTTTGTCGAACAGGTAATTCGTCCAACGGGATTGGTAGATCCCATCGTCGAAGTTCGGCCGGTGAAGGGTCAGGTTGACGATCTTCTCGAACAAATCCGCATCCGCGCCGAACGTGGTGAACGCATTCTCGTCACCACGCTCACCAAACGTATGTCCGAAGATCTCGCCGAATATTTTTCTGAAGTCGGCGTGCGCTGCCGCTACCTGCATTCCGAAATTGATACTCTCGAACGCATTCGCATTCTGCGCGATTTGCGCCGTGGCGAATATGACGTTCTGATCGGCATCAACCTGCTGCGCGAAGGTCTCGACCTTCCCGAAGTTTCGCTGGTCGCGATTCTCGACGCCGATAAAGAAGGCTATCTCCGCAGCTCCACCTCGCTGATCCAGACCATGGGCCGCGCCGCCCGCCACTTGGAAGGCCGCGCGATTCTTTACGCCGACCGCATTACCGATTCCATGCGCCAGGCCATCGGAGAGACCGATCGTCGCCGCGCCAAACAGGAAGCCTACAATCGCGATAACAACATCACGCCCATGTCCATCATCAAGTCCGTGGACATGCAGCTCGTGCGCATCATCGAAGCGGATTACATGACCGTGCCGGTGGAAGATGCGGCGATCGGGGACATCCAGAACGAAGCGCAGCTCATCAGCGCCATCTCTCAGATGGAAACTCAAATGCGCGCCGCCGCCAAGAATTTCGAATTCGAACGCGCCGCATCCTTGCGCGATAAGATCCGCGCACTGAAGCAACGCAACCTCGGCGAAATCTTCGCCCCAGCTGACGCGCTTCCAGAAAACACCGTGGAAACTTCCGGTTCCACCGCGGACCCAACGACCGTAAAATCAGCAGTGGAAGAAACGGGTCCGGTTAAACCCCGAGGCGCAAAAACCAAGGCTTTCAGGAAATCGTGACGGAACTTATAACCAACATTTTCAGCCGAAAGATGGAGCTTCCGCTGCGCCTCCTCGTCGCGTTCGTTTTTCTAAGCTGTCTATCTTATGCGCCGCCTGCGCACGCGCAGACTCCGCCCTATCCTCCCGGCAACGAATTCGGCGTATGGGCCGGCGTCTCGCTCAATACCGTGCATGTTTTTGGAATCACTTCGAACGAACAGATTTACGATCTCGGTTTTCGCTATGCTCGCACGCTCTTCGATAAACCTTCCACGTCTCTACAATACACGCTGGATATCGTGCCCGGCGAAATTGTCCGCCAGTTCACATTTGTTCCGTGCGGCATACCCAGCCGCCTCGGTTTCATTTGCCCCAGCGGCCGCGAAGTGGTCTATGGCGGTGGCGTGGACCCCATCGGCTTGAAAATGAATTTTCGCCGTCAGCACAAACTCCAGCCGTACATTGGCGCGAACGGAGGATTCGTTGTTTCGACGCGTCCCGTACCCGTGGATACCCCAGGGGGCACGCAGTACAACTACACTTTCGACGCCGGAGCCGGCGTCGAAGTCTTCAGCCAAAGTCGCCGTTCATCTTGGAAATTCGGTTACCGCTTCCAGCACATCTCCAACGCCTATCGTCACAACTTCAACCCCGGCCTGGACAACAACCAGTTTTTCATCGGCTATTCTTTCTTTAAGTAAGGCGAGTCACTCAAAAAATCTTCAGCCGGTTCATACCACGCCTTTCTTCAACTCCTCCAGGGAATAAAACGTTCCGCGCCAGCGAATTCCGCCATTCCGGATCGTTACGATCGTCGAACGCAGCAGCATCCAGAAGAAAATCACCGCGCCTACCGGCTGCGTCAACGCGTAGAGCCACGACACACGAAATTCTCGCGCAGCTCCGGCCTGCGCCATCATCGGAACCACAATCGCCATGACCGCGAAAACCCGAGCCCAACCGTTCACGAAGGGCAGCGCCAGCCAAGGAAAAATCCAGGCCGAAAAGATGGACACTAGCTGCGCGCCAGCGATCCAAGGGCTATAACCAGCCGCGGCATAAAAGTTTTTTTCCGTCCCACGAATAATGTTCCGCACCCCGGAGTGCCAGTGCACGCTGACCGCCGGCCCGGCTCGGCCCACGCCCGACCGGCAACCCGCCTCCTTTACCAGTTTGCCCAGCTTCACGTCGTCCACCACTTCCATGGCCAGCCGCCGGTGCGTTCCCATTTTTTCATATGCGCTGCGGCGGATTAGTTGGAACGCGCCCACGCCCATATATGTGGGCGATTTTGGATTGCTCACGTTCCACGGCCGCGTGGACATCACGAAAGCGAAGGCGAAAAACGTCATCATCATTTTTTCGCCGAACGTGAACATGGTGGCGGCGGCCAGCAAAGACAGGTGATCCCATCCATTTTTCTCGGCCAGCGCAATCGCTCGTTGCAGCACATCCGGAGCAAAATGCACATCCGCGTCGGTCAGCACCAGCCAGTCGCCTGTCGAGTTTTCAAAGGCGCGTTGCATTGCGTGAGGTTTGCCTAGCCAGCCTGCCGGAAGGGAATCGATGTGGATCACTTTCAATCGCTGATCTTTTCGCGCCGCCGTCTCGAGAATCGCGGCCGTCGCATCTTTCGAGCGGTCATTCACCGCCACCACTTCGTAACTCGGATAATCGAGAGCTAAAAACGTCGCCAGCGCGCCCGGGAGTTTCTCCGCTTCATCGCGCGCCGCAAACAAAATGGAAACCATCGGACATTTTGCATCGGCCGATGGGACCGAGCCTCCCAACGACGGAACCTTGGATACTCCAAATCCCGCATCAATCGCCAGCGCCACCCACACGAACGCCACAAATCCCAGCGCCCCGAGCAGACAGATGTGCCACAACGATACGAACGTCAATTTTCTCCACCAGAGAATCGGAACACGTTATGCTAACACTTCGAATGTCTCGCTCGGTTTCCATCGTTGGCGCAGGGCGCCTTGGCCGCAGTTTGGGCCGGCGTCTTCATCGTTTGGGCTGGCGCGTGGGCGCAGTCATTACGCGATCCGACGCGACTTCGCAAAACGCAGTGCGTTTCGTCGGCTCCGGCAAACCGCATGGCTCGCTCACTCGCGAAATCCTTCATGCCGATGTTATTCTGTTAACTGTTCCGGATGGCGCTCTTGCGGGTCTCGCGCGATCGCTCGCGCGAATCGAACCTAAAGAGTGGGCCGGCAAAGTTGTGTTGCACACCAGTGGCGCGCTCGATCGTGCGGTCCTCCAACCACTTGCTAAGCGTGGTGCGGTGACCGGTTCGCTTCATCCGATGCAAACGTTTTCCGGGCATGGTGACCCGAAATTGGCTGGCGTCGTCTTTGGTGTGGAAGGCGACCCAAAAGCCATCCGCGTGGCGGCGTCCATTGCGACTGCCCTCGGCGGAATTCCGGTAACGGTGGACGGCAAGAAAAAGATTTCATATCACGCCGCAGCCGTTTTGGTTGCGGGGCTTGGATTGGCTCTGGCGGAGGGCGCGACTCAAGTTTTGTTGAGTGTTGGATTTACTCGCCGGCGCGCGCATCAGGCGCTGCTGCCGTTGATGCGTGAGATGCTGCAGAATTTTGAGCTGCAAGGCCCGCACGCGGCGTGGACTGGGCCTATTTCGCGCGCTGACTACGGAACGGTTGCGCTGCACGCCAAGGCATTGCGAACGCAATCGCTGGAGTTGCAGGAAACCTATCAAGCGCTGGCGCGTTTGTCGGCGCGCGTGTTATCGAAAAAATACGGCGCAACCTTGAAAGACTTGAATCGAGTACTCGGAAAATCCCGGAGGAAGTCGAAGTGAAGAATCTGCACATCCCAGTCGAACACACCACTCTCGCGAATGGTTTGCGCGTTGTCGTTTCTCCTGATCGCTCCGCGCCGGTCGTCACCGTCGGTGTCTACTATCAAATTGGTTTTCGCCTTGAACCATTTGGCCGCAGCGGTTTCGCTCATCTTTTCGAGCACATGATGTTTCAAGGTTCCGCCAACGCCGGAAAGATGGAACACATTCGCCTGATCAATTCCTCCGGCGGAATGCTCAACGGCACCACCAACTACGACATCACCAATTATTTCGAATCCGTTCCTTCCAATGCTCTTGAACGCGTCTTGTGGCTCGAAGCCGATCGAATGCGCGCGCTGAAAGTTGACGACGAAAACTTGCGCAATCAGCGCGATGTGGTCAAAGAAGAAGTCCGTGTCAACGTCATGAATCAGCCGTACGGTGGCTTTCCCTGGCTGGATTTACCGCCCGTTGCGTTTCGCAATTGGCCCAACGCGCACAATTTTTACGGCGACTTTGCCGATCTCGACGCCGCGACCCTCGCGGATGTGCAGAATTTCTTTCACACTTACTACGCCCCAAACAACGCTGTTCTGGTGGTGGTCGGCGACCTCGATCCGGCCGAAACTTTCGCCTTCGCCAAGCGCTATTTTGAGGACATTCCCACGCATCCGTTGCCGCCTGTCGCGGATGTTTCCGAGCCTCCGCAAACCGAAGAACGCCGCGGCGAGGTTCCCGAAAACTTCGGCCCGCTTCCAGCTATTGCCATCGGCTACACCGTTCCGCCGCGTGACAATCCGGATTGGTACGCTGCCGCGATTCTCGATCGCGCTCTTCACGGCGGCCGCGTCGGCCGAATTTATCGCACTTTGGTTCTCGAAAAAGAAATCGCAGTGGAAACCGATGGCGGCGCGGATATTATCGAAACCAACGGACCCACCCAAATGGTCACCCGGATTTTTCACACTCCCGAACTAAATTCTGACGATGTCATCGCTGCGTTCGACGAAGTGATTCGCGAAATTCAAGAGCAGGGAATTACGGAGGAAGAACTCGCACCGGTAAAAGTAAAGTTGCGCGCTGAATTTTATTCCAATCTCGAAGGCGGAATGGGCGCGCACATGCCCCGCTTCGGTTTGATGCATTTTCTGGCGTGCTTCACTTTATTTGACGGCGATCCCAATCGCATCAACACCGTGCTGGAAGGATTTCAGGCGGTCACTCCCGCGCAAGTTCAGGCGGTCGCAAAAAAATATATCGTGCCGCGCAACCGGGCAATTCTAGTCCGGCAACCCGTGGCCAAGGCGGCAGCCCGATGAGCGGCAGCAACGTAGCGGCAACAGTAGATCCCAAACCCGGCACGACCACCAACGGTGGCGCCGTGAATTCTGGACCAGCAGGTCGAAGCTCCGCGGTCCCTGCGCTCGGCGCGGAACGTCCGGTCGCATGGCCGAAGCGCAGCGTAAAAACGCTTTCCAACGGAATGCAAGTTGTTCTCGCCGAAGTTCACACCTTTCCGAAAATCAGCGCGCAATTATTTTTTCGCAGCGGCAATGCGCTGGTGGCGCGCACCACACCGGGACTCGCGGACATGACCGCGACCGTCGTGCGTACCGGAACCGCGTCGCGACCCAGCCGCCGCATCGAAGAAGATCTTCGCCGCATGGGTGGGGATCTCGGGACGAATGCGGGTGCGGATTCCAGCGCCATTTCGATTGCGGGCCTTTCTGAGTTTTCATCTGGACTGTTGGAACTGGTTGCTGATCTCGCGCGTAACGCATCTTTTCCAGCCGAGGAATTCGAACGCGAGCGCCGGCAGAAAATAGAAGGTCTGCGCATCGAACGCACCACGCCGGGATTTCTCGCCAACGAACGCTTTCGCAAAGTGATTTTCGGTGAGCATCCGTACGCGGTAATTTCACCCACGGAAGAGCAAGTTGCGAGCTACGAGCGCGAGCAACTCGAAAACTTCTACCGGCAGAATTATTCTCCGGCGAATGCGCTGCTAATTGTTGTGGGCGATTTCGCCAGCGACGCGATGTTCGCGCAAATCGAGAAGATTTTCGGCGAGTGGAAATCTTCCGCGCCGGAACATCCGAAATCTCCCGCGCCCCCGCGCAACACCGGACGCAAAGTGCATTTGGTGCATTTGCCGGGAAGCGTGCAGACACAACTCGTCGTCGGAAATCTTGGCATCACGCGCCGCGATCCAGATTGGATGCGGCTGGTTATTGCCAATTCCATTTACGGCGGAGCGTTTCACTCTCGTCTGGTGATGAATATTCGCGAGCAGAAAGGCTACACCTACAGCCCGCGCAGCGGAATTCAATCCATGCGCCAGCAAGGATTCTTCAGCGTGCACGCCGCGGTGCGCAACGACGTGGCGGCAGCGTCGCTCACGGAAATATTTTACGAAATGGATCGCATGCGTTCGCTGCCGGTTTCCAGTGAAGAACTGGAAAGCGCGCGCAGCTATCTCACTGGAGTGTTTTCTTTGGGAGTGGCGACGCAGGATGGAGTGCTGGGCCAGCTTTCCACAATTTATCTGGATCGCTTGCCGGAAGATCATCTGGAAACATATCGCCAGCGAATTCACGCGCTCACCGCCGACGATATCATTCTGGCGGCGCGAAAATATTTCGATTCGGCCAACGCGCAAATCGTAGTCGTCGGCGACCGAAATCAAATCGGCGAACAGGCCGCGCTGTTCGGTGAACTCACCGAATACGACGCTCACGGCAACAAACAATAAAATCTCAACGGAGCGGCTGCAGGTGAACTCGAGAAGCAGCATCGCGCGGTTCGCATTTATTCTTGCCGCCGCGTCGCTGCTTTTTCTTTTTAGTGGCGCCGCTCTCGCGCAGAAAAAAAATCCGCCAGCGAAGCCGGTGGACCTCAACTCCGCTTCGGTCGAGCAATTGCAGCAAGTCCCCGGCATCGGCCCGGCCACCGCAAAATCGATAGTCAATTTTCGCGAAAAAAGCGGGCCCTTCCAGCGAGTGGAAGACCTGCTGGCCATTCGCGGAATCTCGAAGCAAGCTCTGGAACGCATGCGGCCCTATGTGACCGTCAGCGCGCCGGAAACTTCTCCGTCCAAAAGATAAATCACGCGTCCGCGTTGCGTTTCGGAATCGCGCCAGCATGGGTCGCGCCAAGATTCAGCGGAACCTGATCCACAATTTCCAAACCATAGCCATCAAGCGCGACGACTTTGCGCGGATGATTGGTCAACACCCGAATGCGGCGGAGGCCCAGGTCAATCAGAATCTGCGCGCCGATTCCGCTCTCGCGCTGTACCTTGCGCTGGGTGCCCAAATCGTGTTCGGTTTCTTCGCGGTCGTGAAAGCGGATGCGGGGCAGTTCGCCGCTTTCAAGAATTTCACGCGCGCCATCACGCAAGGCCGCGCGTGGATCGATTTGAAATCCGCGCCCGGTATGATGCAGGTAAACGAAAACGCCGCGCCCGGCTTCGGCAATCGCGGCGAGCGAGCGGTCAATGGTGGAGGCACAGTCACACGAGGTGGAACCGAAGACGTCGCCGGTGAGGCAGTGGGAGTGAACGCGAACCAGCGGAGCGATATTTTCGCTTCCGCGCGCGGGCGCAGCGGCCTTTCCAATATTTCCGGTTGAAGCGCTCGCTGCTGCAAAACTTCCAGCACCCGCACCGATTTCGCCGCGCACCAGCGCGACGTGCAGTTCGTTGTCGGCGTCACTGGCGTAAGCAATCATGCGGAAATTTCCGTGGCGCGTGGGCAGCAGCGATTCGGCGATGCGGCGGACGTGGCGCTCATTCTGCATGCGGTAGCGAATCAGATCCGCAACGGTGAGGAGTTTTAAGCCGTGCAGTTTGCAAAACTCGAGAAGCTGCGGAGTGCGGGCCATGGAGCCGTCGTCGTTCATGACTTCGCAGATCACGCCCGAATGGTCGAGGCCGGCGAGGCGGGCGAGGTCCACGGACGCTTCGGTTTGCCCGGCGCGAACGAGGACACCGCCATTGCGGGCGCGCAGAGTGTGTACGTGGCCGGGGCGCGCAAGATCTTCGGGGTGGGTATCGGGATTGGTGGCCGCGAGAATGGTGGTGGCACGGTCGGAGGCGCTGGTGCCGGTGGTGGTGCCGCGGCGCGCGTCAATGGGCTCACAGAAAGGCGTGCCGAACATGGAAGTGTTGCGCTGGGTGATGGGCGCGAGGCCGAGAGCGTCGCAGCGCTGTTCGGTCATGGCCAGGCAGATCAGGCCGCGGCCAAATTTGGTCATGAAGTTGATGGCTTCGGGAGTGACTTTCTCGGCGGCCATGGTCAGGTCGCCTTCGTTTTCGCGGTCTTCGTCGTCCACCAGGACGATCATGCGGCCGGCGCGGATTTCTTCCAGCGCTTCTTCGACCGACACAAAGGGCGGCTTTCGTTCAGTCATGAGATTTCACCTGTATAGGCTGAATATAACATTGAATCTGCAGGGATTGGATGGGCGAGCGTGTAGCGCAGATGCGGGAAAACAAGACCCGCAAGACAGATGCAACCCCACCTTTCGGTCCCAGCGGCGATTTTTGGGGCGGCGTTAAGAGGCCGCCCTAAATGCGGCAAGGTGTTCATTTGTTCGAGGTAGAAAATGGGTTTGGCCTTTATTTTCAATGCTTTGACTCATTTTCTACTCCGGGATGTGTACTGGGTAGAACTTCGTTGGGGAACGGCCTGCTTTCGAACCCAGGGCAGTCAATGTACTCCGGGTCTATCGGCTGGGAAATTACGTCAACGTAAAGACTGCGCGCCTTCGGAGGTTGGGGGAAGGAGCGGCGACGGCGGGTTCGCGGCTTAGCCGGGAGGCGACGAATTTCTTGGTAATGTTGCGACGACTGCGAAGCGGTTGAGGGGCCAGCGAGGGCTTCGGCTGCGCCGTCGGGCGAAACGATGACCTGAGTTTGGCTCACCGAGACGGGCTGAACCCACATGCCTTCTTCATTGATGTGGGCAAAGGCGCAGGCGGCGTTGATTATGTCCCGGGCGGTGGGGCGGACGCGATCGGACTGCTCGATGATGTTGCCGAGGGCGCGGCGCAGGGTGCGATCGCGCAGCTCGAAGAGATTAAAGACGTGGGCGTGATGGTACAGCACGCCGCGCGAAGATATGTGGAATTGTTCGATGATGGAGTAAGGGCTCATCCACTGGAGGAAGGATTCGTTAATCAAAGCGGCGAGAGGGTGGCGGCAAATGGAGCAGATGCGGCTGTGGCGTTCAATATCTACGTCAACTTTTTCGAAGCACTCAGTCACGGTGCGAGAGATCGCGGCTTTCTGTTGGCGAGTGAGTTTGCGCATGTTTCATCCTTGGGGGGCGTGCAGAGTGCCCCGACTGACGCTAACACAAGGAGGAAATGCGCGCTATTGTGGAAACTACGCAGATGGGTAAGTATAAGGAAAGTAAAGAGTAAGGGATTTGGGTTTGTCGTGTGCACAGCACGGCGGGCGATTTACGCAGCGCCGATGGAAATTACGGCTATGGAAAGATATGAGAAAACCTACCCACGAAAGTCCGTAGACGACTTGTTCGGGGGCTTGCAGACGAACGCAACCTCAAAATAGACCCACTTAAAGGTGGCGCTACGAAATCAACTTCAAGATCGAGGCCGAGGGCAGGATGCGGCGCCGCGAGCTAATCGCGCGAGAGCACTCCGGTGGTATTCTTCCGTGTGCATTTTGCTCATCCTGTATTTCTTTTTTGCGCTGCGTTGGTGGCCGGGCTGCTGAATTCGGTGGCGGGGGGCGGGAGTTTTATTTCGTTTCCGGCGCTTTTGTTTACGGGCATGCCGGCGATTCCGGCGAATGCCACGAATACGGCGGCGGTGTGGCCGGGAACGGTGGCGAGCGCGGTGGCGTACCGCAATGCGTTTAACGCGCAGGCGCGGCGGTTGTTGGTTCCGCTGATTTTGATTGGGATTATCGGCGGCGTGGTTGGGGCGCGAGTGCTGCTGGTAACTCCGCAGACGACTTTCCTGCATTTAATTCCGTGGTTGATGCTGATGGCGACGTTGTTGTTCATGGCCGGGCCGCGGATTACGGCGTGGGTGCGCGGACGCGCGGCGCTGGGGAAGACTTCACGGGCGCTGACGGTGGCCGGTTTTTTTCTGGCATTGATGATTTCGATTTACATCGGATATTTTGGCGCGGGCGTGGGGATCTTGTTGCTGTCTTTGCTGGCGCTGATGGGCATGGACGATATACACGCGATGAATGGAGTGAAGACGCTGCTGGTGAGCGTGGTGAATGGCGTGGCGATTGTGACGTTTGTGGTGGCGAAGGTGATTGTGTGGCCGCAGGCGCTGCTGATGGTGGTGGGGAGTTTGATCGGCGGGTACGGCGGGGCGTATTACGCGCAGAAAATGAATCCGGCACATGTGCGGTGGTTGGTGGTTCTGGTGGGATTTGGAATGGCGGGTTATTTTTTCGTGAAGTATTAGGGCGGCGAGCCGGTGGTGACGCGAGTGCGTGGACATTACGAAGGCTCGCGCGATGGGGCCGCGCGAAAGGAAAGGCACGAAGTGCGTTTTCTTTTTTCCCGGCCGTTACGGACCGGGCTAACTTGTGCCGCACCTACGGCGCTGGTTTGGTGTGATGCGATTTCGTTGAGATGAGCAAGTCACGGAGGTGCGGGATGAGTGTTTACGCGATTGCGCAATTGTGGATTCACGATCCGGCGACTTACGGGCGTTACGTGGACCGGTTCATGGGTGTGATGAAAAACTATAAGGGGCGCGTGCTGGTGGCGGACGAGAGTCCGGTGGTGCTGGAAGGCGCGTGGGACGGCAACAAGATTGTGGTGATTTCGTTTCCGGATGAGGCCGCGTTTCGCGCGTGGGCCGAATCGCCGGAGTATTTGGAAATTGCGAAGGACCGGAAGGCCGGGGCGAAGTCGGTGATCGTGTTGGTGAAGGGCATCCCGGCGCGTGGCGAAGCGGTTGAAAAATGAGCCGTGGGCGGCGGGGGTTGGGCGGCGAGCCGTTAGGGACGCGGGTGCAGGGACATTACGAAGGCTCGGGCGATAAGGCCGCGCGAAAGGAAAGGCGACGGACGTGCGTTTTCTTTTTTTCCGACCCTTACGGACCGGGTTGACTTCTATCACACCTAAAGCGCCGGTTCCGCGCTACGACGCGTGGCGAAGCGGTTGCAAATGAGTCGTTAAAAACAGAAACCCCACGCTCCGGTTGCGAAGCGTGGGGTTTTTGTTTGGTGACGAGGCCTGTTCCGTAATGATCGCGCGGCCGTATGTTGCGCCGCTAGGCTCTAGCGGTGGCTGCCGTGACCTCCTGAGTCATTGGTGTGCGAAGCGTTCGCGCCTCGCGAACCGCCGCTGTTTCCGTGCGACTGACTGCTGTGCGACTGGCTCGGAGATGCGGACCGGCTTGGGTTGCTTTGCACGCGCGGAGCAGCCGGACGCGTGGTGTTCTGGCGGCTCGTATTCTGACGGAACGCGGAACTCGACTGCTGGCGAACTGCATTGTTGCGTTGCGCCGGCGCCGAGTTTGACGAGCGCGAAGCGAACTGCCGCGAATTATTCTGCGTGCTCCGTTGGGTGTTGCGTTGGGTGTTGAACTGCTGTTGACGCGAAGCGTTGTTCTGCGCTCGTGTCGCGTTTTCCTGGGTGCGGTTGTTGTTCGAACGGGCGAACGAGTTATCGCGTCCTGAGTTGCGGTTGAAGGTGCCGGCCGAGCGCGAGGTGTTCGCGTTGTTGGTAGAGCGCGCGAAGGTCGAGCCGCGGTTTACGTCTCTCGATTCGTTGCCACGTTCATTGCCACGTTCAGTGCCGCGTCCGGAGAAATCTCCGGGACGGGCGGTTGCCGCGACTGCCGGGTGGCCGTGGTTCACCGACGCGAATTGAGCGCGATTGGTGCTGGCGAAATGCTCTTGCTGCGACTGCATTCCGGTGGCGCCAAAGTGGCGATCGCGATTCGCGGCCATTTCCGCGGACGTGGGACGAGCGTTGAGACCGCCGCGACCGCCGTTGTAGCTGACGCGGCTGACGTTGCGTTCGTTGACCACCGAGCGGTTGTAGACGTTGTGAATGTTGGTGATGTTTACGTTATTCACCGAGCGGTTGTAGAAGAAATGATTGTGATTCCAGTAGCCGCCCTGGTAGCCGAAGCCGCCATAGCCGAAGCCGTAGTTCACGCCGCCATAAAAGCCGACGTGCGGGCCCCAGTAACCGACGTGCCAGAAATAACCGCCGCCGCCCCAACCCCAGTAGCCAGGAGTCCACAGGAAACCGACTTGGGGAGGCAGGACCCAAACGCCGGGAACCCAGTAGTAGCCACTAGTCGCGTAGGCCCAATAGCCGGGAGTCCAAATGTATCCGTCTCCGGGGCAGATGGGCTGAGCGTAAACGGGGAGTGGCGGAGGAGCGATACCAACGGAAATGCCAACGCCGAAACCCGCCGAAGCCGTCGGCACGGTGGCAGGGATGGCGAAGGTAACCAGCGCTAACAGCAGCATGCGAATGATGTATTTGGTTCTCATGATGTCCCCCTCCAACTTATGTAAAGGTGAAGCTCTTGCGGCGCCGGGAATTGGTTGGGTTGAGGGTGCTTCCCTGCGCTTGTTGGGTTAAACACCGAACAGGGGCGAAAGTCGCTGTGCGGTTGAGGATGATTGAAAAAGAGGCAGTTGCCGCGGTTGGGCCGGTAGTTCGCTGTAGTTGATTCGGCCCGTCCTTACGGGCCTACTCCTCGCGGCTTCGCAGGTGCGCGCCACCGCGCTTTATTCGTAACGCAGGGCGACCATGGGATCCACGCGAGTTGCTCTGCGGGCGGGGAGGTAGCTGGCGGCGAGGGCGACGGCGGCCAGCAGGACGGCCACCGCTGCCATGACAAATGGATCGCTGGATTTCACTTCGTACAACAAACCGGCGAGGAGCCTGGTCGCGGCAAAGGCGCCGAAAATTCCCGCGGCGACTCCGGCGAGTGCCCATTTCATGCTGCCGCCAACCATCATGCGCACCACGTCGCGCGGATTGGCCCCAAAGGCCATGCGTATGCCGATTTCCTGGGCGCGTTGCGCGACGCCGTAACTTACGACGCCCGCGATGCCTACGGCGGCGAGAATCAAAGCCAGCGCGGCAAAACTCGAAAGCACCAGCATGGGCACACGTCGTGAGCTAACGGAATCGCTCACCATTTCGTTCAGGCTACTGATATGGGACACCGGAGTTTCGGGCAGAGCTTGGGTGACGGCATCTTGCGCGGCCTGGGCAAATGCCATTGGCTCTCCGGCTGTTTTTACGACGATGGACATTAGCGGCCATCCAGCCTGGGTGAACGGGCGGTAGAAGGCCGGCGTGACATCGCTATCGAGACCGCTTTGCCTGACGTCGTGAACCACGCCAACGACGGTGAGCCAAGGCTCATCCGTTGCCACGCGGGCGATTTTTATGCGCTGGCCGAGAGGAGTTTGTTTAGGCCAAAACTTTTTGGCCATCGCTTCGTTGATTACGACGACGCCGGGAGCGCTGGAGATATCGGCGTCAGTGAAATCACGGCCGTCGAGCAAAGGAATTCCGAGCGCGGAAAAATATCCAGGGCAGGCAATCAGGTACCCGGCGCTCGTCTGATCATCTGGATTGGTGGACGATCTGCCCTCGATCAGGAATCCACGGCCGGCATTTCCTTCGAGCGGCAAAAAACTCGCGGCACTGACGCCGGTCACGCCCGGTAGCGTCCCAACGCTTTCCTGCAGCTGCTGGCAGAAACGCGCGTTCATGGGCGGGCTGTAATAGATCTGCGCTTGCGGCGTGGAGATGTCCATTTTAAGGACATGCTGTGGACGGAAGCCGGGATCGACAGCCAGCAGGCGCGTCACGCTATCAATCAAGAGTCCGGCACTGACGACGACTACGAGCGCCAGGGCAACCTCGGCAGCGACTAAGACGTGGCCCAAGCGTCCGTGACTGCGCGTTGCTCCGCGCCCGCCGCCGGACTTCATCACTTCGCCCGGGCCGGTCTGTTCCGCCGAGAGCGCCGGCGCGATGCCGAAAAGAATTCCAGTAACGCAAGTGACGAGGAGCGCGAAGGCAAATACGCGCGAGTCCATGGGGATCGAAGTTAGCGGGCGGAAGGGGAGATATTTGAGCTCATCGGGCAGCGCGGTTTCAATCAGCGTGAGACTGGTGAAAGCGACGACCAAGCCCGCGATGCCGCCGATGGTTGCCAGCAGCAAACTTTCGGTGAGCAACTGGCGGAGCACACGAAAGCGGCCGGCACCGAGCGTTCGCCGGACGGCGATTTCCTTCCGGCGAGCGGCGCTGCGAGCCAGGGACAAATTTGCGACATTGACACAGGCGATCAGCAGCACGAATCCGACGACGTAGAACAACACCATCAGTGTGGACTTCAATTCGCTGACACCATATGAATCCAGCGGCACGACGGCAACGGTGACCGAAGCATTGGTGTCAGGGTGCTCAGCCATGATGCGGCGTCCGATGGTGTCCATCTGGGCGCTGGCTTGCGCGAGAGTGACGCCGGGCTTCATGCGCGCGACCACGGCAAACGAATGAGAACCGCGCGACTGATCTCCCGGGGTGTAACCAACGGGAACCCATAGCTCGGCGGGATTGCCCCAGAACTGAAACTGAAATTGGGGTGACATCACGCCGACGACGGTGTAGCTCGCACCGTCAATGCGAATCGCCTGGCCGATGATGGAAGCATCTTCGTGATAGCGACGCTTCCACAAGGGGTAGCTCAGAATTACTTCGTGGTCCTTGCCGAGTTGCTCTTCCTCCGGTCGAAATTCCCGCCCGAGCAACGGCACCGCGCCGAAGACTTTGAAATAATCCGCGGAGATGCGCACGCCCTGGAGGCGCTCCGGATGAGCGCCATCCGAGAGGTTGTAGCCTTTGCGATTCGCGTCGAGCAGGGCCATGCTCGAAAACACATCGCTCTGGTTTTTCCAGTCTTCGAAATCGGGTTTGGAGTCAATGCCTTGATCTGAATGATCTTTTATATCAGCGCGAAAAAGCAGGGTGAGCTGCTTTGAATCGGGATAAGGGAGGGGCCGAAGTAGCACGGTATTGATCACACTGAAAATCGTGGTGTTTGCGCCGATACCAAGGGCCAGAGTGAGCACCGCGACTGCGGTGTATCCCGGCGATTTCCGGAGGGCGCGGGCTCCGTAACGGCAGTCGGACACTACGGAGTGAAACCAATTGCCGAGGCGAATTTCGCTGACTTGTTCTTTGACCTGGTCAATGCCGCCGAGTTCGATGCGGGCGCGGCGTTGGGCTTCTTGTGGGGACATGCCGGCGCGAAGGTTTTCTTCGGTGAGAAGGTCGAGATGGGCGCGAACTTCGGCGTCGAGGTCGGTAGCGACGTGGCGAGAGGAGAACAAGTTGCGCAGGAAGCTTCGGACCTTCACAGCGAACGGCATGTCAAACATCCTTGGGCACCGCTTGGCACCTCTTTGCGATCTTGAGCTAAATCCTATTCGTACCTTAGGGCGACCATGGGGTCCACGCGCATCGCGCGGCGCGCGGGGAGGTAACAGGCCAGGAGCGCTGCGCCAACGAGTAGTAGCGCGACCGCTCCAAAGGTCAACGGGTCGGTGGCGGTGACGCCGAAAAGAAGCGAACCAATGGCACGCGTCAGAGCGAGTGCCCCGACAATCCCCATCGCGACGCCAATGAAGATGGTGCGCAATCCCTGGCCCAGAATCATTCTAAGGACGTCGCCCGGGCCAGCTCCGAGTGCGATGCGCACACCGATTTCCGGCGTGCGGCGGCTGACCGAATAGGCCATCACGCCGAAAACTCCGGCGGTAGCGAGCAGCAAAGCAGTGATCCCGAAAAATCCGAGGAGAATCACGTTGAATCTTCGCGAACCCAGGGAAGCGGAATAAATTTGCGGAAAGGTCCGGAACTCCGCGGGAATCTCGGGATTGAGGTCGCGCAGAATTCCTCGCGCGGCGGCGGTGACGGACGGAGTCGCCGCGTCACTGAGCATGGTTAAGGTGATCGCGGCGCGCGGGCGCTGGAACAAGTTCACGTAAACGGTGGGACGCGGCGGCGTATCGAGACCATATTCGTGAGTGTCGCCCACGATGCCGACGATGGTCAGCAAACGCAAATCGCCGTCCATATTTCCAAACTCGATGGTGTGGCCCAGGGGGTCCTGATTGGGCCAGCGGTCGCGAGCCAGCGATTCGCTGATTACGGCGACGTGTGGAGAACTCGCGCCGTCGCGCTGGTCAAAGATGCGACCGCGAACCAACGGAATTCCGAGAGCCTGGAAATAGCCTGCGGTCGCGACACAAAAGTCGGCAGCGCCAATTCGATCTTTTTGCTGGAACAACGCGTCGAAGTCGTCCGCGCTCTTGGGAATTTCGTTTTGAGTCATCAGCAGAAACATTCCGTCGGGGAGGCCGCCATCCATGGGCAGGCCGCTGGTGGCGCCTACTTTGCGAACGCCCGGAATTTGTTGGAGGCGGTCAATGAGATTGGAAAAGAAAATCGCTTGGTTCGCCTTGGCCTGAGAATCCTCCACCTCCGGAAGCGAGACATCCATCGTGACAATTTTGTCCACATTGAACCCGGGACGGACTTCGAGGACTTTTAGCAGGCTGCGCCCGAACAATCCGGCGCCCACCACGAGAATCAAGGTGATGGCGATTTGTGCCGCCACGATTATCTGCCCGACGCGTTGACTGGCCGGCGTGCCGGATTGGACCCGCCCGCCTTCGGCGAGACCCTTGCGCGGGTCCGCAGATGTGGCATGCGCCGCGGTGAATGCTCCGAGGCCGACGGCGACGGCCGAGGAAAGAAACCAGGCGAACAGCAGAACCGGGATATTGATTGAGATACTGGCCAGCCGCGGCAGATTCGCCGGCGCCAGCCCGACTAATCCAGTCACAGCCCAGAATGCCGCCAGCACGCCAAGGCAACCGCCGACCAGTGAAAGCAGGAACGCTTCGGTAAGGAATTGACGGACCAGGCGGGCGCGGGCGGCGCCGAGCGCGGTGCGAATGGCGAGTTCGCGCTGGCGCACCGAGGCCTGAGCCAGCAGTAGATTCGCGACGTTCGCGCAGGCCACCAGCAGCAAGAATCCAACGGCAGCGAGCAGGACGAGCAAAGGCGACCGAGCCTGGCGGGTTATTGAATCCCGCAGCGGCAGGACCATCGCGTCCTTCAAGAGATAATCACTCTGTTCGCTTGAGGTCTGGTGAATGCGGCGGCCGATTGCGCTGATGTCTTGATTCGCTTGGGCGACGGTGACACCGTCGCGGAGGCGGCCGACTACGGAGAAGTTGTGTGCGGTCCTACTGGGTGCTTCGCCATTTAAATCGACAGGAAGCCACAGATCGGCGTCCGTTGGAAATTGAAATCCGGCCGGGAGCACGCCGATGACCGAGAAAACCGAATCGCCGATCTTCAGGTGAGCCTGCGAAAGGTCCGGTGACGATCCGAGATGCTGGCGCCAATATCCGTAGCTGACCAGGACGGCGGGGCCGGCGCCTTTCGTCGAGTCACTGGCCGTGAAATCGCGTCCGAGAATTGGTTGAATGCGGAAGACGCTCAAAAAGTCGGGGGAGACGCTAGCGATAGCAGTGCGGGTGGGCTGCGAAGCTCCTGAAACGGACACGACATCGTTACCGTATTTCGCGATGGCCTGGAACGCGCGGCTCTGATCGCGAAAATCATCGAAGTTCGAATCCGCGACGCGCGATGGATTGCCCCGCGAGTTGACTTCAAAGACCGCCATGATCCGGTTCGAATCGGAATACGGCAGGGGCCGCAGCAGCACACCGTACACTACGCTGAACATTGCGGTGGTGGCGCCGATGCCAAGGGCGAGGGTCAGCAGGGCAACAACCGTGAACCCGAGATTCTTGCGGAGGTGGCGGAGACCGAAGCGGCAGTCGGACAGGACGGAGTGGAGCCAATTGCCGAGGCGAATTTCGCTGACTTGTTCTTTGACCTGGTCCACGCCGCCGAGTTCGAGGCGGGCTTGGCGTTGAGCTTCCTGCGGGGACATGCCGGCGCGAAGGTTTTCCTCGGTGAGCATGGCGAGGTGGGCGCGAACTTCCGCGTCGAGGTCGGTATCCACGCGGCGAGAGGAGAACAGGTTGCGCAGGAAGCTGCGGAATTTGGTGATGAGAAGCATGGCGACGGCTCCTTACAAAATTACTAAATCGCTTCCAGGGCCTGGGCGATCGCGAGGGAAATGCGATCCCAGCGCTTGGTTTCGAGTTCGAGTTGTTTGCGCCCGGGCTTGGTAAGGCGATAAAACTTAGCGCGACGATTATTTTCGGAATCACCCCAGAAGGACGAGATCCAGCCCTCTTCCTGCATGCGGTGCAGCGCGGGGAAGAGCGAGCCGGGCTTAACGACGAAGGCCCCGCCGGTGATTTGCTGAATCCGGCGGGAAATTCCGAGGCCATGCATTTCGCCGGCGATCAGGGATTTCAGAATCAGCATGTCGAGGGTGCCTTGCAGCAAAGTAGTGGGTTCGGAATTCAAGTTTGCATCCTCTCCTATCGAGAATCTATAGGAATATAGGGAGGTACATATAGAATGTCAATAGGAGAAAAAAAGATCGGCAGCCCGCCGTGGAAGGGCAGTAGAAACGGCGCGATGGCCGTGGCGAGCAGGCAGCTAGCCGTAGGACTGGAAGTCGGTCCAGAACTGGGGCCAGGGTTGACGCGGCGGGCCGCAGACGTAAATGTCGGGATGGTCTGCGCTTTCTTCGTTTTTGATTCCGTAGGGATTTGCGTTGTGGCCGGCGATCCGGCAGGAATCGAAGGTGCGTTCGACATAGCCGCGCGAGAGACCGACGACGATCAGGGTTTTCGGCGGCGGATTTCCGTAGCCGCGAAACCAGGCGGTGTTGGTGCCGCTGAGGGCCTGGGGCAAGTTGTAGGCCGGGCCGTAGAGGTTGATGGCGCCGGTTTCTCCGTAGTTTCCAGTGAGGATACCGAGACTTTCGCGTTCAGCCGGAGACAGAGAATCGCGAACCTGGGCTACGGCAGCGACGAGATCAGTGAAACCGATTTCTTCGCGGAGGTCGCCGTTGTTGCGAAGCGCGAAATTATTCGCGGCGATATGCGGATTCAGGGGAATGATGAAAGCGACGGAGAAAGCGCCGGCGATGGCGAGCGCGGCAAACGTCACGCCCCGCACGGCGCGAGACCAGGCCGCTGAAAGCGATGCGATCCAGCGTTGCCAGAGGACGCTACCCGCGGCAAAGAGCATTGGGTAGGTGGGCGCGAGGTAATAGCCGCGGCCTTTCGCGAAGAAAAACAGCGCGAAGGGAATTACGTACAACCAGCCCATCAGGCGATAGCGCTGGCCATCGGGATCGGCGAAAAAATAATAAAGACCCGCTAACCAGAGTGGCGCGATGAACAGACTGGTGCTGATCAAAAATTGATCGCGCAGGAAACCGTTGGCGCGGCCCTGGGCGACGTCGCGCGCGTGGATGTGCTGGAGGAAATGGAGCGAGATGAAATCATGGCGGACCTGCCAGAGCAGATTAGGAAGAAAAATCAGGACGGCGAGCGCGGCGCCAGACCAGAGCCAGGGACTTTTCAAATAGCGGCGCGCCGGAGTGAAAAAAACTCCGCCGACGATTCCAGCCACGAAAAATCCCATGGTGTATTTGGTCATCATGCCGAGGCCAATAGCCGAGCCGATGGCGAGCCACCAGCGCGGATTTTCGGATTTGAGCAGGCGGATGAAGGAATAGGCGATCAAAACGAACCAGAGATAGTCGAAGGTGGAGTACTGAAATTCAGTGCCCTCGAACAGAGGCAGCGGCGAGACGGCCACGGCCAGGGCCGCGACAATTTGCGCGAGACGGCTGCCGCCGAGTTCGCGGGCCATCAGGCCGGTGACGATGAGCGCGACGGCCTGGGCTAGGACCGAAAACAGGCGCAGGCCGACGAGTGATACGCCGAAAATTTGCAGGCCTACGCGCTCGATGAATGGCGTGAACGGCGGGTAGACGATGAAGCCCCAATCGAGGTGGCGTGCGTCGTCGAGCGTTTGTAATTCATCGCGATGAAAGCCGTAGCGGCCGTTGGTGGCGACGTGCAGAACGGCCACGACAAGTGCGATTGCACCGAGAGCGAGGAGGTCGCCGCGGCGGGAATCGAGCGAGTCGTGTGACTCCTCCATTTCGGTCTGCTCCTTTCCAAGCATTCTCGCGTGGAAGCCTAACAGAAAACTAGGGACGGGGAAGGACCTGGTAGGGGCGCATCATTTCGTTGTCTTCGTGTTCGAGGATGTGGCAATGCCAGACGTAGCGGCCGGGGTAGCCGTCGAAGCGGACGATGATACGGGTGACCATGCCGGGCTCGGCGCGGACGGTATCTTTCCATCCTGCTTCGGAAGGTTCGGGAGGAACGGGCTGGCCGGTGAATTTCAATTGTTTTTCGCTGACGTAGGCGAAGGTCTGGAAACGGCGGCGATCGAGAATTTGAAATTTGACGAGATGCAGATGGATGGGATGCGAATCGTCGGTGGGATTGATCAGGTTCCAGATTTCGACGGAATCGAGAAGCGGATCTTCGGTAACCGGCATATGCCAGGGCGTATTGTTGAGCAGCATCTTGACCGGGTTCTGCACCAGGTCGTCTGTTTCGTCGAGGGAGAGCATGCGCGTTTTCACTGCGGACGATTCGGCGAGTTTTTCTATCGGCCGCAAGACGGCGGGCAAGGCGGCACCGGTTTTTTGCGGCAGGCGCGATGTGGCGCTGGCGGGTGCAGAGCTGGCCGGCGCCGAAGCGGCGGAGGCGTTCGCAGCGGCAACGCGAAACTGCATTACGGTGAGCGCGTCGTCGAGCATGGTGATTTTTTCTCCGGCCTGCGCGCTGAAATCGAGAATCAAGTCGAGGCGTTCGCCGGGAGCGATGACGATTTTTTTTTGTTCCACCGGAGCTGCGAGAAGACCTTGATCGGTACCGATGGCGTGAAAACTTTGCTGGTTTGAAAGTGAAAATCGGTAGAAACGTCCGTTGGAAGCGTTCAGGACGCGGAAACGATATTTGCGCGGCTCGACTTCGAGAAACGGAAACAGCTTTCCGTTGACCAGGTAGGCGTCGCCGAAGAATTCTGGAATCCATGGGGATTCGGGATTATCGGAAACCGGATAGTAAAGCTGGCTGTCCTTATCGAACATGCGGTCGCAAATGATCAGCGGGATTTCGTAACTTCCATTGGGCAAGTGCAGAGCCTCTTCCGTTTCGTCGCGCAAAATGTAAGCGCCGAGCAGTCCCGCAAAAATATTCAGGCGATTTATGCCCATGGCGTGATCGTGATACCAGAGCATGGCCGCGTCCTGGTGGTTCGGATAATGGTAGACGGCCGATTTCCCTGGGACGGTCCAGTCTTCGGGATAGCCGTCGCTTTCGGGTGGGGCTTTTCCTCCATGAAGATGAACCACGGCGCGAACTTCGGGTTGATCTTTTCCGGCGCCGCCGAGGGTGTGATCAATGGTAAGGAAATGTTTTTCGGGAAGCTCGTTGGCCCATTCGACGAGAATTTCCTGGCCGCTACGCAGGTCGAAGGTCGGTCCGGGAAATTGCGAACCGAAACCCCACATGCGCGTGGGATTGGTATCGCGATGAATTTTCAATTCGAATGGCCGCATGGCCACGCGATAGTAGGGAATTTTCTGTGCGGGATTTGCGGGATTCGGTCGCAGTTCGGTGCTACGCGCGATGGATGGAATGGGCAGAGCGTCAACGAATTGGGGAAGAGCACTGAGGTCGAGCACGGGCCGCGCGCGATAGGCCGAAGCTTTCTGCATGGCGTGATGGGCGCGCGAGGTCTGGCGCGTCAGTGCGGCTCCGGCGAGCAGGGAGGTGGTATGCAAGAAGTCACGTCGAGTGATGGTCATTGATTAGATTCGTTTGATGCGAGGTAGAGCTTACCCCACAGAGACGGACGAAAAAAACAGCGGACACGCGAATTATTCTTCGCGCGTCCGCTGCTTGAAGCCATCACGCAGTTTCTGCTGCACGCGGCCTGAATGCGCCGCGTTTTTGCGAGTGCCTTTCACTCTTGCTGACCGCGGTTCTTACTTTACTTCGCCCGTGGTCGAATTGAGGAACAGGGTTCCATCCTGCCGCAGATGAGTGAAATCGAACATGTTGTTGATCGAGCCGGCGATGGAGTCGAAAGAGCCGTCGCCGATGCGTTCTCCGCCGAGCCAGTTATCCTCGACGAAACGGATGATCGAGCTTTGGTCCGTGGTGCTGTGGTCCACGTAGTTTTCCCGCGAGTAGGGAGAAATGACGAGGAAAGGAAGACGCGGACCGTAACCGCAACGGCCGTTGGCGTGTGGGTTGCCGTTGATTCCGGGCAGAGCCACGGCGCCATTGCCGCAAGCACCGGGACCGGTAAGGGCGTCCGCTGAAGTGGTGGATTGATTGGCGATGGGGCCCGGCTGGTGATCGTACCAACCGTCGGAATCATCGTAGGCGATGATTACCGCAGTGCTGTCCCACTCTTGGGACTGTTCGAGCTTGTTGATTACGCCCACGACAAAAGTCTGTTCGTCGAGCGGATCGGAGTAGCCAGCGTGACCGTCCTGGAACCCGGGAGCCTTCAGGAAGCTGACTGCGGGAAGGATACCGTGGTCCAGCGCGTTGTAGAAATCGTTGATGTCGTATTGGTGATTGGCCCGGCCGTTGTTGCCGATTTCGCTGACGGAAGTCGGCCGCGCGTGCGTCGGGTTAGCGGTGGAAGGGTAATACTGAAAGGGCTGGTGGTGCGGAATGTAGTCGAGTTTCTTGACCATGGTTACCGTGGAGGTGGTGCTGCGATTGCAGCCGGTGGTGCCATTGGCGTTGACAGTCTGAAGGTCGAAGCCGCCCTCAAAAAATCCCCAGGTAACGCCGGCGGCGTTCAGCAAGTCGCCAATGTTCTTTCCGCCCATGGTGAATTTTTCGCCGGTGGAGGTGGAGCACGCGTCACCGATAGGATCGCCGTCGCTGATTACAGTCAGCGAACTATCGCCGCCGTCGATCAGGTCGCCGGTGCCGTTTACGTTGTCAATCACGCCATTGGTTTGCCCGGAGACCAAGTTCAACGCGCCGGGAGTGGAAGGACCGAAGTTCGTATCGTAGGAAGCGTCGCTCATAGCGAAGTGCTGTGCGTAGTTCCAATACGCGGTGACGGTGTTGCCGTCGTAGTAGCCCATGGTTAATCCGTTGGTGTTGAACACCGCCGGAGTGCCGGTGCCTCCGATGGCGGTACCACCCGCGCCGGTGAAATTCGGGAAGAGATCCATCAAGCCGAGATCGTAGGCCTGCTGTTCGGGAGTGTAATCATGATCCTGATCGGCGGTGGAGGCGTCAATGATGCTGAGGCGAAAAGGATTGGCAGCGCCGGTGCCGTTCATGGAGTTCAGCTTGTTCGGGTTCGCGGTTAGCAGGGCAGTGCTGAGTCCGTTGACGGTCGGAGTCCCCGGAGCTGGGGTGAAAATCCGATCGCCCTTGCTGTTCAGAGCGTTGGGATATGTGCCGAAATAATGATCGAAGGAAACGTTCTCCTGGAAGATCACGACGAGATGCTTGATCGGTGTTGCGGTCTTTGAATCGTTGCCCGAAGGTGGAGCAGCGGCCACCATACCGGGGTTAAGCATCAGACCGGCAACTAGAGTTGCGAATACCCTGCGCATATTTTTGAATCCTCCGTTTAGCTCAGTGGTGTGTGGACTGCACAGTGCAGGCGACACGAGCGAAGGAAGACTAGCGATGCGAAGTTACAAGAAGGTGACACGACGGTATCAGATTTGTGAACTTATCTCAGATTGCGACGGCGCGACAGACACCGGCGTCGCGTACCGAGGGATGGTGAAGACCGGCGGTTTTGACATATGGAAGAGGGGCGAAAGTTTGCTACCATGCTGCTGCGGCCCGGGTCGCCGAAGCGGCGCGGCCGGGTAAGCTCACGGACCAGGCCCAGAATTCATCTCGCTAGAAAAAGGATAGCTCATGAAAAAGCAACTGCTCACTCTCGCTCTTTGTCTGGCAGTGGCGGTACCGGTATTTGCGCAGGGGAAGGAAGACAACCGATTGGCGAACTCCGCCGACGTGCTGAAGCAAATCATGGGCGACAAGGGATTGCCCACCAGTGTTTTGGATCAGGCGGACTGCGTACTGATATTTCCCAGCGTGAAGAAAGTGGCGATTGGCATTGGCGGCAGCTACGGACGTGGCGCGCTGGTCTGCCGCACCGGAGCCGACAAAAACGGAAAATGGGGCGCGCCGGCGATGTACAAGCTGGACCAAGGCAGCATCGGCGTACAGCTGGGCTCCACGGCGACCGATTTCGTGCTGGTAATTATGAACAACAAAGGCGCGGAGCAGATTCTGAATGGAAAGACCAAACTCGGCGCCGACGCTGCGGCCGCAGCCGGCCCGACCGGCGCGAATGCGACCGGCTACAACGCGGCAGCGATGAAGGTTGACGTGTTGACCTATTCGCGGTCGAAGGGACTGTTCGCGGGCGTGTCGCTGGCAGGCGCGTCCATGGACAGCGACGAGGATGCGAACAAGGCGTTGTACGGTAAGGCGATCAGCGCGAGTGCAATCGTCGACGGCGGCGCCGCTGTTCCATCCGCCGCACAATCGTTGGTTGGCTTTCTCGATAGCACTTCGCCGGCCAAGAAGTAACACGGCTTGAAAGCAAGGCCCTGAAACGGAACTTCGAAAACAGCAAAGGCGCCGCGATGCGAATCGCGGCGTTTTTTTTTTGCTCTCTATACTTTTTTCTACCAAACAGCACGCCATCTCTTTAAGGAACGATATTATTCAAATCGTTCACAAGAATTTAACGGAGGCGTAAACGAACGGCTGGCCCGGCGTGGGATTGTTTTTGTCGCCTAGGAGGGCAGAATCCGTGAAAAAAACTTTTATTCCAGCGACGCTGGCCATTACCGCAGCTTCGCTGTTGGTAGCCGGAACATTTGTAAACAAAGTTGCAGCCGCTAACGATGATCGCGATCATTCAGGTCGTTTCGAATTCCAACCAGGCACGCTGGTGCTGAGCCGCAGCGTCTATACCGGAGATGCGGCGACGGTAAGGGTGGGCGAGACGTTGCCTCCGGGATGCGTGGCGGGCAATGTAACGGTGCCACTGATTGCGGGAGGCAGCGCGAATGTAGCGGTCACGTGCGCGGCAGCGACGGCGGATGGAACGTACCCGACCGTCTTCAATAACGACGCGGCGGACGGCAGCTTCGGTGTAACGTCGCCAATTTTTTTGGATAATTTGACGACGGACGGCGAGCGAATCGGGACGCTGGCGATTCCCAGCAACCAAATCGTGACGAGCTTCAGCTCGAAATCAGAGCTGGCGCTGAACCGGTCCGACGACGGGAAATCGCTAACGTTCATGGGATACCGGGGCGGTACGGGATTTCCGACTGCACCAAACCAACTGGATGTGTCGAATTCGAATACGCCGGGAGTAGTTGATCCGACCAATCCAGTCGTGTCGCAATACTTTCGCGCCGTAGCGGAGGTGGATACCGACGGGCACCTGCAGATCACCGAAGGAAACGCGTACAGCGGGAATAATGGCCGAGCGGTGTTCAAAGCGAACTCGACATACTACGTCACGGGGAACGACAACAACGGCGGGTTATCTTCCAGCCAACTCACCGGGACGCAGATCGGAATCAATTTGGTGACTTCGACCGGGGCGGAACTATTGTTTCCGGGCCAGACGGCGCCGGTGCCGCCGAATATCAATAAGATCGGCGACTTCGAGGTCACGCAGGTTGGCTTCGCGAAGAAGGACAAGGCCGGGAAGGATAACAACTTTCGCGGATTGACGATCTTCAACAACACCATGTACGTCACCAAAGGTAGCGGCGGCAACGGAATCAATACGGTGTATCAGGTTGGAAATGCCGGCGTGCTGCCAACTGGAACGACGGCTGAGCTCGCGGCTTTGCCGATCACGATTCTGCCGGGATTTCCGACGTCGCTCGCGAGCGGCGTAGATCAGAACGGCAACCCGGCCCCAGTGGCGTTTCCGTTTGGGATTTGGTTTGCCGACGCGAATACCTTGTACGTTTGCGACGAAGGAGATGGAACACTGGTGACACCAGCGGTTAACGGGAACGTGGCGGACGCGGCGACGCTGGCTACGGCGGGTGTGCAGAAATGGAGTCTGGGCAGCAGCGGCACATGGCACATGGACTACGTGCTGCAGAACGGTTTGAATATCGGCGTGCCGTATAGCGTGCCGAATTATCCCACGTCACTCAATCCAGCGACGGACGGCTGCCGCAACATCACCGGCAAAGTTCACCGCGACGGTAGAGTGGACATTTATGCGGTGACCTCAACGGTTAGCGCCAGCGGGGATCAGGGCGCCGACCCGAACAAGTTGGTAAAGGTCACCGATCTGTTGAAGGCCACCACTCTGCCGGCAGCGAAAGGCAACAATGATCGAGACGGGTCGGTGGACCGCTTCGTTACCATTCGCGAAGCGAAGGCTGGAGAAGTGCTGCGCGGAGTAACGTTCGCACCGCGAGACCGCGGGGAGGACGACGACCAGTAGGAGCAGTGGCGAAACGCCTTACAGCGAGGCAGAAAAAAAGGGCGACGCGATTTGCAACGCGCCGCCCTTTTTGTTTGCGAGGGAAGCAGGAACTCGGGGATTGCTAGCGGGCCCCCGTCGCTGCTCCGGAATCGATCGCGGTCAGCACCGCGGGGACGAGCGGATCGCCCTTGGAGACCACCGTGGTTTCTCCGGTGGGCAGGCCCTGATATTTCAGGGCCTCGGCGTAATGGGTGTGCACGATTACCGGCAGCTGAGGCCGCAGCTTTCGCAATTCTTTCAGCGTTTCGAGGCCGTTGAGACGGGTCATCACGATATCCAGAACGACTACGTTGGGTTTTTCGGTGAGAACCTTGGCGATGGTTTCAAATCCGTCTTCGGCTTCGATCACGGTATCAACGCCGCCAGCCTCGAGGCGCGCGCGGATGGCCCTGCGCATCACCGCACTATCGTCAGCGACCAGGACGCTGGACATGGGCCCATTAGCTCACGGGGCGCGGAGTGGCTGCCATCGGGCTTACGCTGTAGCCATGGGCCTGCAAGTCCTGAGATTGCGAAGCTTATTGGGCGGTCGAGCGCCGCTGATGCTCGTCGGCGGGCACGGGCGAGGCGTCACGCCCCATACTTCTCATAGAACTTGTTGGTGAATAGTCCGATGGGATCCAGGCGTTTTTTCGCGGCGAAGAAGTCGTCGATCCCCGGGTAGGATTTTTTGAGCTGCTCGCGGGTGTAGAAAAGTTGGTAGGGCAGGTAGTGCGTGCCTCCGCTCCGGTGGGCCACATCGATCAGGTCCGAAGTGGTCTTTTCGAGGATTTCATTGTCCCGGTCGTCGAACCTCACATTGAAATAGAGAACAAACCCAAACATGTCCTGCTTGGCATAGGGCAGCGCCGTGATCGTGTCCTTATGCACGGTGCGAATCGTCACGTTGAGCAGGTTCGCGGCGTTGCGTTGGACGACCTCGCGCAAGCCATCGACGAAATCGGGCATCTTGTCGAATGGGATGAAGTATTCCTGCAGGATATCGGTGTCGCGCAACCGGTTGTGGAGGTAGGCCATGTCGTCATACATCTCCTCGTTGCGCGAGACCAGGCACACTTCTTTTCCGTTCATCGCTTGATTGCGCGCGAGACAGGCGTGGAGGTGCGGCTCGGCGTGTTTTTCGAGGAACCAGCGGAACCAACGGCCGGCGCTACCGGTTTTTGAAAGGTTAATCACGAAGCGATTGATCCGGTCATGCTGCGGCGGCTGCAAAGCCGGAAGCGGCGCGTCGTACGCCGTCTTCTCGTAGGTGTGGATGACGGTTTCACTCAAATACGCGTGCGGGGCCACCGAGAGGCGTGCGAACACGAGGCCGATCTGCGGATTGCCTTCGATGTTTTTCTGGTAGTACGCCGGGAAGTCGGTGTGCGCCAGGTAATCGGCTTTGCGCGCGTACATCTCGTTTGCGACCACGTTCAGGTCGGCGTCGAGAATGACGCCGAAGAGTCCATAGCCACCGAGAACGTGACGGAAAAGCTCGGTGTTTTGCTCCGGCGTGGCGGTCACGATTTCCCCGCTGCTGAGCATGACGCGCATCGAACGCACCGTAGGCGCGATGGGGCCGGGCATCGGGTCGATGCCGTGCGCGTTCACGCTGAGGGTTCCGCCGACGCTGAAAATATTGATGGACTGCATGGATTTGACCGACAACCCTTCAGGGTCAAGCAGCTTTTGTAGTTGCCACCAGCGAACACCGCTTTGCACGTTTACGACCTTGCGTCCCTTATCGAGGCGGATTTGATTGAAATCCCGAAGGTCCAGAATGATCCCGCCGTGAGTGAGCGTTTGGCCGCCCATGCTGTGCTGTTGGCCGGCGGCGGTGATTTTCAGGCCGTTGTCACGGGCGAAGGCCAGCGCGTCGGCGATCTCGGTTTCGGTTTTCGGGCGGACGACTCCGTAAACCGCCGTCTGATTTAAGTGGCTCGCGTCGTTGACGAATCCACCGAGTTTCTGAAATGTAATGGCAGGAGGCTTGGGATTGGCGATCAGCGAAGCGGGGATTTCCTGCGCGGAATCGGCGGGGAATAGAAAATCGCTTTGCTTGTCGGAAGCTGGCGCGACCGCGTAGTCGAATACTTCTTTGACACCGGCGATCGCGACAGCAGCAATCGTTCCTCCAATCGCCAGCAAGGCATTTCGACGCCGCAAACAAGCCTCCTTGCGTGATTCGTTTCCCGCCAAACAAATCGGCTTGCATCAACTGCAACTTTGCAAGATAGTAGCAGCACTCAGGCCTATGCCAAGACATTTCAGCACGATTCAGAAGTGCGCGTTCGGATTCGCGGCGTTGTTTCTCGGTGTGTACCTGCTGGATTACGTTCCGGGCGTGATGGATGCGAATGGGCTGATGTTTGGCCTGTTTCAGATGACGCGCATCGTGGACATTGGGCACCTGGCGTTGGGCGCTCTGGCGCTGATCGCGGGATTCATCTCACCGGCGGTCGCGCGCGTCTATTTCTGGCTGCTCGGCATCTGGTACACCATTGACGTAGTCACATATTTTGTGGGCCACCTGCACTCGTTGAGCCTGGTGGTGAACTTCCTCACGAATTTGCCGCATTTGCTGATCTTTCTCGCGGCTTACTGGATCGCGATGAACGTGGGCAAGCCGAAGGCAGCGGCCGGCGCTTGAAGGTGCGCGCGTTTCTGCGCCGCCTGCTGAAAATCTTCCTCCTGTGTTTCGCGGTTCTGCTGGCCACGATCGCGATCTTCGTGGTTACGAGCTGGCGATGTGATTTGCGCGGTGAACTGTCGGCAGCTGTGTCAGCGGGGGCGGCAAAAAATTCCGTCGCGGCGAAGATTAAAGACTACATCCGACCCGAAGATGACGCCTACCTGGGCTATCCCGAGTGGTACATCGTGTGGAGTTACCAGGAGAAGGCGGACCTTCAGCGGGATTACCTTCCGAGCCGTTTTCCATTTTTCGCGGGAGTGCGGCAATACTGGTCCAGTTACTGCTGCATTTCACGGCTGATCCGCGGAAAATATCCGTTCAACGCCGGCGAGCAAGCGATGCTGGTGGTGATCGGGACGAGTTTTTCCGCCGAGTACATCCTGAAAGGCGTCTACGAGAAAACAATTGGACGCTTGAGCGAGTGGATCAGCGGCGGCGAGCCGGTGACCGAAGACCAGTACGCCTACAAGGTCGCCCGCGACTACGCCGACTTCGTGCACATCCGCCCGTTCTACGAATTTCGTTTTGCGCCTCGCTTAGCGGGACTTTGGCGCGAGACGCCCTGGTGGGGTCCGCATCCCATACGCAAGTGGGAGCGAAAACTGTTTCTCAGCGCCGATTACGCCTTCGAAGCTTTCTATTGCGAGTTGATTCGGCTGGGTACGCATCTGACCTACGGTTACGAACCCACGGAAACCTACGCCGCCATCGACCACGCCGACGAAAAGCTGGTGCGCGGCATCATCCCGCACGTCAAAATCATGCAGCAGACTGGGCCGGGAGCTTTCGTGGTAGATATACCGCGGTATCAGGAATTTACCACCGTCGCGTCGGCGATGGCCCAGCAGGGAATTCGCTTCACAGATATAGCGGGAAATTCGCGAATTACCCTCTCGGTCCTGGCGCCGACCGGGTGGCGATATGCCGGAGCCGACGCGCAGGAACTTTTCTCGCAACCGGTGCTGACGCGTCCAGGCGTACAGCGCGTGGTCATCGGCTGCGATGTCACCCTGTTAAACGCGGTGACCGAGGAGCTTCACGTCGACGGAATTCGGCTCGAGCACATCTACGACTACTGAGGCGAAGCGTTCGGCGCTAAGCCGACGCGGGCTTGACGAAAAAAGGGCGGCGCGATTTTTATCGCGCCGCCCTTTGGTTTGTAGATCGGCCCGCCTGAAGGCGGCCGCACGAATTCAACTTCTGATCCTGAGGTCCGCCATGCCGGCGGACCTCAGGACGAATTGCCCGTGAGGGCGATTCGATTTAGTACATGCCGCCCATGCCGCCGGCGCCGGGGGCGCCGCCGCCGTGTCCTGCGGAGGCTTCCTTCGGTTCCTTGATGTCGGCCACCAGAGCTTCGGTGGTGAGCATCAGGCCCGCAATGGAGGCTGCGTTCTGCAGCGCGAGACGGGTGACCTTGGCTGGATCGATGACGCCGGCCTTGACCATGTCGCCGAATTCGGCAGTGTCCGCGTTGAATCCGAAATTCTCTTCCTTGGACTCACGGATCTTGCCGAGGATTACGGCGCCTTCGTGGCCTGCGTTGTGTGCGATCTGGCGGAGAGGCTCTTCGAGGGCGCGCTTCACGATGTTGACGCCGATCGCGTCATCTTCCTGAAGCTTGAGCTTCTCGAGGGCCGGGATGCAACGGACCAGCGCCACACCGCCGCCGGGAACGATGCCTTCCTCGACAGCCGCGCGGGTTGCGTGCATGGCGTCTTCGACGCGAGCCTTCTTTTCCTTCAGCTCGGTTTCGGTAGCAGCGCCGACTTTAATTACGGCAACGCCGCCGACGAGTTTGGCCAAACGCTCTTGCAGCTTTTCCTTGTCGTAGTCCGAGGTGGTGTCCTCGACCTGCGCGCGGATCTGGCGTACACGGCCTTCGATTTCGGAGGACTTGCCGCCGCCTTCGATGATCGTGGTGTTGTCCTTGTCAATGGTGACCTTCTTGGCGCGGCCGAGATCTTCGACCTTCACGTTCTCGAGCTTGATGCCGAGATCTTCGGTGATGGCCTTGCCGCCGGTGAGGGTGGCG